>Ga0335081_10004052_pt1 | contig 23132 bp, 11 predicted proteins | sample Lox_Sample_35_FD_206713 | JGI IMG/M metagenome (GOLD analysis project Ga0335081, IMG submission 206713) | Soil microbial communities from Loxahatchee National Wildlife Refuge, Florida, United States - Lox_Sample_3.5 | ecosystem: Environmental > Terrestrial > Soil > Wetlands | place: USA...
AAGCGACCGGTGTCGGTGCTCAGTTCCAGCTGCAAACCGTCCGGCACCTCACTCACGAAGGTGGCTTTCCCTTCAACCTCCGCCCACCGGCCCTTTTCTCCGGGCGGCAGTGTTTGACCAATTACGAGGGACTGCGGCTGTGGGAAAGCGGCCTGCCCCGTTATCTTCAATTGCAGTGAGCGGTCGCCCACGGACAGCCGGCTGCCATCGTCAGAGGTAGTGTAGAAAGTGTAAAGGCCATCCCGGGGCACTTCCAGAAAGCCGGTGAAACAAATTCCCACATGCTCTGGCCGAGCCATCACGCGCAAATCAAAGTTGTTCACCGTCCCCTTGGTAAGCGCGGTCGCCGCATTAAAATCCGGCAGAACTTCGGCCGGGGCTTCAACGCAAAGAAAATCAAGACCACTCACCCGGTTGCTTGCTCCTCCCGGGCTCTCGACATTCAACCGGAAGAGCGCCGAGTCCGGTATCACCTGCCGGGGCAAACCGGGTCCCTCGTACTCCACCTTCAAGCCGTATTTCTCGACCCCGTTGAACCATTCAACTCGGATCGGGTTGCGCCCGGCCTTCAAAAAAACCGCGCCGGATTTCTCCACCATATCGTGGACGCCGTCGTTGTCCACGACCGGTCCTTTGGTTCCGATCCGGAAACCGGCACCCGTCGGTGTGATCGTTCCATTTCCCTCCAAAAGCACTCGTTGGCCCGCCTCCACGGGCTCGCCGTGAAAATCCATTTCCAGTTGCTCGGCGCCGGAATCATCTTTCAAAACGAGTTTTCCCTCCGTTGGATTCACCCACCAGACGTCACCTTCAAGATGGATGGAATAACTCGCTTTGGGAAGCTGCGCGGCCAAAGGGCTGATTTGATGAACATTGGTGACTTCGGCTGAATCCAAGTTATTGAAAATACGATCAACCGGCGCCATCTGCGCGATCGCCTCCGTGCCCAGCGCGGTCAATCCGCAACAAAGCGCCATTCGCCAGGACCGAATCAAGCCAGAGGCGCGCATATCAACGAGCATATCCGTTATAGATTGCCTTTGCATCAGGAATTTGCCTCGGTTCGTTTTTGGCACACACGACCGCGCCGCGTAAAGATTTATTCAGATTGGACCCACCGCTTAATCGGGGCCCGGGTATTCAACTCGACGCTGGCTTGCTTGCGGATTCAGTCAAGGACGCGGTTGCTAATGCTCCGCAGTTAATCACGCTCACATTCTCCACCTGATTGGCGCTATCGATCATTGCAGCGTGTGGCTTTTAAGGTCATTTGACGGCGGCCGAACGTGTGGCTTGTGATACGGGTCGAACAGCTAATACGCCCATGGCAGGAAGCGGGTAACCTTTGGCATCGAAAATGGAGTTGGCGTCGGGACCGGCCCAACGGTTGGTTGACCCGGGAATGAACGTGGCCTCAGGGTGCCAATAGTTAACCCCGATACCGTGCCCGCCGGGCGCTTCCTTGACCGTTCGGATGAGGTCGGCCAGAAACTGCCTTTGTCCTTCTGGCGTCAAGGGCCAAACCATATTTTTTGCGGCCGCTTCCGACAATCGCACGTTACGCGACGGGTAGGCGGTTTCGACAATCATGACGTCCTTATGGTAACGCTCAATTGTGTGGCGCAGATTGTCGCGGACATTTTCCAGCGTACCATGCCAGTTTGGGTAATAGCTCTGGCCGATGACATCGTAGTCAACGCGGGCTTTGGTAAGGTGATCAAAGTACCACTCCGTGACCGGCCAGTCACCGCCGCAATCAATATGAATAACGATGCGGACATGGTCCCGGGGTGAAGTGACCGAACGAACACCGCTGACGGCCGCCTTGATCAGGCGGACGAGGTGATCCCATTGTTTGGTGTCGTCGTAAGGCTCGGGCGGCTTGATCACGGTTACATCGCCGCCGAACACCTTGACCGTGGAAAGGGGAACCTTCACCTGACCATCGGGCCACAACATGCCGCCGACGATCTCGTTGCCGACCTGAACAAAATCCGGCGTTGCGCCGGCGTCCTTCAACGTTTGGATGACATGAGCAGTGTAAGTCCTGGTTTGCTTCACGAGCGCGTCAAAATCCAGTTTGGCCCAGGCGGCGGGCTTGTTCTGTTTCTGCGGATCGGCCCACCAGTCGGAGTAATGGAAATCAAGCATGAAAGTTCCACCCGCGTCCTTGATGCGTTGGGCCAGTCTGGTTGTGTATTCCAGCCCGTTGACGCCATTGCGCGGATCGACCCAGATTCGCAAACGGAAACAGGTCCAACCGTTTTTCATGAAAATGGCCAGGGCGTCGCCCGGCTTGTCTCCATCCATGTACACTCCACCCTGTTGCTCCACCTGAGCGAGGGTCGAAATGTCCGCTCCAAGGTAAAACGGCGATGGCTTGTTGGCGGGTGCTGCGTCGGACACGCTGCCGCCCCATCCCGCGGCCAAGAGGAGCGCGGCGCAGGCTGAAAACGTCGAACAAATACTGGCACTGAACAGAAACAGGCGTTGATGCTTCAACTGGTGTTCGTTGGGCATGCGACATTTTCTCAAGCACCGCGCAGCCTGCCTAGCCCCACAAATGTGCGGGGTTCTTGGCATCAGCCTCACGGGCAAGACATCACAACCACCAGCGGCGCCCGCGTTTGGATGGGGTTTTGGGCCACAAACAGACCGTCCGGAATTTAGAGCCGCATGGGACTTTACAGTACTCTATTAGTCCCATCTGTGCCTGAAAGGGCCGTTCAGAACCATACCTTTGTGAGGCTAGGCAGACCCCCCCGACGGTGATTATGGTTAACTCAACACCAAAGAACACCTGAACAGGTGAAGCAAAGTGTGTACATCCTAATCGTAACGATTTGTCGGATAAACCAAGGCGTGCTACGCTTTTGGTATGAATCATTCACCACCGCCGATGCTGAGATTCAAATTATCAAAAACAGAAGGTAAGTCCCGGTTCCGGACGGGTTTTACCCTGATTGAATTGCTGGTGGTGATAGCGATCATCGCCGTTCTGGCGGCTATATTGCTGCCGGCGCTTGCCGCCGCAAAGGCGCGAGCGAAGCGGATTCAATGCGTATCGAATCTCAGGCAATGGGCAATGGGTTTTCATCTGTATGCCAATGACAACGAGGACAGCATGCCGACGGGCTGGACTGACCCCAACGGAATGTGGATGACGGCTTTACAGCCCCTTGTCCCCGGCGCCAGCTTTGGCGGAGACATTTGTTTCTGTCCGATGGCGACCATTACGCGCGACAATCTGCCAAACGGGTTGAGTCCTTGGACGACTGGTCCAACGGCGGACCCGCCCGTGACTTTTTGGGCTTGGGGGATTATGGGCACAAATAGTTATCCGGTGACACTTCCTTGGGGTCGCCCCGGAATGGCAGGCAGTTATGGATTTAATGGTTGGATGGCCAATCCGGCAATCTTCGTTCCGGGGGGTGATGATCCGAATGGATTTTGGAAGAGATTGACTTCGGCTGGCCGGTTCGCAAATGCGCCATTATTTGCCGATTGTGTATGGCAGGGCTCCAATCCGGTGCCAACCGATGCTCCGCCAAATCATTCCGGAGAATGCGACGTAGGGGCTCGGTTGCCTTCTTTTTGCATTCCCAGGCATACCGGCAAGACTCCGCTCAACATGGCGTTCATAGACGGCTCGGTTCGTAACACGGGGTTGCGAGAGCTTTGGCAGATGCCATGGAGCAGAACGTTTGACCCCTCGCAAGAGACTTTTCCCTGGCCCAAATGGTTGAACGGTTACCAGTAACTCAATCAACGTTCATCGATACTTCCAATGCCGGTCACATTTATTTGATTGCTGAAGAGATAATCCAAACGACCGAAACGATCCAAACAAACCCACAAAACTATGAAAAAAATATTATCAATGGCTGTTCTGTTGGGCGCGCTACAAGGTGCACCGGCGGTGACGATTTACACCGAAGATTGGGGCAACGCCAACACATCTGTCCAAGGTGACATTGCGAATGGGCCGGTCCTGTGCGGTTGGACAGTGATTGCCAACCGGCGCGGGAATGGCACTTCGGTTGGGCCTTATTACGGCATATACGGCGCCTCTGGCGCGACCGACCCTGGCATTGGTTTGGGATTGCCGCCGAACACGATGTATCTTACCGCCCTGACGGGCACCAACCAACTCGGCGGTCCGGCGATGTTTTATACCACCGACACGTCCGGCTCCGGGTCCGGCGGTGATTCCTCCTTCAGCGATATTGATCCGACGCTATACCCCAACCTGACTTTCAACGTGGAGACCCGCGGCGCGCCAACCGACACAAACTATTTTGCCGTCCAAGTGGGAGGATCCTGGTATGTATCAACCCAGCGCCTTGCTGACTCCAGTGGCGCCAATCTTGGCTATCCCAATTTTACCAATGCCACCATGGTTTACACTACCAGCGCATCCGCTTGGGACACCCTGACCTTGAACGCCACCTATGTCACCATTGGCTCGACGCCGGGGGCGGATTTGTCCGGTCCTATCACTGGTATCGGCATTGTCGAACTTAACAACACGAACGCTACTGGCTCCCCGGGGTTCAATTACAACGAGATTGTCATAAACCAGGGTCTGAGTGACTTCCCGACGCAGGCGGCCACCAATACGGCGCAGGCGATTACTCCCCAATACGTGTATGCCGGCGGTGGGGTGTCGTTTGTGTCCTCATTTGCCGGTTCGCCGAATTTGATTTATCGCTGGATGACCAACGGCGTTATCCTCAACAACGGAGGCCGCGTGTTTGGCGCGCAAACCACGATGCTCACCCTCACCAATTGCAATACGAATGATGCGCAGGTCACCTTCTCGGTGGTGGTTACGAACTTCTTTGGCAAAGCCACCAATGGGCCGTTATCATTGATTGTCAGCAATGTGCCGGCCGGTCTTTTGTATTCAGAGACCTTCCCTTATGTGGGGGTAATGCCGGGCAATCAGAACCTGCCGATTACCGGTGTTGGTTGGGCGAGTGCGGCCGCAGCCGGCAATTTTGGCATTTATCAGGACGGTGCCGGACGGGGAGATGTCTTCTCTTATTCACCTTCGGCAACGACAAATCTTTACTATACGACGACGACCAATGACACCGGCACCTCTGGATTGCCATTTGTGGCAATCAATCCTGCCAGCTACCCCGCCATCACTTTTCAGTCCAAATTCGGGGCGGGGAACCCGCCGGGGCAAGTGCCCGGAGCGATCAGCGTTTATTGGGCAGTTTCGATGAATGGAACCTGGTATTGTTCACAACAATCCATTGGAATCAGCCTCGCCGCGCAAAACAGCTATCTCTACAGTCAATTTGCATTTAACCCAGCGGTGACGAATTGGAACAATCTGACCATTGCCGGCAATGTTGTTACCATCGGCGGCCAAGCGTCCAGCCCGCTGGCCGGCAATATTACCGGCGCCGGCCTGGTTTTTGTGCACCACGATGCGACTGGTTCAGACATGAATTTCCAGGACTTCGAGATCATTACCAATGCGTTTGTGGGTACGCCGCCTTCAATTGGCAACAACATACCACTTAACGTGGGGGTCGCTTCCGGCGGCGGCGCCAGCTTCGGCGTTTCCGCTACCGGGACTCAGCCCTTCACTTACGGGTGGACGACGAACGGTGTAGTGGTTCAAAACGGGGGCCGAGCCTCCGGTGCAAACACACCGACTTTGACTATTGCAAATCTCAGCAGCGCTGACAATGGCATGCAGGTTGTCGCTTTCGTCACCAACTCGGCCGGCGTGGATGAAAGCGACAGTGTTTTCAACCCCGCCACACTGACGGTAACCAATCCTCCGGTTGGCCTGATTTATTCGGAGCAGTTCCCGTTTGTTGGCCCGATTACGGGCAATTATCCGATCAGCAGCGTTGGCTGGGTGGAGTCGGTCTCCGGCGTGCCCAACGCCCTCTTCCAGAAAACGGCCTCAACGAGCGATGGGGCGGTTTTTGCCTATCTTGGATCCCCGGGCACGACCGTTTATTACGCGACCACGGCCTCTGACACCAACCAGTCGGGTTTGCCTTTCCCGAATATTAATCTGGCGTCTTATCCGAACTTGACCTTCTCGGTTGATATCGCGCCAACCTTTGCCGCCAGCAATGTCATGGCGTTTCTAGCGGTCCAAATCCAACAATTCAATGGCACCTACTGGTACGTCTCCGCCACTCCTTTGCCGGTGCCGACGTCGGTTGATAGCGCGACTTACGCCACCTACACCATGGGCTTTAATCCCGCCGCGGCGAATTGGAAAAACCTGACCGTGACTGGCGCGGGCGGAATCATCGGAGTCCCGGCAGTCGCCAATTTGAGCGGTGTGATGACAGGGGCCGGTCTGGTATTCGTTACGGTAGGGACCGGCGGAAACTTCAACTTCGATAATTTTCAGATCACGGACATCGGAGTGGTAGGCGGCATCAACGTTGGGCCGCTGGCGGGCGGCAATGTCAATCTGTCGTGGGTTGGCAATCCGGCGGTGAAACTGCAGAGCACACCCGGTTTGAGTGTTCCGAATTGGCAGGATGTGCCCAATTCTTACGGACTATATTCGCTGCCGGTGCCGGTCAACGGATTTCAGCAGCAATTCTATCGGTTGAAAACTCCATAGGATTGACGCTTCGATTCAAAGGGGGCTGCAAGTGGTCAAACCGCTTGCAGCCTGTTTTTTGGCGTTAAGCTTTACGCTTGAGCCGACGTTTTAATCGGTAAACCGTCTATGGTTGCTATGATCGCATTGAATCTGCGTAAAATTGCGCTGACAACGTATCTTGCTGTTCTGGTTTCGACGGCTGCCGTCGCAGGCAGCTACACCGTTACGATTGTCCCTCCAGAGCCTCCGGTAACCAACGGCTTCAAAATGGGTGGGGCGCGTAGTCCCGACGGCACCACGTTGACGCTGGATAGCCGCAGCCTGTTGCTCAACGGCAAACCGTGGACGCCCGTCATGGGCGAATTCCATTTCACACGCTATCCGGAGAGTGAATGGCGCGAAGAGTTGCTCAAAATGAAGGCGGGCGGCATTGACATAGTGTCCACCTACGTTTTCTGGATTCACCACGAGGAAATCGAAGGGCAATTTGATTGGTCGGGATCACGGAACCTGCGCCACTTTATTCAAACCTGCCAGGCAGCAGGTCTGAAAGTGTTTGTGCGTTGTGGACCGTGGGACCACGGCGAAGTCCGAAACGGCGGTTTCCCGGATTGGCTTCTGAAAAAGGGCTGGAAGTTGCGCTCCAACGATACGAACTACCTTGACCGGGTAAAAATTTTCTATACCGAAATTTCCCAACAGCTTGACGGGCTGTTCTGGAAAGACGGCGGGCCTGTCATTGGCATCCAGTTTGAAAATGAATACAAAGGACCGGCGGAACATTTATTGACGCTCAAACAGCTGGGCCGGGAAGCTGGACTTGACGCGCCAATCTACACCCGGACCGGTTGGGACAAGCCGGCGGGGCACATGCCTTTTGGTGAATTGGTCCCGCTCTATGGCGTCTATGCGGAAGGGTTTTGGGATCGGACACTCTCGCCCATGCCGGCCGGTTATTGGAAAGGGTTTCAATTCTCTAACTTCCGGGTGGACGATGCTACATTCAGCGAAGTGCCCGGCAAAGGAGGCACTACGGATCCATCGGACGTTGCACAATACCCGTATCTCACCTGTGAAATTGGCGGCGGAATGATGAACAGCTACCACCGGCGCATCCTTATCAATCCCGAGGATGTTGAGTCCACCACACTCGTCAAACTCGGTTCCGGCAGCGATCTGCTTGGCTATTACATGTACCACGGCGGCGTGAATCCCGAAGGCAAGTTGACCACATTAATGGAATCCCAGGCCACGGGGTATTGGAACGATATGCCGGTTAAAAATTACGATTTTCAGGCGCCCCTGGGGCAATACGGCCAAATCCGCCCGCAATACCATCTCCTGCGAAGACTCCATCTTTTTCTGCATGAATGGGGTTCGACCCTGGCCGGAATGCCGGCCACGATGCCGGATCAACGACCACGCGGGAAAAACGATTCCGACACTTTGCGCTGGTGTGTCCGTTCCGATGGACAAAGCGGATTCGTTTTCGTGAATAACTACCAACGCCTGCAGCGCTTGCCTCCGAAAAAGGACGTACAATTTGTGCTGAATCTTCCTTCCGGACCGCTCAACTTTCCGCAGAAACCAGTCATCATTCCGTCCGACGCCTGCTTCATCTGGCCGTTCAACCTTGAGCTTGGCCAGGGCGCTCGATTGGTTTGGGCCACGGCGCAGCCGCTGACTGCCATTGATGATCGCAACGTGCGCACGGTCTTTTTCGCCGAAACCGAAGGCGTTCCCGCGCAATTTGCGTTTGCAACAACCGGGCCCGCTCTTGCAGCCCTCGCCGGGCACCTTACGCGCAACGGAGGCATGAACATTCTTCGCGGTATTAAGCCCGGCACAAGGGCCGCGGCTGAAATACGGTTGGCTGACGGCGGTTCCGTTCGAATGGTTGTTCTTGACGCCAAAAGTTCACTGGCTTTGTGGAAAGGAAACTGGCAGGGGCGCAACCGGGTATTTCTCACCCGGGCCAGCCTCGAACTTGATGGCACCAACCTGTGTCTGGCCGCCACTGCTCCCGCTGATCTGGACGTGGCCATTTACCCTGCGCCGGCGTCGCTCATCTACAACGGCCGCGCCGTCGCCCACAAAACGGACGGCATTTTCGAACGATTTACCCCTCCAATGCCGCGGGTAGTTAAAGTGAAAGCCACCTTCAAAACCGTTCAGGCTGCCGGACCGCCGAGGGAAATTCCCATCGGCAAGGTCGAGCAGCCGGTTGCGACTGCCCCTTTGGATTCGGACTTTGAAAATGCGGCGGTCTGGCATGTCAACGTCCCGGATAACATTGACCTTGGCACCGCCCCCATTCTTCGCCTCCATTACGTCGGCGATGTCGCCCGCGTCATCTTGGACGGCAAATTTATCACCGACGACTTTTACAACGGCCAGCCGCTCGACATCGGCTTGTGTCGCCACGCACCGGAGATTCTGACCGGCGATTTGCGCGTTGCAATCCTCCCCCTGCGCAAGGATGCCCCGATTTATCTGGCGAAAGAGGCGCAGCCGGAATTTGGCAATCGTTCGAGCGTTGTGTCACTGAACAACATTGAAATTATTCCCCACTACCAGATTGAACTTGAAGCAGGACAACCTTGATTCCAGGTCGTATGTTTGTCCAATTCATGAAATGAGAATGCGAGTAGTGCTCGTCGGGTTGGTCATCATTCTGTCCTTCACGGGACGAAAGGCGCACGGCGAAGCGTTGCTATACCAGGCAACGTTTCCGTTTCCGGGGATATCGGGGGATTTCCCCGTGAACACAGTGGGTTGGGCCAATGATGTCGTGTACATTTCCGGTGTTCCGGGGCGTCTTTATCAAAATTCCGGAGCGGATGGAGCCGTGTTTGCCTATCAAAACGCCGCCGCGACGACGGCATTTTACACGTCCACGACCCTCTCAGCGACAACTGGAGCCGCTTTCCCGAACATTGATACGGCGCTTTACTCCGGCATAACATTTTCCGTGGACATTCAGCCTTATCTAACGCCGGCCAATGTGACCGCGAGGTTCGCCGTGCAGATGAATGGCGGCAGTTGGTTTGTTTCCACCAATACCCTGCCGGTGCCCGCCGCCGTCGGTCCTTTCGCCACTTATTCAAACCAGTTCAATTCCGCCGCTTCACAGTGGAATCTCCTCACGGTCAGTGGCAATGGAACCGGCAATGGCGCTACCATCGGCCCCCCGGCTGCGAGCGATCTCACCGGCAGTATTACCGGCGCCGGACTGGTCTTCGTCCACACCGGGGCTGGCGGGACGTTTAATTTCGACAATTTTTCCATTACGGCGGCTCCCGTCGGTGGTTTGGGAGTCGGTTCCCTATCGAATGGAATGCTTTCGCTTTCCTGGCCCGGTGCGTTGAATGTCCGTCTTCAAAGCGCAACAAATTTAAGCATAGGAAACTGGAACATCTGCCCCGCGACCGCGGGGCAGGCGTCGGCGACCATACCAACGAGCGCGACGTCAACTTTCTTTCGACTGGCCACGGTACCGGTCGGCGGATTGCAGGACGGCGATTTTGAGTCAGGAAATCTTTCTCTGAACTGGCAGACCTCAGGGAACGCCGGCGCAGATTTCTTGCAGGACGGCGGCGCTTTTTCCGGTTCCTATTACCTGCAGCAGAGCAATGCCATTCCTTATCAGGTGCAAACGTATCAACTCGCCACCAATCTGCCCGATGGTTACTACAAATTGACGGCGATGATCGAGAACAGCGGCGGTCAAAACGCTTGTTACCTGAGCGGCAACGACCGGATGACCAGCCTGCCGATTTCCGCGCAATGGACCAACACCATCGTCAGGGGAATCAATGTCACCAACGGGGTATGCCTGGTCGGCCTTTATTCCAGTGACGGTGTCGGCAGCAACTGGTGCCGGGTGGATTTGATTCAACTGATCAAGGACGATATTCCTTACGCCTTTTTGAAGGGCGGCGATATTTCCGAGCTGACTTACGTTGAACAAGGTGGCGGTGTGTTTTACGAAACCAACGGCACGCCGATGGATTGCTTGCAGATTTTGAAAAATCACGGTTTTAACATCGTCCGGCTCCGGCTCTACAACGACCCAAGCCCGGCCAACAGCGATCTCCCGAGCGGGATCCAAAGCCCGACGAACATTCTGGCCCTGGCGGCTCGAGCCAAAGCGCTGGGATTCCAAATCGAATTGACGTTCTATTACAGCGACGGCTGGGCCAATGACCTGCCGCACGCCTGGACGAATTACACCTTCGCCCAACTCACCAACGCGGTATTTAACTTCACGACGAACTTTATGGCAGAAATGCAGAGCCAGGGTACAACCCCCGAATACGTCTCACTCGGCAACGAGATCAACGGTGGATTTTTGCTGCCCGCCGGCAACAGCAGCAACTGGCCCCAGTTCGCGCAACTGCTCAAGATGGGTTACGGAGGGGTCAAGGCGATTTCGCCCGCCACACGGGTTATCCTCCACGTAAATTCCGACATCAGTTCCAACACCGTTACCTGGTTTTTCAATAACGCGGCCGCCAATGGCGTCAACTGGGACATCATCGGGTGCTCGTATTATCCGTTTTGGACTCAAAAGACCGCTGAACAGGCCCGGGACATGATCAATTCCTGGTACACCATCTTCAATAAGCCCGTGCTCATCATGGAAACCGGGTACGACTGGGCTTCAAACCGATGCGACGGGTACACCGGCCAATTGGCCAATAACGGCCCTGAACCATTCCCCAGCACGCCCTTGGGACAAAAAGAATTCATGCTGAATTGCCTTAACGCCATCAAAATGGTCAACCAGGGCCATTGCATCGGGGATTTGTATTGGGACCCGATTTTCATTTGCGTGCCGGGCGAGGGCTGGGAGCTGGGCCAACCGAACGTGGTGGACAACACAACCCTGTTTGACTTTACCGGCCGTGCTTTGCCAGCGTTGGATGCTTTTAATTTCAACAATTGACCGCCGCCACTAAACAACCGAAAGGCACGCCAGGCGTGCCTTCGGGCGAAAACGAATTAGCAGTAAAAGGACTATTTGGCGTTTCGACGAACCAGGCGCCGAATCATAACCAGCGCGCCCAATCCCATCAACGCGCACATCCCTGGCTCGGGAACTTGAACGGTGTACAGGCTCGCATCCTTGCCAAATACGGTGCCCGAGGCGTCCGTCGCAGAATCATAAGCCGAGGTGCCGTTCCAAGGTGTCCAGCTGCTATCCGTTTCCGCGGGATAGCCACTGATGCTATCCAATGCACTGTAAGCAGACTGCGGGCCGCCGTTGCTCCAACTGGTGTACGATGACACAGCGTCGAAGTAGAAACTGTCGCCGACGTTCAACCCGAGAGTGGTCAACGGCACCGTCAAGGTGGCGAAGGTAGATCCGGCGCCGCCGGCTGCATAGGATACCGCTGAACCCGCCAACCAACTGCCACCCACATATTTGAATCCAATCCCCTGGGTATTGGAGGCCCCATCGGCATTAAAATCGAGCACAGCGTTTTCCCCCGTACTGATGCCGAGTGTGGGACTGCCCGCCCAAATAGGGTTGGATAATGCGGTATATCCACTGCCGGCTTGGCCGATAATTTGAATGTCAATCGCATAAAATATCCACGCCGCCATCGGCTGGCCCGAATTGATTGTGAAAGTGATGTTGTTGGCGTCGTTGTTGACCACCACGCTGCTGATTTGCTTGCCATCCGCGCCGCTGCCGTTGAAGTTGCCGGTAGCATTATAGGTGACTTGGGCTTTCGCAGGCGAAATTGCCAGAGCCAAAACAGTTAGAGCTGAACAGACAAATACAGTGGTTTTCATAAGCGGTTACTTGTGACTGGTGTTACTGGTATCTCGTGCATTTATTATGCCTTAATCAAGGCCTCTGCCTAGCCCCACAAGTGTATGGTTCTGGCTGGGTCATCGCGTTTCGGCCCGAGACAGAAGAACCGCCTCAAGTGACGTTGCTCGTTGTCAGTCAACGACTTGCCAAACGACTTGCCCCAGGGCTGTGACGACGGCTTGCCTGCGGAATGACCCCCGGGTGCAATCATTTCGACCAGGGTATTTGATGACCAACCCCGCCTTACTCCCGGTTAACTCGCGTTCCGTAGGATTGCAAAGGCCCGGGTGCTGATGGCATAAAAGGCTGGTGAAATCGCTGACAGAACATCTTTGGTTTGAAGTCCCGGATCGCCGCGGCTTCGTCAACATCACCGGCACCGTCGAAGGTCTGGTCAGGAAAAGCGGAGTAAAGGAGGGAATCTGTTTGGTGAACGCCATGCACATCACCGCCAGCGTCTTTATCAATGACGCCGAAAACGGGTTGCTTCACGATTACGAAGTGTGGCTGGAAAGGCTGGCGCCGCATGCGCCCACCTCCCAATACCAACACAATCGCACGGGCGAGGACAACGCCGACGCGCATTTGAAACGCCAGATCATGGGTCGTGAGGTCGTGGTGGCCATTACGAATGGCAAACTGGACTTTGGTCCATGGGAGCAGATTTTTTACGGCGAATTCGACGGGCGCCGGCGGAAGCGCGTGCTGGTCAAAATCATCGGGGAATGATTTCCCGAACAGTTGCGCTCAAACGCCGCGGTGGGAATATTAAGGCGTCTCCGACAATTCATCATGCCGTAATGCCAGTTTCGAATTGAAAGGAAATCCGAGCGCTTTATTATTCCGGCCAAAAGGACACATGAGGATTTTTGCCCGCATTTTTTGTGCTTCCGTATTGTTGGTTTTTAATCAAGCCCGGGGCGCCGACGGGGTGGAGAACTACGAGGCCACGACTCAAACCGTTGGCCCAACGACGAACGGCTTTGAGACGCCGGTCAATCAACAGCTTACGCCTGCCGGCAAACAGGTCGCGCTACCGGGCATGAGGCCGCAGGCGCTGGCGTTGAGTCCCGATGGCAAACTGCTCGTGACCGCGGGCCTCACCCACGAACTGGTTGTGGTGCATCCGGCCACGGGAAAGATCGTGCAGCACGTCGCGTTTCCTTCCGACCAAACTCTGGAACCGATGCCGGTGTCAGCCGAGATCCTTTCACCGGACGAAAAGGCGCAACTTAGCTTCACTGGCCTGGTCTTTTCACCCGACGGTTCGCGGATTTACCTGGCGAACGTCAACGGCGACGTCAAAGTTTTCAGTGTCGGCCCGGACCGAAAGGTTGCGCCGTTGTTTTCGATTGCGTTACCGCCGGCCAAAGCGCCGCTGCGCGCGGCGGAAATTCCCGCCGGCATCGCCGTTTCTCGCGACGGAAAAAAACTGTACGTCGCGTTGAACCTTTCCAACCGGCTCGCCGAACTGGACGCGGCGACGGGAAAGGTTTTGCGGATCTGGTACGTGGGCATCGCGCCGTACGATGTCGTCCTGGCCGGTAAAAAAATTTACGTGAGCAATTGGGGTGGACGGCGGCCGGATGCCGGCAGCGTCACCGGCCCGGCGGGTGCCGGCACAGTCGTACGCGTGGACGCGCGCGCCATCGCCAGCGAAGGTTCAGTAATGGTGATTGACCTTGAGCATACGAACCAACTGGAAATCCTGACGGGCCGGCATGCAAGCGCGCTGGCACTTTCACCCAATGGAAAATTTCTCGTTGTTGCCAACGCGGGTGACGACACGTTGAGCGTGATTGATACGCGCCGGGATGAAGTGGTTGAGACGATTTCTGCGCGCCAGAATCCGGGCGACCCGTTCGGCGCCCAGCCCAACGCGCTCGCCTTCGACAAATCAGGCAAAAAACTTTTCGTTTGCAACGGCACGCAGAATGCCGTTGCGGCTTTTCAATTCAAACCGGGGCAATCGAAATTGCTCGGACTGATTCCGGCGGGATGGTTTCCGGGCGCGATTGCTTTCGACGCGAGATCCAAGACGATTTGCGTCGCAAACATCAAAAATCTCGACGTGAAAAAGGAAAAACCCCGGGCGGGATTGGGCAAGGTTCCCGGTTTCAACTCGAAGCAATACAACGGTTCGTTGTCGTTCGTGCGCGTGCCGTCTTCGAAACAATTGGCTGCGTTCACGCGTACGGCGCTCGCTGATTTGCGTTACCCGCTGCTGGCGCAGGCGAAGCTGCCCGCGCGTACAGACCGTCCGCCGCAACCCGTGCCGGAGCGTGTCGGCGAGCCGAGCGTCTTCCGGCACGTGATTTACATCATCAAGGAAAACCGCACCTACGATCAGGTGCTGGGTGACCTGACGAATGGCAACGGTGACGCGGATTTGTGCGTGTTCGGCGAACGCGTTACACCCAACCAACACAAACTGGTTCGTGATTTTGTCTTGTTGGACAACACTTACTGTTGCAGCGCCTTGAGCGCCGATGGCCATAACTGGACGGATAGCGGCATCGCGACGGATTATCTGGAACGCGAATTCGCCGGCTGGCCGCGCAGCTATCCTTCCGGCGGCGACGGCCTGAACACGGACGACGCGCTGGCCTATTCGCCGGCAGGTTTTATCTGGGACAACGCGCTTGCCCACGGCAAAACCCTGCGCGACTACGGCGAATTTGCAACGTCCGTTTCTCACTGGCAGGATCCGGCCCACAAAGGCAAGCCGCATTTTCTCGATTACTATCATGCGTTCCTCGGCGGCACAAACGCCGTCGTCATCGGGTGCAAACCCGACATCGAAACCCTGCGGCCTTATCTCGCGACCAACACGGTTGGCTGGGACCTGGATGTGCCGGACCTTTTTCGGGCCCGCCAATTCACCAAAGAACTGAAGAATTTCGAGCAAAACGGAAATTTTCCGGAATTGACCATCATCTGGCTGCCGAACGATCACACCAGCGGAACGAAGGCCGGTTCGCCCCGGCCCGAAGCGCAGGTGGCCGACAACGACCTGGCGTTCGGCCAGATTGTTGCGGCCGTGAGCCACAGCCAATTCTGGAAAGACACCTGTATCCTTGCTGTGGAAGACGATCCGCAAAACGGCTGGGACCACGTGAGCGGCTATCGCACGACGGCGTATGTCGCGAGCGCGTATACGAAACGCGCCGCGACCGTCAACACGCAATACAATCAAACCAGCCTGCTCCGCACGATGGAATTGATTCTGGGTTTGCCGCCGATGAACCAGATGGACGCGACGGCGACGCCGATGTTCGACTGCTTCACCAGCACTCCTGATTTCACCGCCTTCGACTGCGTGACGAACCAGGTGCCGCTGGATGAATTGAACAAATCACCCAAAACAATTTCCGACTCCCAATTGCGCCGGGATGCCTACGCGTCCGCGCGGCTGCCGTTGGACAAGGAGGACCAATGTCCCGAAGACCTGTTCAACCGCATCCTCTGGCGTGCGACGAAAGGGCCGCAGACGCCGTATCCGGTCTGGGCGGTGAAAATGGTGGACGACGACTAGCTTAGATGTAACGGCGGTCTTTGACTGCCGCCAATTAAAGAGGGCGACGCTCGTAGCGCGCTGCTAAAGGATCAATCGTCCGGTTCGGACATTTTATAACCCTGCGCTTTGGCCGGTCACGCGAGGACGAACAAAATCGTTCCGGTGGCGGCGCAGATAATCGGAATGCCGCTGTCTTCGCGATCCGGACAAATTGGCGTTGTCGCGCGGCCAGGAACAGAGACAATGATGCCGAAAAGTTGACGCAATGGGAGCTTCGCCCAATTCATCGGATCAACCGCTCTCCGTGGATGCGCAAGCGGAGAGCAGGCTTGCCGCCACTGGCGGGCGCAGAACACGCGTCCGCTTCATCGTCTTCCTGATGACGTTTGCCGCCGTGGTGATCAATTACATGGACCGGGCGAACTTCAACGTCTCCGCCCCGCTCATCGAGCAACAATTCGGTTTTGACATCGCGCAGATCGGCCGCATCTCGTTCATCTGGGGGCTGGCCTACGCGCTGTTCAATTTTCCAGGCGGATGGTTTGCGGACAAGCTGGGGATTCGCAAGGCGGCTTCATTTGCGCTGGGGTGGTGGTCAATTTTCACGATTCTTAGTGCGCTGGCCTACAGCATGGTCTCGTGGTGCATCATTCGCGGCCTGATGGGGGCGGGCGAGGCGCCGATTTGGCCGATTAACGCCAAAGTGACGAGCACATGGTCCGCGCCTTCAGAACGCGCGCGGGCTTTTACTTTGGCCGGCTCGGGACAGTTCGTCGGCTCGATTGTCGGGGTTTTTGCCTCCGGCTGGATTGTCCACTGGCTGGGATGGCAGTGGACGTTCATCATCTTCGGCGCACTGGGGTTGATTTGGGTTCCGATCTGGTGGGTCTTGATTCGCGATACTCCGCAATCCCACCCTTGGGTCAATGATCGCGAGTTGCGTTTCATCCAAAGCGTGGCCGGTGCGGTGCCTCGTCACCAGCAGGAAGAACACCTGAGCCGCGACGAGATGAAGCAGGCATTGAAAGTCATGCTGACGCGAAATGGCATCGGGGTCTTTCTCACCTTCCTGACCTTCGGCTATATTCTGTTCACTTTTCTGAATTGGCTCCCGGTTTACATGCATGACACGTTCCACCTCTCGATCGTCAAGAGCGCGTCGTGGACGAGCGTGTCGTATCTTGCGGGCTTCGTCGGCTTTCTGGTTTCCGGCCCGATCAACGACTGGCTGGTGGCGAAATACGGATACGCAAAAGGGCGCAAGCTGGGGGCCGGGGTGCCCATGGGCCTGATGATCGTCATGATGCTGTTGGCGCTGGAAACGTCGAGGCTGAATCTCGTGGCGCCGAGCGCGCTGCTGATCGGGCTGTCGCTGCTGGTGATGAACGCCAGCGTGGGAGCGTGGGGCGTCAATGCGGTGGACCTGGCGCCGTCGCCGAAAAGCTCGGCCTTTGTCTACGGCATTTATAACGGGGTGCTCAATCTGATGGGAGCCTACAGCTCGATTCTCGTTACGGTTATCGCCAATAAATTCGGCTTCATCTGGGCGTTCGCGAGCGCGTTGATCTTCATGACAATCTTCCTCTTCGGACTGGTTGTCGTCATTGATCACCACGGGATTGCGCCCGCGCCGGTGCTCGAAGAAGCCGACGAAGTCGGGTGAAAGAGCGAAGAAGAGAGCGACGATGCCGTCCCCTAAACGGCATGGCGACGCCGAGATTTTTCCGGACGAAATAAAGCATCCTGTAGCCGGGAATGGAAAGGATCAGGACGCGTGTCTGCCAGCGGCAATATTTGGCTGCGATTTCCGCCGGGTCAGTGAGCATGATGGGGGGCGGGGCGGGCCGGAAAATTCCGAGCCAGCCAAGGCGCGCTCGTGGATTGGCCGGATTTCCATTGGCCAGTTCGGAAATCATGCGCTCACCGTGTTAATCCATTTGCGCTCCGTCCAGCAGAGAAACCAAAAACTTCGGGAATGGAGCACTTGAAGAAATACTGTAGCTGCAGGTGAGGGGGGTCGGTGCGCTGCGCCGACCGGCCGCCGCAGCGCGGCGTCCCTGCCAACCGCTGTGGAATTACTTGAAGCAGTCAGGGTGCAGCAAAAAGGGCGGCCGTTTCCGGCCGCCCGTGACGAATTGAATGGCGCGCCTGCCTACGGTTTGAACCGGAAGAACAAGACGCTGTTGGTGCTGGCGTTGTTCGTGTAGGGCGGCGACGCTCCGGAAACATCCGTGAACGGACTCAGGAGGTTCGTCGTGGACTGGATGCCCAGCGCCGGGTCGGACCAGTTGACGATGACATTGGTTCCGGCTGGCAGGACTTGCAGCGACGGGAACACAGAATCAAACGTCGTTCCAACTTTGAGGTGGCTCAATCTGATCAAGCCTGCAGAGCCGCCTGATTCGCGGAGTTCGAACGCCGCGATGTTGTACAGGTTGGTGACACTGGGTGCGGGCGTAGTGTCCGTCACACTCGGGGACGATTGGCTGACGGGATTGACCCAGAGCGTCGAGAACCCGTTGGTCAGTGACAGGGCCGTGACGACAACATAATTGCTGTTTGGCGACAGGTCTTGCGGGAACATCGCGCTGTTGTTCCCGTTGGCTGCGTCAAAGTTGTCGATGCCAAGCCGGTAATAGCCCAGTGCCGCGCCATTGGTGGCTGCAACCAAACGGCATTCGTAGGGGCCGGTGACACCGGAGCCATCGTTGAATAGCGCGAAGTAAGTGCCGTTCACGAGCGGCATCTTGCTGGAATCCATGTTGACGAGATAGCTGGCATGCAACGTAGCTCCGCTGTTGGTTTTATATGGCCCGCCCAGCAACGGGGTCTGCAAATTTTCCGTGTTGGCCGATGTGTCAACCACCGCCGCACCGGAGCCGACCCCCATTTGCCCGAACGGACCACTGAGGTGCGTCCAGAAACCGCCGGAAACCGTGTCCAACGAACCGCTGATGTCGTAATTGAAATAATCAATCGCCACCACGTTTGTGTTTGGCCTGACCATCAGGGCGATGTTCGCCGTCGTGCCTCGCGGCTCGTTCACATCATTGTCATAAACGGTGACGCTGATGACGGCGACGCCTTCTTGATTGGGCGCCGGCGTGATGGTGACGCTGGGATTGGCTGTGCCAATGCCGTTCACCACGATGTTCGAGTTCGGCACCAGCGTGTTGTTATTTGAATTGGTGCCATAAGTCAGGCCACTGACCGGCGTGTGATCGTCTCCAACCGTGAACGGAATGGTGATGGACCTGTTCGCGAGCACATTGGTCGGCCCCAACGAAACCAGCGAATTAGTCGGGGGCAGATTGATCGAAGCCACCGTCAGCAGGAACCAGGTCGCCGTCGTATCCCCATTGCCATCCTTCACCGTAACCAGTATCGGGGCCGCATCAATTGGATCCGGAATGAATTGGCTGGGCGGGAACGAAATGGTCATCGTGCGGCTGGCGCCACTCCCGCCGAAGTTAAAGGTGGGATTGACTTTGGTCGGGTTGAGCGACGCGGCCGAGAGCGTGAGCGCGCCCGCCGCAGTTTCCGCGTCACCCACCGTGAGATTGAGCGTGAGCGTGTTGGTGTCCACCATGTTGGTATCGATAAACGAAGTGATGGTGGGTGGCGCGTTGTTGTTAGTGACGGCGTCGCCAAAGATGCCGACTAGATCATAGGTTACCGTGCCTGCGGCATTGGTTCCGACAGCCCCTGAGCTGTAAGAGTTGGCGGTGCCAACGTAGCCGTTCGTCGTGCCGATGCCGTAGGTGGCGGTGTTTTGATATTCCGTCACGATGCGAACGCCAAAATTGGGGTTATTGGCCGCTCCCGGAAAACCGGTAAAGTCATTGCTGAAAGAAAGCCAACCGCCGGCGCCGGTGCCGGCTATGCCGCCAAAGGTTGAACTGGTCGGATAATCAACCCAGTCGGTCCCGTTGGTGGTATATTGTACCCGCTCGTAATCGCTGGCCGTGGATGACACGCGCGAATCGTAGGAAAGTCGGATGTTTTTCGCCCCGACAGTACTGATGTTGAATTGGACTCCGTTTAGCTTGTTGCCACCGGTCAGAGGATACAGCGTCGTACCCCACGAAAAGTTCGGGAGATGGTCCACTCCGGGGATAATTTGGTCAAAGCCCGGCCCGTCAGCGGGATCCGCCGAGGTTGTGGCTACAAACGGAGAGAATGACGTACTGAAGATGTTGCCCGGCTGATTAGGTCCGCCCACGGCCGTGGCGGAGCCGTCGCCCAGATAAGATGCCGGGAAATAAACGCAACTTGGATTTTGGGAGAGATTCGTGAATTCATCGCCATTGAAGTCCCAAAAGGCGAGAATCGCCGTGTTGGCTACCGAGAGGAGTGAAGCCACGGAGCTGGTAGCAGAGCCATAGGTGCCGGTGACCACCACGACGAAGTTCGTCGGGTCGGCCGGTTGCAGGTTAGTGAATGAGAGCGAGCTGCCAGTCGCGCCGGAAAATCCTGACCCGTCGCCGCGCGTGCCGTTATTCACCTGCGCGATGATGTTGCCGTTGGCATCAGCAAAATACCACTGGTAACCCAGCGCGGTGCCGGCCGCCGTCACGGCAAACTGCACCGTACCATCCAACAATCCATACGTGTTTGCCGGCTGGGTGATGATGAATGGATCAATGACTGTCAGCGAAGCAATGCTGCTGGTGGCAGAGCCAAGAACGTTGGAGAGCACCGCAAAGTATCCCGCCGCGTCTGCCGCCGACACGTTGTTGAGGGTCAGCGTCGTCGCGGCTGCGCCGGGGACCGGATTCGTGGTTGAACCGACTATTTTGAACCAGTAGTTGCTCGCTATTGGATCACCGAGGTTGGCGGTCAAAGTAAATGTCACCGTGTTGCCGGCGTTGACCGTGGCGCTGGAGGGCGAAATGCCAGTAATGTTCGGCGGCGCCGGCAAGCTTGTGCCGGTCACTGCAAAATTGTCAACGCGACTGGTGCCGCCGCTTCCAACGATTCCGCCGTTTGATGCATTCGTCGAGTAGTCAACCAAACGGAAATAGACAACCGGCCGATTGGTCACTGCGGCGACAGAACTCAAATCATTGGTGTGCGAATAAGCAGGATTCGCCGAGCCCGCGCTCCAGGCAGGGGTATTGCCGTTGGTATATATGCCGCCAAATTGCGTAAAATTGATGCCGTCCGTGCTGTAAGCAAAGTAGAAATCTCGCGGCCCAGTGGCGCTGCTGATCGAGTCGAAGGTAACCACAATGTTCGTATAACCTAGCGTGCTGACGGCAAACTGGTAAAAATCACCCGGATTATTGGTCCAACCTGTGGAACTGAACGAATGAGAGGAACCATTCCCGGCGGGAGAGGAGTAAGTCGGCGTTCCAAACCCGGAGTGCCAGCCCGCAGCCGTTCCACTGCCGACCTCGGCCGCGATATTTGTGATCCAGACACCAGCGCCGGGAGTTCCCGCCGGCTGGCTGGTTTCAAAGGTCCACTTGGCGATGGTGACGGGTTGCGAAAACATAGCGGTCGCCGAAAGGAGGAGGGCCGCCAGAGTTGGGAGATATTGCTTTTTCATAGTCAGGGCTTTTACGGTTGGGGAGAGTTTATCAGGTTCAGAAGTTCCGCGTGTTAAATCATTGTTACGAAATCGCTCAATTCGGCGTCATCGGCGAGGGATACCAATACATGGTACGCGGTTGCGCCCATTCGTTTCGTCCGTCATTGGTCGGAATGCCATCGGCTATGTTTTGGGGTTCCCAAAAATCATTGGTTCTGGCCGAACGCGAACTGCCATCGCACATGGCAAAATTGTCCAGCTTGGTGTAACTGTGTCGTGCGAAATCGCAATGATAACCTGTCTGATTGGATTGAGACGTGCCGGCAGTTGAAGCCCCGGTGCTATCCACCGAGTTTCCATTCACTTCGGCCAGAAAAATGGTATCCGTCGGCTTGATAATGTTGGAGAGCTTGGTTTGCTGAGCACCGGTGTTGTAGATGGTGCCGACGTTGACGCAGAGACGCCCATTTTCTCCATACATGAAATACGCCTTTTTTATTGCATTTACCGGGGTGGACAGATTGTAAAATTTCGGATTGGGATCCGGCGCGCTGGGACAGGAGTAAATACTTTGGCTATCTGGCCGGGGCGGATCAAACGGATGGCCGAATCCGCCATAGAGGTTGATCAACGGCGGTTGCGATATGCTTGGCGCCACACAATTATACCAGGCATAGTCGAGGTTATCCGCGGTCCCAGGCCCCCCCGGGTAGTTTATGGCCTGAACCGTGTTGCCTTCTTCAGGGACAACGTCATTGTTGTCGTCGGTGTAGATATGAAAGCCAAGACCCCATTGCCGCATGTTGCTCAGGCATTTGATCAACTGCGCCTTTTGTTTGGCGGCAGCCAGCGCCGGCAAAAGCATCGCGGCGAGAATGGCGATGACGGCAATGACGACCAGCAGTTCAATCAACGTGAAAGCGTGCCCACACAACCGGGAATCAATCTCCCTGTCCGGTAAAAGTCTCCCGTCCACCACCCTGGTGTTTTCAGACTTCTGCTTCATGCTCCTGACGAACCAATCACTTTCCGTTTAAATCCAGCTTAGATTTGCCTTCGCTGATAGCTGGATACTTTTTCGCACGGTTCCGGCCTGATGGCAAGCCTTTCCCGAAAAATTGTTCACAAGTTGCCGGGAGTTTACGCGGCCGCGACCGGTTCGACACATAACCTGCGTTACCGCAGGCAAGAGCACTTCTCCACCGCAAAACCGGAATTTGAATTGGAGCTAGAGCATTTTCAATAAAGCCGTAGCCGCAATCTTTAGATTGCGGCTACAGTGAAAATTGAATCGCCATAAACAGGCTGGTTTCACTTCGGGGCGCGGATAGTGGCCCCAGCGCCGCAAGCGTGCACCCACAAAAAAAGCGGCCATTGCTGGCCGCTAGGGAAACGAACTCTTGGTTATTTATCCCGGTTGGGATTCCAATAGATATCGCCGTTACCAACCTCCTGTCTGTTCGGGTATGGCTTGGCAACGTTGTAAACGTAGTTGTATTTGAAATATTGCGAGTGGCCATCCAAAAACATGAGGTTACCTCCATTATTGTGGCGTTTGACAAAATAAGTCCAGCGGGCGGCCGGAAAACAACCCTCTTGCGGCGGGGAGTCGTTATTGAAATTCTCTAAGGTGGGGCTGAAACAAAATTCGGTCAGCATGACTACT
>Ga0335081_10004053_pt1 | contig 23130 bp, 23 predicted proteins | sample Lox_Sample_35_FD_206713 | JGI IMG/M metagenome (GOLD analysis project Ga0335081, IMG submission 206713) | Soil microbial communities from Loxahatchee National Wildlife Refuge, Florida, United States - Lox_Sample_3.5 | ecosystem: Environmental > Terrestrial > Soil > Wetlands | place: USA...
TGGAGAGCCCAAGCGGTTCTCTCCCATGGCCAGCACGCTGATCTACGGCCGCGAGGACGCGGTGCTCACCGATCCCGGGCTGACGGAAGACCAGGCGCGCGTGCTCGGCGACTGGGTCGCCGGTAAGGGCCGGAACGTGACCGATATCTTCGTCACCCACGGCCACGGTGATCACTGGTTCGCCGCCGGGCTACTGGCCGAACGGTTCGGGGCGCGTGTCGTCGCCACCGCCGGCACGATCGCGCAGATGCAGGGCGGTCTGGCCACCCGGCCGATGCTCTGGGACAAGCTGTACCAGGGCATCCCGCCCTCGCCGGTCACCGCCGTGACCGTGCCCGGTAACCGCTTCACGCTGGAGGGCCACGACCTGGTGATGGTCGACGTCGGACACGCCGACACCGACGACAACAGCGTGCTGCACGTCCCGGATCTGGGGCTCGTCGTCGCCGGGGACGTGATCTACAACGGAGTTCACATGTACCTCGCGCAGAGCGTGGCGGTCGGCGGCTTCGGGCCCTGGCGGGACGCGATCGACAAGGTCGAGGCGCTCGAGCCCCGGCATATCGTGGCCGGTCACCAGAACAAGCAGCTCGACGACGACGCCAAGCGGACGATCGAACAGACCCGGCAGTACCTGGACGACGCGGACGAGCTGCTGCGCACCGAGGACACCGCGCTCGGCTACTTCAACGCCAAGATCGACAGGTACCCGGACTATCTGGGGCGGCTGATCCTGTGGGTGACCGCCCGCGCGCTGTACGGCGTCCGCGAACACCCCGAGGCAAACCCCGCCCTGATCATCCTCAACTCCTGGCTGTGAACGCCGGTACCGGAAGCCGCCCCGCTGTCCCGGGGCGGTCCCCGGCCCTGGACGCCGGCGGCCGCGCTCCGGGGCGAAACGATACTTGTGGTGGCATCAGGTCAGCCGGTCAGCCGGTCGGCCGTCACAGAGTCCGGAGGTTCGCCGATCATGCGCACCCACCAGCCAGATCAGGACGTCTTCAGGTCGATCCGGCCCGAGGACATCGACTGGAAACCGTTCCCCGCGTTCCCGGAGCCCGCTCGCCTGGCTGTCGTGGTCGGCCAGCCCACCGAACCCGGACCGTACGTGATCCGGGTCAAGGTGCCCTCCGGGGTCAGGCTGATGCCGCACCGGCACCCGGAGGATCGCGTCTACACGGTCATCTCCGGTGTCTTCTACATCGGCGTGGGCGAACGATTCGACGACCAGAAGCTGGAGGCCCATCCGCCCGGTGCGGTCATCGTGCTGCCGGGCGGCACCCCCCATTTCCACTGGGCAAAGTCCGGTGAATACGTCACCCAGGTAACGGCGATCGGGCCGCTTGGCCTGGAGTACCTGAACCCCGAAGACGACCCGCGGCACAGCAGGGCACCGACCCCGACCCCGACGTAATCCGCACATACCTGAAAGGCCAGGTGGCTATCCCATGAGTACCGGCAACATCCCCGGCGGGCCGACGATCGTACTGGTGCACGGCGCCTTCGCCGACGCCTCCAGCTGGAACGGCGTGATCGAGCGGCTGCAGCAGCAGGGCTACACCGTCATCGCCCCACCCAATCCGCTGCGCGGCGTGAGCGCCGATTCGGCCTACATCGCCAGCCTGCTCGGCCAGATCGACGGCCCGGTGCTGCTGGGCGGGCACTCCTACGGCGGCGCGGTCATCAGCAACGCCGCGATCAGTGCCCCGAACGTGGTCGGCCTGGTCTACGTGGCCGCCTTCGCCCCCGATGAGGGCGAGACCCTGGGCGATGTCGAGAACGGCTCCAAGGACAGCGTGCTGAACGCGGCCCTGGTCCAGTACAACTATCCGGCCGGGCCGGGCGGCCAGACCTCGGTGGAGTTCGCGATCAACCCCGCGCAGATCCGGGAAGCCTTCGCCGCCGACCTGCCGCCGGAGGTCACCGCCCTGATGGCCGCGACCCAGCGGCCCGTCGCCGCCGCGGCGTTCAGCGACGTATGCGGGCCGCCGGCCTGGAAGAAGCTGCCGTCCTGGGCGGTGGTCGCCACCGGCGACAAGGCGGCCGGCGCCGACGTCGTCCGGTCGCACGCGCAGCGAGCCGGCGCCGACATCGTCGAGGTCGAGGGCTCGCACGTGATCATGATCTCCCAGCCGCAGGTGGTCACCGACCACATCGTTAAGGCCGCCCGCTCCGTCGCTGCCTCACCCCGGTAGCTGACGATGGGCACAGCACGCACCCCGTTCGGCACGCTGAAGCAGGTCGATGCGGGCCCGCTGAGCGTTGGATACGCCGAAGCCGGCCCGCCCAGCGGGCCGGCCGTGCTGTTGTTGCACGGCTGGCCCTACGACATTCACAGCTATGCCGATGCCACGCCGTTGCTGGCCTCGGCGGGCTACCGGGTCATCGTCCCGTTTGCTCGCGGTTACGGGACCACTCGCTTCCGGTCGGACGACACGCTCCGCAACGGCCAGCAGGCGGCCCTAGCCACCGATGTCATCGACCTGATGGATGCGCTCGGAATCGAGCAGGCCATCCTGGCTGGCTTCGATTGGGGGGCGCGGTCGGCCGACGTCGTCGCGGCGCTGTGGCCGGAGCGCTGCCGGGCCCTGGTCTCGGTGAGCGGGTACCTGATCGGCAGCCAGGCCGCTAACGCGGCGCCGCTGCCGCCGCGGGCCGAGTACACCTGGTGGTACCAGTTCTACTTCGCCACGCCGCGCGGCCAGGCCGGCTACGAGAAGTACCGACGCGAGTTCAGCAGGCTCATCTGGCAGCTCGCCTCGCCGAAGTGGGCCTTCGACGACGCCGCGTTCGCGCGCAGCGCGGCCGCCTTCGACAACCCCGATCACGCCGCCATCGTGATCCACAACTACCGCTGGCGACTCGCCCTGGCCGAGGGCGAGCCGCAATACGACGACCTGGAGCGGCGGCTGGCCGGCGCCCCGTCCATCGCCGTGCCCGCCATCACCCTCGAGGGCGACGCCAACGGCGCGCCGCATGCGGAAGCCAGCGCCTACGCCGGCAGATTCTCCGGCAAGTACGAGCACCGGGTGATCGAGGGCGGCATCGGGCACAACCTGCCCCAGGAAGCCCCGCGGGCCTTCGCCCAGGCGGTCATCGACGTCGACGCGCTCTGACGCCCGCGACCGCTGAGCTTTCCCGATTTCGTTCAGGCCAGCTAGCCTGAAGGTACCCCTGCTGGTTAAGCCCTCTCCGGGTCGATGCGCAAAGGTGGCCGCCATTCCGCAGCTGAACGAGGCCCAGGCTCGCGAAATCCGGCACCGACGTCGGGACTTCATCCGGGCGAACCATCCGGACCGGGGCGGGGATACGGACCTGTTTGTCTCGGGCCTGCGGGTCCTTGATGCCGGACCTGAGCAGGACCCCGGATCGCTGCCCGCGGTGATCATCATCAAGCGGCACCCGTGGCTGATCGAGAAGGTGATCGCGGCGGCGCGGCGGCGCCGCTACGGTCCCAGGCCTCCCCGCGTCCATTAGCTCGGCCCTCCGGGTCACGTGCGGGCTGGCCGGGTTAGCGCTCGTCGTCGCCGAGGATGTCATCCACGGTGACGTTGACCGTTACGCTCTGCAGTCCAATTTGGTCGCGCAGCGTGGCGGTGACCTGCCGCTGGATGTCACGGGCCACCTCATGGACGGGATCGTCATATGTGACCGCTACGGCCAGGTCCACGACCGCGGTGCGGCCCAGCACCCCGACGGCGGCGTGCGGGTGATGGTGCCCGAAGGTGGCCTTCTCAGCGAGCGCGGCGATCTGGCCCTGGGTGCTGCGGCCAAGAGCGACCCGGACCCCGGGGATCATCCGGGCGCAGTCGCGGGCCAGGGCCGCGACGATCCGGGCCGCGATCCGGATCGCGCCGATCTCGGTGATCTCCAGGGTGTACCAGACGTCGCGGACCAGGGCACGGATCTGGCTCATCACCACCGCGGCCAGGCCGGGCGGAGCAGGCACCGGGGCGGCCGCCAGCTCGGCGACCGGATCCCACACGGCGGTGAATTCGGTAAGCGCGGCCTGGCAGTGCACACACTGACGCTGGTGGGCGCCTGGGGCCGCGCCGCGGCCCTCGGCGACCTGCTCGAGCAGGAGGTCGACGTCGGCGCCGCAGGGCAGGGCGGCGGTCCCGAACAGCGGCCGGGCGGGCGGCCTGCCGGGCGGCGGATCGTTCACCGGCCGCTCACCTCCATTCCTCCAGCTTCTTTCCCAGGGCACGCCGGGCGCGGAACAGGTGACTGCGGACCGCCGACTCGGTGCTGCCGGTCACGCTGGCCGTTTCAGAATAGGACAGGCCCTCGAAATGGTGAAGGACGATCACCGTCCGCTGCGGGAACGGCAGCGCGAGCAGTGCGTCGGTGACCGCGTCGACCGCCAGGTTGCGCTCGGCCTGAGCTGCGGGTTCTCCGGCCGGGTCGGGCAGGTCAGGAAGAAGGTCCAGCGAGCTGGCGGTCTGGTTCCGGCCGACCTTGTTCAGCGCCCGGCGGGTCACGATCTGGTACAGCCAGGTGGAAAACGTTGACCGTGCGCGGAACCTGGCCAGGTTCTCCCACGCTGCGATCAGCGCTTCCTGGGCAACGTCCTGGGCATCATGGTGGTTGCCGGTCAGGCGCAGGGCGACGCGGTAGGCCATGGCGGAGTGCCGCTGGACGAGGAGCTCGTAAGCATCGAGGTAGCCTTGCTGGGCCCGGGACACCAGGTAGGCGTCTCCTACGGCGTGCTCGGCCGCTTGCCCCGTTGCCGTCAATGTCCCAGACTCCCTCGCCCTGGCCCGGTGCCCGGGCCGCACTCGCGTACCCCGTCCAGGGCAGGGCATGCAGGCCAAGCGGCCTACCGGGAGGATTCGGCCGGAAGAAAAGTTGCGAGGATCTCCGCCGGGTGGTGTCTAACCGTGTATCGGCCCGTTTGACCGTCCCAGTCGCGGGCCCTTGTCCCGATCATCATCTGAAGGAGCATGCCTGATGACCCAGCCTGCGACGCCGAACATCAGCCAGACCCCGGCTACCGCGAGCACGGCCGCTAGCCCGGCGACCCGGGAGCGGCTGGCCGCCGAAGAGGGGCAGATCACCGTGGCCGAGGGCGTGGTGCAAAAGATCGCCGGGAAGGCATGCCGGGAAATCGCCGGGGTGCACGCGATGGGCACCGGCGGCACCCGTGCATTCGGCGCCGTCCGCGAGCGCATCCCCGGCAGCACGGGCCCGAACTTCGCGCAGGGCGTCGGGGTGGAGGTCGGCGAGACCGAGGCCGCCATCGACCTGGACATCGTGGTCGAGTACGGCGCCAGCATCGCCGAGCTGGGCCGCAGCATCCAGCGCAACGTCAAGCAGAACGTCGAACGGATGACCGGCCTGCACGTGGTCGAGGTCAATATCTCCGTCGATGACGTCTACCTTCCCGGCGACGGCGACCAGGACGCCGCTCCCTCGCGGGTGGCATGACCGTCCTGCAGGATGGCCGCATGCCCGGGCCCGCCGTGATCGACGGCATCGACGTCGATGCTGTCGCCGCGGCCGTCGCGGGCTGCGCCGGAGTGGCCGCGCTGGACGGCGGCCCGTTCGGCGAGGTCGTCTCCTATCTGCCCGGCCGCAAAGTCGCCGGCGTGGTGTCCGGCAATGGCCGGGTAACAGTGCAGGTCCGGTCCCGGTGGGGAGTCCCGGCGGCGGACCTGGCCGCGAGGATCACCGCGGTACTGGCGCCGCTGACCGGGTACCGCCCGGTTGACGTGGTGATCGCCGACATCGATGATCCTCCGGCCACGCCGCCGGCTGGCGGGCCTGCCGGGCCGCCCTGGCCAGACCCGGGGCTGCCGCCGACCTGAGAACCGGAGCACCGTCCGTTTCCGCTATCTGGATGTGAGTGATCAACGATGAACCATACCGCGCTTGCCACCATCACCGGGCTGGTCCTGGGCCTGGCCCTGGTGTTCGGCAATTTCGGCGAGATGCTGATCGTGGCCCTGTTCGGCGCGATCGGCTACGGCGCCGCCAAGGTCCTCGACGGTGACATCGACGCGCAGGCATGGCTGTCCCGCGGTCGCCGCAGCCGATGAGCGCCATCACCGAATCTCGGCCGGCGCCGCTAGCGGGGCGCACCGAGCTGGGAACGATCAGTATCGCCGACGGGGTGGTCACCAAGATCGCCGCCCGGGCCGCGGCCGAGAACCCTGACGCGGGAGCCGCGGTGGGCCGGGTCTTCGGCCGCGCCGTTCCCGGCGCGGGAAACCTCGGCGTGCGCGGCACAGACCTTTCCGCGCTGCCGAAGACCTCGGTGCAGGTGGACGGGTCCAAGGCGTACGTGAGCTTGGAGATCGCCGTCCGCTGGCCCGCGTCCGTCGCCGAGGCACCGGGCAGGTCCGGCGGCACGTCCGGGACCGGGTCCAGGAGCTGGCCGGGCTGGACGTCGACGAAGTCCACATCGTCGTGGCCGACCTGGCCACCGACATCACCCCGCCGCCTCGGGTCCGCTAAGAGAGGAACCGCAGATGCGCCTGGTCAACCGGCCGCTGGCCTTCATCCTCGCGGCCGCCCTGATCGCGGTCTGCATCGTGATCATCGCCGAGGTCATCGGCTTCGCCGCCCACCGCAGCCCGCTGCTGGTGCACTGGAGCACCTGGTATCACTGGGGCCTCAAGACCCGCTGGGACGTCCTGGCCGTCCGGGTCTGGTCCGCTATCTTGATCGTCGTCGGCGCGCTGATCCTGGCCCTGGAGCTCAAGCCCCGCCGCGTCACCCGGCTGCCGCTGCGGTCCGGTGATGACGCCACCGACGCGGCCGTTACCCGCCGCGGCCTGGCCGGGATGCTGCGTGCGACCGCCACCGGAGTCGACGGGATCTCCGGGGCGAGCGTCAAGGTCCGCCGCCGCCGCGCAAACGTCACCGCGGCATCCGCCGCTCGCGGCCGGACTGCCGCGGCAGCGCTGACCGAACCCGTCACCGAGGCGTTGCGCAGTCGGCTGGACAGCCTGGACCTGCGCCACCCGCTGCGCCTGAAGGTGCACGTCGTCCCGAGGGGCCGCTAATGCACGCCGACCGAACCAACCGTATCGCGCTGGCCTTGTTCGGCCTGCTGGTCCTGGTCGCAGGCGCGGCCGGCATGGCCGCCTCGACCGGCGTGTTCGGCGCAGCCTTCTCCCGGCGGACCCTATTTGACAACCAGGCCGGCAGCTACATCGGCGACCACGGCGGCTGGCTCTGGCCCGCCGTGGCCGGCGCCTGCCTGCTGCTCGCCCTGGCCTGCCTGCGGTGGATCCTGGCCCTGCTCGCCTCCACCGACCGGGCCGGGGACATCACCATCCCCGGCGGCACGCACCAGGGCACCACCATCGTGCAGCCCGCCGCCCTCACCGGCGCCCTCACCCGCGAAATCAGCGCCTACCACGGCGTCGACGCGGCCAAGGGCCGGGTCATCGGTGACGGCCGCAACCCGGAAATCGTGCTCACCGTCACCCCCGCCCCCTCCGCCGACCTGCATACGCTGCACCACCGCATACAAGCCGAGGCCCTCTTCCACGCCCGGCAAGCCCTCGGCAAGCCATCCCTGCCCATCCAGCTCGACCTCATCTGAACACCCTTGCTCCATCAAGTGATCTTGATTGATCAAACCGGATTGATGTACCGTACGGGTGATGGACGAGCCGACCCTGGGAAGGGATGCAGGTCCTCCGGGGTTCTTGCAGCTGGCGGGGCACCCGGTGCGGTGGCGGCTGCTGCGCGAGCTAGCTCGCAGCGACCGCCAGGTCCGCGAGCTGACCGGCCTGACCGGCCACCCGCAACCTCTGGTGTCCTACCACCTGGGCCGGCTGCGGGCCGCGCGGCTGGTGACGGCGCGACGCAGCTCGGCGGACGGGCGCGACGCCTACTACACCGTGGACCTCGCCCGGTGCGGCGAACTGCTGGCGGCGGCGGGCGGGGCGCTGCACCCGGCGCTCGGGCCGGGCGGGTCGCCGCCCGCCGCCGCGCTCACAGCTCCCGCGCGGGTGCTGTTCCTGTGCACCGGCAACGGCGCCCGTTCCCAGATGGCCGAGGCGCTGGTCCAGCGGCGCTCCGGCGGCCTGGTGCAGGCGCTCAGCGCCGGCAGCCACCCCGGGGCCCTGCATCCGAACACGGTCCGGGTCATGACCGAGCACGGGATCGACGTCCGCGGCCGGGCCGCCAAGCACCTGAGCGTGTTTTCCGCGGACCGGTTCGACTACGTGATCACCTTGTGCGACCGGGTCCGCGAGGTCTGCCCGGAGTTCCCCGGTCATCCCCGGCACGTCCATTGGAGCATTCCCGATCCGGCCGCGGCCGGTGACACCGACGAGGCGAGCTATCCGGCCTTCCAGGCCACCGCGGCCGAACTCGAGGCCCGGATCGGCTTCCTGCTCGCCGCGATCGCCGCCACGCCGGCCCGTTCAGCCCACCAGGAGGCATGATGACCAGCAGCTCCGGCAACGTGGTCGAGCTGTTCCAGCCCGCGGCCCCGCGAGCCTAGACCCCCGCCGCGGTGAGCCTGCCCGAGGACAGCGGCAGCCCGCCCGGGCCGGTCCCGCCGCCTCGCCCGGCCCCCGCGCCGGCGCGGGTGTCCCTGGTCACGGTGCTGCGGGAATGGGGCCGGATCGGCTGCATCGGGTTCGGCGGCCCGCCCACCCACATCAAGCTGCTGCGCGAACTGTGCGTCGAGCGCAGGAGGTGGCTGGACGCACGGGAGTTCGAGGACGCGATCGCGGCCTGCAACCTGCTGCCCGGCCCGGCGTCGACCCAGCTGGCGATCTTCTGCGCCTGGCGGCTCCGCGGCCGCCCCGGCGCGCTGGCCGGCGGGGCCGCGTTCATCGTGCCCGGGCTGGTCGTGATCCTGGCCCTGTCCGCGCTGTTCCTGGCCGGTTCGCCGCCGCTGTGGGTGCTCGGCGCCGGCGCCGGCGCCGGGGCCGCCGTCCCGGCGGTCGCCGTACAGGCGGGCTGGTCGCTGCTCGGCCCGAGCTGGCGGGGACGCGCAAACCCGGTGCGCTGGGTGGCCTACCTGCTGGCCGGAGCGGCTTCGGCCGCCACGATCGGGGAGTGGCTGGCGCTGGTCCTGGTGGCCTGCGGCGTGATCGAGCTGGCCGCCCAGCGCCCGCGTCATCACCCGGGCGCCGGCCAGGGCGGCGGGCCGCGCGGCATCATCGCCCTGCCGGTCCTGGCCGGCGGTGCGGTCACGGGCGGGGTGCTGCTCTCGGTGGCGTGGGTGGCGTTCAGGGTGGGCGCCCTGTCCTACGGCGGCGGTTTCGTGATCATCCCGCTGATGCAATCGGACGCGGTAGGCCACTACCACTGGATGACCGCGGCCCAGTTCCTCAACGCCGTGGCGCTGGGCCAGATCACCCCCGGCCCGGTCGTGCAGACCGTGGCGGTGGTCGGCTACGCCGCGGCCGGCCTGGCCGGGGGCATCCTGGCCTCGGTGGTCGCCTTCACGCCGTCGTTCAGTTTCGTGCTGCTGGGGGCGAGCCGCTTCGACCGGCTGCGCGGCGACCGCCGGGCCCGCGCCTTTCTCGCCGGGGCCGGGCCCGCCGCGATCGGGGCCATTCTCGGCTCGGCCATCCCGCTGACCCGCGCGCTCACCGAGCCGTGGCAGTACGCCGTCCTGGCGGCCGCGCTCATCCTCATGCTCGTGCTGCGCCGCGGCGTCGTCCTCACCCTGGTCGCCGCGGGTGCGGTCGGGACGCTCATCGCCGTAGCGGGCGGGCCGCTGCCGTACTTATACCCCCTAGGGGTATTCTGATCGTATGAGCGCAGCGGACATTCTCGTCGTGGTGGCGGCGGTGGCGGCGCTGGCCGGGCTGGGCTGGTTCTTCTTCGGGCCGCGCCAGGCCACGGCCGCGGTGCTGACGGGCGGGGTGCAGCGGCTGGACGTCACGGTCAAGGGCGGGTACCGCCCCGAGGTGATCCGGGTGCGCCAGGGCGCGCCGGTCGAGCTGACCTTCGACCGGCAGGAATCCGGCGACTGCACCTCCCGCGTCGTGTTCCCGGACTTCCGCGCGAGCGCCGCGCTGCCCGCCCACCAGCGGACCACCGTGCGGCTGGATCCCGACCAGGCGGGGGAGTTCGGGTTCGCGTGCGGGATGAACATGATCCACGGCACGCTGCTCGTCGAGCCCGCCGCCGACGGCGCGACCAGCGGCCGCCCGCACCAGGCCGCGGCGGCGACGGAGGCGGCCGGTGCGACGGCCGGGGACGCCGAAGAGGCCGAACGGGCCGTGGAGATCGCCGACCTGGCCCGCCGGGTGCTCGCCGGGGTGGCGCTGACGCTGCCGGTGCTGTACGCGGTGATGGCCCATGACGTGTTCCGGGCCTGGGCCCCGGCCGTGCTGCTGAACCACTGGGTGCAGCTGGCGCTGATCACCCCGGTGATGTTCTACACCGGGTGGCCGATCCACCGGACGGGGTGGCTGGCGCTGGCGCACCGTTCGGCGGACATGAACAGCCTGATCACGATCGGCACCGCGGCCGCCTACGGGTACAGCCTGCTGGTCACGGCCGCGCCCGGCCTGCTCCCGGCCGGGGTCCGTGAGGTGTATTTCGAGACCACCGGGGTGATCCTGACCCTGATCGTGCTCGGCCGGCTGATCGAGACCCGGGCCAAGGCCGGCACCGGGCAGGCCATCCGCGAGCTGCTGGGGCTGCGGCCCCGTACCGCGCGGGTGGTCCGGGACGGTGCCGAGACCGAGATCGGAGTGGAACAGGTCGTGGTCGGGGACGAGCTGGTGATCCGGCCGGGCGAGAAGATCCCGGTCGACGCCGTGGTGCTGTCCGGATCATCGGCGGTGGACGAGTCGATGGTCACCGGCGAGCCGATGCCGGCCGCCAAGCAGGCCGGCGACGCCGTGATCGGCGCGACGGTCAATACCACCGGATCGCTCCGGGTCCGGGCGGCCAACGTCGGCGCCGACACCCTGCTGGCCCAGATCATCGCGATGGTGCGGCAGGCGCAGGCGTCCCGGGCGCCGATCCAGCGGCTCGCCGACGCCGTCTCCGGGTACTTCGTGCCCGCGGTCATCGGCGTGGCGATCGCGACGTTCGCGGTGTGGTTCACCGTGGGCCCGGCGCCCGCGTTCACCATGGCGCTGGTCGCGGCGATCGCGGTGCTGATCATCGCCTGCCCGTGCGCGCTGGGCCTGGCCACGCCGCTGTCCATCCAGGTCGGCACGGGCAAGGGCGCCCGCGCCGGGATCCTGGTCCGGTCGGCCGAGGCGCTGGAGACCGCGAACCAGCTGGAGGTGGTGGTGCTGGACAAGACCGGCACCATCACCACGGGGCGGCCCGCCCTCACCGACGTCAGGACCGCCGGGCGCTGGGACGAAGACGAGCTGCTGGCGCTGGTGGCGGCGGCCGAATCCGACAGCGAGCATCCGCTGGCCGCGGCGATCGTCGCCGGAGCCCGGGACCGGGGCCTGGCCATCCCGGCCGCGGCCGGCTTCGGGTCGGTCACCGGCCAGGGCGTTCAGGCCACCGTGGCCGGACACCCGGTCCTGGTCGGCAGCGCCCGGCTGCTGGCCACCGCCGGCATCGGCACCGGCGCGCTGGACGCGGCCGCGGCCGAGCTGTCCGCCCGCGGCCAGACCCCGGTGCTGGCCGCCATCGACGGCGAGCCGGCCGGGATCCTCGCCGTCGCCGACACCGTGAAGGAGGATTCGGCCGCCGCGATCGCGGCGCTGCGCCGCCTGGGCGTCGAGGTGATCATGCTGACCGGCGACAACGCCCGGACCGCCGCCGCGATCGCCCGGCAGACCGGGGTGAGCCGGGTGCTGGCCGAGGTGCTGCCCGGGCAGAAGGCGAACGAGGTCCGCCGCTTGCAGGCCGGGGGCCGCACGGTCGGCATGGTCGGCGACGGCATCAACGATGCCCCCGCGCTGGCCGCCGCCGACGTCGGCCTGGCCATCGGCACCGGCACCGACGTGGCCATCGAGGCCGCCGATATCACGCTCGTCTCCGGCTCGCTGGCCGGCGTGGTCACCGCCATCTCGCTGTCCCGGGCGACGATGCGCAACATCCGGCAGAACCTGTTCTTCGCCCTGGCCTACAACGCCATCGGAATCCCGGTCGCGGGCGGGATCTTGTACCCGTTCTTCGGCGTCCGGCTGTCCCCGGCCATCGCCGCCGCGGCGATGGCGCTGTCGTCGCTGTCGGTCGTCGGCAACGCCAACCGGCTGCGCCGCTACCACCCGGCGCCGCTGCCGCCGCCCGGATCAGGGCTCGGGGCCGCCGCCGAACCGCAAGTCGAGACGCCGGCCGGCGCCGAGCCCGCGCCGCTGGACCCGGCCACCGCGTGAGTTTCAGCCGACGCAGAACTCGTTGCCTTCAGGGTCGTGCATGACCACGAAGTAGGTCGGGTCCTTCGGGTCGTCGTCCCGGGTCCGGTGCTCCACGGTGGCACCCAGCCCGGTCAGTTCGGCCACCTTCGCCTCGACGATCTCGATCCGCCGTTCCATGGGCAGCGCGTTATCGCGACCCGTAGGGTACAGGTCGAGATGGAGCCGGTTCTTCCCGGCCTTCGCCTCCGGCACCTGCTGAAACCAGATCGGCGGGCGCAGCCCGGCCGGGTCGAAGAGCCGGTCGTCGAAGGCCGCATCCTCCCCTAGCCGGGCGTGGTAGAGCGCGTGCCAGGTCGTCGCGGGCTCGGTCGGCGGGACCGGCTGGTAGCTCAGCGCCTGGGCCCAGAATCGCGCCAGCAGAGCGGGGTCATTCGCGTCGATGGTCAGCTGCCAGAACACCATGTCCAGACGCTAGACCCGGCCACCGACATCCGGCGCCTAAACCGCCTCGGATGGCGGCCGGGCGCGGAGGACGCCGCGGCCGGGCGGCTCGACGCCGGCGACGCGGCTGGCCTGATCACCGCCACCCTGCTCGCGGCGTTCACCCCGGACCAGGGCGGGTGACCCGGCCCGTTCGGCCTGACTATCTTCCGAACGGACCTGTGTATCAGCTCACCTGACCGTGGCTATCCTCCTACTCCGGCAGGTTTGCCATCTGCGCGTCCATCGGCCCGGTCGGCTGCGGCATGTCGGCGATCTGCATCCGGAGCGCCATCACGGCCGCGTCGTAGGTCCCCGAGAAGCTCGGAAACGGCTGGATCGTGTCGCTCAGCACAGCGAGCGGGACGTGGGCGCGGATGGCCAGCGTCGCCTGCTGCATCCACTCACCCGCTTCGGGCCCGAGCGCGTAGGCGCCGGTCAGCCGCTCGCCGTCGCTGAGCAGCGTCAGGAACCCGTTGGATTCGGCGTAGGCGTGGGTGTAGGTGGCGGTCTTGGGTACGTCTGACACAGGCGCGGTGCCGCTGTGCTCGGCCTCGACCGCTCCCACCGCCGCGGCCTGCGGATCCGTGTAGGTGACTCGCGGGACGGCTTCGTAGTTCGCCGGCCGCGCGTCGCCCGCGATGTTCGCCGCCACCACGTCGCCCTCGTACTCGCCCACGTGGGTCAGCGGCCAGATGCCGTTGACGTCGCCGATCGCCCACAGGCGCTCGCCGGCGCGCAGGTACTCGTCGACCACGATGCCGCGGGGGTTGGCCTCCACGCCGACCGTCTCCAGGCCGATCCCCGTCACGCGCGGGCGCCGGCCGGTCGCGACCAGCAGCCGGTCGCCCCGTAGCTCGGTACCGTCATCGAACCCCAGGACGTATTCGTCTCCCTCCCGCCGCGCGGAGCTGGCGTGCATGCCGAGCACCAGCTCGATCCCGTCCCGGCGCAGGGCCTCGCTCAGCGCCTGGCCCAGCGGCGCCGGCTCGCGGGGCAGCACGCGGTCGGCGCCCTCGACGAGCGCCGCCTCGCCGCCCAGGCGCCGCACGACCTGGGCGAGCTCCACGCCCGCGGACCCGCCGCCCAGCACGAGCAGGCGGCGCGGGACGGCCTTCATGCTCGTCGCTTCCCGGGTCCCCCAGACGCCCTCGAGCTCGCGCAGCCCCGGGACCGGAGGCACGATCGGATCTGAGCCCGTCGCGACGACGATGTGCTCCGCGCTGTGGCGGACGCCCTCGACCTCGACCACGCCGGTACCGGCCAGCCGGCCCGTACCGCGCAGCAGGTCGATGCCCCGGCTCGCCAGCCAGCGCTCCTGGCCCGCGTCGGAATAGTCCGACACCATGAAGTCCCGCCAGGCCAGCGCGGCCTGGACGTCCACCTGCGCGGTCGCGCCGGCCTCGCGCGCGCCCTGCACCGCCTCGCCCGGGCGCAGCAGCGACTTCGACGGTATGCAGGCCCAGTAGGAGCACTCACCGCCGACCAGTTCGCGCTCGACGATGGCGACGCGCAGGCCGCGCGCCGCCAGCGCGGCCGCGCAGTGCTCGCCGGGCGCCCCGCCGCCGAGAACGATCACGTCGTAGTCGCTCATGCCGGCCGCCCCGTCCTGTTCGCGTCGCTGCTGCGGTCCTCGGTCGTGCTCATCGCGGCCTCCCCTGGGAATCGTGTCTGGGACGACCGTAGCCGTTGCACCGCCGCGTAGCCGCGGGGAGGGCCCCCTGGTGTTTCCTGGCCGCGTCAGCCCGTCGTCCAGGGCCGGAGTTTGTCGGGATTGCGTACCACCCAGATGTGCTTGATCCGGTCGCCTGTGACCTCGAACGCGAACACCGTCACGATGACGCCGTCCTGCTGGGCCACCAGACCGGGCTGGCCGTTGACGGTGCGCTCCAGGAACGTCATGGTGCTGGGTGCGCGGTTGGCGATTTCGACCCAGGCCCGCGCGATCTGCGCGCCGCCCTCGATGGGATGCAGGAAGGTGACGGCGAGGCCGCCGCCGTCGGCGATCGCGGTGGCGTCGGGGTCGAGCAGGGCGACCAGCGCGTCGATGTCCTTGGCTTCCCAGGCCCGCTTGAACGCCCTGACGATGCCGGCCTGCTGGACGGCCGGACTCGCGGGAGCCTGCGACGCGCGAATGCGACGGCGGGCTGAGGAGGCCAGCTGGCGGCACGCCGCCGGCGTCCGGCCGACGATCTCGGCCACCTCCGCGAAGGAGTAGCGGAAGACATCGTGAAGGATGAACGCGACGCGCTCGGCCGGGGTCATCGAGTCGAGCACGACCAGGAACGCCATGTTGACCGACTCATCCAGGGTGACCCGGTCGGCCGGGTCCGCCGGGCCGCCCGGCCGCCCGCTGATCCACTCGGTACGTTCGGGCAGCGGCTCGGGAATCCATTCGCCCACGTAGGTCTCGCGCCGGGCCCGCGCCGAGCCGAGCATGTTCAGGCAGATCCGGCTGGCCACCGTGGTCAGCCAGGCGCCGGGAGATTCGATGGCGTCCTGCTGCTCCCGGGACATGGCGTACCAGCGGGCGTACGTTTCCTGAACGGCATCCTCGGCCTCGGCCAGTGAGCCGAGCAGCCGGTAGGTGAGATTGATCAGCTGACGCCGCTCGCTCATGATCGCGCTCAGGCCCGGATCAGGCCGGCCCCGGCCTGAATCAGCGGCGTCCGGCCCGGATGGGGTGGTCATGGTGTCGGCTCCCTCGGTCGCATCTGCCCTCACCAGTTCGACCCGGCAGCGCACCGGAATGTGAGGCCGGCGCGTCGCCTGACATTCCGCGCGGTTGCGTTGTCGAACCATGTAACAGCAGCCCGATGCCATCCGTACCGGGCTACACCACGACCAGCCCAGGAGGCATCATGACCACCCCGATTCCGGCGGCACTGTTCGCCGACCCGGCTCCCGCGCCGCGCCTGGAGCGGGCGGCCGCCGCGCTGACAGCACACGGTTTCACCGTCGAGATCCTCGACGACGCCGCGGCCGCGCGTACCCGCATTAAAGACCTGATACCCGAGGGCGCCAGCGTGTTCACCGGGGCCAGCGAGACCCTCCGCCTGTCCGGCATCGACGCCGACATCAACACCAGCGGGCGGTACGACGCCGTCAAGACGCGCGGCCAGGCCCTGGACCGCGTCCGGGACCTTCGCGAGATCTGGCGGCTGATGTCCACCCCCGACGTCATCGTGGGCAGCGTCCACGCGGTCACCGAAACCGGCTCCCTCGTGGTCGCCTCGGCCAGCGGAAGCCAGTTGCCCGGATACGCCGGCGGCGCCGCCCGCGCGATCTGGATCGTCGGGGCGCAGAAGGTGGTGCCCGACCTGAGCACCGCGCTGCGCCGCGTCGAAGATCACTGCCTCCCGCTGGAAAGCGCCCGGATCCAGGCGGTCTACGGGCAGCCCAGCGCCATCAACCGCCTGCTCATCCTCAACGCGGAACCCCACCCCGGGCGCGGCACCGTCCTGCTGCTCCGCGAGGCCATCGGATTCTGAACCAGCAGCGGGCAGGAATCCCGGTTCAGGCCGGTGTCGTGGCCGGGGGCGCCGAGGCGGGGCCGGGGCGGTGCTTGCGGGGGGCGGCGGAGCGGGGCGGCCTGGCGCGCATGTGGTCGCGGACACGGGTCATGATGTCGCCGAGGTGGTGCAGGTCGTCGTCGGTCAGGGGGTCGAACAGCAGGCGGGTGACTTCGATGTGGCCGGGCAGGACGCGGTCGAACAGGGCGCGGCCGTCGCTGGTGATGCTGACCAGGGTGGCGCGTTCGTCGTCGGGGGAGGGGGCGCGGGTGATGAGACCGGCCCCTTCCAGCAGGCCGGCCTGGTAGGTCAGCCCGCTGCGGCTGTAGACGACGCCGTCGGCTAGCTGGGTCATGGTCAGCGGGCCGGGCGCGCCGGCGAGGCGGGCCAGGAGCTGGAACTGCACGTAGCTGAGGTCGCCCTCGGTGCGTAGCTGCTGTTCGACGTGGTGCTGGAGCAGGCTGACGGCTTCGGTGAGCACGAAGTAGACCCCCAGCTGCCGGGGGTCGAGCGCCTGGACGTCGTCGGCGCCGGCCTGCGCTGCATGAGCGCCGGCGGCGGTGCCGGTGTCGGGGCGGGTGGCGCTCACCCCTGCATCGTACCTGTTGCGAATTCAAAGCATGTGACGAGCGTCGCGCGCCCCTAGAGGAGACCCAGTTGCCTGGCCCGGCGGACGGCCTCGCCTCGTCCCCCTGCTCCGAGCTTGCGGTAGGTGTTCCTGAGGTGAGTCTTGACGGTGTTGACCGAGATGTACAGATCGCTGGCGATTTCTTCGGTGCTGAGCATGGCTGACGCGCGCTGGAGGACCTGGCGCTGGTACGGGCCGCTGTGTCCAGGGCGGCCCGGGTATCGCCGGCGGCCGTGTGGGCGTGGGATTCGGCGACGGTCAGCAGGTGGTCCAGCCATGGCGGTGGTGACCAGCCGTACCGGGCTCGGTGGAGCAGGTCCAGGGCGGCGGGTGCGCGGCCCTGGGCCAGGGCGCCGCGCGCCGCGGCCAGGCAGGCCAGGGTGGCGGTTAGCTTGCCGGGATGGGCTCGCAACGCGGTGTCGGCCTGCTTGAGCCGGCGCTGCCAGGCGGCCGGTTCGTAGCGCTGCAGGTGCACCAGCGCCAGGGCCACGGCGGCCGCGGCGACGGGGTCCCCGGACGGGAGCATGGTCGCGGCGGCGGCCAGCTCGGCGGCCTGGTTCAGCTGGCCGTGCAGCGCCGCGATCAGGGCGAGGTGTCCGCGGCAGGCCGCGTACTGCGCGCTTCCTGGCCGTGCGGTGGCCGCGGCGGCACGGAAGGCCGCGGCCGCCGCCGCCGGGTCGCCGGACCACAGGTCGACGGCGCCGCGGGCGGACAGGACGTGCGCGTGCGCCTGCGGGTGCCGCGTCTGCGGGCCGTCCGGGAGCTGATCGAACAGGGCCTGGGCCTGGGCGGCCGCGGCCCGTGCGCGGCCGAGGTCCCCGGCCCGGCGGGCGGCGGCGACCCGGATGAGGGCGGCGGCCAGCCTGGAGGTGATCTCCTGATCGGCGGGGTGCTGGTCGAGCAGCCGCTCGGCGGCATCGAGCGGGCCGGTGCCGGCCTGGTCCCGGCCATCGGACAGCTCCAGGGCCGCGGCCACCAGCAGCACCTGCGGTGGTACCGGGTCGCCTGGCGGCACCGGGAGGCCGGGCATCTGCCGCAGGCTGTCCGCCAGAGGAGAATGGCCGCCGGCTTCCAGGAGGTCGCCGATGGCCAGCTCGTCGATGACGATCTGGGCGGCCAGCGGCCAGTCGCTGATCTGCGCCGCGTGCGCGATGGCCTCGATGGGCAGTCCGCTCTGCTGGTACCAGCGGGCGGCGCGCTGGTGCAGGCCGGGTACCCGGCCGGGCGATTCGCGCCGCAGCATCAGGCGCATCAGCGCGCCGAGCAGGCCGTGATAGCGGTACCAGCCGCCCCCGAGGGGCTCGACGAACACATTGGACCGGGCCAGCGCGGCCAGGGTGTCACCGGCTTGCGGGTCACCGGTCAGCTCGCTGGCCAGGTCCGCGTTGACCTGGTTCAGGATGCTGGTCCGCAACATCAGGTCCCGCGTGGCGGCCGGCTGGGCGTCGAGCACCTCGGCGACCAGGTAGCTGGCGACGACGTTGTCCTCGGCGGTGAGGTTCTTGATGAACAGCGCGGGATCGGGATGGCCGTCCAGCGACAGGGCGGCCAGCCGCAATCCGGCGGCCCAGCCCTCGACCCGCCTGGTGATGAGCTCCAGCATCGGGCCGGGCAAGGTGATGCCGTGCTGGGCCATCAGCTGGGCCGCTTCGGGAACGGTGAAGGACATCTCGGCGGCGCGGATCTCGGTCAGCTCCCCGGTCACCCGGTAGCGGTGCAGCGGCAGCAGCGGGTCCGCCCGCGCGGCCGCGATCAGGTGCAGGCCCGGCTGGGCGTACCGCAGCACGGTGGCCAGTTCCTGCACCGGTCCGGGCGTGGTGATCAGGTGCAGGTCATCCAGGACCAGGATCACCGGCGGATCCTGCTCGGCCAGGACGGACGCCAGCCGGAGCAGGAAGCCATGGTCGACGGCACCGCCGCGGGAGAGCAGGGGCTGGCCGCCTGGTACGGCCACTCCCGCCTGGCGCAGCGCCTCGACGGCACACGACCAGAACGCCCCCGGCCGGTTGTCGAACTCGTCCAGCGCGACCCAGGCCACCCGCCCGCCTGCCGTGCCCGCGGCCGCCCACGAGGCCAGGGCCATCGTCTTGCCCGCGCCGGGCGGGCCGGTCACCACCGTCAACGGCAGGGCCGCGCCCGCCGCGATGCGCCCGGTCAGGCGCGGCCGCGAGATCACCCAGCCGGGCACGGCGGGCGCGGTGATCTTGGACGCCAGCACCGGATGACCGGCCGGCGTGGTCCGCCTCGGGCGTGTCGCCGATGTCATGCACGCCTCCATGGCAGCAATCAACGGAACGGAAGGGTCGCCGGGAATTCCTCCCGGCGCTCAAGCCTGATCCTGGTCGAGCCGCCCGGCGGTGTCGTCAGCCTTTCGGGGCTGATCCTCGCGGCTGTCCCCGGCGCTTGACACCCGGCGCTCGGGCACCGGTCAGAGCAGGCGCAGGTCGACGGCCCGCTCGATGGCTTCCGAGCGCGACGTCACCCCGAGCTTGGTGTAGATCGACCGCAGATGGGTCTTCACGGTGCTGCGCGAAACGTACAGCGTGGCGGCCATCTGCAGGTACGTGCTGGTCGGCAGCAATTTCAGCACGCGCTGCTCGGCCGCGGTCAGCGACCCGGACACGACGTGGCCCGGCGCCGAACCGTCCTGCCGCTCGGCGCGCACCTGCAAAGCCGCGCCGATCAGCTGCTCGGTGAACTGATCCGGTCGCAGCCTGGTCGCATGCTCGACCAGGTAGCTGGTCACCTGCGGCGCGGTCGTGACCACCGTGTTCAGGAACCCCCCGTGGCGGGCCGTGTCCAGGACGCCGCCGATGATGCCATCGGCCGTGGGGTCACCCCGCCCGATCGCGGCGGCGGCCAGGAGTATCTCGCGGACCAGCGCACGCCGTGGCGTCAGCTCACCCGGCGACCGCAGCTGGTCCTGCGCGGCGCGGTGATCGTCCGCGGCCAGGGCGATCCTGGCCAGCAGCAAGCTGCGAGGAATGGCAGGCAGGCCGGCGGCCAGCTCGGCCGGGGAGCGCAGATCGCCCAGCGACAGCCGGATCAGTGCCTCCAGTTCGTCGGCCCGCGCCAGCAGCACCGAGCCGGTCCCGGCCAGGATCGGGCGGGCCGCCTCGATGGTGGCCAGCGCGTCGCGGGCCTGCCCGCGGGCGGCCCAGATCGCGGCCCGGTCCAGCAGCGTGAGGAACTCGAAGGCGGGCCGTTTGTGCTCGGTTATCGACAGCGCTCGCTCGGTGAGCTGCTCGGCTGTGTCGAGGTCTCGCTGTTCCAGCGCCAGGTCGGCCAGCGCCCGCAGGTAATCCCAGGAGAAGAAGTGCTGGTCGAAGCCTAGCCGCCGGGACTGCGACTCGGCGGCCTCCGCGGCCTCCGCGGCCTGGGCCAGGCGGCCTGCCTCACCCCACGGCCTTCGATGACTGTCAGGTCAGCACGGGCCCCGGCACGACCACCCTCCGGGCCGAACTGCCCGATCAGGCCGCCCTGGCCGGCCTCGTTCAGCGGGTCACCGACCTGCGGCTCGAACTGATCCTCGTCCAGCTCGTGGCACCGCCGTCCGTGCCCTGACAATCAGGCCGGCGGGGTGAGTTCGTACCGCTTGGCTAGCCAGGCGATGATCTCGGTCGCGGCCAGCTCGTTGCCGGCGGGCTCCCCAGGGCCGATGGGGCCGCCGAAGTGCAGGCCGCGGACGGTGGCGGTGGTGAGGTCCGCAGCGCCGAGCGCATCGATCATCTGGCGTGAGTCGGCGGGGAAGGCGGCCTGGTCGCCGGTGAGCTCGATGAACAAGGTCGGGACGGTGACCCCGGGCGCGCAGCGCACGAAGTCGGCGTTTGAGCTCAGTCCGGACCAGGTGGACAGCCACGCTTCGGGGGTGGTGAGCCGGCCGAAGCCGGTCAGGCCGTAGTTGATGAGGTCCGGGCGCTTGCCGAACAGCGATCCGTAGGGCCGTTCGCTGGGGTCGAGGGACAGGTCGACGGTGCGCGGGTCGGCGTCGGTCCGGAACACGGTGATGATCCGCGGGGCCAGCGACCGGCGGCGGTCCGCCGCGGTGCCGGTGTCGCCGAAGGCGGTGCGGGCCTGGGCCGTCCGGGCCAGGTGCTCACGGGCGACGGCGTCGATGTGAGCGACCCGGTCCCGCTGAGCTGCTCGGTAGCGAGCCAGGAAGTCCGGGGTGTAGGCCGAGCTGGCGGGCGGCTCGGCGAACCCGTTGGCCGCGCTGAACGGGTCGAGTTCCGGCACGACCGACATCGGGTCCTGCTCGTCGGCTATCGACGGGTCGATGCAGGCCAGCAGCAGCCGGCCCTGCCCGGGGTGCGGAGCCAGGAAGATCGCGCCATCGGCCAGCGGCATCTCGGCGTCGGCCAGCTTGGCCGGACGGCCGCCCGGAGTGGTCGCGACGCGGGCGGCGGGCGGGAGCCCGGCTTGCTCGAGGTAGAACGCGTACAGCGGGCCGCCGCCGGAGTGCCCGAGGGTGACGGTGGAAACGAAGCCACGTTCCCGGAGGAACCCCAGGCCGGCCGCGGCGTCGAGGATCGCCTGCTCGTGGACCAGGGTGAGGTCGTTATTGACCGAACGGGTGTGCTGAGTCCACACCGCGGCCCCGGCCTGCAGCAGCAGCGGGACAAGCGGATGGTGGGTCAGGTCCTGGCGCGGATGCATCAGGCTGACGACGGTGCTGGCGCCCGGCACGGTGGCCAGCACGCCCCGGACGGTTGCCCCGTCCGCGGTGGTCAGCTCGTGTACCGAGGTGATGGCAGCTTCCGGGCGGCTCCCGGCGGTGATGTACCGGCCCGCACCCAGCCGGCCGGAACTGGGCCGGCCGGAACTGGGCCGGCCGACGCCGGGCCGCTCGGCGCGGGCGGTGTTCACGCGGGCTCCACGCGCAGGGCGTTCTTGTCGTGCTGGGTGATGCGGCTGTCGCGGGCCACGCCGGCCACGGCGCTGTACCAGACCGCGTGCCGGCATCCGGTGGCCCGGCGGTCGATGGTGATCGCGCCGCTGGCGGTGATCTCGAAGTAGGGGCCGATACGTCCCACCGACACGGCGGGATCTTCCGCGGCGACCTTGGCGAGGGCGGTGTTCTCCGGCACGTCGAGCACGTACAGGGTGGTCATGGCCCGGTACGCTCCAGCTCCCACTGGGCCGCGCGTTCGACGATCAGCTCGGCCTTGCGGGCCAGCAGCTTGGCCAGGCTGGGCTCGGGCTCGGCCGCCACGTCGAGCAGGGCGTCGATGGTCAGGTTGGCGTCCAGGTCCTCCTGGGGGGTCACCGGCCGCATCGCCCGGGTGATCTCGACCATGTACCCGTTGGGGTCGTGGGTGTAGATCGACTCGATGGTCTCGTGCTGGATCTGCATCTCCACCGGCCACGCGCTGGCATCCAGCCGGCGGCGGTACTCCATCAGGTCCTCATAGCCGTCGACGTGGATGGCCAGGTGCCGGGACCTGATGAAGTAGGTCGGGACCTCCGGGCCGAAGGCCGCGTAGGCGTCCCCCCGCCCCGTCTTGTTCACCGGCTCGCTGCCGAAGTAGTAGAAGAACGCGATCCGGTCGTCGTTGCCGATGTCGAAGAAGAAGTGGATGAAGTCGGGGTGGTCCTCCGGCCCCCAGCCCACGGCGCAGATCGAGTGCACCACCGGGAACCCGAGAACGTCCCGGTAGAAGCGCACCGTTCCCGCCGGGTCGAAGGTGGGGAACGCGGCGTGGTCGACGCCTTTCACCCGGTGGTCCAGCTTGGCCATGTCCAGCCTCCTGCGATCAGCGTCGTGCTCGTACCACAGGACCATACGGCAATTTTACGGTTGGGTCAATAGTTTGACGACTCTGCTTAGAGGTCGAGGAGGCGTTCGAGGTGGTCGACGTCCTGGCGGAGCATCTTCAGCGCGGCGGCGGGCCCTTCGCCCTCCGGGATCCGGTGGTCGGCTCGCTGGACCGTGGCGACGGCCATGTCGGCCAGCTGGTCGGCTACGGCATCGATGCCGTCTCGGCCCGGCCGGAACCACCAGGCGACCCAGTTGCACATGCCGATCACGCCCAGCGCCGCCACCCGGGCGTCCACGGGCCGGAACCGGCCGGCGCGTATCCCGTCCTCGATGACGCCGGTGACCGCCTTCAGCACGGCCCGGCGGCTGGTGTCGTAGGCGCGCGACAGTTCCGCGGGCAGGTCGGCCTCGGAGCGGATGAGCAGGCGGAACCGCTCGGGCTGGGTTGCGACCCGGACGACGTTCAGCCGGGCGATCTCGCGGATCTTGCCCACAGCA
>Ga0335081_10004054_pt1 | contig 23127 bp, 19 predicted proteins | sample Lox_Sample_35_FD_206713 | JGI IMG/M metagenome (GOLD analysis project Ga0335081, IMG submission 206713) | Soil microbial communities from Loxahatchee National Wildlife Refuge, Florida, United States - Lox_Sample_3.5 | ecosystem: Environmental > Terrestrial > Soil > Wetlands | place: USA...
TCTCTTGTTCGGAACGAGACAGAAAACATCCATCAAGGGTAGATACCGTTCGGGATCCTCAATGTAACCCGCAAACTTGACAATTCCTTTCAGTGGCTCCTGATTGCAGTAACTCATATAATGCCCATATTCCGGCCCGTCACCGATGACTAGCACTTTTAAATTAGCTATCTGACTCGCAGCTTTTTCTATTCCCTGAAAAAATATATTATAGGCTTTTTCAGGCCTGAACATGGCAACTGTTCCGACAACAAAATCGTCCTTTTGAATATCATTCTTATGCGCGAGTTCCGTATTATGATTGACTTCGTCAAACTTGAATCTATTCAAATCAACGCCGTTATAAATAGTTACCATTTTCCCGCGGGGAATCCGTTCGCTTTCGTGGGATTTTCTGCCGACTTCCTCGCAGACCATGATAAATTTATTTATAAACGGATTCATAATTTTGTTCAGCAATATCTGTCGCGGCTTTTTATAATCACCAATATCTCTTCGACTCGAAATAATAATTTTGGCGCCTGATAATTTAGATACCATGACTCCGAAGGTATCCGACTTAAAATGATACGTTTGTACAATATCGATATTATGCTTCCGGACTATGTTCGACAACTCGCCCGCCTTTATCAGGGCTTTCAGCGTGTATATTTTTTGCAAATTCAGATTAATAAAAGGGACTCCATGTCTCGCAATTTTTTCTTTCATCTCGTTCTCGCCGCCTTCAAAACCGCAGACAATTGCATTGTAGCATTCCTTATTCAGTCGTGATAACAGATTAACAAGGTGTCTTTCCGTGCCGGCTCCTACCTTGAACTGGTCGATGATAAAAAGGATATTGATCATTTTACTTTTTGGATGAGATGATTGTTCGGCTGTTTCACCGATTTTGCTAGTCAATGATGCCATCATTTAATCAAACCAATCTTTCCGTAGGTAATTTACTCTCCCCAAATCGAATGTGTTAAGCAAACACTTTAATTATTAACGGGTTAATAAAAGAATCGAAATTATCACCACTTTCATATCGTCATCCCCGTAACGACATTTTAAAATAACAATATCATATTTCTGACACGGAATTTAAAGAAATGTTTAATGTCCGCTCCAGAACAAAGAAGAAGAGATTACCATCGGGGGCAGGGTTTGGTGGACTATTCTTTGGACAAACGCGTTGATTCTGTGAGAACGTGAATTTATTATCAAGAACTCTGATTGGTATTCAGCAGTGTATATCAATGGCTGACGAATGCAGGACGAAACTTCTAAAGTATCAATGAGCGGAAACAACTTCAGGCGGAAGTCGATAATCGTTCCCAAATTCTAGAAAAAACCAGATTTGCAAATGAAGCACGCAATTCTCAAATCATGCAACCGCTGTTCGCTTCAGGAAAAAATCGAGAAAGTAGGGTAGAGTAAAGTATTGTGACATTTACCCCGCACTCCGAAAACAGGAACGGCATATCGTGTGAATATGATGCGTCAAACTACTGTCATTCTTCGATGCGATAACCAAGCCGTTCCATATTGTCCTTGGCAATCGCCTGAAGTGTGCCCTCATCTATTGCCGATTCATCAAACCGTATTGTAATGGCCAAGTTCCCCAGATCAACAGCATCAACACCGTCTATCCCTTCAATGAATCTTTTGAATGCAAGAGAACAATCATCGCACAGTGTTTTATGGACCCGAAATGTTGAGATCTTCATACACGTCTCTTTAAACACATGATCTTGAACCTATGATATTTATGGCAAAATCGACAACATCGAATTTAAAAAACAGACATCTTCAGGTAGCTTACAGTTGTCCAGTTTTTCTGACCGGCAGGATTGGCCGGCTATTTCATAGCCGTTATTCCGCTCTTTGCGACCGAATAAAAGAGGCAGATTTCAGTGGGAAGATTTCCAATTTCTGCACCGCATTCACGTCCGAATTATCGGAGGTTTTCATTAACTACGGTGAGCGTAGTAAGAAAAGGATTGCAAAAAGGATCCGCTTCATGGTTTTTGAATACACCTAACATGTATGAATTACTCCGCGCCTGATTTGAGATTGCCATGGGTTGTGCATTTTCGCTCACACGTAGCTCATATTAGTGGGCACATCCCCCATCATCGCTGTGTCCACCGCAGCACCCCTGAACCGTCAACACGGGAAGGATTTTAGCCTGAAACATCGAAAGATTTTCTCGTATTGTCGCTCCTTGTGAGCGATGCACCGTGATTCCCATCTGGTTCAGCCTCGTGAGCGCGCCCGCTCCGATGCCGCCAACAACAATCGCATCAATTTTTTGATTATTAAGCGCTTTCATCGGGTTACATGCGCCATGCGTGTGATGCTGGTCCTGATTGCTGATTGATGCAACGCTGTTTGTGTTTGTATCGAAAACGACAAATCCCGGCGCTGAGCCAAAGTGGTTGTATACGGTGCTCTCGATCCCATTGTCATTTTGGACAGGAAAACAGATCTTCATGTGATGTTCCTCCTATGTATCATTTTATATACGACGATTATTGAAATACGATGGCCTGCCTTTACTCAGGGCTTTCGCGACTTTATTTCCCGCTACGGCAAGTATTCTTTGCATGGTTCCTCGCGATACGCCCATCCTGGCACCGGCTTCCGCTTGGGTAAGGTCATCAAGATCGCAAAGCTTTAATGCCTCAAGCTCTTCCCGCAAGAGAGAGATTTGCTCGATCTAGGCTATTTGAGCACCTGTGGGTTTGAAAGCTGCGCCCTTAAACTTGCATTTGCAGTTGCACGGTTTTTTACACCTCGGAGACATGTTTATCCTTTTCTCATATTGTGCATATGCTCATAATGGTATCAGGCGCCGGTGATAATGTCAAGCAACATTCAGAATCCCTTGCTTTTTTTGTCGCGGAAAAGCGCGGAAATATAATATTGTTTTATTTTGCCATTAGGAGCTGCTCATATGGTGCGCGCTCATAAGGCAAGATATGCGGTGTCCATAATACGAGAAAAGGTATAAATAACCCGAGGAGAGCATCCGGGGAATTTTTTGCGGCTAGTCAGAGGGCGCCAATAAACTCGATGACAAATATTAAGAGTGGATAGCCGTCGACCACAGTTCAGCATCTCCCTCATGATTACCTGTCACAAAAGAGCGTATCGGTATATTTGTTTCCTGCGTCATGTTGATCTTTGACATTATGGACCCGGTGCCCTATGTCATGGGGTATATGGAGGTAGAGCCACAATCAAATGCGCTTTTTTAGCGATAAATTATCATAGCCCCCTGAACCATTCCCAAACCCCATTCTTTCTCCTACAGGCAAGCGAACGGGCCTTTGCGGTCCTTTTGCGCGAACCGTACGAAGTGAGGCGAAGTAAAAACGTCCATGAGCATGTGTCTGCTGACCAACCCCACATATTTCCCGTGTTTGATGATCGGGATGACAGCGCAACACCTGTTGGCAAGCTGCATCGAGATCAATTCCCTAGGCGTCGTGTTCGCATCGGCGACAAGCGGCGGTTTTACCATGAGTTGCGAAGCGGTGATCGTCTCCAGGTCGGTGCCTTGCTGAATCGCCTCCAGGATATGCAGCTCATTTACCATCCCAAGGAGTTCCTGTGTTTCGCTCACCACAGGCAGGCCAGGAAGGCCGGATGAGGTAATTTTGTTGCTGACTTCAAGCGCTGTCGAATCCGGTTCGACAAGGATTTTCTCCTTCATAATATGCCATGCACAGATTGTCATTTGCGTTTCCCCCTTTTGGTTACCGCTTAAAAACCAACTGACCCGTTTAAACCATTTAAGAGGTCTAAAGGTTCCAGCCGTTTACAGCCTTTCCCACTGTCCCGTATCGGGATTGAAAGCCTCGCTGAAGGCGGTGACTTCTTCCTTTAAACCCACGTCATATCCTTCGTCCAAACTGAGCGTTTCTGCGGCATCAACGATCCGCCCGGTAAAGAGCAGTTCCTTGGCTCCTCCGATCCCGATGGTTTTATACAACCTCTGCGACAACCCGAAGATCGGTGGCACGCTTAACTGCGCTTCGGGCAAGGGAAAAACCGCGTCAGCCGCCGCTCTCCTGATATCTTCGGCCAATGCCAGTCCGAGCCCAGCCGATGGTCTCTCCCTTGAGCGAAGCGATCGTCGGGACCGGAAGATTCTCGATATTCCTCAGAAGAGGGTATCCAGCGTCTGCGAAATGACCATTCTCGTCCTTTGCAGACAGCGTGACTTTGGACAGAAATCCTGATGCCGATCTGAGCACGCCAGCGTCGGCCGACTCGATCTGGGAATCAGATGTTTTGAGCCTTGGGTTATTGGCGAGTGCCGCATTGACAGCCTGCTCCGGCGTCAGAGGCTCCGCCGCATAGCTGAATGACACGACGGCTAGAACAAGCAGCAGGAGTAGAAAAAAATAAAACCCGAAAATTTTTATTCTGCAGTTTACACTGACGGACTTCAAGTCTCTTACCTTCTGACCAAGGAAACATTTCCAGTCATATTCCATAGCATAAACCCGCCTTCGAGATTTTTGACCGTATATCCCATGCGTGAAAGATGGGAGCAAGCATAAGCGCTCCGGTTTCCGACACGGCAATAAACGACGATATCTTTATCTTTAGGAAGTTCGTTCATACGGGATCCCAGTTCCTGAAGCGGTATCAGGTAAGATCCCGGGATGGCCTGTGTCGAGTTTTCCTGGGGTGTTCTCACATCCAAAAGGAAAAAATCCTCGCCGGAATTAATTTTTTGGTTCAGTGTCTCAGGTCCGATGTTTTTGCAACCGGTTGAATTGAAAAACATGGTATTCCTCCTCGGAGAAGCATTTTCTTGCTTAACGATTTTCTACCGCAATGTAAGCCCGAACAATGAACGCCATCAGGGGTTGTTTACTCCGGGGTAGGAGAAAGGGGGAATGACAGTATCCATTGTTCGAGCTTTGCCTATATTAAATACAACAATTGTGCCAAACAGATAACTCATTGTTTGTATGATAAATATTCAGCATTCTGACTTTCAGAACCAATACGATTCGACATAAGTGTCCAGTCTGTACCGGGAAATATATGCCTAATATACCGATTTAACAGGTTAATTCTGAATTCGACATTTTCGTCGTTTAGCACTCCTAAAGAACCGCATTGTCGACAATTTATTATCTCAGCAAGGTTTATAACCAATTCCAAGTAAAAATAAAGATCGACTATTTCGTTTTCACGGTAGAATACATTAGTCTTTTTGTATCGTGGCGGTGAACAAGTACGCCGAGCATTACGGCCTTGCGATCAACACGGTGGAACTTCGTCTGGAGTATCAGCAGTCGTTTGATCGCTGCGAGGAAATAGACATATACGAGCATCTAGTCCATATGACCGTGCGATTTGAAGGGAATCTTACAGAGCAGAAACGTGATCAACAACTATATAAGATATCACTGCACTGTCCCGTGCATAAGATGCTCCACGCGGAATCAGTGTAAAATCAGGTCCAGCCTGAAGGGACTTGCATAGACTGCTCCTGTCACCTGGCTAAGTACAAAATCCTGTCATTGCAATGATATGTATCTACCGGTTGCCGTGCAGTGATCTGTTGTCGAGCTTCGATAGTAGCATGGATCTCAAGGTTGGGTGCCGGCGATGGGAATAAAAAGGGATGGAAAACTAACAAATACGGATGAAAATTGTGATGTTATAAAAATGATGTCATCAACAAGTTCAGGAAGGTGCCAACACCGCATACTTTAATCTGGATTCAACACTCCGCTGACAATTCTGTCATTGCTGATCAGCACTGACCTGCCCAACAACCCTTGTCCTCGCTTTTCAAAGGATATTAAAATGCGATCGGTAAAATAGTATACCAGAAAGCCGACATACATGCCTGCGATTATATCACTAAGAAAATGATAAGCCGTTGCTATGAGGGCAAGCGCCAAAGTCGCTAGAAGGCTCAAATACACAGGCCGATAGCGAGGATAATATTTCCACAATGCAAGGATGAGGACCATAACTACGGTCATGTGCCCTGATGGAAAACCGGAATAGTGTCCCACCATAGGGTAATGGTGAAATTGATCTAGATGCGGATGCCGTAACCAGAATCTTGTTTCAATTCTGCCCACTATGAATTTAAGGACAGACTTCACAATAAAACTGATGGGAAGCGACGTAGCTGCAAGCTGAAAGAACCACACGTGGATACTGTTGGTCCCTCTCCTGACAAGAGAGAAGTATGCCACCCATGCACCACCAGTAACGAGACAGACGAAGAGAAATAAAAGGTCCGGAATGTCGGAGGATAAGATAGAGAACCTGCGGTCGGACATCCAGAGGCGGTTGATAGCCATGGCTGTTCTTTCGTCGAGAAACAAATAGCTGCACAATACGAGCAGGAAAACGAACGATGAGAGTAAGATGATCTTTATCCAATTCATATCTGCTGTCCGCTAAAGATTGACCTACGAACAAAACGAGCAATGTCGGCACGATTCCGGTTACGCTTTATTTTCTCTGTATAAGAAGCAATCCGTATTGCTTCCAACTATCTGACCGTGACGATTTATTATATCCAGCCTACAAAGACCAAGCATTTACACAAGAATCCGATCGATTTTTTCCAGAGGCTCTGCAGGTGCAGTAATAAATCGTTACCCAGTTCATCGATCTTCTCGCCGGCCAGAACCCCGAATGCCGTTCGCCTTCGACCTTAAACCATTCCAATCTCACCGGGAGCTCAAGGCTTATTGTTTTTTATCGATCCACTCGAGCAGCTTGTCCTCCGGGAGAGCTCCGGAAATCACAGCCCCGTCGTCGCGCACCATGGTCGGAGTGCCGTTAAATTTGAGCGACTTGGCAAGCGCTATGTTCCGCTCCATCGCAGCGGTAGTGCAGTTCGCGGGTGGTGCGGAGATAGCCTTTCCCGAGAAAGCGTCATTGAGCATCTCCACAGATTTGGAGCACAGGATAGCCTGGACTTTTTGGGGGGAATCCTTGTGCATTGGCAAGGGATAAAGAATCTCAACAAACGCAATATCTGGCCTTTTTGCGACGACCTCCGTTATGCGCTCATGGAGCTTCCGGCAATAAGGACAATCCGGATCGCTGAATACTACCACTTTATTTGCCGCGGTCTTTGCGCCCACCGTAATAGAATCGTCGAGAAGGATTTTCGAGACATCAACTTTCTGAGGAGTTTGCTGGGCCTGCATCTGCTTGAGATAGGCATCAAGTTCTATGAGCTGAATCAGGTATTTTCTCGAGCAATCGAGAAATATCGACCCGCGCTGCCCGTCTTTTTCAACATCGATCTGCCACACACCCTTGACCGGCGACTCTTTAACATCCACAGCGTTGCCGCCGGGGACGATTTTATTGACAATGGAGTCCGCATCCTTCTTTTCAAGCTGGAGGCATTCGGCAGCGTTTTCATTATTTTTGCCAGCAGCCTGAGCTGCAAATGAGAAAAACAACATGATCAACACTGCGGAGGCAATTGCAACCCCCTGAAATCTTTTCATTGTGAACTCCCTCCTGAATATACAATCATAAACAATTTGTAGCGAGTTTCCTAGCCAATCACATCTGCAGGCTAAAATCACCTTTACTGCGTTCTCTCCACTGATGCCCAACGGGCAATCGAAAGTAGGGTTTTTTACCATTAATCTTTGTATAGTTCAAGTTAAGATTGTGTTACGGATGTGGCTTTTTCTCGGTTATGGAAATAAGGTAACACCGCTGTTGCATACAAGTTAAACATTAAAGTGCTGCAAAGAATGGAAACTTCAGCTGATTTTGCAAGAACAATGAACTAAAAACTTCAAACGAAATTCTTCGTTTTCTGTGTGGCCGTGGCTCTCCGGGGTTCACCAAGTCCGCTCTGTTAATAGTGTGACAGGGGACAAAAATCTGATTGTATCAACCATGGACGCGAAAACTTGCGATACAATTTTCTCATCCGCTGGGTTGAAAAGTTAGGAGATCTCTTTCTCAGGAGGATGTAAACAGGTGTGCACATGAACAATGAGTTACTACCCGTAGCCGCGTCGCTCAATGTTACCAGGATTATGAATTTAGCACGTTATGCAATACTTCTCTCAGATTTTCTATATTATATGGTTTTTTCAGAAACGCTTTGAAGCCCTGCTCCTTGTGGGATGATACAATGGTGTCATCAGAGTATCCACTTGATGCGATGGCCCTCACATTGGGGTCAACTCCAAGAAGTTTCTTGACTGTTTCGGCGCCGCCCATCCCCCTTCGGATAGTGAGATCAAGAATGATAACATCAAATGACTTCTCCGATGATTTTGCCAGCCCATATTTTTCAATTGCCTCCTCGCCCCGTGTTGCAAACTCAACCTCATGGCCGAGGGTCCTGATCAGTTCCCCTGCAATATCCCGAATCATCTGCTCATCATCCATGATCAGGATTCGGCCGGATCGTATTGCGGCAGTCGTTGCCGGCTCTGGTGAATCCGATATTCCCGCTGTTTTTATAGCCGGAAGATAAATGGTAAAAATGCTTCCTTTTCCGATCTTAGATTTTACATCAATAAGGCCGCCATGGTTTTTGATAATGGAATAGGAAGTTGCAAGCCCCAAACCATGTCCATGTTTTCTGGTCGTAAAATAAGGATCGAATATATTCCCAATGCTCTGGTCAGAGATTCCGATGCCGCTGTCACTTATGGTAATTTTCACATATTTTCCAGGGTCCAAACTCTGCGGGAGGTCCTGATCCGGTGCCTGAACGTTTCCCGCCGAAATCTCTACATAGCCGCCTTCAGGCATAGATTGGTCAGCGTTCAGCACAATGTTCTGGATAACCTGGCCGATCTGTCCAGGATCAGCTTCAACCGGATGGAGGTCATTAGCAATTACGATATGGCAGTCGGAACGTGAGCCACTCAGTGCGAATTTTGTGGCATTTTCGATCACTGGCGGGAGGTGCAATTGTGTCAGAATTGGTTTACCGCCCTTGGAAAAGGTGAGGAGCTGGCCCGCCAGACTTTCCGTCATATGCAGGGCTTTCTCCGCCTGGTGAAGGGAGGCGGCGCATTTCTTCTGATCTTCCACGTTCAATTTTGCCAGGGAAATATAACCGAACACGCCCTGGAGAAGGTTGTTAAAATCGTGTGCTATGCCTCCGGCAAGCGTTCCAAGGGATTCAAGCTTTTGCGATCGTTGCATTTCCGCCTCAGCCCTCTTCCGTTCAGAGATGTCCCTGATAATCCCGAGTGCATGCCAATGGTTCTTGATATTCATGGCTGACGTCGAGATCTCGATAGGGAATTCCCGTCCCGACCTGTCTAGTGCCATTGTAGCGACTGTTTTGTTTACAACGGGCCCCTGTCCTGTTTCAACAAAGAGAGAGAACCCCATCTGATAGAAATCATGCATCCGCTGAGGGGACAGAAGAATGTGCAGATTTTCTCCGATCACTTCTTGCGCGGAATATCCAAAGATTCTTTCCGCGGCGGGGTTCCAGTAAATAATGGTCCCTCTATCATTCATGAGCAGAATAGCATCAGAGGCAGTCGTAGTAATCGCCCTGAATTTCTGTTCGCTCTCTCGCAGCGCCTCCTCAGCCAGCTTAAACTGTACTCTGGGGAATGTTCTTCTTATCATACAGGACAGACACCGACAACAGCTACCGTATGCAGCACTTCCGGGAGAAGCTGGTCAATGTCTTCATCGGCGACGATGAGCACCGGTATGATCTTGATCCCGGCTTTCGTTTGAATGATTTGCAAATCCCTGAGCACCGACTCGGAGTTTTTCTCGCCCGCCGTATAGAGCACGGCAAGTCTCTTTACCGGCCGCAGCAATTTCAGGCTGTCCAGAATCTTCATCATGGGGACGTCGGTAATGGTCCCTGTTGTGTTGTTGCCCGAACTCTTCAACGACTTTGCTATTCCCACTTCCACGGGGTTATATACGACACTGAAGACAATCGGCACATCCTTGATTTCCTTGGATACGATCACAGCCGAAGACGTGCCCAGGGCAATGATTAAATCTAACTTTTCACTAGCGAATTTCTGCGCCAATTCCACAGCCTTTGCCTTGTTGGCTCCTGCCTTCGCGATAATGTAATGCGTATTCGATTCTGTATAGCCGGCTTCGGAGAGTTTATCCGTGATGCCTTTGGTGGCATCCACGTATCGGGTCTCGTCGCTGAACATGAGGAACCCTATTCGTTTTTCAGCCCAGGCATTACTTGACAGTACAGTCGCGGCAAGAAAAAAAAGTGCGGTCAAACACGATTTATGCGAGTTTTTCATCATAAGATACTCTTACCACTCCGCCTATCCTCAAACCATTACCAGAAACCAGTGGCCATTGCAAAATAGGCTATTATTTGCTTGAGCTTATTATAATATTGTTTAACGGCCAGCTACCGGTTGCCTAATGCCTTGTCATCACTTAGAATCTTATCGGCTTTTTTGCCTTGAATCTTTAGTTTTCTAGGGTTTCGCTCGAACGCCATCTCACAATAAGCATATTTTTCGATCACGTTTTCAAAGTGCGGAATGATAATGACCCTTTCTTCACTACGACGCATACTCTGCACGTTAACTTTCTACAAGGTCCATGACCAGCGAGGCAGTTTCTGTACGGTTTTGACATTGTCCTGAGTGGCAGGCCGGAGCTTGTTCCTCACGCACATCACGGTAACGACAGAGCCCGGGCGTATAATCAGTACCGCTGGTTCACGCATGACCGCGAAACGCGTTTTTCCAAGGCGAGCAAAATATCAGTCCTACTGTCGTAAAGTGTTGAGCACTAAGAGGTAAACAATGACAAACGGCAAGGCAAGCCGAACCAAAAAAGTATGATAAATATTTTGTGTGGGCCTATCCTGCGGTAAACTCGATGCCTCAGGAGCCTGCCGAGTATTGCGGCTTGAAATTTATTGCAGCGGTTTAATACCCCATTTGTATCCTTCAAAAGGATAACATATTGAGGATTTCAGCGATAAACTCTTGACTCGCTTGGACGTGAGAGGGGAGATTAAAGCCGCGTGGGTACACCACCAAGACCTTGTTTCTGATGCTGGTGTTGTTATCTGATTTTACGAGATATTGGTGTCTATATTTTCCAGCCTACTTTTAATAATACCCTGAAAAAAGAGAGGCCTTCCGTTTCCAGAAGGCCTCAATTCACCAGAAAAGATACACTACCAAAGGGGGAAAAACAGGGGGAGCATTTCCAAATTTGCTATCCCGTCCCCGGTACGCAAGTCAGCGATTTGTGGCATAGCAATCGCTGTATAATTAGGTACCATAAACTCTTCGAACGTAGCTGTTGACGTTGACCAAAGGATGGCATCAACGCCATAGATTGCTGTTGACAACGGATTACCCGTCGCCCCCCCCGGGAGATTCGAAATGGTATAGGAGCCGCCCGTGCTGACATCAGAGAGCGGCAGATCTCCCATCTTTGTGCTGATTGCATCCACAATCAAGCCATGATGCACGGCAAATACGACACCATTATTAAACTTGTTGTCCATAGCAGTCGGACTAGACATCGAAATTAAACCGTAAATATTATTTCCTGACCAAGGCGATATCACCGAAAGAGGAATCCCGAAAGCCACCGATGGTGACGAATCTGTTATATTTGCTGTCCCGGGGAATGCGCTCGGACTATACAGTGATTGATCGGCACCTGCGACGGCCTGGTACCCGCCAACCCCTTCAACAGGATTTGCAGCAGCGAGGGTAACCGTATTGCTGCTGTACAGTCCCCACTGCATTTGGCCATCCGACAGTAAAAAACCGCTGAATGCACCGGTAAGAGGATTGAAATGTCTGAACCGGACCTCGTAGGGCACCTCAGTTGTGCCGGTATCCGCTGATTGAAGGGTCTGATAGAAGTCTACCCATGCCCCCGTAGGAGAAGTTATCGTAGCACTCGAGGCATAATCCGTGTCGGTTGTCATCGTAAGCGTCGGTATGGATGTGGGGCTCGATTTTGGGGTTGTACCCTGGGTTACGGGCACGCCTTTTACGATCGTCGTCTCATATCCGATCCCTCTGACCAAAATGTCATACGTAGTGGTTGACGTTGCCGCAGAAACCGGAAATAAAATGAACCTTCCCGTGGAATCAGGAGCAGTAGAACGGAGGACTACATGATGCGTACCATCTGCACTCAGAGTCTCAGCCTTGATGACAAAATGCGGAGCAGTTGTAAACGTGGCGCCGGTGCTGATTTGACCGACGATTGCGCCGACATGGTCAAGGTCGAAACATGACAGTCTCGGCTCCAAAATATATTCCGATCCGTTGAAATCCACTACGTCATCCCCCGCATCAAAATCAATGGACAGATTCCTTGTCGTTCCGCCAGTTACCGGGAATGTGCCGATAAGCGCTATACCATCGTCCACATCAGGTATCCTGAGCGAGAAAGTGTTTCCGCCTAACGATACCTCATTGAAATGGGAATGGCCTGCCGGAGGATTTGCCGTATCGGTCGAGATCAGGAACAGCCTGATTTGCTGATAGATGCCGGCAGGAAGCTGAATGCCGCTCCAGAGATTTAAAGATACGTTGCCGTTGCTCAGAGTAGTCAGATCAATGGTTACTGGCGACTTTAGAGGAAACTTAAGCCATCCTGAATCAGTCGTGCTGGCATTTGCATCCGTATGGAACCAGATGTCCCTCACTGTCACCCAGACATGGTCGTAATCACCGGGTGCATCGACAAGTGATACATTCATGGCACCATTTGATGCGCCCACAGAAGAAGATGAGCTGCTGCCACACGCCTGCAGGGTGAAAATTACGGCTAGTAAAACCATTAACCGGATTACGAGTCTATGTACCATAATGTTTCCTCCTTTTTTTATTAATTGTGCAACACCATGCCTACACAACCATACGTGTAATGACACGGCAATTGTAAAAACGTTTAATCCGAGCAATTTATACCAAATATCTAAATACTTATACAATATCGCAGAGTTTCCCCTGGTTTGCCTTTATCTGAAGTTTTATTCCGGATGAGGGATCGTATTACCTATTGCTCAATTTTGATTGGAGACCCCGAACGTATTTCCCGGTGATATGGTTCACCGTGCGGGTCTGTGGGGGACCTGGGCAGGCAACTGCCCGGATCTACCCGGAAAATGTACCTTCCTGAAAATGGTGAAGTTCCCAATCTTTGCAGCACGCAATGTCTGAAGCCGCATTCTGCATTATATTCTGCCTATTTTCGCCCATTCAAAACAAACTTTAGAAAGCGTTGACATAACTTTAAATCAGGTATAGATTGCTATCGTCGACAAATGTGTGCGTTTTTCCGTACTTGACAGGTGGCAGATTGCATTGATTGTTTAACTTTACAAACGATTCTTGAATACACTGTGTTTGATGTGCCCGGACAAGAGTAAGAATAATATCCCGAGACTTGCTTAGTCCAATATAAAGGAAATGTATGAGTGCAGAAAATAAAGGATTGACCGAAAAAGACATACTTGAGGAGGCGGAGCGCAAGTATCGCACGCTTTTCGAACAATCACCCGACGGGATCTTGATACTCGATATAAAAGGCAATATTCTCGATTTCAATACGAAAGCTCATAGCCAACTGGGGTATTCAAGAGAGGAGTTTGCGAAGCTGCATATTGCTGATATTGACCCTATACAGAGTCCGGCAGAGATAGAAAAGAGTATCCAGGAGTTATTAAAACGAGGCAAAGGAGAATTTGAGGTCAAACACAGGACGAAAGAGGGAGAGACAAGGGATGTTCAGGTCATAACTCAGACCCTTGTCTTATCAGGGCAGACCGTTTTTCATACTATTTGGCGTGATATTACTGATCACAAAAAGGCTGATAAAAATCTCTATGAATCGGAGAAAAAATACCGGACGCTTGTAGAAACCGCAGATGATGTTATTTTGCTTACAGATCTTAATGGCAAGCACCTTTATAGAAACAAAGCTTATTATCTCAGCCTGGGTTATTCACTAGATGAGGACGTAGACTTAGATGGTTACAGCCAAGTCCACCCGGATGACGTCCCCCTACTCAAGAACAACATGAGAAATCTGCTCGAACACGGCAATCTGACCCAGGAATATCGTGTTCGTCATAAAGATGGCGGATGGAGATATCGTTATGCAAAGTTAACGCTTATCTATGATAGTGAACAAAGGCCCAATGCCATATTGGCAATCATTCGCGACATCACTGAGCGCAAATTAGGAGAGCAAGCCCTGATAAAGAATGAGGAAAAACTGCGCACCCTCTTCTCGATTTTACCGGTAGGTGTATCAATAATTGATGCGTCTCGCGGAATCACAGAAATGAACCCCGCATTGGAGAAAGTTGTGCATATGACACGTGAGGGATTACTCGCCGGCCAGTACAATGAAAGAAAATACATCGATAGAAATGGTGTGTCAATTCCGATTAAGCAATTAGTCAGCACTCGAGCGATGAATCAACAGGAAGTTGTCCTTGATTCTGAAATGGGCATTGTCCTGGAGGACGGAACGATTGTCTGGACCAGCGTCAGCGCAGCCCCCCTTCCCGATGGCGGGGCCGTGGTCGTAACGACTGATATCAGCGAGCGTAAGCGGGCAGAGGAATCTTTAGTCGAGAGTGAGCAAAAGTTACGAGCAATCACCAGTACAGCCACCGATGCAATTGTTATGATCGATGAAAATAGAAATATATCATATTGGAATCCGGCGACTGAAAGGATTCTAGGCTATGGTTCAGGTGAAGTAATGGGGAAAGATATAAATATTATCATCCCGGAGAGTTATAGAGAAGCTCATGAAAGAGCATTTAATCGATTTGTAGCATCTGGACACCCTGATCATTTAAGAAAGACCTATGAAGTTACTGCGATAAAAAAAGACGGTACAGAGGTACCCATTGAGCTGTCGATTTCGGGCGTGTTGTTAAAGTCCAAGTGTTATTCCATAGGAATCATGAGAGATATATCAGATCGAAAAAGTTTGGAGAAGCAACTTCTACAAGCTCAGAAGATGGAAGCTGTCGGTCAACTCTCAGGCGGTATTGCCCACGACTTCAACAACATTCTTACCGCCATCATCGGAAGTGGACACCTTATGAGTATGAGACTATCAAATGCAGACCCATTGCGAGTATTTGTCGATCAGATACTTGCATCTTCCGAAAGGGCAGCGGAACTCACACACAGTCTTCTTGCCTTCAGCAGGAAACAGATGATAATTTCGATGCCTGTTGATATCAATGAGATAATATCAGGCATGAGAAAAATATTGGAAAGAATCATTGGTGAGGATCTTGAGTTCAATGTTCATACATCTGACAATGATTTAATTGCCATGGCGGACAAGGGCCAGATAGAACAAGTATTGATGAACTTGGCTACAAATGCACGGGATGCTATGCCTGGAGGTGGAACGATGACAATAACTACTGAGGAGGTAACAATAGACGCGTTGTTCGTTCAGACCCATCAGTTTGCCAAAACAGGACAATATGCAGTTATATCGGTGAAGGACACCGGTATAGGAATGGATAAAACCACGCAAGAACATATTTTTGAACCTTTTTTTACAACCAAGGGCGTCGGAAAAGGTACGGGACTAGGGCTTGCAATGGTTTACGGAACGATTAAACAGCATAACGGGTTTATCACTGTTCACAGCGAGCTTGGAAAAGGAACTACCTTTAAGATAGCTTTGCCTTTGGTAACAGCTCAGAAACTGCATTCTGAAAAATATGGCACTGCCACCATCGCGCGGGGCAACGAGACGCTTCTTCTGATAGAAGACGATGCAGCCGTTAGAGCGGTGACAAAGGCATTGCTTGAAAATTTAGGGTACGGCGTAATGGAAGCCAGTAATGGAGAACGCGGCATTGAACTTTACGGTAAAAACAGAGATAAAGTTCAGCTTGTTATTACTGATATAATCATGCCTAAACTGAGTGGAAGGGATGTGCATAACGAATTGAAGAAGATTAATCCTGATGTAAAAATACTCTTTATGAGTGGATATACTTCCGACATTATCCAGCAAAAGGGCATTGAAAACGAGAGAGTAAACTTCATAGCAAAACCAATCAGGGTAGAGGAACTGTCAAAAAAATTGCGAGAAGCCTTAGATGCATAACCCACAGTATATAGCCATGGCTACATATGTGATGGGCTTGGGAAATCCAAACTATATTAATTTGAATAGTACGTCCTCTTCTAGGGAAATCCACAGTCGTGCATCAAGCTAAATAGCCGACCTCTCGAAGCTTGTACTCAGCTCTTTCAAGAACTTCAGGCACGAACAACAGGCGGTATGGCTCTTGCAGAATAATGGCTTCCACAGTTAAATCCATCCGCTGTGAAACATTCAATGACTCAAAGCCTTCAGGATCTTGATGAGTCATGACGAAATGGACCGCTGTTATGACGGGGCCGTGATCCTCAAGCATATTGAGGAATCGTACAGGGTAGTGCCCTATATCGATGCATTCCCGTATCGCTCGCAGAAACTCACTTTGAAGCTCCGTCACCAATTTGTTGTTTTTCAATGTCCTACTCCCTTGAAGACGGGTCGCTCGGCCGCAACGGCGATCCGATCTGTAGAACGGGGATGAGTCGCCTCAACCATGACTGATATCGCTGTGGTTCTAACCCATTCGATATCCGTGCCTCTAGGAGAGCGAATTCCTCGCGAAGGTCGCGGTAATAAAGAAACAAGGTCAGCAGCACTAGCCCGATATTCGTCAACGACCAGTTCGTGTTCCATGATTTATCACTCCTCCGCATTAAGATCAAATCAACGACTCGGTCTCCAGAGAATCCAAACAATATCCTCGCTCCCTCCCTGAACTGATATGGTGACCTATGCAATCTTTCCATTTTTTTTATAAGAACAGCGCAGCCATATTGTACAACACACTTGGTAATATATATCTTATTAACTCAAATACTTGTTACAAAACGATGAAGGTTGTGTTAAATATCAAAATGCTGTGGTTGATGAGGGAGATTAGACTGGATAAGGAATTCGTGGGTACGTTGAACTTTGTCAGCATATGGACGACAGAGGGTGATAAATGAAAACAATAGCTGCGCCTGATCGATTGAAGTCATACAATCTCGGAGTAATACCTCAGGAAGATTGCATGAGGTTTTTAGCCAGCGCAACATCCTGTACCTGCTGAAGTTGCCGACAGTTGAAACACATCAATTTGCAAACTTATTTCTATGGTCTACCCAATGGGCGTTTTAATCGATGTTGCAGTTTATGGAAGTGTTCCTATTTTTCTGTAACCCTATAACCATCCACGAGTAACATAATCTTAACTTGACCCATGTATAAATAAATTGTAAAAATTGCATGCTGACGCAAATAGATAATATGTGATTAGGCCCCTTTGCTAGCCGACAGAGATAACTATTAATGCAATCTGACGGAGTTACAAAATGCGTTTTCGACAAAATTTAATCTTTTGCTTTCTCGGCATTCTCATAACGTCCGGTCAGTCGCTTGCCTGGGGTCCGGATGACCACCATACGGTGGGCGCTGTCGCCGATAGCCTGATTTCCGGTTATCATGCTGCAGCGTAAGTCAGAAAGATTCTCGGTGACCTCGACCTGCAGGATGCCTTGGTTTGGGCTGACTGTGCAAAGGGCATTGATTCCGGCAAAGATTACACGTATCAATCAGAGGGTAAATATCCGGAATGCAAGATTTACGAAACCCTGCTCTCGAACTGAGATGAGCGACTTCGTTTGCCGGAATGACCAGAACTGCTCCACAAAACTCGGTGAAAAATCGTGCCACAGGCAGTATCATTACACAGATATCGCGATTCGGCACGACCACTATGATAGAAGCTTGTCGGCGCGCGCAATGATGATATCGTCGCCGCGATAGTTGCAGCAACGCATGTTCTAAAAGGATATCCGGCGCCAGCTCCGTTCAGTTTTAAAAATAAACGCGAGGCGCTCCTGTTGGCCCATTATGTCGGTGACATTCATCGGCCGCTGCATGTCGGCGCAGTGTACCTTGACGCCCTCGGAAAGCCAGTCAATCCCAATGTTGGAACTTTTGATCAGAAGACAAGCATCCGCATGGACGCCCCCTTCTTAAGCAGGCAGAAGCAGCCCCAGCCACAGATGATCAACTCTTCGACTGGCCTACGAGTTGGGCTAGTGATACCATCGGTGCAGCAGGCGAGGCCTTTAAGGGTCTCAAATTCAGGATTCTGCAGAAAAGCCACTGGAGTACGAAGCTGCCGTCGTCGTACGGCAAAAAAGATGTATGCCATCAAGCAGAAGCAGATGGTAAAGGACGGAGCTGCTTGGCGCAACTGCTCCAAACAGTCTGGCCATGATCATCGATCATGATCCGATTCGTCCTCCGTCAACTTCTCAGTCTGCATTGCTGTGGGTAGTTTGTGCCCCGGCCGTTCTCAGTGCTACGGCACAAATTAACACGTTACGCTTATGGCCATAAACCGAAGGGGAAAACCATGCTGTTAAAATTGACATCAAAATTGAGCCAGGCCATAGGTTATATTATAATTTTCTTTGCTGGACAAACGTACGTTCTGGGTATCCTTTCGGAGCCAATAGAAAGGGTCACTTCTATTGCCCTCTCTTCTCTGGGCGCCATCGTCGCTTTGGCTGCTTTATGTTTCGCAGTCGTTCCATGCCTTCCTCTGGAAAACGACAAAAAGGCGCCGATGTACGCCGGTGAGAAATTTTTTCATTCCACGCTGCTTATTATACAAACGCTGTTTCTTAAATACGGTGCAGACACCTTCCTCTCATACGCTTGGATCAAATCGCTGCACTGGTTAGTCGTTGCTTTGACCATTCTGACGTCTATTTTAATTTCCGGAATTGGACTATTTGCCGTTTTAAATACCGCATGGGGTTTCGATTCATTGAATAAATTTTTCTGGCATAGGCATGATGAGCGTATGCATAATCAAAATAATTCCAGGTCTATTTAAAGCGATCGAGCCTTGGCTAACAGTCTTCAGGAATACGATCATCGACCTTCTCCTGTGGAGCGCGCTTTCGCCGATACGATGAACAATTTTGAACTAGGATACTGCCTGTTTATGAAGGCATATTTCTTTAAATTCTTTTTTAATGTTAATTTTATGCTGCGTCTAAATCGATCAAATGCGGTTGCATACTTTTGGAGATGAGATAGACATAATATTTGGTAAGGTGTAAAATTACATTTGGATCGTACGGTGCGGATTAAGTCCTATTCAATCATTGACAGTTGTAACTTTTTTAAGGTACACGAGTACGCACAGTAATTGTTACGATGAAATAGAATCACAGAATGAATTGGAGGGTAATTCCATTTGGTAGACATGTGGAGCGAACGAGCACAAACGGTACATCGACAAGCACGGCAAAGACATGCCGGAAATCTGGAACAGGAAGTGGAGCAGCACCAAATGAATGCACAAGAGCTTATGCCGACTACGGAACCTAATGCCTACCAGCCCAAGGATCTTCTATGGAAACAACGAACGATTTTGGGGTGGGTCGCTCGTCTTTCAGCGCCGCTGGTGTTGATCGCACTGTTTTATGGATCTGGATGCGGTTCAGCGAGCTCTGCTGAGACTCGGTTTGAAACTTCCCACACCGCAGGTACGAGTTCGCTGAAGCTCAGCTCCGAATGTCAAGCCTGGCTGGACGCCGCCATTAGCACTGGTTATTTCCCCGATTTGCATTGGCCAAATTTCAGCGATTACAGTAATCACGTGAAGAAATTCTACGAGTTCAACGGTGATTCCTTGTGGTGGGTCAAGGGAATGGAGCCGACCGCACAGGCGCGGCAGGTGATCGCGCTGTTGCTAAAGGCCGACCAAAAGGGGCTCTCCGCGGAAGATTACGACGGTTCTCGGTGGAACGATCGGCTGGCGAAACTCAAACCCGCGACGCGGCAGCCGACCGAGGCGGATGCTGTGAAATTCGATCTCGCCCTCACAGTATGCGTGATGAGGTATATCTCCGATCTCCACAATGGCAAGGTAAATCCGAGGCAATTCGCCTTCGTTTACGATGATGAGCCCAAGAAATATGATCTGGCCGAATTTCTAAAAGACCACGTTGTCGATGGGAGCGACATCGCTGGCATTTTGGCTCAAGTGGAGCCGCCTTATCCTGGCTACCGGCGCACGATTCGAGCCCTGCAAACGTATCTAGAGCTTGCGAAGAAATATGATGGGGAGCAGCTCCCGCTCGTGAAAAAAACGATTAAGCCTGGCGATTCCTATCCAGGCGTCGCACGCCTCACGCGGCTGCTCCGATTGGTCGGAGACCTTCCGGCCAATGCTAATGTTCCGGTTGATCAAACCGCTTACGCAGGTGCTCTGGTGGACGCTGTAAAGAGTTTCCAACGCCGCCATGGCCGAGTTCCGAATGGACGAATTGACACTCGTACCTTGGCGGACTTAAACGTTCCTCTGAGCCGTCGAGTTCGACAAATGCAACTGACCCTTGAGCGATGGCGGTGGTTGCCGGACACGTATCAACAAGCGTCTATCGTGGTCAATATCCCCGAGTTTCGTCTCCGGGCCTATGACAGAGACCTCAATATCGGTTTAACGATGAACGTCGTAGTGGGCAAAGCGTACAGCCATAATACCCCGGTGTTTAGTGACACCATGCAATATGTCGTTTTCCGCCCATATTGGGAGGTGCCATACTCCATTACCAGAGATGAGATGATTCCGAACATTGTTCGCGATCCCGACTACTTGGTGAAGAAAGGATTCGAGATTGTGGACAGCAGGCAGAACGTCGTATCGGCGGGGACGGTCACGAACGAATTGCTCGACCAACTCCGGGCCGGGAAACTTTTCATCCAGCAAAAGCCGGGTCCAATGAACGCCCTTGGACTCGTGAAATTTGTCTTTCCAAACAGCTACAGCGTATACATGCACGACACTCCAGCGACAGGATTATTCGCAAAATCCCGGCGGGATTTCAGCCACGGCTGTATCCGGCTGGAGAGGGCTGCAGATATGGTTGCGTGGGTCCTGCGCGACAATCCAGGCTGGACCACAAAACGTATTCACGCCGCCATGAACGGTAGCGCAACCCAGCAGGTGAATCTCGCGCACCCGATTCCGGTCTTAATTGTCTATGCCACAGTTATCGTGCTGGAAGATGGAGTAGTTCACTTCTACGATGATATCTACGGGCATGACGCCGCCTTGGAGAGTGTTCTTGCGAAGGGCTACCCGTATCCATGGTGAGGATTCCCTGCCGGCGGCGTATACATCCCACGTTCACGTGTACGAAGTCAAAACTGCGATAGTAACCGATGCGGCTCTCGATGCAGGCGCAGCGCGGCATCTGCACGGCTCGAGGGCGAACGCTTCTTCATGCGATTGGCGCACAGCTTCTCTAGAAGACAAAACATATCATATTCCAACCCGTAATGAATATCCTTGCCCCATAAGACTGCCATATTTTATAGCATTGTACTTTTTTTGGCCATCGATTATATGACGGTGCGGTATTACAGATTTTGAAATCATGAATCCTGATTCGATGCTCGTATGTGTCTCATGGGGCAGGTATGCGTGGTACCATCAGTATTTTGTGACAGTTTCAACTGTCTGCAATTACACATGTTTAGATGCGCCATTGTTTTAGCATAAGGATTTATCGGTCGACTACAGCATGAGGAGTCAAATTGCTCGTATGTTAAACTCTTTGTTAGAGGTGTGGCGGGATGGAGATGAAGCCCGGTGAGATATAAGAAAATCCCTTTATTTCAGACAGAAATCGTATTCTGCACTTCTTTGTTAGGAAGAATGCTTTTGTACTGCCTGATCATTGAACTCAGTTCTCGATATTCAATGGGTTTTTCAAAGAAGGCATTAGCGCCAGCCGCAAGAAATGCGCTTTCTCTCGTTTCACTACTTAAACCAACAATGAAGGTATCGTCGAATCGGTTACGCATTGCTCTCGTGAAGTCAGCCCCGTTCATGTCCGGCATGTTGTAATCGGTCACAATAATATCAAATTTTCGCTTCTGAGAGAGAAGTAATGCATCCAACGGATTATTACAATATGATATGATATAACCTTCCTGTTCTAAAAGGCGCCGAAGAATGGCGCCGAAGAGTTCCTCATCATCTACAATTAATATTGACTTCCCCATTTTCATTAAATTATCAGTATGTTATATGAATAAAATTACGACAAATTATGCCTCATTACTACTTTTAATACTTATCGGCATATTGAGCAAAAACTTTAATTTTTTTGTTCAGTGGCAAAAGGTTCCGGTTTGCTGGTTAAAATTTGAAGTCGATAAATTTCTCTGAAGTTGATTGTTGTTGCGTCAAGATAAGCTTATCTATTTTAGCCAGTGTAAGTTCGGCCTGGACAAAAGTTAACCAGCTCAGAACCAAATCCAGCAAGCAGTGAGGTAACGATCTGTCTGAAGCCGCTATGCATCGGGACATTTCAGACGAGCCGTCCTTTGCTTGTAAACAGCCCTTGCTAAATTTTAAGTCTATATCCTGTACTTTTTTTCCAAAGTAATTTATTTCTAATAAAAGCGCGGTGTGATATGCTTCTAATATATGTATTTTCAAGCCCTCATGTCACCGCTCCAAGGGGCCGATATGCTTTGTAATGATTGTTATTTTGATTTACATCCTATTACAAAGTTGCAACCGTTTCATCAGACAGGCTGAGTTCTGAAATGACGTGAGGTGAACCATGGAGCGGGAAAAACAGCCGATTCTTATTGTCGACAGCAGCGCCTCTTCTATTTTCTATATGTCGATGCTGCTCAGGCAGTTCCGGTATGTCGTTCGGAGCGTGCCAACCGGGGAAGACGCGCTGAGAGCGGTAGCCAGTTCTGCTCCCGCAGTCGTGATCACGGATGTCCTCCTATCCAAGATGAGCGGTGTCCAACTTCTGAAACATATTAAGAACAATGTGAGCCTCCGATTCATCCCGGTAATAATCCATACTGCTGATGCAAGCCCTGCAAACAAGGACGCCTGCATGCTTGCAGGCTGTACCGCTTATTTCATGAAACCCGTCGAGCCAGAAGTCATCTACCGCGCGATTCAATCTGCCACGGAGGCCACACCCCGGCGTTATATACGGATCAATACTGTACTTAAAGCGCGGATTG
>Ga0335081_10004055_pt1 | contig 23124 bp, 21 predicted proteins | sample Lox_Sample_35_FD_206713 | JGI IMG/M metagenome (GOLD analysis project Ga0335081, IMG submission 206713) | Soil microbial communities from Loxahatchee National Wildlife Refuge, Florida, United States - Lox_Sample_3.5 | ecosystem: Environmental > Terrestrial > Soil > Wetlands | place: USA...
TGGAAGTCGCTTTGTGGTTCACGTCCCACGAATTCTGAATCAGCATTCCCTTGAGCACGTAATACGCTTCATCGCCTTCATTCTTGCCCGCGCCGTGCTCGACCGCTCCTTTGAACTCATACCAGACGCCGTGCACCGTCTGGGTCGTGAAACTCAGTTTCTTTCCCTCGAGTTTGCCCTGCTTGAAAAACTGATCGAGAAACGCTCCTTTTTCCGGATCGCCCTCAAAGCGCGAAACGATTCCTGTGACCCGGCCATCGTCTTCCACGGTCAACTGTATGAATTCGCCTTCCTGCAGAAAGGCGTACATGCCGGAGTAATCCTCTGCCGGCTTCGATTCAGAAGAGGAGTTTGATTTGGAATTCGGCGAAGTTTGCGCGCTTACGACCGCGATCAGCAGGGAGGAAACGAACAGCACTCGCAACCTGGCCAGCCGCATTCGAGCATCTTACAGTCCGGCCGCTTCATTGCGCAAAGAGCAGGGTTTCCGCAAAAAGCCACTCTTCATCCAGCCATTGCCCTTCGCAGCGAAAACCCGCGGCCATGGCCAGCTGCAGCAGTTCGTGCCGGGAATATTTGTGGCTGCTTTCGGTCCAGATCGTTTCGCCTTCCTGAAACCCGACCGAAAGATCGGCCTTCCCAATCCTCACCGTTTGATTCCGCTGCGATCGCAGGTGCATCTCGACGCTGCGCGATTGCCGGTTGAACCGCGCCTCGTGCTCGAACTGCTGCAGGACAAAATCTCCGTCCAGCTCGCGGTTGATGCGCGCCAGCAGATTCAGATTGAATGCCGCAGTCACTCCCAGAGAATCGTCATAAGCGTCGAGCAACTGAGGCAGCGGCTTTTCCAGGTCCGTGCCCAAAAGCAGCGAATCGCCCGGCCGCAGGATGCGGCGGGCTTCACGCAAGAACTTCATGTCCGCCGGCCGGTCGAAATTGCCGATCGTGCTGCCCAGGAACAGCACCATCAAATGCTCATTGGGCTGGCGCCTGCCGGCGGCCTCGCGCAAACCATCCAGATACTCGCGCTCGAACCCCACAATGCTGATTGCCTCGATGTTGCCCAGTTCGCGCTCACACATCGCCAGCGCAGCCGATGAAATCTCGATCGGATGGTAGGCGGTGGCCTGCTTCCGGCACAGCGCCTCCAGAATCCACCGCGTTTTCTTTCCGCTGCCGCTGCCCAATTCGGCCACCACAACCGGCGTGGGCAGGCGGTCCACAATCTCGTAGGCATGGCGCCGCAGCAAGCGTTCGTCGGCCCGCGTCAAGCCGTATTCCGGCAGCAGGCTGATCACCTCGAACAGCGCCGACCCCACGCCGTCATACAGGTACTTCGAAGGCAGTTCTTTCTGCCCGCGGCGCATCAGACCGGCGCGCACGTCCGCCGCAAATTCAGAAGTCGGATCAGCAACCAGCGCCTGTGTCAGCATTGAGCCTCCGGCCAATCTTTCAATTACTTACGCAGCGGAACCCGGCATAAACATACTGATAATGGGGTTGAAACCAGTTGCGGAACGAACGGCGCAACATGCAGGCTGCGGTGCGGGCTGAACCGCCTTTCAGCACGTAATGTTTTCCATCAAAGAAATTCGCGGAGTATCCGGGATAGAACGGAAAAGCCTGAAAACCCTCGAAAGCAGCAAATTGCGTTGACGTCCACTCCCACCCGTTGCCGAGCATGCAGGAAACACCGAAGGCGCTGTCGCCGCGTGGAAATGCATTCACCGGCGCCGGGTCCCAGCTACGGAAATCAAAATTTCCCAGCTTCGAATCAGCGCGTTCATTGCCCCACGGAAAACATCGTTCGCTGCCCTCGGGCGTGCCGCACGCGGCGCGGTGCCACTGCACTTCCGTTGGCAGCGCCTTTCCGGCCCAGCGCGCATAGGCGCTGGCTTCAGCGTGGCTCACGTAAACCGGCCAGTCCGATGGCAATGAGATTTCGTCGAACATGGTGACGAAGTACCACTGCCCATGCCTCCTGCGCCAGAACGCGGGATGCTCGATTCCATGCTTTTGCTTCCACGCCCAATCCTCTGGTTTCCACCACTGCTCTTTTTCGTAGCCGCCGGTCGCAACAAAATTGAGGAACTGCTCATTCGTCACGGGATATTTGTCAATCGCGAATGCGGGAACATCCACATTGTGCTGCTCAAATTCATTGTCCCAGCCGAACAGTCCACTTTCGCGCGCAAGGCCGAGCGTCACGTTGCCAGCGGGAATCTCAATCGTCGCGTGGGATACCGCGGGCCTCACAATTGCGCCTTGGCGGTTCACGGCAATTTTGTGATCGAGCGGCAACTGGTGCAGCATGTAGGCCAGCGTCTCCACATGCATCAACCGATGCTCGATCGCCACATTCAGCAGTGCGCCGGCGGAAGATTCATCGCCGCCGAGCGGAGCATCCCACTCCTCCGTAGCAAATTTCTCCAAAGAGTCGTCAATTTTTCCGCGAATCTCGTTTACATAGTGTCTCACTTCCGCCAGGAGCGGCCAGTCGGCCAGTTGATCGGTGGGCAAGCCCCCACCTACGGGATCAATGCCGAATGCAAAAAGCCGATCGAGCTCGGGATCAGAGGATGACAAGCGCAGCATGCGCTCCCGCAGCAGGTTCCAGTCGAACGCCTCCAGATGTCCGAGGTAGAAAACGATGCGATGGCGCTCCGGAATCGGACGCTCATAAAACGACCCTTCCCTCACAATGCTGAAAAGCTCATCGCTGTGTGTGCGCGCTTCAGCCACGCGTCGCAGCAGGCCGCGCGCTACTCCATCTTCGCGTTCGGTGGCGAGCATTCTCGTTCCTCCACTGTTCCGCAGCGGGCCGATTTGTCCCTCTGCGAAAACTCTGCAGCTTGAACGTGCATTCGTGTGAACCGACCCACTTTGGATGCACCTCACCAAAACAATGGTCGCGAAAATCTTCTTCCGCGCTTGGCCATTTCTTGCAAACTAAACAAAAAGCAGGAGTTCAGTGATGGTAAGCTGTTCCAGCCTGGCGACGGATCGGCAGCAAGAATTCTGAAAATGAGTGATGCCGACGGCAAAACACCGGTCATCGAGTTTCGCGACGTGGGCCTTTGCCTCGCGAACGGCAACGAATTAATTCACCGGCTCTCACTCGAAATCCGCGCCGGCGAAACGCTCGTGCTGCTCGGTCGAAGCGGCTCCGGCAAAACGACCACCCTAAAGCTCATCAACCGGCTTCTTACTCCAACCGCCGGCGAGCTTCGCGTGCACGGCCGCTCCACGCGCGAGTGGGATGTCATTCGCCTTCGCCGCGCGATGGGATATGTCATCCAGGAAGTCGGGTTGTTTCCGCACTTCACCGTCGCGCGCAATATTTCCGTGGTCCCTCACCTTGAGCATTGGCCCGCAGGGAAAATCGGGCAGCGAGTCGGCGAGCTTCTGCAGCTTGTGGGACTCGACCCACAACTCGCTTCGCGTTATCCACGCGAGCTATCCGGAGGCCAGCGGCAACGAGTAGGCGTAGCGCGGGCGCTGGCCGCCGATCCCCCAATTCTCCTGATGGACGAGCCTTTCGGCGCCCTCGACCCCATCACCCGTGCCGAGTTGCAGCGCGAGTTTCAGCAGCTGCAGTCTCGGCTCGGCAAGACCATTGTTTTCGTCACTCATGATCTGCGCGAAGCGCTTCTGCTTGCCACGCGCATTGCGCTGATGGACGCGGGCCAGCTCGCGACCATTCTCACGCCCCAGGAGTTCCGGAACTCGCCGCAACCGCTGGTCCGAGCCTACATGCAGGCCTTCGATCCGGAATCCATCGCCGCAACAAAGCGAGGCAACTTATGAATGTGTGGCAATTCATGTTGCAGAATCACACGGAAATGCTGGAGCTCACGCTCGAGCACTTATGGCTCGCGGGCATTTCTACATTGCTCGCATCGCTGATCGGAATCCCTCTGGGCATTCTGATTTCGCGCCTGCCCGCGCTGAGCAGGCCCGTGCTCGGCACTGCCAGTGTGATTCAGACCATCCCAAGTCTCGCCCTCTTCGGCTTTCTGCTGCCTGCGCCGTGGATTGGCCAGCGCGCCGACCGGCTCGCCATTCTCGCCCTTACGCTCTACGCCTTGTTGCCCTTAATTCGCAATACCTACACGGGCATTCGCGGCGTGGACCGCGCTATCGTTGAAGCCGGACGAGGTATGGGCATGACCGATCGTGAGCTGCTGTGGCAGGTGGAGCTGCCGCTGGCGCTGGAGGTAATTATCGCCGGCGTGCGCGTGGCCGCCGTGCTCTCTGTCGGACTGGCGACCATCGCCGCCGCTATCGGCGCCGGCGGGCTCGGCGAATACATTTTCCGCGGATTGGCCATGGTCAACAATTCGGTCATCCTGGCCGGAGCCATTCCCGCCGCCGCCCTGGCCTTGCTCGCGGATGGCGCCTTGGGCTGGCTTCAGAAGAGGCTTGCGCCGCGGTGATTGTGCGTCTCCATCAATTCCTGGATGAGAGCACACGCCGCCTGGCACTTCGCCTTTTGTGCCGCGCGATCCCACCCCTGCTTGCTGCTTTTCTGTTGATTTCCGGCTTTCTGCTCTCCGCTTGCGGCCCTTCACGCCAGAATCGCGTCGTCGTCGGCTGCAAGAACTTCACCGAGCAGCTCGTTCTGGCGGAGATCATCGCGCAGCAAATCGAGAACAAAACCCATCTTCCCGTCGAACGCCGCTTCTATCTTGCCGGTACATTCATCGCGCAGCAGGCGATCCTTGGCGGACGCATTGACATTTACCCGGAATATACCGGCACCGCGCTCACCGCCGTGCTGAAGGAACAACCCCAGCAGAATAGCAAAGCAGCCTACGATCGCGTCGCCGCCGAATACGGCCACCGCTTTGATCTCGTCGTCGGCCAACCCTTCGGCTTCAATGACACTTTCGCGCTTGAAATTCGAGGCGAAGATGCCCGGCACCTGCAACTCAAAACTATTTCTCAGGCCGCCGCCTATGCCCCGCACTGGCGTGCCGGCTTTGGTTACGAATTCATGGAACGCCCGGATGGCTACAAAGGGCTCGCTTCCACCTACGGGCTGCATTTTGCCGCCCCGCCGCGCATCATGGATTTGGGGCTGCTCGCCCGGTCGCTGCAGGAAAAGCAAGTGGACCTGATCGCCGGCAATTCCACCGACGGACTCATTCCTGCGCTTGATCTATTCGTCCTGCATGATGACAAGCACTACTTCCCGCCCTACGACGCCGTCCCAATCATCCGCCATCGCATTCTCGAACTTCACCCCGAAATCAAAGCCACGCTCGATGAGCTGGCCGGAAAAATTTCAGACGACGACATGCGCCATCTCAACTATGCCGTGGATGGCCAGCATCGCGACCCGAAGCAGGTTGCAGCGGAATTTCTGCGCAGCAAGGGGCTCTAAAGCATAACAGCCCGCTCCGAAGCAAACTCGAAGCGGGCCATTGTTTCGTTCTCGCGTCTGGCTATTACTGCTGTCCTGTTAAGGTGGCTGAAGGCGACGTGCTTGCCGTGTTCCCGGTCCAAACCAGGTTCGTCATCAGCTTGATCACCTGATGCGGCGCCAGGTCAACGTCGGTTTCAAACGTCTGATAGCCCGGCAGGCTGATGATGATTTTGCGCTTTCCCGGGGCCACCAGCAAGGCTTTCAACCCGTCAAATTCCGACACGTGTCCAATGAACAGTCCGTCCACAAACACCGCCGCGTTCGCGGGATAGACTGTCATCTTCACTTCCGCCGTGACCTTCGGATACTGCATCTCGGTATCGCGCGCCATGGCCACGCGAACGCTTTGCTTTTTGCCGGGCGCGACCGAAACTCTCTGGACAAAGTCGTGATATCCGGCCTGGCGCACCACGATCTCGTGCTCGCCCGGCATGAGCAGAACTCGTTTCGATCCCTTAAGTTCCTTCAGATAGCCCACATATTGCCCATCCACCCACACTCCCGAGGTCTTTTCGACCTTGGAAGCGCCTTGCAGCGCCACCTCACCCATGACCTTGTTTCGTGCAAACCCGCTACTCGCAAGTAAAAGGAGGCTACAGACTAACGCTGCGCAACTCCCCACCCTGGCTCGATTTACAAAACGCATAATGCGTCCTCCTTGTGTTTCCACTCTATAACAATTGCAAGGGCGCCGGCTGTACCGAAGTACCCGAATGTGAACCCACTTGGTACAGGTGAAATTCGGGATTGCGGGCCCTCATCTCACTCTGGATGCAGTTACCCCGCGGGGGCTCGACTAAATCGGTTGCCCCACCAACCCTGCCCTCGTGTGGGGGAAGGACGTCCTCGTCCGCCCAATCCATCCCCTGCAGGCGTGAGTTCTGTACCCGAAGTACAAACAGTTGAAGAGAAAAACGCCAAAGCAGCTGTGCCGGCCCCGCTTGCTAGACCCTCCAAAAGTGGCTCAGGACACCGAGTTCCGGGCTTTTCCTAGTGTTTTGCAAAACTTCTTGCCTCTTCCACAGGATTTTGCGCTAGAATCCACGCATCGTTTGTATGCATCGGTAGCTTCTGCGCCAGAATGCCGGTGCGCCGCTCAACTGTTCTCCCGAGGAGGTAGTTGCAATGTACCGGCCTTTCCCCAATGCCGTTTCGGGCGCAGGTACCTTTGCGGACGTCGAAGCCACCATCCGTGGACTGACGCAGGACTACTGTACGGCCTTCAATACCGGCAATTTTGATCAGGTCGCAGCACTCTTCACCACCGACGGATACTTCATGGCGCCCCACCGTGAGGCCGCTATGGGTCTAAGGCCAATCCAGCGCACCTTGCAGCAATTGAGCGAATCCGGTTACGAAGACCTGCGTCTTGAAACCGTGCAGGTGCAGCACTCCGGCGACATCGCCATTGAAATCGGCCGTTATTCTTTGGCCATCCGGCAGCCCAATGGCACCACAGTGCCCGATCGTGGGAAGTTCCTTCATGCCTGGCGCCGGCTCGGGGCCTGGCTCATCGTGGCCGATTGCTGGAACACGAATCTGCCGCGGTAACCTGCGTCGTCAATTCTGACAGCATAGAAGTGTCAACCTCTCAATAGGCTTCGCTCGGTGCTCGCCGCTTGTTTCGCTGATCATTCCGGGCGACTACAATGTCGTTGCTACAAATTTTCTAATCTGAGGAGACGAGCATGCAACGCAAGGCAAGTGCAGTGTGGAGGGGTGGATTGAAAGACGGGAAAGGTACAGTTTCCTCGGCCAGCGGCATCTTGTCCAATACGTCATATTCATTTGCCACGCGCTTTGAAAATGCTCCGGGAACCAACCCTGAGGAACTGGTCGCGGCCGCCCATGCTGCCTGTTTTTCCATGGCGCTTTCCGCGCAATTGGGCGGCGCCAACCTCACCCCGGAGAGCATCAACACCAACGTCACGCTCACCATGGAAAAGCTCGAGGCGGGATGGGCCATCACCGAAAGCCACATTGATGTTGTGGGCAAAGTGCCGGGCGCCGACGCCGCTACTTTCCAGAAATACGCCGAGGCAGCCGAGAAAGGCTGCCCTGTGTCGAAGGTTCTGAACGCGAAGATTTCGATGACGGCGAAGCTGGGGTAGAATAGAAATCGTTGGCCTTCCTGAAATGCGGCGGCCGTGAGGCCGCCGTTATACTGTCCACCGGCCGAAGTGGCGGAATTGGCAGACGCGCATGGTTCAGGTCCATGTGCCCGCAAGGGCGTGGGGGTTCGAGTCCCTTCTTCGGCACCAGCATTCGCAAAATCCGCACCACGGCGCCTACCTACCTGCGCGGAAATTCGAACACCTGCCGGCGACAACTATTTACTTCCAAATTTGAACGCGGTAAGGTTCTACCTCCATTGGACGGGGCTACCCGCGTGCTATTCAGGGCGTTGCGGTTTTCTAAACTTGAGATCCAGAAACGGTCACTGATCCGAAAATTGGCGCGCGAGAGCGGCTGTTCTTTCACCAATGATTACGTTTCAAAACACGAAACCAACTGGAACCGGCTGCTCCAGGAATATCGCGGCCGGCCGGATGTCAGGATGCTGGAGGTCGGCAGTTATGAGGGGCGGTCCGCGGTTTGGTTTCTGCAGAACATACTCACGCATCCCACATCAAGCATCGTCTGTGTCGATCTTTTCACCTGCTTACCCTTAAATCTGCGCTTTGACCATAACTCTCGCGCCTCCGGACTCAGCGACAAAATCATCAAAATGAAGGGCCGGTCGGAGGCAATCCTGGCTACGCTGCCTCTCGATCATTTCGACATCATTTACATAGACGGATCGCATCAGGCAACTCACGTCTTGATGGACGCCATGCTCTCCTGGTACACGTTGAAACCGGGCGGGATCATGATCTTCGACGACTACTTGTGGAATCTGGAGGAAGATCGCCCGCAAGTGGCCATTGATCTTTTCTTGAAGTCGTTCGCAGGCAACTATGATCTCCTGCTGCGGGATTTTCAGATTGCCCTAAGGAAACGGGCTGTATTGGCTAGCCCTTTTGCCCGGAACGATTAAACCAGCCCGACAGAATTCAGCTTCTACTACCCAGGTTGCCCCAGCCTTTTCGCGTTCTTTGCGCAAGGATGGAAAGCAGAGATTTCTGAATCAAAGATGGGCGGCTGAAATCACGAATCACTGCGGCTCGACCGCCAGACTTAAAAGCCCCTGCACATTCCCCAGATCGTCCATCTGCCGGTCAAACATAACCAGCCTGCCCTGATCGGAGAATCGCGGATCCAGCAGCAACAATTTCACAATCGCATACTGCCGCGCCCCGCTGTAGTAGAGAGTCTCGTTATAAATTGCCCCGTACAGCACATACACGCGCGACTTCCACTCAAAGAGCTCAGCGTGTCCAGCCAACAGTCCGCCAACCACCACTCCAGAATTGATCGCGTTCGCTTGCAGGTACTGCGCTTTGACCAGGATAGGCCGGCCATCGCTCAGAAAATGCCTGCCCTGCAACTTCGCGCTCAGCTCTTTCAATGAGAGTGGTGCGGCCAGCGCTTCGTCTCCCAGCGATGAGTCCCGGCCACAGCACACAGCTTTGTTCTGTAATACCATCTCCAACTCAGTGGCCAGCACCGTGGAGGGCTCTTTCGAAAAGACTGTCTGAGACGGCAGATCACGGACGCGGACCTCTTGATTGGGGTGAAACCACTCGATGGAATCGGGTGTTTCCTGCCCGATCGCTAACCACGGGACAAGAAGGAGAGAAAGAGAGAGAAGACGAAGCCGCCCCAATGCCTTACCTCCAAGCTTTTTCAATTTTAGTGCCTGCCCACACCGCGTCATAGAATAAAAGCAACTTTTCTGCTGCTTTCGCAACAAACTGTGCAATGAGCGTGCATCGTTGGCAACTTCCCCTTATTTTTCTCGCGCTAACTGGTTTGGCTCGGGGCCAAACTATACAGGTCAACCCCGAAAAGCCGGCCCCGGTTCTGCCGCAAGCCCCTTCGACTTCCATCAAGCCCTACCACCCCATCACCGACGAGCAGCGCCTGCGCTGGTTTGTTGACAGCACGGTTGGTCCAGAAACACTGGCCGTTGGTTTGTTTAGCGCGGGTTTCGGCACCGCCCGTGACGCGCCAGTGGAATACGGCCCGCACTGGGCGGGCTTTGGCAAGCGTTACGGCATGCGGCTCACCGGCGTTTCGACGGGAAACGCCATGGAAGCCAGCATCGGCGCCATCTGGGGCGAAGATCCCCGTTATTTCCGCACCTATCGCCAGCCCTTCAAAGAGCGCGTGCGCAATGTGGTGGTCATGACCTTCATCGCGCACAACCGCTACGGCGCGCTCAGCCCGGCCTATGCTCGCTACGCCGCCACCGCGGGAAACAATTTCCTGTCCAACACGTGGCGCGCGCCGAGCGAGTCCAACAACAAGGACGCCACCATTCGCACCCTGCTCGGCTTTGTGGGCCTCATGGGCAAAAACACCTTCACCGAATTCTGGCCTGACGTGCAGGGGCGCCTGTTGCGCCGAGGCCCGGGCCGCTAGATCCACGGCGCCGGAATCCGTCTTCCCGTCTCGTATAATTTCGATCGGATGCCCGTCACTCTTGACGCAATCATCGCCGCAACCCGCCGCCGTGTGGCCGGCGCCAGCAAGTCTGTTGCCCGCCATGATCTCGAGCGGCGCGCGCAAGCCCATGCGCCCCGTGGCCTTCGCCACGCTTTGGAAGCTGCGGATAGCGTCGCCATTATTGCCGAATTGAAGAAAGCATCCCCTTCGCGAGGTTTGATTCGCGCTGATTTTGGTCCTGCGAGTCTGGCCCAGGAATTAGAAACTGCCGGCGCCGCCGCTCTTTCTGTTTTGACCGACGAAGAATTTTTTCAGGGAGCGCTCGAAAATCTGGCGCTTGCTTCGTCGCACACCCGGCTTCCATGCCTACGCAAAGACTTTATCCTGGATGAATTTCAAATACTTGAAGCACGCGCCTATCAGGCCGATGCAATTTTGCTGATTGTGGCGGCGCTCTCCCAGTCCGAATTGATTGCGCTCGCCAGGAAGGCCAGGGAATTCGGCCTCGACGTGCTCTGTGAGGTCCACGACGAAGCTGAATTGCGGCGCGCTTTGGATGCCGGTTGCAATCTGATTGGCGTGAATAACCGCGACCTGCGCACTTTCAAAGTAGACTTGGCAACCGCTTTTCGCTTGGCCGCGCTCATGCCAAAAAACATAACGCCCGTCGCCGAAAGCGGCATTCGCAATGGCAGCGACATCGCCAACCTGCAGTCCGCCGGTTATCGCGCGTTTCTCATCGGTGAATCGCTCATGGCTGCCCCCTCCCCGGGCGCAGGGCTGCGTGAACTGCTGGCTAGTATCGCGTCCCCTCTTCGCAAGAGCTGAAACCGGGCTTGCAGCGCCGCTTTTCAGCGATGCCCATATCCATTCTCAAAAGTCCGCACCGAAAAGGAACCCAATCAACTCGCCCAAAGTGCATTTCACGGCTGGCGTATAATCGGAAAAAGTAGTTCCTTTTCCAGGGAGATTTCCACCATGAGTGCTCCGCAAACGCTCGGCGAATTGCGCCGGAGTTCATTTTCCGAACAATGCTTGCGCAGCCGGCGGGTCAAAGATGAATTGCGCGAGAACCTGATCAAACGCCTGCGCGACGATCAGCCGATTTTTTCCGGCATCGTCGGTTACGACGACACGGTTGTTCCGCAGATCGTGAATGCCGTTCTTTCCCGTCATAATTTCATTCTTCTCGGCCTGCGCGGTCAGGCCAAAAGCCGCATCCTGCGCGCCCTGACCACCCTCCTTGATCCCCAGGTACCCTACATCGCCGGCTGCGAAATTCACGACAATCCTTACGCACCGATCTGCCGCCGTTGCCGCGAGAAAATTATTTCCCTCGGCGAGGCTGTCCCCATCGCCTACCTCACGCCGGAAGAGCGCTACGTGGAAAAGCTAGCCACGCCGGATGTCACGATTGCCGATTTGATTGGCGATATTGATCCCATCAAGGCGGCACGCGGCGGCCACGAACTCAGCAGCGAGCTCACCGTACATTACGGTCTGCTGCCGCGCGCCAATCGCGGCATCTTCGCCATCAACGAGCTTCCCGATCTCGCCGGCAAAATTCAGGTTGGCCTCTTCAACATCATGCAGGAAGGCGACGTGCAGATTAAGGGATATCCCATCCGCCTGCCGCTCGACGTCGCTCTGGTTTTCAGCGCAAACCCGGAAGATTACACCGCCCGCGGCAAAATCATTACGCCGCTTAAAGACCGCATCGGATCGGAAATTCGCACCCACTATCCCGCAACCGTGGAAGAGGGAATCGCCATTACCGCGCAGGAAGCCTGGAGTCATCGCAACGGCAACCAGTTGCAGGTCCCGAAATACGTCGGCGAGGTGGTCGAGCGCATCGCCTTTGCCGCGCGCGAAGACAAGAAAGTGGACAAGCGCTCCGGCGTGAGCCAGCGCCTGCCCATTTCCTGCCTGGAGAATGTGATCTCCAATGCCGAGCGCCGCGCCATTCGCCACGCCGAAGCTTCCGTGGTGCCGCGTATCGGCGATGTGTACGCCGCCATGCCCGCCATCACCGGCAAGCTGGAACTGGAATACGAAGGCGAGATGAAGGGCGCCGATCACGTGACCCGCGAGTTGATCCGCTCGGCCGTTGCGAAGGCCTACGACGCATACTTCAAGGGCGTGGACATGCAGCAGATTGTGCAGTGGTTCGATCTGGGCGGCGAAATTCAGCTCGCCGACACTGCTTCTGCCGCCGATTCACTGCCTTGTTTGCGCAACATTCAGGGCTTGATGGAAAAAACCGTGAAGCTCGGCGTAGGGCCGAAAGACACGCCGGAAACGCAAGTCTCGGCCGCCGAGTTCGTCCTCGAAGGCCTTCACGCGCACAAGCGCATAGGGCGCAACGAAGAGCGCGTATTTACCGCCGGCGAAAAGCCGCCCAAAGTCGCCGAAAAGCCCTTCGAGCGCGAGGAAACGCCCTACCGGCCGCGAAGGTCGTTTAATTGAACCGCTATTAGCTTTTAGCCTCTAGCTATAAGCTTGGAGCACAAGCCGCAAGGGTGCGTTTGCTGCGGGAAAGACTGAGGCAGGCCGATGCCAAGTGATTTTGCTAACAGCTAAGGGCTGATAGCCAAGAGCTGCTCATGAAACGCATCCGCTATTCCAAATACGTTGCCGATCCCTCCGGCGAGATGAGCATGGAAGATCTGCTCAGCGCGCTCGGCGATTTTCTGTTGCAAAGCGGATTTCAGAATTACATGTTCTACGATCTCCCGCCCGGCGACCAGACCCTCGACGAGCTGCGCCAGGCGCTCGAGCAGGCGCTGATGGACGGCAACTTTCTCGATGAAGAAATGCGCGAGCGGCTGCAACAAATGCAGATGGATGGCACGCTCGACGAACTGATCGAAAAACTCATCGAGCGCATGCAGCAGGAAGATTACATCTCAATTGATCAGCCGCACGATCCCTCGCGGCAACCGAGCGTGGGCGGGCAGGTGGGCGAGGCGCAGCAGGCGCGCTTCGAAATCACCGACAAAAGCCTCGACTTTCTCGGCTTCAAAACCCTGCGCGACCTGATGGGTTCGCTCGGCAAATCCAGCTTCGGCCGCCACGACACGCGCGACATGGCCACCGGCATCGAGACCAGCGGCGCCTCGCGCCAATATGAATTCGGGGACACGCTGAATCTCGATATCACCGCCACACTTTCGAGTGCCATTCAGCGCGACGGACTGAAGCTCCCGCTCAACATCGAGTATTCCGATCTGCAGGTCCACCAGTGCGAATATCAGTCTTCCTGCGCCACCGTGCTCATGCTCGATTGCTCGCACTCCATGATTCTTTACGGCGAAGACCGCTTCACCCCGGCCAAGAAAGTGGCCATGGCGCTCTCCCACCTCATTCGCACGCAATATCCCGGCGACTCGCTTTCGCTGATTCTGTTTCACGACTCGGCCGAAGAAGTTCCCCTGTCGCAACTGGCTCGCGTGAAGGTCGGTCCGTATTACACCAACACCCGCGAAGGCCTGCGACTGGCGCAGCGCATTCTACAGCGCCAGCGCAAAGACATGAAGCAGATCGTCATGATCACCGACGGCAAACCCTCGGCCCTCACGCTCGAAGACGGACGCATCTACAAGAATGCCTTCGGTCTTGATCCGCTGGTGGTGAGCCAGACCTTAGAGGAAGTCTCAAAGTGCAAGCGCGCCGGCGTGATGATCAACACCTTCATGCTGGCCTCCGATTACGGTTTGGTCCAGTTCGTGCAGAAAGTCACCGAAATGTGCCGCGGCAAAGCCTACTTCACCACTCCCTACACCCTCGGTCAGTACCTGCTGATGGACTACATGTCGCGCAAGACCAAGACGATTCACTGAACGTGGGAGCCTGGGCTGACTACGATGTTTTCGAGCGTTTTCTTTGGCTCGACGCTCCTGGTTTCTTCTCTATGCGCATCGCAGGCGCCAGTCATTCACCGACACGGCTTGACGAATGCGGATCGCAGCGATGATGGCGACGGGCTGGGATCAACTTTGCCCATAGTTCGTTGACTTGCTGTGGCTTGGTTTCTAAGATAATCGCGCATGGAGCGGGCCGTTTTTCAATAATCGGTCAAACCATGATCGGCCAAACCATCTCGCACTACCGCATTGTGGAGAAATTAGGCGGAGGCGGGATGGGCGTTGTTTACAAGGCGGAGGATGTCAAGCTCGAACGCTTTGTCGCCCTGAAATTCCTGCCCGACGAGGTGGCCAAAGAACCCAAAGCCCTGGCCCGTTTTCGGCGAGAAGCCAAGGCGGCCTCGGGGCTGAATCATCCCAACATCTGCACCATCTACGAAATTGACGACCAACACGCTCAGGCGTTCATCGCCATGGAATTTCTGGACGGGGTGACGCTGAAGTATCACCTGGCCGGAAAACCTGCGGAGACAGAATCTCTGCTCGGCCTGGCGATTGAAATTGCCGACGCGCTTGATGCCGCGCATTCCCAGGGCATCGTCCACCGCGATATCAAGCCTGCCAATATTTTTGTCACGCGGCGCGGCCACGCCAAGGTTCTCGATTTCGGGCTGGCGAAGATTGCCGCCGTGGTCAGTTCTTCGGGCCGGCTTGCCGCGACAGACACCGCGACAGCAACGACCGAAGAAGAGCACTTGACCAGCGCCGGCTCCATGCTGGGCACCGTTGCTTATATGTCCCCCGAGCAGGTGCGGGCGAAAGAATTGGATGCACGAAGCGACTTGTTTTCCTTCGGTGCGGTGCTCTATGAAATGACGACTGGGCAGTTGCCTTTCCGGGGCGAAAGTGCCGCAGTCATCTTTAACGCCATTCTCCAGCGAGCCCCGGTTCCTGCGGTACGCCTGAATCCCGACGTGCCCGTGGAACTGGAACAGATTATCAACAAGGCGCTGGAGAAGGACCGCAGCCTGCGCGACCAGAGCGCCGCCGACATGCGAACCGATTTGCAACGGCTGAAGCGGGATACGGAGAGCGGGCGGACCACAGCGGCCGGTTCCGGTCCGGTGGCGACCGTGGCCAGCGAGAGCCAGGTCGAGCTGCGCTCGACCGGACAGCCGAAGGCGGCCATGCCTACGCCAGCGTCAGTCTCGGCGAGTCTCCATTCCACCGCCGTCCATGCAGGAACGGCCGCCCCAGTGAACCTGCTCCAAGCGAAGCTCGGCGGCTACATCGCGGCAGCTATTTTGGTTGCGGCCTTGCTCGCGGCCAGACTTTACTATCGTTCGCATCGCGCCAAGCCTCTGACCGACAGAGATACCATCGTTCTGGGTGACTTCACCAACACTACCGGCGATGCAGTATTCGACGACACGCTGAAGACGGCACTCGAGGTTTCCCTGCGGCAGTCGCCGTTCCTGAACGTGCTTTCCGAGAGTGATAACGCGAAGACCTTGCAGTTAATGACTCTTCCGGCGGGCACGAAACTTACGCCTCAGGTAGCCCGTGAGCTTTGCCTGCGAGCTGGCAGCAAGGCATACATTGCCGGATCTATTGCCAGTCTGGGCAGCGAAGATGTGCTGGGATTGAGAGCGGTGAGTTGCCAGGGTGGAGACACGCTGGCTGAGGAGCAGGTGACGGCGGCTTCCAAGGAAAGAGTGCTGGACGCGCTGGGTGAGGCAGCGACCAAGCTCCGTGGCGAACTGGGGGAATCCCTGGCTACAGTGCGAAGGTTTGACGTTCCCCTCGAACAAGCCACTACGTCTTCGCTCGAAGCCCTACAGGCGTACAGTCTGGGATGGAAGGCTCAAAACGAGAAAGGCCCTGCCGCGGCCCTGCCTTATCATCAACGCGCTATCGAGCTTGATCCGAATTTTGCCATGGGCTACTGGGCAGTGGGACTCGACTATGCCAGTCTGAGCGAACTCACGCGGGCCAGTGAGTTCTATACCAAGGCCTTTCGGCTACGAGAGCATGCCAGCACGCGGGAAAAGCTGGCAATCACCGCCGAATACTATCGGGATGTGACCGGGGAGCTGGATAAGGCATCCCAAACGCTTCAGGAAGAGATTGAGAGCTACCCGCGGGATCCTTATCCGTACGACCGTTTGGGCGTAATGTTTGCCTTGCAGGGACAGTATGAGAAGGCCGCCGACATCACTGGGCAAGGCATGCCTCTGGCGCCCGATCGAGCCTATTGGTATGCCCACCTCGCAAACTACAGCCTTGCGTTGCAACGTTTCGAGGAAACAGAGCAGGTCCTCCACGAGGCGCGCGCGCGAAAACTGGACAACTTGGTCATGCACGATGCCCTCTACGCGCTTGCGTTTCTAGGGGAGGCTCCCGCGGCGATGGCGGAACAGCAACAGTGGTTTGCCAGCCAGCCTGGCTATGCAAACGTCGGGCTTGCTCTCGCATCCGACACTGAAGCGTACGGCGGCCATCTTGCCAAGGCGCGGGACCTGACCAAGCAGGCCGTGGAGTCCGCCATCCGCGCCGACAACAGGGAAGCAGGAGCAGGATGGCAGGCGAATGCTGCTCTCGAGCAAGCCGCTTACGGCGATATGGCAGAAGCGAGGCAATCGGCGGCAGAAGCTTTGAAGCTTGCTCCCGCGAGTCAGGGCACGGAGAGCGAAGCCGCGCTTGCGTTCGCCATCGCTGGCGACACGGCGCGCGCTCAATCCTTGGCCCAGGACCTGGGGAAGCGCTTTTCCCTGGATACGCAGATGCAGTCGCTCTGGGTGCCTCCGATTAAGGCGCAACTGGCGCTGAATAGCGATAAAAAGAACCCCGCTCTCGCCCTGAATGCCTTACAAGCTGCTTCGACCGAGTTAGGGCAGATTACGTTTCTTACCAATCTTTCATGCCTCTACCCAGTGTATGTGCGCGGAGAAGCGTACCTTGCAGCCGGACAAGGCAGCGCCGCCGCCGTCGAGTTTCAGAAGATTCTCGATCATAGCGGCATTGTGTGGAATTGCTGGACGGGAGCGCTGGCGCATTTAGGAGTGGCCCGCGCCAATGCCTTGCAATCGAGAACGTCGCAAGGACAAGGGCAGGGACCGGATTCCGATGCCGCCCGCAATCGGGCGCTGGCCGCCTACAGGGATTTCCTCACACTCTGGAAAGACGCCGATCCTGACATTCCGATCTTGAAGCAGGCCAAGGGAGAGTACGCGAAGCTGCAGTGAAAAGCTTCCTGGGCGTGCTCCTAGCGCTTGTTAGAGCAGACCTGGTTGGGCGGTCTACGGTCCCTGTTTGGGGATATTTCCGTTTTTGATTACGACATTCCTGCCTGGCCGCCTAGCTTCCGCCTTCCGCCTGCTTGACCGCCATCTCCGCTCCCTGGAAGCCGATCTTACTGTGCGTGCCGTCGCAAAACGGTTTGTTCACCGATCCGCCGCAGCGGCACAGGGCAAAATTCGGCTTGCCGGTCAGATCGTATTTGTTGCCATCGGCGTCGGTCAGCTCGACTTCGCCTTGGGAAGCATCCACCAGGTATGGTCCGTTCTTTCTGACTTTGATTCGCAGAGCCATGAACTCCTCCGTTGGCTGTCGCCCGCGCGGGCATGCGCGTGTGCAGACTTGAATATCTTGAAGACTATCACGCCCGGAAGGACCTGGTTTCAGGCCGCGACGCGTTGCGCCCGCAGCGCTTCGTGGTAGAGCAGGAAGTATTCATCCAGCATGCGCTTGGCGGTGAAGCAGGCGCGCGCCCGCTGGTAAGCACGGTTCGCGAACGACCGGCAAAGGTCGCGCTCGCCGCTCAGGCGCTGGATTACCTCCGCCAGGCTGGCCGCGTCATTGGCGTGGAAGTAGAGCGCCGCGTCTCCCCAGATTTCGCGAAAGATCGGAATGTCATTGGCCACGATGGCGCAACGCGAGAACGCTGCCTCGAGCGCCGTCATCCCCACCGCGTCGTAGCGCGAAGTGGCCGCAAAAATCGAGGCGCGGCTGTAGAGGTTGCGCATCTGGGTTTCTGTCTGCGGCCCTTTCAGCGCCACTCGCAAAGTCTGTGTCGCCACCTTCACATCGGCGCGAATCGGCACCTTCCACGAAGCCGTCGGCGCGTCCGCGCCCACGATGCACACCGGCAGTGGATGCGTGTATTGCGTCAGCAGTGAGACCTGCTTGCCCGCGTCCCACGGCCGCCCAACCGCCAGCACCGAATCTTCCTTGCTGGCGTAGGGATTAAAAAGCAGAGGATTGCGGCCGTTATAAATCACCGTGTCCCGCCGCGGCCACACATAGCTGGTGCGGATCGTGTCCAGCATCCAGACGCTCGGCGCCACCACCACGTTGGCCTGCGCCAGCCCGCGCGCAGTCACGTCGCGATACCACCGCAGCCAGCGGTTTTCTTCCGGCTCGCGCCCGCGCACGGCCACCGACCAACTCACCATGTCCCCGTGGGCCACCACCAGCCGCGGCACCGCCACCGGCAGGCTCCCATAGCAGATGTGGTTCAGGTGCAGCAGGTCCGGCTTCAGCTCCCGCACTAGCGCGGTCAGATACGCTGAGGAATCCTTCAGGTCCTGCTCCCCCTCCTGCATCCAGTCCAGGCGGAAGCCGGTTGGGCGGTAGTCCAGCCCACGCAGGTTATCCATCCAGGAGGTTTGCTGCGGCAGAGGGATCTCGCCAAAACTGACCAGCGTCACCCGCACGCCACGGGCGACCAGTCCCGTAACCAATTCCCTTGTATATGTCCAGACACCGCCAAGAGTGTCCGTGGTGACGAGTATATGCACTGGCAGACCCCGGGGAGAGCGAGACTCCAGCGAATGCGGGAAGAACCGGGCAAGCCCGCATCTCTGGGCAGGACATTGTAGCCGGGAATTCAGCGTCCGCGAAAGAGTTTCTTGCACGCACGGCGCTATGCTGCAACCGCTTGCACAAAAAGAAAACAAGTTTGTGGAAAACCCGATTCAGCGGCTAATTCCGAGCTTGTTGCGCAGCTCTTGTGCAAGTTCCTGCACTGCCCGCATCCGCGTCGCAGCCACCGCCGGCAGCTCCGGGACTGCCAGCGCCATCTCGCTCGAAAGTAGCAAGGCCGTCAGCGAGTCTTTCAATTCGTTGCGCAGCGATTGTTCCGCCGATTGGCGCGCCACTACATCTTCCCGCTTGCGGCGATACAACGTCGAACGAAGCTCGCGCACCACGCGCTCAATTCCGCTGATGGCAAAGTTGACATAAACCGGAATGGCCGTGCCCGCGTGTCCGAGCACTAGCTCGCTTTCATCTGGCTCCGCTTCCACCAACGATTGATCCACAATCACGGCCAGATATTCATTCGCGCGCAACTGCGCCCCGGCCTGACGCAGCGTGCTGGCTACATGGATTACTTCCGAGGTGGCGGCTTCCAGCGCCTGCGCGCATTCCGGCGCCCGCGCCGCAGGGGTGATCAGCAGAATCATAATCACTTTCAACAGCAACTCTTCTACCACAGTTGCTGCGACTGAAAAGAGGCGGTTTAGAGAAGTTCTGACGCAGTCATTTCCCGCCGCGGGAACAATCTTCCCAGTCCCCCTTAATCCTGGGAATTGTATTCCTTGAGTTTGCGGTACAAGGTGGTCTTGCCGATACCCAGTAAGCGTGCTGCCAGCAACTTATCGCCGTTGAGCTGAGCAATTGCCCCCAGGATCGTCTGCTTCTCCAGTTCAGACATCGGGATGATCTTCGCCGAACCGTCTCCATTTCCCGCGCTGGCGTGGCTAGCGCTGTGAATGCTTGTGGGCAGATCGCTCACGTTGATCACTGGGCCGGTGGTCAGCGCGCACGCCCGCTCCAGGCAATTCTCCAGTTCCCGCACGTTGCCGGGCCAGTCATAAGCGAGCATCGCCTTAAGGGCGTCGTCGCTCACCGTCCGCTCCTGGCCCGAATATCGCGCCAGCCGTTCCAGAAAATAGCCCACCAGCAGTGGAATGTCCTGTCGCCTTTCCCGCAGTGGCGGAATGCGCAGACTCAGCACATTCAAACGGAAATACAGATCGCGGCGAAAGTTCCCCTGCGCCACACCTTGCTCCAGGTCGCGGTTCGTGGCCGCTAGAATCCTCACGTTGATCGGCACGCGCTTGGTGCTGCCGACTGGGCGTATCTCCTTTTCCTGGATTGCCCGCAGCAGTTTTGCCTGCAAATCCACCGGCAGCTCTCCTACCTCATCGAGAAAGACCGTCCCGCCTTCCGCAATCGCCAGCAAGCCTTCTTTCGCCTGCATCGCGCCGGTGAAGGCTCCTTTCACGTAACCGAAAAGTTCACTTTCGATCAACGTAGGCACCAGCGAACCGCAGTCCACCGGAATGAAGGGCTTGTCGCGAAACGGCCCGGAGAAATGGATCGAGCGCGCCACCATTTCCTTGCCCGTTCCGCTCTCGCCCAGAATCAATACGGGATGATTGCTGTGCGCCGCCTTCGCGATGATGCGATAGAGCTTTTCCATCTCCGGCGCCCGGCCCACGATGCCGCCGAAACCCTGCTTCGACTTGATCCGCTCGCGCAGCACACGGTTCTCGGTCTTCAGCTTCAGGTGGCCCGCCACCCGCTCCAGCAAAAGCTTTAACTCCTCCATGCTGAAGGGTTTGGTCACATAGTCGTAGGCGCCGTGTTTCATCGCTTGCACCGCCGATTGCACCGTCCCGTAGCCTGTCACCACGATCACCGCTGCGTCCGGGCGGTGTTCCTTGATCTGCCGCAGCGCTTCCAGACCTCCCGCGCCGGGCAGCTTCAAGTCGAGCAGCACCACGTCAATGCCCTGCGCGTCGAGCAGCCGGTACGCGTGCTCGGCGGAATCCGCTACCCAGGTATTGAAACCCAAAGTTTGCGCGACCTCCTTGCACACTTCCCGGATGGCGCGCTCGTCATCCACGATCATCAGGTTTAGAAAATTTGCCCCTTCAATTTGCGGCGGGGCCAGGCTAGGAGCGACTGCGGTCGTAGTCATGAAGCTACCTCATTGCAATTCAAATTGTTTGGTTTGGGGCGCTGCGACGCGCGGCAGGTGGACGGTGACCCGCGTTCCCTGGCCCGGCGCGCTGCTGATGGCTATCGCGCCGCCTTCGTCTTCCACCATGCGCTTGACGTTGGCCAGTCCCAGGCCGTTGCCCTGCCCCGGCCGCTTGGTAGTAAAGAAAGTCTCGAACAGATGCGACCGCGTCTGCGCATCCATCCCGCAGCCGGTGTCCCGCACGACGAGTTCGGCAAAAATGCCGGGAGAATTCGCCCCGCCGCTGTCTGTGCTCACCGTGATCCGCCCGCCCGCCGGCATGGCGTCGCGCGCGTTGAGCACTAGGTTCAGCAGGATCTGCCGCATCTGGGAGGGCTCCATGCGGACGTAAGTCGGCTCCTCCGGCAAATCGGTCACCAGCTCAATGTGCTCGCCGATCAGTCGCGCCAGCAGCTCGCGCATGCCCACCACGATTTCCTTCCAGCTGAGAAGACTCTTCGCCGTACTCTCGCGGCGAGTCATCGCCATCAGCTGCTGAATCAGACCCGCGCTCTGCTCGCCCGCGCGCCGGATCTCTCTGACGTATCCGTAGAGCGGACCATTCTCCGCAAGTCCGGAAAGCAGCAAATCGCAATAAAGCAGAATTCCCGTAAGCAGGTTGTTGAAGTCGTGGGCCACGCCTCCCACCACGCGCCCCAGGCTTTCCAATCTCTGCCCCTCAGAGGTCAACTGCTGCGAGGTCAGGTGCTGCGAGGACGCGCGCCCATTGAGCCGGCGCGCTCCGATCACCCACAGAGCGCGATTGCCCAGGCGAAATCCGGAGGCGGAAATCCTCACCTGCTGGCGGAACCCATCCCTCTGCACCGCGCGGAACTCCCGTTGATTGTCGCCAGCGCTTTGGCCGGATTCGGCATCGCGAAAAAAGTCCCCCAGCTCGAAAACAAAATCCGTGAGCAGATGATCCTGGAACTCAGCCCCGGATGAAAACCCGAACGTGCGCGCGAATCGTACGTTGGCATAGAGAACGCGCAGCCCGTCGAGTACAGCCAGCGGCTCAGGACAGGCGTCAATGGCGGCGCGGAATACCGCCTCCGGAACTTCTTCCCCCCGTGCCCAGAACTGAACCACTGCGCTCATATTCCCTCGAATAATTCGCTCTCCGCTTTTGGGAGAGCATGTTTCTGCGCTGCCCGGGAGCCAATCTGCGTGCTCAAACTCTCTGCGGATTGGTGCGAACCAACTCCGAGATTGGGAATGCTCGGCCGGCAAATGACTGTCTGATTTCTGCTCCCCATTCGGGAAGTTTAGGCGCGAAAGGATGCGATGCTAAGGCTATTCGTCACACTCAAATGTGACGAGCGAACCAAAAAGGGACGAAGTCCAAAGTGAAAAACTCCGCCGAAATGCGATCTCATTTCGCGAAATACGTCAGACCGGCAGAATCTGCCGCCGCGAGAGATAAGGAATTCTGAAGAAAAAAGCCTGATAGCGGGTCGAAGGGATTTCGCCTAGTTTTGAATCAGAACAGGCTGGGATAGCCGGAAGGTCAGCAATCTGGAAACGGGTAGTTCAACGTCGCCTCGCCGCGCCGTCATTTGTCCGGCCTTGGCCGCGGCCGGCACCAGAGCGCCCGCGCTTGAAACCGCCGGACCGGCGCCGCCGGAATCGGAACCTGCAACCCGCGTGTCTGCCATGCGCCTGGCGCCTTTCACGAACACGCTGGAGGTTTCAACCGAAAATGCTTTGCCGCGAACCGAGACCTCCGTCAGCGTCAGCCGCAGATATCCCGATTGCCCGAAGGCCGCGGCCGGTTCAGTCGCAATCACCTTTCCTCGCACAGTCGCGCCCGCCGGAACGATGATTTGCCCATCCAGAGTCGCCGGTGCGTCCAGGACCGCCGTAAAGGGGTCACCCGCCTTCGCCGTGGCGCTCGAAAGCGCCGCCTGCGTCCGGACAGTCAAAGCCGTGCCGGCGGGCAGGGAAACGACGCCCAGCGCACCCGTGGGAGAGACTCCAGCCTGGTCATAAGAGGGGCTTGTGCGGGAGAAGGGCAAGGGTTTGCCGGCGGGGGTTTCCGCCGAGGAAGCGTCAAAGCCAGTTTCCCGGCTGCAACCAGCAGAAAGGGCACACACGACGGCTAAAATGTGGAAGGCCGCAACTCTCCACCGCTTCATAGCTGTGATCCGGACGCGAGGTGGCTTGCCCGAAAAGAGGCAACTAAGCTTCCATCTTTCAGGCCTTTAAAATCATTTGTTTGCCTGCTCTTCGCCTTGGGCCCAAGTAGTTTTTGCTGG
>Ga0335081_10004056_pt1 | contig 23123 bp, 9 predicted proteins | sample Lox_Sample_35_FD_206713 | JGI IMG/M metagenome (GOLD analysis project Ga0335081, IMG submission 206713) | Soil microbial communities from Loxahatchee National Wildlife Refuge, Florida, United States - Lox_Sample_3.5 | ecosystem: Environmental > Terrestrial > Soil > Wetlands | place: USA: Florida...
CTCCTCGCGGGCGATCCGGTCCATCGTCCGGAGGAGGTGCGCGACCGTCGGGCCCAGGAACCATTTGCCCTTCGTGGGACCGCTGCGGATCCAGTCGCGCTTCAGCATCTCCTCCGTCGGGTCCGCGGCCGCCGCGTGGGGGCGCGGACCGCTCGTTTCGAGGAGCGCCCAGTACTGCTCCTTCCCCGCGTACCGCTCCCGTCGCGCCTTCTCCTTCACCACCGCGACGGCGCGGTCCATCCAGTTGTCCCGGAGCGCCTCCTCGGTGAGGCCGGTGAGCTCGAGGACCCCGTCGTTCCCCTCCACCGCGAGCGTGTGCGGGATCGGCAGGGTGGGGAGGCGCTCGGGCGGCGACTCAAACGGGAACCGGACCCGGTACCGGGGCGCGGTGATCCCCCGGACCCCGATCCGCTCCGTGCGGCCGAGCTCCTCGCTCAGCCGGCGCGCGAGGGCGAGGAGCGCCTGGTGGGGCCGGGGGCCGGTCGACTCGAGGACGATCCGCAGGCGAGGTCCGTCGAGCCCCCACTCCGCAAGCCGACCCTCGCCCCGGGCCCCGATCGTGCGGCGGATCGTCTCCTCGGCCGCCGCCGCGAGGAGGGCGCCGACCGAATCCGGGTGCGCCGGGGCGGCGGAGAGGGTGATCTCGGCCTCGAGTCGGTGCTCCATCCCGCCGGTGGGAGGCGTCGGCGCTTAAGAACGCTCCCGCACGGACCGCGACCGGCGGGACCGGAACCCGACTCCCGGGGGTACCTTTTTCTCTCGCGCGGGCGTCGGCCGGACCGATTCGATCATGACGGCGGACGCACCCTCCTACGGACTGTTCATCGGCGGCGCGTGGACGACCCCGGCCGACGCCGGCCGGTTCGAGACCCGGAACCCGGCGAACGGCGAGCGGGTGGGGGAGTTCGTCTCCGCCCGGCCCGCGGACGTCCGGGCCGCGGTCGACGCGGCCCACGCGGCGTTCCCGCGCTGGAAGGCGACCCCCGCGCCGCACCGGGGCGAGATCCTCCTGCGGGCCGCCGAGGTGCTCCGGCGCCGGAAGGAGGAGGTCGCGCGCATCGTGACGCGCGAGATGGGCAAGGTGATCGCCGAGGGCCGCGGCGACGTCCAGGAGTCGATCGACTTCATCGAGTACATGGCGGGGGAGGGGCGGCGGCTCGCGGGCGAGACCGTGCCGTCCGAGCTTCCGTCCAAGTTCTGCCTCACGGTCCACCAGCCGAAGGGGGTCGTCGCGTGCATCACGCCGTGGAACTTCCCGACGGCGATCCCGAACTGGAAGCTCGCCGCGGCGCTCGTCTGCGGCAACACGGTCGTCTTCAAGCCCGCCTCCGCGACGGCGCGGTGCGCCGCCGAGGTGGTCCGGGTGTACGAGGAGGCGGGGGTCCCGCCGGGCGTCCTCAACCTCGTCACCGGCTCCGGCGGGACCGTCGGCGACGCGCTCGTCGACGACCCGCGGGTGCGGGCCATCTCCTTCACCGGCGGCGTCGAGACCGGCCGGCAGGTGTACGCCCGCGGGGCCCGCCAGCTCAAGATGGTCCACCTCGAGCTCGGCGGGAAGAACCCCGTGATCGTCCTCGACGACGCGAACCTCGACCTCGCCCTCGAGGGGGTGCTGTTCGGCGCGTTCGGCACCGCCGGCCAGCGGTGCACGGCGACGAGCCGGCTCATCCTGCAGGCGGGGATCTACGACACGTTCCTCGGGCGGCTCGTCGAGCGGACCCGGGCGCTCACCCTCGGCGACCCCCTCCTGCCGACGACCGACGTGGGACCGGTCGCCTCCGCCGACCAGGAGCGCAAGGTCCTCGAGTACATCGCGATCGGGCGGGCCGAGGGGGCGCGCGTCGCGTCCGGCGGCGCCAAGCGGACCGACCCGCCGTTCGACCGGGGGCACTTCATCGAGCCCACGATCTTCGAGGCGACGCACGGGCAGCGGATCACGAAGGAGGAGATCTTCGGTCCCGTCCTCTCGGTCCTCAAGGTCCGGGACTACGCGGAGGCGGTCCGGGTCGCGAACGACGTCGACTACGGACTCTCCTCGTCGATCTACACCCGGGACGTGAACGTCGCGTTCCGGGCGGTCGACGAGCTCGAGGCCGGCATCACCTACGTCAACGCCCCGACGATCGGCGCGGAGGTCCAGCTGCCGTTCGGCGGCGTCAAGAACACGGGGAACGGCGGACGCGAGGCCGGCTCGGCCGCGATCGAGGAGTTCAGCGAGGTCAAGACCGTCTTCGTCGACTACTCGAACCGGCTCCAGAAGGCCCAGATCGACGCCCCGACGACGTAGGGGGCGCGGATGGGCGGCTTCCGGGGCTCCGACGAGCGGCTGGACGAGGAGATCCGGGCGCTCGAGGGGATCGTCGAGGTCCGCGTCCGCCGGACCGCCCGGGAGATGCGGATCCTCGCCGACGAGCTCGCGGAACTCCGGCGGGAGCGGTCGCGCCGCCGCGCCGCGACCCGCCTTCCGGCGCGCACCGACGCCGCGGAGCTCGCGACGTCCGGCTAACGCCGTCGCCCGCCGGAACCCGACCGGCCCCTAGAACGGCGGTCCGGCCCGCCCGGGGCTGTCGAAGTTGGAGAGCAGCGTCTGGCTCAGCGTCCGGGGCCTCGCGAGGGGCGCGAGCAGCGGGTCCTCCTCGAGCGCGGGCATCGTCTCCGCGATCGGCACGTCGACGACGATCTCCCGGGTCCGCCCTCCGCGTCCCCGCGAGACGATCGTCGCCCGGATGAGCCCGAGCGTCTCGAGCTCGCTGAGATAGTTCGAGATGCTCCGCGCGTGGAGCGGCGAGAGGCCCAGGCGCTGGGAGAGCCGGGCGTACCCCTCGTACACCTCGCCGGTCAGGACGCCGCCGCGCCGGCGCTCGAACGACTGCAGGATGGCGTAGAGGAGCACCTTGCAGTGCGGCGGCAGCGTCCGGCAGCAGTCGATGATGATGTCCTGCTCGAGGCGGCTCTTCGCGCGGACGACGTGGTCGGCGGTGACCCGCTTCGACCGGTCCCGCTCGGCGACCTCCGCGGCGACGCGCAGGAGCGCGAGCGCCCGCCGGGCGTCGCCGTTCTCGAGCGCCGCGTAGGCGGCGCACCGTTCGATGACGCCGGCATCGAGGACCCCGTCGCGGAACACCTCGCGCGCGCGGTCCCGAAGGATGTCCTGGAGCTGCGGCGCGTCGTACGGGGGGAACAGGATCTTCTCCTCGTTGAGCCGGCTCTTGACGCGCGCGTCGAGCCGGTTCGTGAACTGGAGGTCGTTCGAGATGCCGACGAGGGCGAGGCGGGCGCCCGCGAGCTCTGTGTTGAGCTGCGAGAGCGTGTAGAGGACGTCGTCGCCGCTCCGGGCGACGAGCCGGTCGATCTCGTCGAGGACGAGGAGGACGATCCCCTGGCGGGCGTCCATCGACGCGCGCATCGCCGCCTGCACCCGGTCGAGCGACCAGCCGGTCGGGATCCGGTCCGCCTCCGTCGGGGCGAGCGTGTTGCCGATCGTCTGCAGGAGGGAGTACGGCGTGTCGATGTTGCCGCAGTTGACGGCGACGAACGTGACCGGCCCGCGCCCGTCGGTCCGCTTCTGGAGGTCGGAGCGGACCTGGGCGACGACGGCGGTCTTGCCGGTGCCGATCTTGCCGTAGATGAGCAGGTTCGACGGGAGCTCGCCTTGGAGCGCCGGCGCGAGGATCTCGGCGACCTGGCGGATCTGGTGCTCCCGGTGCGGGAGGCGCGTCGGGAGGTACGACTCGCGGAGGATCTCCCGCCGGCCCTGGAACAGGTCGGAGGCGTTCTGGACCGCCGCGTCGAACACCTCCGCGGCCGCGCCGCGGCCGCCCGGGACCGCCCCGACGGCGACCGCCGGCCGCTCCGCGGCCCCGTGGGGCGACCCGTCGGCGGTCGGGGAGCGGCCGGGGCTCGCGGTCACCGGGACCGGCGGCGCATCCGCCGCGAAGGATCGGTCATCCATTATCCCGGGCCTCGGGCGGCGTTCGGAGTGAGGCGGCCCATATCTACCTTTTGGGAGCGAACGACGCGACGCGCGCGTCGGCGGCGCGCGCGGCGCCGTCCGGCCGCTCGCGCGCCCTACCGCGGGGCGTCCGGTCCCTCCGTGAGGCCGGAACCCGAGGCGGGCGCCTCGCCGGGCTCGTCGGACTCCCAGAGGGGCCCCGCCGGGCGCGCCCGGCGGCGGCGCTGGAGCCAGACGACCCCGCCGACGACGCACGCGACCGCCACGACGGCGACCCCGACGGTGAGGAGGAGCGGGACGAGGACCGCCGGCGAGGCGGGCGGCGGCGCCGGCGGGACCGGGACGAGGCGGAGCGGGACCGAGTACGTCGTCGCCGCCGCGACGGTCACGTTGGTCTCGCCCGGCAGGTACCCCGGGGCGGTCGCGCGGACCGCGTACGTCCCCGGCCGGACGGAGACGTTCGCCTGGCCGGCGGCCGAGAGGGCGATCCGGGTCCCCCCGACGGTCACGTTCGCCGTCGCGGGGTCGACGGCGACGTGGATCGTGCCGTTGAGCGGGACGAGCGTAAGGTTCGCGTAGACGGTCGCGCCGGCGACGACCGTCACGTTCTCGGACGCGGTCGCGTAGCCGGCCGCGGCGGCCTCGACCCGGTGGACCCCGGCCGCGAGGTCGGGGGCCGAGTAGCCGCCCGACGCGTTGACCGCGACCGGTCCCCCGTCCACGAGGACCGCCGCGTCCGCGGGCACGACGGTCCCGTTGATCGTCCCGGGCTCCTCGACGAGGGTGAAGTTCGCCCAGCCGGTGCCGTTCCACGCGACGGTGAGGGTCGCGTACGCGGCCGCATACCCCGGGGCGGACGCGCCGACCAGGTGGAGGCCGGCGGAGGTGTTCACGAGGTACGCCCCGGCGGCGACCGGCGCCGCGGCCCCGTCGACGGTGACCGAGGCCGCCGCGGGGTCGACGGAGCCGCGGACGATCCCCCAGTTCGTGAGCGTCACGAGGACGATCCGGCTCGGCGGGCCGGCGCCGGCGCCGTTCGTCGCCCGGACGTCGAACCCCCACTCCAGGTCCGGCGGGATCCCCGTCGCGGTGCCGAACGACGCCGCCGGCGCGAACGCGAGCGTGTAGGCGATCCGCTGGTCGGCGAGCCCCCACTCGAGGAGGAACCCGCCGACGCGGTCGGACGGCCCGACCGGCGGCTGCCAGCCGATGGTCACGGTCCCCGGGCCGGCGGCGCCGTAGACCGTGGGCGGGGCGTCCGCGGGCGCGGTCTCGCCGACGACGGCGGAGTCGGCGCGGACCGCCGGCCCCGACGGGCCGTCCTCGGCGAGGGCGAACGCGACGGCGACCGCGCCGCCGCCCAGGTCGACGGCGCCCAGGGCGTCGCCGACCCACGGCGCCGCGAGCCCCGTCGCGTTCGCGACCGGGGCCGGCGCGCCAATCGCGGTCCCGTTCGAGGTCGCGGGCGCGACGGCGACGTTCCACCCGCCGCCGGAGCCGTTCTCGACGAGCCACGCCGCCCACGCCGAACCGGCCGCGCCCGCGGCGACGGTCACGTCCCGGTGGGCGCTCCCGGCCGAGGCCGGATCGAGGGACTGCGGCGACGTCCAGTTCGATCCGCCGTCCGTCGAGGCGGTGAGGAGCGCGTCGTCCGCGGAGCCGTTGGTCGCCGTGAACCCCACGTAGAGCGCGCCGCCCGCGTCGATCGCGAGCGACACCGCGGCATCGCCGACGGCCGGAACGAACGTCGCGTTCGCGACGGGGAGCGGGACGGCGAACGACGCGCCTCCGTCGGGCGACGCCGACACGGCGGCGCTCCCGTTCCCGTACGACGCCGTCCCGCCGGCCCACGGGAAGGCTTCGACGGCGACGTCGAGGCTCCCCGACGCGCTCCAGGCGGGGCGCCCCGCGACCGCCACCCACCCCGCGCCGACCGGCGGGACCGGCACCGCGGGCGCCCACGTGGCGCCGCCGTCCGACGAGACGGCGACGACGACGGAGAGCGCCCCGCCCGTAGCGTAGCATGGGCCGGCCGGGGGGCAGGTCACCGACACGGCGGAGGCGTTCGGCGCGACCGTGACCGCCGCCGCGACGGTCCCGTTCGGCGAGACGGCGAGCGACGGCCGGTAGAGCCCGCCGCCCGCACCGGCGGCGAGGACCGTCGCGGGCTCCCCGAACGAGCTCCCGTGGTCGCCGGACCCGGCGACGCGCAGCGTCGGCGCGCCGGAAGAGTTCGCCACATAGGCGACGAGGACGGTCCCGTTCGGAAGGACCGCGAGGGCGGGGTCGGACGATCCCGTCGCCGCGCTCCCGGGGACCGTCGCCGCGGGCCCGAACGAGTACCCCCCGTCGATCGACCGGGAAAAGCCGATGCCGCCGCATCCCTCGAAGGCGACGTAGAGGGCGCCGATCGCCGGGTCGGCGGCCTCGACGGGGGCCCGGGCGTCGGTCGCGTTGCAGCTGTCGTCGACGGGAACGTTCCGGGGACCGGCGGGCGCGTCGGTCGTCCTGGCGAGGGGCGCCGACCCCCGCGGCGCCTCACCCGCCGGGGGCCCCGGGGAGGCGGGACCTGCATCCGACCGCGCGCCGGCCGGGGCGCCCGCGACGGCCGGCGGGCCGAGGTGGGCGGCGCGGAGCCCGGGTCCAGTCGGAAGGGCGACGACCGCCGCGAGCGCGATCGCCGCGAGGAGCCGCGCCGCCGCTCCCCGTCGGTCGGTCCGGCGTCGGGGCGGCATCCACACGTTCACGACGGGCGGCGGGTCGGGCGGCGCGACGTGGGGCCCGCTACTCCTCCTCGGGCTCGGCGGGCATCTTCGGCCCCGGGAGCGGGCGCGGCGGATCGCGGGGCTCGTCGTCGTCGGGCACGGGAGGGCTCTTCCGGAGGAGCGCGACGGCGGCGGCGGCGAGAAGGACCGCGGCGACGCCGAGCCCGATCGCGATCGGGCCCCAGACCGACGCCGCGAGGCCCAGGTACGCGCCGCCGCCCGAGCCCGACGCGGGGCCCCCCACGGCCACGGTGACCTCGGCCGAGCCGGACCGCCCCTGCGGGTCGAGCGCCGTCGCGTTGACCGTGTACGTCCCCGGACCCGGGAACTCGTGGGTGATCGACGGGGCCGCGCCCGTCGAGTTGCCGGTCGTCCCGTCGCCGAACGCCCAGGTGACCTTCGCGGGGCCGCTCCCGCCCGTCACGCTGCCCGTGAACGTCCACGTGTACGCGCGGCCGCTCGTGGACGGCGACGAGGCGACGACGATCGTCGGCGGCGCGTAGATCGTGATCGGCTGCAGCCAGGTCGAGATGCCGCTCGTGCCGGCGTCGGTCGCGGTGAGGAGGATGGTGAAGTTCCCGGGGGCGGTCCAGGCGTGGGTCACGTTCAAGCCCCCCGCGTCGGTCCCGTCGCCGAACGCCCAGTTGGCCGTGTACGGGCCCGACCCGCCCGACGGCGTCACGCTCATCGCGACCGGGCTCCCGACGTAGCCGAACCAGCCGTTCGGGTTCGGCGGCGTGAGGACGAGGACCGGCCCCGCGCCGGGCGTGACGAGGACCGTCGTGACCTCGAGCCCGATGTCGCTGAACGCGTCGGCGACGTGGAGGACGATCACGTGCGACCCCGCCGTCGCGAGGAGGACCGACGCGTTGAGGTAGTACCCGCCCGGCGCCGGCTCGACCGCGGCGGCGACCTGCGTCGACCCGGTCGTGTAGAGAGCGGAGGTGATCGGGTCGTTCGTCCCGGTCGAGACGAACGCGGAGAGCGAGTCCGTGAACGGCGCGGGGCCCCCCGGGTCCCCCTCGATCGGACCGAGGACGAGGGGGGCCGGCACGGCGGAGAGGCTCGTCGAGCCGTTCGAAAGGGTGCCGGCGCCGAACGCGTTCCACGCGACGACCTGCACAAAGAGCGGGACCCCGTCCGGGACGAACACCTTGAGCCACGGATCGGTCGTGTTCCACACCGACGTCCCGGCGGCGGTGTCGTTGTGGGGCCACGTCGCCGTGAGCACCTCCGCCGCCGCGGGGTCGTCGGTCGAGAAGACCGTGTAGCCCGTCACCGGGCCGCCCGGCGAGCGGGGGAGGACGAACGTGACGTTGACGAGCCCGTCGCCGGACGCGATCGCCTGGGGGACGCCGAGCGGCGTCCCCGCGACGGAGACGAGGCGGACGGCCGACGACGCGGCGTCGCCGAGCGGGTCCGTCGCGCTCGCGATGAGCCGCGCGGTGCCGAGGTACGTGGAGTACACGTGGACGAACGGGACCGTCGTGTTGTCGCTCACATGGGTCGTGAACGTCCCGTCGCCGAACGCGATCGTCACGGTGTACGGCCCCGAGCCGCCCGCGACGGAGACGTTCCCGTAGGCGGTCGCGTTCCCCGCCCACAGGAAGTCGGTCGACGCGGGCGTGACGGTCGCCCGGAGGGGTTCAAGGGTCGGCGGCGCGCCGACCGGGCCCACGGTCGCGTTCTGCCCGGCGAGGTCCGTCGCCGTGACGCGGACGGCGTACGCGACGCCGCCGACGCCGGGCCGGACGGTGGCGGCGGTCGCGGTTCCCACGTCGAACGCGACCTCGGTCGCGTTCCCGCTCGCGTTGAGGTAGACCGTATAGTCGGCGATCCCCGCGCTCGATTCGGTCCAGTTGAGCGCGTAGCCCCCCCCGACCGTAGAGACGTTCGCGGCGGTGAACGCGGGCGCGGCGAGCGCCGGGATCGTGCACGACCCCGTGCCGTTGAGCACCGTCGATCCGAGCTTAGGTGCGGTCCAGGCGCCCGTCGCCGACTCCGCCCGGACGGAGTAGCCCATCGTCCCGCCGTGGGTGCCGACCGAGAAGGCGGCGGTCCAGCGCCCGTCGTACGCGGTCGACCCGGCCGTCGCGTTGAGCACCGCCGTCACCGTCGACGTGGTCGCGGTCGAGGAGCCGCCGAAGCAGAACAGCCCCTCGACGTCGACCGCCGCCACGCCGTTCGGGTCCGCCGCGGTCACGTTCACGTCGAGGATCGGGCCCACCAGGGCGGAGGCGACCGAGGCGATCCCGGTCGTCGGGTGCGGCACGGCCCACGAGCCGTTCGGGGCGTACTCCGCGGCCGCCCCGCCGAACGCGTCGGCGACCGTCGCGGGGGAGCCGCCGGCCGCCCACCACGCGGTGCCGCCGGCCGCGTGCAGCGACCAGGCGGGGTAGGAGCCGCTCCCTCCGAAGCTCGTGAAGTCGCCGCACGGGACCGCGTCGCCCGAGCAGCCGCCGCTCGAGGAGATCGTCGCGAGCGACGTGTAGCCGTCGACGTACGTCAGGCTCGAGCCGTCCCAGTAGTGGACCCCCGTGAGCGCCGGCACGCCGACCGCGGCGACCGCGGCGCCGTCGTAGCTGTTGCACCGGGAGGCGCCGCCGGCCGCCCCGGACCCCGGGCAGTCAGTCCAGCCGACGGCGACGTCGGCGGCGGGGGTCCAGGAGGCCCCCAAGAGGGTCGACGTGGCGTGGAGCGGGGCGAGCGCGCGCCCCGTGACGGTCGCGTTCGCGTCGAGACGGATCCCTACGTCCGCGGCCGGATGCGTCGTGTCGTTCACGTAGATCCCGAGCCCGTCCGTCCCGTTGGGCAGTCCGACGAGGTCGACGGTGAGCGCGTCGCCGGGAGCGAACCCGCCCCACGCCGGCGCACCGAGCGACCCGGGGGCGTCCGTCAGCACGTCGTCCTCGCAGTACGCGATCCCGCCGATCGTGAGGAACGCGGTGTCGTTCTCGCAGCCCGGGTCGCACGAGGCGGTGGGCACGAGGCTGAAGACCGGCGTCACGACGCTCCAGTTGCCGCCCGCCGACCGGCCCAGGTCGTCGTACGGCGGCGCGAGCTCGACCTCGAGGTAGGACGCCCCGTCGTAGGCGCACGGGACCCCCGAGAGCGCCATCCCGACCCAGAAGTCGGAAAGCGCGCTTCCCGGATCGGTCCCGGCGGCCGGCAGATCGATCGAGAAGCGGACCCGGGAGCCCGATCCCGCGCTCCCCGAGAGGAGGTCGAGGATCGCCTGGTCGGGTCCGGGGGCGCAGCTTCCCGGGTCGGCCCCGAGGACCGCGGGCGCCGGCCACGCACCGAACAGCTTCGAGAGGTTCGCGGCGCGCATCGCGCACGACGGTCCCGGCGATGACGCCGCGATGTCCGCCGCCGCGGGCGCCCCACCGTTCGACCGGGCAGCCGTCGCCGATCCGACCGACGCCGCGCCCGACGCGAGGCCGCCGGCCCGCGGCCCCCCGAGGGGGACCGCGGCCGCCCCCGGACCGCCGGAGACGACGAGGAGGACGACGAGGCCGGCGACGGCGACCCCCCACGAGAACGCGCGCACGCGGGTCATGGCACGACCGGGGCCGACGAGAGGCCCCGGGCAGATAACGCCGGCTCCCGGTACGCCCGGTCGGAGGTCCGGAAAGGAGGGAAGAGGTTCGCAGGACCCGGCGGGTCCCGCGCGGGTCGGTGGGGCCCGGGCCGGCTACTGGACTCCCGGGGGCGGGGGACTACTCCCCGATCCCATCGATCCGTCGGCCTGCAGGCGCGGGGCGCTCTCGCCGACCGACTCGTCGTAGATCGGCGGCTCCTCGGCCGGGGCCGACGCGCCGCCCCCGCCGCCGCGCCGCATCAGGATGACGGCGAGCACGACCGCGACGAGCACGATGACGACCACGATGATGAGGAGGTCGGTCGTCGTGAACCCGCTCCCGCTCGAATTGGTGCCGCCCCCGCCGCCGCCGCTCCCAGGGCAGTTGGGGCCGGTGCAGCCGGTCGGGTTCTTCGTAAGGCCGGCCGTCACGACGGAGCCGTTGCCCGCGGAGACCTTGACGACGGTCTGGTACGACGAGTAGCCGTCCGCCGTCACGTTGACGGTGTAGTTGAGGTCCCCGACGAACGACTCGTTGAACGTCCCGTCCGGGTTCACCGCGTAGAAGCCCCCCGTCCCCGCCGAGGCGGAGTAGATGTGCAGCTTCGCCGCCCCGATCGCGTCGGTGGGGGTGACGATCCCGGCGATCCACCCCTGGTTCGTGAGCTTCACCGAGACGCTCACCCCGGCCGCCGGCGCCACGTAGAGGTGCGGGAACGTGGAGAGGTTGTAGCCCGGCGCCGTCGCGGTCACGTTGTGGTAGCCGCCGATGACCGACATGTTGAACGTGTGCGTGGTGCCGTCGATCGCGACGGACATCGCGTTGTCGATGCGGACGACGATCCCCGCGATCCCCGTCGGCACGTCGCCCGAGATCCAGCCGCCGGTGAGGTTCACATGGCCCGAGACGACCCCGCAGCCGGGGACGTTCCCCGCGAGGTTCGCGACCGTCGTCCCACCGGAGACGACCTGCAGGTACTCGTCGCACGTCGTGAGGCCGGCCCCGGCGCTCGCGTTGAGCCAGTACCACCCGAACGGCTCGGGGACGCTGAAGAAGCCGGTCGTGGGGTTCACCGTCGTCACCGCGGTGCCGTTCACGGTGAGCGCCACGCTCGAGAGACCGACGCTCGCCGGGTACACATCGATGGTGCCCGAGATGTTCCCCGTCTGCCGGGAGAGGGTGAAGTTCCACCAGTAGACGCCGCCCGAACTGGTCGGGATCGTGTGGGTCTGGGCGACGTAGCTCGGCGCCGACGCGACGAGCGTATACGAGAGGCCCGAGGCGACGCTCTTGGTGTACTGGAGGTGCGTCGAGTCGTACGTCGTGAGCGGCGTCGAGATCCCGTTGATGGTGAGGGACGCGCCCGCGGCGCTCGGATAGAACGTTCCCTTGAGGATTGCGGCCGGCACCTCGGCGTAGTTCGCGGTAAGGGTCGACCCGGTTCCCGCGAACGAGACCGTCGTCTGGACGTTCGTGTCCGAGGAGAGGCCGGTGTAGCCGGTGAAGCTCCAGACCGCGCTCGCGTTCGAGAGGTCGGTCACGTACTGGGGCACCGCGACGGTATGGGTGCTCGCGTTGTCCCAGCCGAGGGTGACGTTGAGCGTGTAGGCGGTCTTCACGCCCGCCGTTGTCACGTTCGCGGTGACCCCGGGGATGTTCGACGTGATCGACACCGCGTGGACGTTCGCCCCGTAGAGCTGGACGTCGTTGTCCGAGCTGCAGGCCGTGGACCGGCAGTCGGTCCAGATGGGGTAGATACCGTTCGACGTGCCGACGACGCCCGCCCAGACGCCGAGGTCGGCGAAATTGCTCGGCGGGCTCGACGCGGTGTCGCTGATGGTGAACTGGCCGGACCAGGTGGCCCCGCCGTCCGTCGAGACGACGCCGTAGTACGAGTAGATCTCGCTGTTCGGGTTGTAGCCGTAGTACGTGACCCAGACGCTGCCCGCGGGGTCGACGGCGAGGGAAGGGGAGATGTAGTAGTTGGTCGACCCGGACGAGATCTTCACCGGCGCGGTCCAGCCTGTCCCGGTGTTCCGGACGAGGTCGATGTCGAAGTTACTGGAGCCGTTCTGGGACCAGGCCACGTACTGGTGGCCCTCGTACGTCGAGGTCGAGCTCGTGTCGACCGCGTACGACGGCACCTGCAGGCCGAAGAACGTTTCGGGCGGCACGAAGAAGGGGCCCACCCCGAACTCCACCGAGGCCGCCCCGACGGCGATGTCGGCCGGCGACGTCCAGGTCGTCCCGTTGTTCGTCGACCGCACGATCGACCAGCTCGTCGACGTCGACGTTCCGTTGCCCCAGTCGTTCATCACGATGGAGATCGGGTAGGTCGGGGCCGGGCCGATCGCGATCCGAGGGTACGACTCGAAGCCCGTCGCGACCGCCTGCTGGGTGCCCCAGGTGATGCCGTTGTCGGTGGATCGCGAGTAGATGGTCGACCCGCCGAACGCGACCGTGCAGTTGGTGAGATCGAACGAGAGGTGGGTGAACGACCACGCCGTGATCGCGACGCCGTTCACCGGGTTCACCGCCACCGTCGGGAAGTCCGGCCAGTCGTCGCGGTACCAGCCCGACCCGTCGGGGAACTCGGTCGAGCACGCCGATGGGATGGTGAGGTACTCGGTCGCCTGGATGGTGCCGACCTGCGCCGGGACCGACCAGGTGACTCCGCCGTCCGTCGACCGGGCGACGGCGACGGAGAACGGCTGGCCGAGCGTGGTGTTGTCGCAGGTGGGGAAGTTCGGGTAGTTCGAGAGGTTGAACCAGCAGTTCGGCATCCCGAGCTCGGAGGCGAGGAGGACGCCGCTCGCCGTGGAGACGACGGTCGGGTTGCCCCAGTTCTCAGTGCCGTTCGTGGGATCGGCGGTGTTCTGCCAGTGGGTCTTGTTCTGGACGAGGGCCGTCGAGGACCACGTGTTGCCCCCGTCGGTCGAGTGGTAGAGCACCGTCGCCCCGTGGCTCTCGAAGTAGCCGCTCTCGCTCGCCCCGAGGGTGTCGCACGGCGTGCTGCCCGAGACGTTGAACACCCCGTAGACCGATCCGCTCGCGGCCTCGAGCGTCGTGCTCGAGCCTCCGACCGCGGTGATCGAGGACGCCGCGAACGGCTGGGGTTCGAACGGGGTATAGATGCCGAACGTGGCACAGTCGGAGCCGGTCACGAGGAAGTTCGACGACGTCGCGTCAGGCGCCGGGGCGAGACGCGCCGGGCCCGACGGGCCCCCGGCGAAGGCGGGCGCGCCCGCGGACGGGACGGCGAGCGGCTGGAGAAGCTCCGCGACCCGAGCCGCGCCGAGATGGAGCGCGCCCGACGACGCGGCGGCCGGACTCGAGGCGACGGGCGCCGTCGGCGCTCCCGAGGAGACGAGCCCTCCGGCTCCGCCGGGGACGAACGTCCCCGTCGGAAGACCCGGCACGGAAAGGAGGAGGGCGAGGACGACGATCGGTACGGCCGCGGCCGGCGCGATCAGCCCACCCTTCGATCGGCGGACAGGACCCAGGTACGTCGGTTCCGTCATGGAGGCGTTGGCTCGGTTCCGTTCATTCCATATCATGGTTTCGGCTCCTCTCCCGGGGGCGGGGTCGGCTCGACGGCCCGGCGCGGGCGCCGGGCGATCGGGGCGCCGTCGTCTCCGCGACGCCGCGCGAGGGCGAGGACCGCGAAGGCGAGGAGGACGACCGCCGCGATGCCGACGGCGGTGAGGGCGAACGCGGAGACTTGGATCGAGCTCGTCGCGCTCCCCGCGAGCGCCTGGATCCGGGCCGAGGCGTTCGCCGTGCGCCCGAGCGGGTCCGTCACCGTCACCGTGACCGTGAACGTCCCCGACCGCCCGTAGGCGTGCGCCGTGAAGTTCGCCGGCGTGGTGACGACGGGCGTCCCGTCGCCGAACGACCAGCGGTACGTGTAGTTGAACGGCGGGATGAGGACGCCGACCGTCGCGTAGATCTCCACGTCGCTGCCGACGAGCGTGCTCCCCGGCAGCGAGAGGGTGACGCTCGGCGGCGTCGGCGCGAAGTTCGCGAGCACGCTCCCCGACCCGTTCACCTCGAGCGTCGAGCCGTTCACCGAGACGTTGTCGGCGGTCGTCCAGTGGTCCAGGTGGTCGCCGAGGCACGGCGACGCCGCGATCGGATAGTTCCCCGCGGCGAGGGTCGCGACCGAGCCGTTGCCGTAGGCGGTGCCGTTGAGCTTCACGCTGCCGCAGTCGGACGGCGAGAGGAGGACCGCGACGGAGTACACGATGGGCGAAAAGTCGGCCGTGAGGAAGCCGGGGCCGAGGACGTAGAGGGTGCCGTTCTCGACGGAGAGACCGGTCGTGTTCTCCCAGCCGACGAACGCGTACCCCGCGCACGGGTGCGCGACGATGGGGTACGAGTTCGCCTCGGGGACCTCGACCGACCGGTTCGACGGGTACGTCCCGCCCGCGATCGTGATCGTCCCGCAGCCGATCGGGTCGGTGAGGAGGATGATCGAGACGAGCGGCCTAAACACCGCCTCGATCGCGCCGCTCGAGTTCACGTAGGCGGTCGAGCCGACGACCGTCACCTCGCCGTACGTGAGCCAGGTGACGAACCCGTACCCCGCGCACGGCTGCGCCGTGATGGTGAACGAGAGGCCCTCCTGGACGCTCGTGAAGTTGCTGTTGAGGTAGGCGATGTTGTTGAAGACAATCGCGCCGCACGTCGACGGATCGGTGAGGAAGACGATCGTCTGGGTCGCGGGTCCGGCCCCGAACGACGCGGTGATGTTGCCGCTCCCGTTCACGACCGCGACGTTCCCGGTCACGTGCACGCCGCCGTCGCCCGTGAGGGCGATGAGGTGGCAGGCGCTCGTGTTCTGCGCGTAAATCGAGTGGACGGAGTTGTTGTCGACGACGACCACGGCGCCCGAGTGGAAGACCGTCCCGTCGAAGATCGCCCAGCCGCACGACGACGGCTCGATGACGAAGGTGATCTCGGTGAGCCGGAAGTTGTGCTCGGTTACGGTCCCCGGACCCGAGATCGTGAGGTTCCCGCTGGCGATCTGGAGCGCCGACGAGTCGGAGACCGTGAACGACGTGAAGCCCCAGTGGGCGCACGGGTCGGGGGCGATCGCGTACGTCCCCGGCTGCACGCTCAGCGACTCGCCGTTCGTGTACCCCGCGCCCCGGAACAGGATGCCGCCGCAGGTCGACGGGTCGGTGTCGAAGTCAAGGGCGAGGGCGCCGGTCGTGCTCACGTAGTTGGCGGTGAGGGTCCCGTTGCCATACGGCGTGAACGACGTCCCGAGGATCGTGAAGTTCCCCGCGAGGGTCCAGCCGCTGAAGAGTTTGCCCGCGCACGTCGTCTCGGTGAGCGAGACCGGGAGCGCGTCCGGCAGCTGGACCGACGCGCCGTTCGAGACCGTCGAGCCGCCGATCGTCACCGACCCGCACGTCGACGGGCTCGTCGTCACGTTCACCGTGTCGTTCGGCCGGACGTAGTCCCAGTGGGCCTGCACCGTCCCGTTCGCGTTCACCGTGAGGTTGACCGCGAGGGGGGCCAAGTTCGCCGTCTGGGCTCCGCCGGTGCGGGTCCATTGGTGGAAGACGTACGGATAGCATCCGACGGCACGGAGCGGGTAGAAGCCGGGGAGCGTCGCGACGGTCGTCCCGTTCGCGTAGATCGTCCCGTTGAACGAGTCGCCCCCGCACGAGAGAAGGTCCGTGGTGAGCTGGAGTTGGAACGTGGGGAGCGGCCCCCGCTGGATGTAGAACGCCCCCGCGTACGGGGCATGGGTCGTGACCGCGGCGTTGTTGACGGCCGTGATGTAGTACGCGACGGTTCCGTTCCCGATCGTCGACGGGATCACGGCGCTCCAGGTGCCGTTGGTCGTGGTGCCGGAGCCGAGCGTCATCGGGATCGTCGTGTACGAGCCCGCGTCGAGGGCGTACGAGAGCGAGACCGTCGAGACCGTCCCGAGGTCCTGCACGTTCGCGGTGACCGTGATCGGGACCAGTCCCGGCGAGAAGCCGGCGCGGCTCGAGTTCTCGGTGTACCAGAAGAAGAAGACGGAGAGGTCGTTCTGCGTCGCCGTCGAGTGGAGCTCGGAGGTGGCTCCCGCGAAGTTGTCGGTCGTCCAGGAGTAGTTCGCCCCGAAGTTGAGCTCGCTGCCGTTGAACGAGAAGTACGGGTAGTAGCCGGTCCCTCCCGCGACCAGGAAGTTGGTGCACGGGGCGACGGTGCCGGGCGGCGCCCCCGAGTTGCAGACGCCCGACGTCGACTCGGCGCTGAAGTACGGGTACTCCCCCGCGTACGCCTTGGCCGTCGCGCTCCAGAAGTGGGGAACGCCGATCTCGACCGGATCAAGGGCGCGCAGGATCGTCTCGGAGTAGCTCGCCGGGAACGCGAGGAAGCTCTGCCCGAGCGGGAACGACCACTGCAAGAGGCAGAGGTCGACGCACGAGGAGTTGTAGAACGGCTCGTAGGTGTGGTTGCCCGTGTTCGTCGCGCTGAACACGAAGCTCGTCGAGTCCGCCGAGTTGGTTGAGTCGTTGACCCACAGGTCGAGGCCGGACGACCCGCCCTTCACGCCGGCGAAGGTGACCGTCACGTGGTCGCCGGAGGTGATGGCGCCGATGTCGGTGGAGGCGATCTGGAGCTCCTCGCAGAAGTAGCTATAGTTCCAGCTCAAGAAGTTCGAGTTCCCCGGGCAGACCGGCGCGTTCTCGGTCGTCGAGCCGCCGTGGTAGCTGTCGTTGATAAGGGCCCAGACCGCGACGTCCGCCTCCCACGTCGCGCCGAGGGGCGTGAACGCGATCTCGGCCCACGACTGCCCCCAGGCGGAGTTGGGGTCCCCCGCGACGACGAGGCCGATCGCGAGCTGGTAGTACGCCTCCGCCTCCGTCGCGTTCAGCGTGTCCGCCGGGAGCGTGAGCGGCACCGTGAACCGTTCGCCGGAGTAGGCGATGTTCGAGCCGAGGTTGCCGTGCACCTCGTCCTCGTCGACGAGGTCGCACGGGACCTGGTCCGCGAGGATGGGGGTCGGCGGGAACAGGTTCGCGGCCCCGCTCCCCGGCACGGTCGCGAAGGCGGGGCTCGGGGGCGGGGTCGGCGGGCAGGTGATCGCCGGCCGCGCGACAGCGGGGGAAACGTGCGAGGTCCCCGTCGCCCCGGAGGCGGCGGGCGCGGCCGGGCTCGTGTGCGGCGCCCCCGGGACCGTCGGGGGGGCGCCCACCGTCGCGGGCATCAACGTCGACGCGAACAGCGCGACGAAGACGACCGTCGCGACCGCGGGATGGCGTAGACGCCTCACGCGCGGCACCCCCTAGGCGTTCGGGTCGTTCTCCGCGTCGTCCTCGTCCGCCGCCTCTCCGGGGACCGGAAGGCGTCGGACGGTCTCGGGGCGGTACACCTCGAAGCTCGGGGCGATCGAGAGCTCGCGCGCGTGGCCGGCGAGCGGCCGGGCGACGCCGTGGCCGGACCGCTCCGCCTCGCGCTGGTCGTAGAAGAAGCTGAAGCCGAGCACGGCGACCGCTCCGCCGGCGAGGGCGAAGACGACCTCGAGGAGGAGGCTGTCGGGAAACCTCGCGAGGGCGGGCGTGTAGATCCCGAGGAGGAACAGCGCGGCGCCGACCACCCCGACGGCGAGCCAGACCGTCGAGTCGGCCCGCCCCTTGAGGTCGCTGAGGGACTCCATGCCGGCGTCACCGCGGGGGCGGACGGGGGGACCGGTCGTGCGGCATCGGCCATCTCGTCCGCGCTCCCGCCCCGGTCGCCCGTCCGACCTCTACGTCCGGGTCCCGTACGAGTTGATGAACTCCTGGGCCCACGCCAGCGTCTCCGCGGTGATCGACGACTTCGTCCGGCTGACCGCCTCGAGGAGGTTCTGCATGCGGACGCCGACGACGCGCGACACCGGCTCGATCTTCGCCGCCGCCGTCGGGGCGCCGCTCGCGGTGAAGAGGCCCGCGGCGCCCGGGGGCGCCGACGACTCGCCGGACTCCTTCACGAGCTGCTCGCGCAGCGCGATCAGCTTCGCCTCGTCCACGACCGAGGCGATGTCCGCCCCCGAGAACCCATCGGTCCGACGGGAGAGGTCGCCGAAGTCGACGGCCCCTTCCGTCGGGACCCCTTTGAGGTGGATCCGGAAGATGTCCTGGCGCGCCGCGACATCGGGGGGCGGCACGTAGAAGATCTTGTCGAACCGCCCCGGCCGGAGGAGCGCCGGGTCGAGGGTCTGCGGGCGGTTGGTCGTCGCGATGATGATGACCTTGTCCTTCGGCCGCAACCCGTCCATCTCGGTGAGGAACTGGCTCACCGCCCGGGAGACCTCCGGGGTCTTCATCGAGTCCTTGCTCGCGAGGGCGTCGATCTCGTCGAAGAAGACGATCGACGGGGCGTTCTCGCGGGCCCGGTAGAGGACGTCGCGGACGGCCGCCTCCGACTGGCCGGCGAGCGCGCTCACGAGCTCGGGACCGTTCACGATCTGCATCGGCACGTTGAGCTCGTTCGCGGCCGCGCGCATCACGTGGGTCTTGCCGCAGCCGGGTGGGCCGAACAAAAGGATCCCCCGCCCGGTCTTGATCTTGTAGCTCTCCATGAGCTCCGGCCGCGTGAGCGGCAACTCCACGTACTCGCGGATCGCCTGCTTGATGTCCGTGAGGCCGCCGACGTCGTCCCACCGGACGACGATCTTGCGCTCCATCCGCTGGACCTGGTGCATCTTCCGCTCGTAGTCCATCTTCATCGTCTCGTAGTCGGAGATCATCCGCAGCGAGATCGACGGCTTGATCCGGGGCATCACCTGGCGGAAGTCGTCCATGGTGATCGGCGTCGAGACGCCCGTCATCATCTCGCGGCGGACGGCGATCGTCGCCGCCTCGCGGACGAGGTTCGCGAGGTCGGCGCCCGAGAACCGCTCGGTCTTCTTCGCGATCTCGGCGAGGTCGACGTCGCTCGTGACCGGCCGGCCGACGAGGTGCACGTGGACGATCTCCATCCGCTCGTTGAAGTCGGGCGGCGGGACGTAGATGATCTTGTCGAGCCGGCCCGGCCGCATCAGCGCCTGGTCGATGAGGTCGGGCTTGTTCGTCGACCCGACGACGATGACCCCGGCGGACTTGTCGATCCCGTCCATCTCGGAGAGGAGGATCGACAGAAGGCGCGGCGTCACGTCGTCCGCGGTGTACATGTCGCGGCGCTTCGCCACCGCGTCGATCTCGTCCATGAACAGGATGCACGGCGCCCGCTCCCGGGCGGTCCGGAGGAGCTCGGCGACGCGGTTCTCGCTCTCCCCGTACCACTTGCTCATGAGATCCGAGCACTTGATCGAGATCATCTCGACCCCGAGCTCGCTCGCGAGCGCCTTCATGAGCATCGTCTTCCCGCAGCCCGGCGGGCCGAACAACAGGATCCCCTTCGGGGGCTCGAGCTTGAACCGGGTCGTGACGTCCTTGCGCATGAGCGGGATGATCATCGACTCCTTGATGTCCGCCTTCACGTCGTGGAGGCCGCCGACCATCTCGAAGGTGACCTTCGTGAGGCCCTTCATCTCGGCGACGCGCGTCCCGACGGCCGACCCGCCCAAGCGGCTCGTGAAGTACGCCTCGAAGGCGTCCCGGATAACTAGAGATCCCGCCGCGGCGGTGATCATCCCCGGGATGAGCCCGAGGACCGCGAGGTCCCAGAGGCTCGTGTAGTTGAACGAGATGAGCGCGACGCCGGTCACGCCCGCGACGATCGCCCCGGAGAGGACGCCGTACTTCGCGAGGTTCTCCGGCGTCTGGTTCTCGCGCTCCTTGAGCGCGTAGGTGACGAGCCACGTCGCGAGGCACCACGCCCCGATCTGGGCGAGGGGGATCGCGATGAGGCCGATCCCCGCGCCGCCGAGGGCGAGGACCTGCGTCGACGGGTTCAGCATCTGCCCGTAGGCGGCCCCGATGTTGTTCGCGGTGAAGTAGGGGAGCGGCAGGGTCGGGTTCTGGCTCGCCGCGTGGCCCGCGATGAGGCTCGGGCTGCCAATCGCGCCGGGGCCTACGAGGTAGCCGAGGACGGGGAGGTTCCCGAGGGTCACGAACAGCGTGACCATGAGCCCGCCCGCGACCGCGACCGCGAGGCCGAGGTACAGCGAGAAGATCATCGCGAGGAAGACCGGGACGGCGAACGAGAGCCCGACCGGCGCCAAGAACAGCGTGAGGAACGCCCCGACGCCGAACCTAAAGTCGAGGAGCGCCGCGAACAGGACCGGGATCGTCGCGAACAGGAAGACGAAGCCGAGCGCGCCGGACTGGTAGGCGACCTCGGGCGCGACGAACAGGACGAGCACCAGGAGCGACAGCTGCGGGAACTTCCACGCGATCAGCATCGTCGCGCCGGCGATGAGCAGGACCCACGGCCACGGGTAGAACGGCATGAAGACGCCGCCCAGGAGCGCGGTGATCCCCATCACCATCGAGGTGAGGTGCTTCGGCTCCTTCGTCTGCCGCATGAGCCACCGCTCGACCTCCTTGTGGAAGACGAACGCGAGGCCGATGAGGATCGCGCCGACGCCGATGAGGAACCCGAACAGGTAGTCGTAGAGGGGCGCGGGGTACGGCTGGTAGAACTGCTGGCCGACCGCGACCGCCTGGGGGCCGTTGAGGCCGGACTGGATCGCGTGGTACGTCGCATCGGCCGACGCGTCGAGCGTGACGTAGCTGAGGCTCTGGTAGACGCCGCTCGGGAGCGTCGCCTGGACGACGGTGAACGTCATCACGACCTGGTCGCCGCTCGAGAGCCACGAGAGCTGGCCGGAGACCGTCGCGAACAGGTCGTCGGCGAGCATCGAGTACGCCGCGCGCTGCGCGGACGGAAGGCCCGCAATCGAGCTGAAGACGAGGACCGAGGTCCCGGTCGTCGAGTTGTAGGTGACGCTCTTCACCGTGTCCTGAATCACGACGGTGTCGCCGGGATGGTAGGAGCCGCCGATCTCCACGATCGTCGCCGCCTTGTTGCTCGAGAGCGACGCCCCGGAGTTGGCGATGAAGTCCTTCGCGCTCTCCGAGTGGACGATGAGCGGATAGAACGTGACGAGGAGGCCCGCGCCGGTGCCAGCGAGGATGATCCCGATGATGAGGAGGGCGTAGAACGTCCGTCCGCGCTTCCTCTTGCGGCGACCGGGCCGGCGGGCGCCGGCGGTCGCCGGGGGACGGGGCGGGCCGCGCGCGGCGGGCGTCCCGGGCCGGGGCGCCGGCCGGATCGAGGTGGCGCCTTGGGCGGCGGGGCGAGGAGCGGGCCGAGCGGTCCCCGCGGGCGCGGGGGCGGGCGCCGCGGGCCGGGGGGCCGGCGGGGCCGGGCTCGGGCTCCCGGGATTCATCGGTGCTGCCATGCGTTGTTCCCTTCCTCGACTAGAGCGTGATGCGGCGCTGTTCGGCCTCCGCCTTGCGGCGGCGTTCCATGTACCACCCGACGACGGGGATCATCGCGATCGTCGCTCCCACGAGCCCGATGACCGCCGGGAAGGCGACCGTGGGCCCGAGGTTGACGGTCGAGTGGGTCGCGAGCGGCGACGACGCGAAGTAGAAGACGACGGTGAACGGGGTCTGCGTCGACACCGTGAACGAGTAGCTCTCGACCGCGCCGAGGGCGCGTAGCGTCACGGTGTACGACCCGTAGGCGAGCGGCAGGTACCCGACGCCGCCCAGCGGTACGGGCGCCACGAACCCGTAGACATTCGCGATGCCCGTCTCGGACCACGTGTCGTTCGCGATGGTGTAGTTGACGTGCGGGATAAGCTGGCCGGTCGACAGATCGAGACCCTCCGCGAAGAAAAGCCCGTATCCGCCCGGCAGGTTCGACGCCGGCGGTCCCGTCTGCATGTAGGAGTAGTTCCCCGAGGAGATCGGGTTGCCGAAGACGTCCTTCGCCGTGATCGAGAACGACATCGTGCCGCCCGACGGAAGGCCCGGAAGGACCGCATAGGAGGTGTTCTGGGTGACGGCCGCCATCGAGATCGTCCCCGTCGAGAACCCGCTCGAGTCCGAGTACTCGAACGAGATCGCCGCCGAGCCGATCGTGACGTTCTGGATCGGCGAGTGGATCGTGATGTTGACGGGCGTCGCCGTGTCGAGGATCGTCGTCGACCCGGAGTTGCCGGTCACGTCCGGCGTCGAGGCGACCTCGACGTTCCCCGCGAGGCCCTCCGCCGGGTACCACCATCCGCCCTTCGCCGACCAGGCGAACGTGTACGTGGGGCTGTAGATCTCGTCGATGGCGCCGACCACCCCGGTGTTCGATTCGGACCACGGCAGCCAGGCCGTGAGGTTGAAGCTCACGGTGTCGCCGGGGTACGGCCCGAGCAGCGACGTGAGGTTGAGCTGCGTATGGTTGAACGGTCCCAACGGGAGGTGGTAGACTCCCGTGATCGGGCCCGTCAGCGTGACCGTCCCCTGCGCCATCGGGATCGGCTGGGGCGTTCCGCCGCTCGGGTTGCGCGCGGTGAGCGCGATCTGGACGCCCTGGTGCGGGTTCGGGAGGAACGCGGGCTTCGTGAGGACCGACGGGGAGGTCGTGACCTTGATCACCTGGGAGAAGTTGGCGTCGCTCGACTGCAGCTGGCCGTTCCCCCACGGGTCGGCGACATAGAAGCCCCACGTGGCGTTGTTGAACCCTCCGCCGGGCACGGGGGTCGGGACGATGTGCGAACTCTCCGTCGACCGGATCGTTCCGGGCGTCGCCTGGATGGTCTGGAGCGTGATGTTGAAGTAGACCTGGGAGCCCGGCCAGAAGAACCGGTACACGTCGAAGAAGAAGTCCGCCTCGTGGTAGAACGGCGGCTTCAGGTACATCGGCTGGGTCCGCGGCGATCCCGGCCCGAAGTTCGTG
>Ga0335081_10004057_pt1 | contig 23122 bp, 13 predicted proteins | sample Lox_Sample_35_FD_206713 | JGI IMG/M metagenome (GOLD analysis project Ga0335081, IMG submission 206713) | Soil microbial communities from Loxahatchee National Wildlife Refuge, Florida, United States - Lox_Sample_3.5 | ecosystem: Environmental > Terrestrial > Soil > Wetlands | place: USA...
GATTCCGACGATGCTTTCATGTTCTACGGCTTGGCGACCAACAAAGTCCGCGTGCCGGGACTTCGCTTTACTCACACTCTGTGTGATATCGAGACGTTGAACCGCAAGGCGATGGAAGCTGTCTACGACGTTACCGCCATTTCTTTCCACGCCTATCCTTACATTCAGGACAACTATGCTCTGCTGCCGAGCGGCGGAAGTGTAGGCGACGGCTACGGCCCGATGATCGTCGCCAACCGTGCCTACTCGCTCAGTGAGATTAAGAACAAGCGCATTGCAGTACCCGGAACCCTGACGACTGCTTTTTTGGTTCTCAAACTCTTTGCGCCTGGCATCGAAACCGAGGTTGTGCCGTTTGATCAGATTCTTCCCCAAGTCGTCGAAGGCAAGCATGACGCCGGACTGATCATCCACGAAGGCCAGTTGACTTACGACAAATCCGGTCTGCATCGCGTGGTGGATCTCGGCCGCTGGTGGCAGAAGGTCACCGGTCTGCCTTTGCCTCTGGGTGGAAACGCCATTCGGCGCAGCTTGGGCCCGCAGTTAATGGCGCAGGTGGCTTCGGCGTTGCGCGAGAGCATTCAGTACGCCCTCGATCATCGCGAGGAAGCCCTGCAGTATGCCATGCAGTTTGCCCGCGATCTCGATCCGCAACTCGCCGACAAGTTTGTGGGCATGTACGTCAACGAGCGTACGCTCGATTACGGCCCCGACGGCCGCGAAGCAGTTCGCCGCCTGCTCGATATGGGGCACAAGGCGGGGATCATTCCCCAGGAATCGAGCGTAGAGTTCGCGGCGTAAATCTCCACGCTGGGTTCAGAATCCCTTGCTTTGCTGTTCTAACGAAAACACTGGGTCTACATCCACGGGCACGCTGTCGGCGCTCTTCAATGTGGATCTCAGTTCCGCTGGCACAATATCGAGCCTCTTGAACCAGCTTTCTGCCCGCTGGCGGTCGCCTGTCGCCTCGATCTCCAACAGCTCCTTGGCTAGATCGTTCACGGCGTCCGGAATGCGCGCAAAGTTGACCATGTATCGTCCCGAGGCCGTTCGCAGGATGGCACCCTTCTCTAGCAGGTAGTTCAACTCCATCATATTTGCCAGCCCATGGGCCTCTTCAGCTCCGTACCGGACGGTCCGAAACAACCCTCCCACATACGAAGCGTAAAACTCCTCCATCCGGCTCTTGGGAAGGACGCCGTGCTCGATCAGCCAACGCAGCCCGAACATTCCCACCGTATCCGCCTTCGCCTCTTCGAGTCCGCCAAAGATCGGGCCGATGGCTTCACGAAGGTCGACCCTGCCCGCTGGCGTGCGCGAGTATGCCGGCCCAAGTCCGTGAGCGAATTCGTGCATTACCACGTCCAGCAAGTAGCCCTCCGCAGTCACCTTGGCCGCCTGGTCCGGCAGCATCACGTGTTTGGCTACCGGAATAATCACGTAGTTCACGCGGGCATCCATGAAATTCTTGAAAAAAAGTTTCTTGCTTCCGGTTTTCTCGTGAATACGCGGATCATTGGGAAGATTGTCGGCCACAGCCTGATAGCCATGGGTTAAATCGCCGGCGCGGAAAGGTGTATCCATGACCTCCATCGGCGTTTGGAAACCTCGTTTCGACGGGCGGTCTTCGGCTGTGAGCGGGAGGGCATCCTGAATGTCAGCTTCGTACTTGTTGAAGAGCGCAATCTTCTTACTCTCTTCCTCGTCGCGGACCATGACGGCAACGCCATATGTCGCCTTCACTCCAAGAAGCTTGTCCGAGTAAGTTTCGTAGGGCGCGAATATGATGTCGACCTTTGGGTTCTGCAGTTGCAACCATGCGAGATCGCTCTTGAAGTAGTCGTCCGAGAGCAGGGCATCGGCGCGAAGCCGCAGGAATTCGGCGAATGCCTTGTCGCCACTCAAGTCTGCCGCTTCGCGCAGATCCCGAGCCGCGGGCTCCAGAAACGAGCGATAGGCAATGTGGTACGGCAGTCCTTCCAGTTCCTTGTCGTGCCAACGCACGATGGTCATGGAACTGTAAATCTCATCTTTCTTCTCTGGATGAGTTGCAACGTACTGTTCGATTTGTTCGCGCGTCAGGCCTTGCGGATAAAAGCCGCGTCCCGGATACATCGGGGAAGTGCCAACGAATGGCCTGTCCTGATCGAGCAGATCGAAGCGGCAGGCGTTAATGCGAAGATAACGCCGCAGCAACTGATCGCGTGGGTAACTGCTTCCGGCTAGCGACTCGTAGAGCGTCAATGCTTCGGGATCCACCTGTCGCCAGTAAATTTGCTCGAGATAGCCCGATGCCTCCACCAACTTGTAAACCATTTTGACGTCGCGCGCGCTGAGGCCGGCTTTGTGAAAAGGCATCTCCACCCGCGCGAATTTTGCTGCGCGCTGCTCGAGATCGGGAACGATCTGCAGGCCGGACGATTCCGCTCCACGCGCAGCGGATCCCGACATGGTTTTGTGCTGCTGGTGGGGAGTGTTCAGAGGCAAGATCAGAAGCGCTAGGAGAGTCAGGAGTCCATTGACCGGTGTCATCGGGAAGATATTAGCAGAGCAATCTGCGATGACACGGTCTTTTCGCGCGCCGATAGCCGCTTATCGCCAATCCAATACATCAGTATGATGTTATGAATGGCTGGGGAAGACATAACGAACGAGCGGCAGACACTGCTGATTGATGCCGACGACACCCTTTGGGAAAACAACATTTACTTTGAGCGGGCGATCGCGAACTTCATCTCTTTTCTCAACCATCACGAGTATTCGCCGGAGGAAGTACGCGAGGTGCTGAACCAGGTCGAGCGCGAATGCATAATCACGCATGGTTATGGGTTGCACAGCTTTGCTCATGCCCTGGTGCAGACCTTTGAACGCCTAGCGGTCGAGCCGATCACGCCAGCCCTGCATGAAACCATCAACGGATTCGCGCACACCATCGCCGAACATCCGGTCGAGATCATCGATGGTGTGCCTGAGACGCTGAATTATCTCTCGGGGCGGCACTCACTGATTTTGATGACCAAGGGAGCGATCGCCGAGCAATCCGGCAAAATCGAGCGATCCGGCCTCAAGGACTATTTTGTTGCGGTCGAAATTGTCGCGGAAAAAGACGTTCCCACTTACGGCGCGGTCGTCTCGAAGTACGCTTTGGCCGACGAATCCACGTGGATGGTAGGGAACAGCCCGAAATCTGATATTAATCCGGCGTTGGCGGCCGGCATCAATGCTGTCTTTGTTCCTCACGGCAATACCTGGATTCTTGAGCACGATGAGGTGGCAGAACCGACGCCGCCTAGCCGGTTGATCACAGTCGAAAATTTTGCCGGCCTGCACAATCACTTCTAACCTGAACGCCTGACGGTCCTCATTTATATTTAGAAGTCACCATTCATGCTGATTCAGGAAAATGTTCTGCTGGCTCCGCTCACTACGATCGGAGTTGGAGGGCCGGCCCGCTATTTCGTCGAGACACGCAAGCTCTCCGACGTCACCGAAGCGATCTCGTTTGCCTACTCGAAGGAGCGGCCTTTGTTTGTGCTCGGGGGCGGCAGCAACCTGGTCATCGCCGACGCAGGTTGGCCGGGACTGGTTTTGAGAATTGCAATCGGCGGGATCGAGGAGAGTAACCGCGATGGTCGTGCGATTTTTGAAGTCGGTGCCGGCGAAGAGTGGGACAAATTCGTTGCCCGGGCAGTGGCGCGCAATTGCGCCGGCATCGAATGTCTGAGCGGTATTCCCGGCAACGTCGGCGGAACCCCGGTGCAGAACGTTGGCGCATACGGACAAGAGGTGTCAGAGACGATTGAGTCAGTCCAAACACTCGATCTTCGCGATGGGCAGGTGCGCGAACTTTGCAATGAAGCCTGCGGCTTCAGTTATCGCACCAGCATCTTCAACACGACCGAGCGCAATCGCTACATCATTCTGCGTGTCACTTATGCGCTTGAGCCCGGTGGGGCTTCACGTCTGCAGTACGCCGATATCAAACGCTATTTTGCAGGATGGAGCGTTTCCCCAACTCTGGCTGACACTCGTGACGCGGTGAGAAAGATTCGCGCGACTAAGGGAATGCTGATTTCACCCGGCGACGATGACTGCCGCAGCGCGGGATCATTCTTTAAGAATCCTGTCTTGTCTGTGGAGCAGTTCGAAGAACTTACACGACGAGCCACCATAAAGAATCTGCAGGTCCCCAGCTATCCCGCACTAGAAGAACACAAGAAAGTTTCCGCAGCGTGGCTGGTCGAGCACTCGGGATTCAGCAAAGGCCTGATCAGCGGCAAAGTTGGCATCTCGCGAAAGCATGCCTTAGCCATCGTGAATCGCGGCGACGCTACCGCGGCTGATGTGATAAACCTCAAAGAACAGATTCAGCAGCGTGTCGAAGACATCTGGGGACTTCACCTTGAGCCAGAGCCCGTCTTCGTCGGGTTTTGATTTTCTTGATCCATGATGGAGGACGGGCGCCCTCGCCCGTCCCAATTAGCGCGCCGTCTGTATCATTTACCCAATCTCCGGAACGGATGCTCGAAGCTGAGATACAAAAACACTCCCTTTTCGCCTTGGCTCGGACCCACCCCTATTGGCATTCCAACTCCAGGGACAACCTGCAGTCCGCTTTTGAAGTTGTAGGCCCAGCGAACTCCCGGACTCACATAAAGCGACTTGTTCCATTCAGTTTGATTCTTGCCAACGACAGTTTGGGATCCCGTGTACACGGTCTCCAATAGAAAGTTGAAGCGTGGCTTCGCCAGGTAAACAAAGCTTTGTCCCAGGTTATAGCCCGCAGAAGAGGCGCGGTGGCCGAGACCGTCCTGCGCGCGGGGAATCAGGGTTGCGCCGGCGTTCCAATGGGTCACCAGCTTCGAAGAAATCACCACACTCGCCGGCAGATTGGTTTGCACCCCGAAGCTGCCGAGGCCACGGCCCACCGTGGCTCTACCCGTGGGTGCAAGCGAGCTCAGGCGAGGGGCGAATGCGACTCGCGTGTCACCGTTGCCGATCATCTGATAGCGATAGTTGAACCAGATATCGCCGATGCCGAAGCCTGAGTCCGGATAAGCGCCGGCGTGCTGATAGGCCAAGGTGTAACTCAGTTGGTGCCGAATCCCGGGCGCGGGCCACTCCTGGGTCAGGGTGTACACCCAGTCTTTGCTGTTCCACATGTGCGTCAGGGTCGAAATGTGCTGCACCACTCCGAAGTCCTGGTTGTAGGCCTCTTCCACCAGGAAGCTGTTGTCCTGAATGGGCGGGACAGGAGGTGGTTGCTTTTCCTCCTCGGCAAATACCTTCGACTGCGAGAGTTGCAAAGCCAGAATGCAAACTAATAAACGGATAAGAAGGCGAATCATGGAAAAGCTCCCGGTCACTTGAAAATGAAATTCAATTTCAATTTCATAATGAGTGTGCCGCGGAACCGGTCGTCCACGCTGTGGCATGCGTCACGAGCCAATGTGACAAAAAACCCGAGAGGTTTTGGCGGGAACCTGCCTTTGCTATTCGTTCGCCAGCCGCGCTGCCTCGCGAAAGATGCCGACAAACATGGCTCGCGTCAGCTTGCCGGTCTGGGTGTTCTGGTTCGAAGGGTGATAAGAGGCCAGCAGGATTCGGCCATCGGGCATCGGGTACTGGGCCGCATGTTTGAAGATATAAGGCGCCTTGCTGGCCAGCTTGCCGGCTCGCTTCAGATAATTGAGGTAGGCATCAAAGCCAATTTTTCCCAGCGCCACGATCACTCTCAGCTTTCGCAAGCCCTGGAGTTCCCGTTCAAGATACCCGGCACAATTGGCAAGTTCGGAGGGCAGCGGTTTGTTGTCGGGCGGCGCGCAACGTACCGCCGCAGTGATATAGAGGTCCAGCAGATTCAGGCCATCGTTGATATCGGTTGCGTTCGATTGATTGGCAAAACCGGTCTCGTGCAGCACCGGATACATGAACTTTCCCGAAGCGTCTCCCGTAAATGGGCGGCCGGTACGGTTGGAGCCGTGGGCCCCGGGCGCGAGGCCTAGGATCAGCACGCGTGCGTCGCGGTTGCCAAAGCCGGGCACGGGCCTCCCCCAGTATTGGCAATCACGGTAGGCGCGGCGCTTCTCTGTAGCTATTTTCTGGCGATACTCAACCAGCCTGGGGCAGCGGGTGCAGGCAATCACTTCGCGATTCAGGAGAGTGAGCCAGTCAGGCATAGTCGGCGGTCACAGGGATTGGCCAAATGCAGGCTATCCGCCCTGCAGCCTTGGACTTAGACTACCTTATTTTGCGGTGTCAGCCCGGCCCCTCACCGTCGAGCGGCGGCTGAAAGATGCGACGGCTCGCACCTAGCGGGGCCGGGCCCATTTCAGGTCGGTATTCAGTTTTTAGTACCTCCCTGGGCTGCATTAAAAGCCTAAAGCAATCCGCTGTCAGTGACTTCCCGCACACCAAAGAGCCTCCCAAGATGCCCGACCCGAAGTTCCAGATCACAATCCCGCCGGACATGGCCCTCCCGTGCTATCCCGTTGAACCCTCGTGCCATTCCGCTTCAACCGTTGTGCCATTGCGTTCCCACCCGCGCGGGAGCATCTTGTTAGCGCAACGATTTTTCAGAATTGCAGGCCATGCTGCAGCAGAGACAAAAACCGGAGGCGACGGACGAAGTCAATCGTTGCCGCATGTATTTTGCCCTGGTGCTGCTGGTGGCGGCTCTCACCGCCGTGCTGGTGAGGGAACACACGTTCTGGTTCGGCGGAGATGAAGCGGTCACCTCTCAGGACACGCCTGAGGCAACCCAGGCGGCAGCTGTTGCGGTTCCCGCCGAAGCGACAGCCGATGCTCCCAGAATTTCCGCTCCTGTTCCCAAAGCTGAGCCGAAGAAACACGCCGAGCCGGCGACTGAAGCACCTGGTTCAGGAGCTTCGGTTGTCGCCAGTGAACGCGCCGTGCTTCCGCCGCTCGGAGTCGAAGTGGTAAACGACCGGGCGCACCACGCGGTTCAGCCGAATAAGAGCTCGCTGAACATCAACCTGCAACCTGACATGACGAGCGAGTCGACGAGCCAACCGGCGCCGCCCGCGACTGTGCAGCAGGCAAGCCTGCAGGTTCCGCTGCCGCAAGCCTACCCATCATTGTCGGCGAAGATGAAGGTGCAAGGCTCGGTGCTGCTGCAGGCGCTGATCGGAGCCAATGGTGTGATTCAGGATCTGCGCGTGATCAGCGGTCCGGCGATTCTCTCCGAAGCCGCCCGCCAGGCAGCCTTGCAATGGCACTTCAAGCCCTACTTCCTGAACGGCAAAGCGGTCGAGACTCAGGCCCGGATCACCGTAAACTTCGTGATCAAAGTATGGGACGACAAAGTCTACGACCAGCAGGACGCCAACAAGAAGGCCCCGCAGGCGAATTCCCCACTATCCGACCCCGGCAACTAGCAATTACACATTCACATTAACACCACGTAGGTTTGGGCGCAGTTTGTGATGCATTTCCTTGCAGAATTTAACCCAGAGAGTTAAGTTCTTTCTTCGATTTCGCCAATATCGCGAGGGTCCATTGCCATTCTCGTTGAGGAAGGTTGCTGTTCAACTTTTGTTGCTAAGTGCCGTATGCGCCCCTTCGCTTGCATCCGACTCTCCCATGCCATGGGAGACGCAGCACTTTGCTATTGACCCAAAACTCCTGTATGCAGAGGCATCGGATCCGATTCCGGCTCAAGGAACCGACACGACCGTGCTCGATGAAGAGAATACCTTCACTTTTGATTCGGAGGGACGCAGCATTCATACCGAGTACCTCGTATACAAAGTCTGGACGCAACGTGGAGCCGAAGGGGGGAGCAGGGTTTCCGTGGGATGGGCACCATGGCATCAAGAGAAACCGAAAATCAATATTCGTGTCATCACTCCTGATTTTGTCGTGCATCCGCTTGATCCAGCGACTCTCAGCGATGCGTCCGCTCAGGACGAGGAGGCTAATCTTTACAGTGATCGCAGGGTACTCCGCGGGCCGCTACCGGCGATTGCCCCCGGTTCCGTCGTCGAAAGAGAAGTAGTGATTAACGAGTCCGTGCCGATGTTCGGGGCCGGAATTGTTGACCGGTATTTTCTTGGACGGGTTCTAACACCCGTGCGCCACGTCGAATTGGTTTTGAAGTCTCCTCGTTCTGTTCCTCTCCAATATGCGGTACAGCTTTTGCCCGACCTAAAGCCTGAGATCACCGAAGCCAACGGCCTGAAACAAATCGTTTTTGAACGGAACCATGTCAGTCCGCTCCAAGATGCCGAGACCAACCTGCCCAGCGATGTGCCGGCGTATCCGTCTGTCAGTTTCTCAACTGGAGCTTCGTGGAAAGCTGTGGCAGACGGATACACATCGGTTGTGGAGAGCCACGTCTCCTCATCCCAAGTGAAGCCATTAGCCGAGAAATTGACTCAGAAGCTGAAAACGCGGGACGATAAAATTCAGGCATTACTCTCTTATCTAGATAAAGAAATTCGATACACCGGTGTTGAATTTGGCGAAGCAGCTATTGTTCCGCATTCACCGGACGAAAGTCTGACTCGAAAGTACGGCGACTGCAAAGACAAATCGACGCTTCTGGTGGCAATGCTCCGGGCAGCGGGAATCCCTGCGTACGTCACTTTACTGAATGCCGGGGCTCGATTGGATGTGCCTTCTGAACTTCCTGGTCTCGGGCTGTTCGACCATGCGATTGTCTATGTTCCTGGCTCTCCGGACCTGTGGATTGACGCTACTGACGAATACGCTCGCTTGGGCCAATTGCCTATTCGTGACCAGGGACGGCAGGCCCTTATCGCGCGACCAGGAACAACGGCGCTGATTCGCACTCCGGAAGAGCCTTTCCAGGGTAATACGCTAGTCGAGTTTCGAGAGATCCACTTAGCTGAGTACGGCCCCGCGCGCATCGTCGAACGAACTCAGCCGCATGGAAGCACGGAATCCTCATATCGCCGGTCATACAGTGACACCCAGAACAAGAATACGAAGGACGGGCTGACGAACTATGTGAAGTCACAGTATCTTGCCGAAAGCCTGGACCGGTTCGAACGCTCTGATCCGGACGATCTCTCGCATCAGTTTGAACTCGTGCTGGAAAGCAACCGGGCTAAGCGCGGGTTCACAGATCTTGAGATAGCTGTCGCTGCAATTCGCGCAGAAGGCTTGTTTTATCGATTGCCATATGATCTGCGGCAGCGCGATACCAGTGATAGTACGGCACCCAAAACAAAACGAATCGCCGACTATCAATTGCCAGAGGCCTTCGTTACAGAATGGCGCTATACGATCGAGCCCCCGCCAGGCTATCGTGCCAGGCCCTTGCCGCAAAATACCGACATTCATATCGGTCCCTGTTTACTGCATGAAGAGTTTACCTCTGACACCAACAACCGTGTCTATGCCACTTTGCGTTTTGACAGTGGAAAGCGGCGGTTGACGGCCGCAGAGTCCGACGAAGTTCGCGACAGAATCGTTCAAATCACCGAGGGGCCGGCCTTAGCAATTTACTTTGAATCAATTGCGCAAGCCCTAGCCAACGAAGGAAAGATCCGTGAGGCGCTTAACGCCGATCGCGATTTGATTGCGCTCCATCCCAAAGAAGCGGTGCACCATCTTCAGATTGCGAACATTCTTTTGGGTGCGGGCTTAGGAGAAGCGGCGCGGACCGAAGCAGGTCTGGCGGTTAAGCTTGAGCCCAATTCTGAGCTTGCGCAGAAGACGCTGGGCGAAGTTCTGGAACATGACTTGATAGGGCGAAAGCTTCGCCATGGTAGTGATTATGCGAGGGCAGAAGTGGCTTTCCGCCAAGCGGAGAAGCTTGACGCCGACGACAAACAAAACATCGGAAACCTCGCAATCCTCCTGGAGTACAACCCCTGGGGCCTGCGTTATGGGCCAGGAGCAAAGCTTAAGGACGCTGTGGCCGAGTACCGTAAGCTTACCTCTGAAGAGAGAAACAATATCGGAATACAAAACAACCTGCCTTTCGCACTGTTTTACGACGGCCAGTTTGCCGAAGCGGAAAGGATTGCCCAGGAACTCCAGTCGCCGCCCTCATCACTGATCGTCGCCTGCGAAGCTGCATTGAACGGCTCTGAGGCCGGATTAGCCGAGGCCCGCAAGCGAACTTCGGGAGAGCAGGAATTTAGGGAGGTAGCCACTGCTGCCGGATCTATGCTCGCGAACCTGCGCAAGTACTCTCTAGCAGCGGACCTTGTACAAGTAGGAGCATCTGGCACCAGCGCAAGCGACCTGCAGGCCGAGGCTGCCGAACTGCGGAAGACGCGCCTGCGCGAGCAAATTCCCTTGGGCGACGATGTTCAAGGCATTGTTCTTAAGTTCATTCTTCTTGAATACGACTCAGATCTTACGGTGGACAAACTTCAGTCTATTAGCAGCCGGAATGGTGCCGTCGAACTGGCGACTTCCGAAGTCCGGGATGCTCTCGCGAAGAACCAAAGTCAGATACTCACTGAGAAGGCGCTTAAGGGAGACTTCTCGGACGTGGGCATCGATCTCGCGATTACGCGCGCACAACCCAATATTCAAGGCAACGACGCCACAGGATATAAGATCACCTTGTGGTCGTCGGCGACTTACGAATATTCGGTGTACGTAGTAAAAGAAGAAGGCCACTATAAAGTCCTAGCGACGTCGCGTTACCCCACTGGCATCGGACTTGAAGTCCTGGACCGGGTTGAAGCAAACGATCTTACTGCCGCACGCACATTGCTCGACTGGCTAAGGGAGGATGAGCATCTCGAAGGTGGCGACGACCCGGTGGCGGGCAAAGTATTTCCACGGTTTTGGGCCAAAGGGAGGCCGGCCGAGGCTGCCAAGATGAAGTTGGCTGCGGCGGCCATCTTGGTTAGATTCAAGGGGACCGCCAGCCGAAGCCTGCCGATTCTACAACAGGCATTGACCGCGGCTTCTTCAGACAGTGAAAAAGCAAACATCACTCTGGCCTTGGCTCATTGCTATGACTCGCTCCGCGACTACAAGGGAGAGCTGGCCGAGTCCCTCGAACTTGCCCGCCAATTCCCCGAGTCGCCTCGCGCCTTTCGCTGGGCGGATTACAGCCTGCGCTGGCTTGGAAAGCGCGACGAAGCGGATCGCCTGGCCCAGGACCGGCTTAAGACCATTCCAGATGACCTGGAAGCACGGCATGCAATGATCTACAACGCGATTGCTGTTGGAGATTTTGACAAGGCCGAGAGCCTGTACAAACAACTGGCGGATGAAGGAAAGGCTACCGCCGAGGACATGAACGGCATGGCGTGGAACGCCATTTTCACTGGAAAGCCGAAGGATTCCGACGTCGAGATCGCTCTCAAGGCGGCACAATTAAGCAACAATAGCTGGCATATTCTCCATACCTTAGGGTGCCTATATGCCAATCTTGGAAAGCTCAAGGAGGCTCGCGAGCTATTGGTGCAAGCAATGGATGCCGCTGACTTTGACGAGCCAGATTCCAATTTCTGGTATGGCTTCGGGCGAATTGCTGAGCAATCGGGCGAGCGAACGTCTGCTTTGACCGACTACGGACGCGTACCCGAGCCGAAATACGCGATGGAAATCCCACACTCGTCCTATCAATTGGCGCAAATTAGAATCAAGGCGATGCAAAAAACACCATAGGACACATCTAGGCTTTTCCAGAGTCCAGCGATCTCCGCGTTGGCCAAATCCGAAAATTAATCCTTGTCGGGTTACTTACATTCCCCCTATCACATTCCTTCGTGCGTCCTGTCACTGACGCGGCCGATTCTTCCTTGTTACTAAAAATTTGATCTCCGTCAGGCAACGGCGTTGCCTCGCAAACTGCAGCAGGACTCTCTGCGGAGGCATTCAACTCAGGCGAATTATCAAGACACAACTAGCAGCGGAGGGCATCATGATCGCGAAGTGGAACGTTTCATGGGCGCTTGTAATTATTCTCCTCGCATTCTGTACGCTGATTCCTCAGCATTCCTATGCGCAGTGCTACCTCAGTCAAGGATGTAAGCCGGTCGACTATCTGAACTACCAGACGAATGGAACCGGCCAGGTCTACCACGGTGACGGCGCGTCCAACGATAGCGCCGGAGGCTGGACCACGTTGCACTCCGACGTCAACCAATGTCTAACCTGTCATTACGGCACCGATACTCTTCCTTACCTGTCCACCGGACATAAAAACACACTGCGAAAGTTTGCCCCCGGCGTTCTTTGGGGAGGGCCGGATGGCACGCCTTACCTGACCACCGATGACTATTACGGATCAGGTAGCCTTTACAACTGGGCGAGCGGACAGGTCACGCTTGGCTGGTGTGATCCCCTGGCCACCCCGCTACAAAACGGACTGAACCTCATCGATCCCGCTTGCCAATACCCCTTCTATACCCTTTACAACTCCCATGCTCCGGCTCCCTACACGCCCGTCGCTCCCACGCCACAGGCGGGCGGAGTTCGAAATCTCTATTACCTCTACGGCGGATGGCAGAACTATGGGGGCAGCCACAACCCAATCGCCACGCACCTGAATGCAGTCTTCGATCGCGGTTTCACGGGCGATCTCTATCCGAAGGGAAATTTCGACTGCGCCCGCTGCCATGCGACCGGCTACAACTTCGATAACTGGGCGCCGGAGCCTACGCAGAACACCAATAACCAACTGGCATTCATTCCTGACGCGCAGTTCAGCCGAATTCCCACTGACGGATTCATCGCTCCCGGAACCCACGGCACTTCGTCCTGGTTTCTGAGTGGCATTCAGTGCGAAAGATGTCACGTCGCCGCCTACGGATATGGTTCGCATCCCTGGGACCCGATTACTCCGACCAAACCTCTAAACGAGGCCGCCACCGCCCTGTGCATGGAATGCCATCGCGAGGAAAACGTCAGCATTGCGAGTCCCAACAGCAATCCGCCATTTGTTGGCAGCATCAATCCTGCAAATAATCTGACTGCCCTCGACCACGGTTACTGCTCAGATCTCTCCGCCTCTTCTTATGCGACTTGCATCGCGAATCCATCCAATCAATGGATCTACAAACCGTATGTGGACCATGAGGCAGGCCAGGCATTTCTCAACAGCCCACATGCCCGGTTCAACGGCGACCTGGTCCAGAATGCGCAGCACTCCGCAGATCTTTCAATCACCCTATCCGGCAATTACGCAAGCCAGTTCAGCGAGAGTCCGGGCGATCCGACCAAGAACCTGGGCTGTACCGGTTGCCACGATCCTCACCAGACTACGGTGGCGGGAGTGAGCGGGGCCAAGCCGATTGTGAAGGACTGCACAGGGTGCCACCGGCTCTCAGCGACCATCATGTCGACGATCAACCATCCGATGGGAGCTGGCACCCCTTTCCCGACCGGCACGTCGGCTGACATCCCAGGCGCATGCATCACGTGTCATATGCAAGGCGCGCTCGGGCAGGCCAGCAGTCATCTGTTCAGGATCAGCACTGATCCAAACTATCGGACGTTCCCGACGCCTGATCAGCTTTACACCCAAGACATCACGTCGTTGGGAATCGCGCCGGAGTATTCACCGCTGGACGGTACGACGTTTAACCATGCCAGCTGGTTAGACGTTGACTTGGCCTGCGGGCAATGCCACGTGGGGAACGACGGCAATACGAACACGTATAACCTGACCCTGCCACCCGGCATGCCAGGCGCGCACGCTTATACCAAGGCCCAGTTGGCCTATTGGGCATCGGTGATGCATCCGGGAGACCCGGCGGTCCCGACACCGACCTTCCTTCCGGCTCCAGGCACGTACCATACGCCACAGAACATCACCATCTCGGACACGATAAGCGGAGCGGTCATCTATTACACAACTGACGGCTCGCTGCCGACGAAGAACTCCCCGGTCTACACGACCCCGATTCCGATTTCGGCATCAGTAACCTTCAAGGCAATGGCGACCTATCCGAGCTACCCGCCCAGCAATGTAGCGCTCGGACAGTACTCCATCTTGCTCCCAACCGCGCCGGCGCCAACCTTCTCGCCAACGCCTTCCATTTTCACCGGACCGATATCAGTGAAGTTGGCCAATACCTCCAACCTGCCGATGTACTTCACGGTCGACGGTTCGACTCCGACGACGAACTCGCCTCTTTACACGGGACCAATTTCCGTGACGAAGAACACCACGATTAACGCCATCACTGCAGCTTCTGGTTATCTGACCAGCGCGGTCTCAAGTGGCTTCTTTCAGATTCAGGGGCCGGCCCCAACTTTCTCGCTGCGTTCCGGCACCTATTACACAGCGCAAACGGTTGTGATCTCGGATGCCACAAGCGGCGCGACAATCTACTACACGACCGACGGATCAATTCCCACGACCTCATCGACTTCGTGCGCGAATCCATGCACGCTAACAATCGCGACCACAACCACCCTTAAAGCCATCGCTTCCGGCGGCGGATATGCCACCACCAGTGTGTCCGTTGCCACTTACACGATTGCCGCAAATACTCCGACCTTCTCGCCGGCTGCAGGCACTTACCCTAAGCCGCAGACGGTGACCATCTCCGACTCCACCAATGGTGTGACGATTTATTACACGACCGACGGATCTTTCCCCACGACATCATCGACCTCGTGCCCGAATCCATGCACGATCTCCGTGTCGGTCTCGATCATCGTTAAAGCTATAGCGGCAGGTAATGGGATCTCGCAGAGCGCTGTCGGAGTGGCGAGCTACACGATCACGGGACATTAACGGAACGAGATTGCAGGAACAAAACGGCACGTTCGCCATAGGGCGTGCCGTTCATTTTTTGGCTGAATCCTGAATCAGGACCACGTCGGTGGGAGAATGTCCGCGCACCAGCGCCAGGCGCTTGCCATCCGGCGCCCACTGGTACGAATAAATCTTGAGGGAGTCGAAGTTGGTTAGTTGGTGGCCTGCACTTCCGTCGATCGGCTGAACCCAGAGGTTATCGGCTCCCTTATCGCGAATGGTGTAAACGATGCCCTTGCCATCAGGAGTGAAGCGTACACGTCCCACATGACGCGGATCATATTCAAAGGTCCGCAGTAGTTCGCCGGAGTCGGCGGACAGCAGGGAGAACGTAGGCTTCTGCAATTTGAAATCGTAAGTTCCCTGCAAAATCGTTCGACCGTCCGGGGAAGAATCAACGGCGCCGGTAAACTCGACAGTCGCGCTGCTTGCCGGCTGCGGAGTTCCCCCGTCGATGGGAACTTTCATCAGGGTTCGATTCGACTGCACGTAAAATACCCACTTGGAATCGCGTGAGCAAACTGGAAGCGCATCATTCTTGCCGGTGCTGAGTTGCCGTAACCCGTTCCCATCCGCTTCGCTGCGCCAGATGTTGCGTGACATGGTCGCCACATCACCTCGCACGAATACAATGTGCCCGTCAGAACACCCGTAGGGCTGCGAGGTCAGGTTGGGCAACGTGAAGATCTTTCCTCCATCAAGACCCACGACCGCAATAGCGGGAGAAATCTCCACCAGCAGTCGGCCGTCTTGTGTCCAGCTTACTGCGGCCTGAGGCCCATCGGCAGGAACCACCTTGGCGTCGGAATAGTCCGGCTTATCGCCCGAACCCAGATAAAGATTGCGTTCGGGCTGCCGCATGATGGTTGCGATGGACGAACCATCGGAGGATACGCTCAGCGTGCTGTAGTCGTTCGTGTCCTCAGTGATAGGGTGGAACTGGCCATCGGGATAGCCGATGAGGCCAATCTGATTGCGGGAGAACTGCAATTCAAGATTGGAGAAAAGTACGGCGAATGCCTTGCCGTTTGGGAGCCACGCAGCCCCGGAGAGAACCGAATCCCTCGAGGCAAACAACGTTTTCTGGTTTCCCGTGGTGGGGTCAATCGCGACGGCAGAGCCCAGTTGCTCGCCAATAGGAGGCTGGTAGGCCACGATCACTTTTCCATCAGGCGACCAGAGGGGATCGGCCAGAGTTGCACTCTCCGGGCCACTGGTCAATACTTTTTCATTGCTCCCGTCGATATTGGCGAGGACTACGTTATATTTTCCCGGCTCCGGATCGTTGGAGCGCTCAAATACGAAGCGTTGACCATCCGGCGAGAAGCTGGGGTTGCTGTCAACATCTTTTACCAGCAACTGGGAAGTTCCGCCCAGCACCGGGGTGCGGTAAACGTCGTACTCCTGCGAAGCCGGCCCACTGGCGATTTCGGTGTGAGAGTAATAGATGAAACTGCCGTCAGGCGCGAAACGCAACGCGTTATATTGCACGCGCGCCGGCGCGACGATCTGCACGTTGCTTTCGCTGGAAAGATGCCGCAGCCACAACGATTCCTGCCCTTCGTCATTGAGCACGTATGCCATGTACTTTCCGTCCGGGGACACGGTCGCGATACGCGCATTGTGCGTTCCGCTGATCTTCGTCACTCGAATATGCTGGAAGGGAAGTTGGCGGCTGGCGAAGAAGAGGGTGTAAATCCCGAATGCTGCGGCGGCCAACAATGCAATCACGACGACCGACAGGACGCCCAAGCCGGCTTTATGCTTCCGAGCCGCGTCGCGCAATGCCGAACTGCCGGAGGTCTGTTGCGTCGGCGTCGGTAATTGCGCCGCGCTCACGGAAACCGTCGCGGACTCGACCACTCTCTCCCGGCCCGATTCGGTGTCGCGCTTAAGCCGTTTCAGGTCGCTGCGCAACTCTGCAGCTGATTGATAGCGCAGGTCGCGGTCTTTTTCCAGCAGCTTGCTGATCAGGTCTTCCAGTTTTGCCGGAAGGGACGGATTCAACCGCATGGCGGGAACTGGCGCGCGGTTCAGGATCCCGTCGAATATGCTGGCGGAAGTATCGCCGTGAAAGGGAACCGTGCCGGTGGCCATCTCATACAATACCGCTCCGAAGGAAAACAAATCGGTGCGGGCATCCAGTTCTTTGCCCTTGGCTTGCTCGGGCGACATATAGGCCACCGTGCCCATGGCCGTTCCCGGACTGGTTAGATACTCCGCGCTCACCGGAGAAGTAACGTCGGTTATTCCCGCGGTCGCGGCCGGACCACTTTCCCGCGTCACCTTGGCTAAACCAAAATCAAGAATCTTGGCGTGCCCGCGCTTGGTCACAAAGATATTCGCGGGTTTGATATCGCGATGAATGATGCCTTCGCCGTGGGCCGCATCGAGCGCGTCGGAGATCTCGATCGCCAGTGACAGAAGTGTTTCCAGTTCCAGAGGACGTCCCGATATGAGATGCTTCAGCGTGACCCCATCCAGGTACTCCATGACGATGAAGGCTTTGCCGTCCTGCTCGCCGATGTCGTAAATGGTGCAAATTCCCGGATGATTCAGGGCCGAAGCGGCCTGGGCTTCGCGCTGAAAACGGCTCAATGCCTGCGGATCTCGCGAGACCTCGTCAGGTAAGAACTTCAGGGCTACAAAGCGGTGCAGGCGCGTGTCTTCGGCCTTGTAGACGACACCCATACCTCCGCCGCCGAGCTTTTCCAGGATTCTGTAGTGCGAGATGAGTTGGTCGATCATGCAGTCGCGAAACGGCTTGCGAGACGCTCCAATCTTAAGGATGATCCATGCGGGGAGTCAATGAAGCGGCGTTACGCCACCGGCAGATAACAAAGCCACGGACAATCTGAGCGGATCAGATTGCCCGTGGGTTTTGCCTGGCTGAATTTTGAACCAAAGCCGACCGCTCTTCTTGGCCGATGAACGGGACCAATCCGGCAGTTTCTCCGAAAGGGTCCGGCCAAGAATAAAGCTATCTTCTTAATAGCAGTTGTAGCCGCCAGGACCGCCGTAGTAGAAGTAGATGCCCCAGCCGCCGCTGTTGTAGAAGTACGGTCCAGCGGTGGTAAAGCAGTTCGATGACGGCTGCACGGTGGTGAGGGTCGTCCACCAGGTATTGGCGGAGAGATCGCGATAGAACACGTTCCGCTGGTAAGCGGCGTAGCTCCAACCCCAACTCGCCCAGCCGCTGCTACCCATCGGAGGCCACGGATTGTAACCATCGGTCTCACCGCCGAACTCAATCAGAGTGGCATAGTGTGCCATCTGGCCACCACGATAGATGGAGCCCGGATAGTATCCGACCCATTGCCCGCCAAGAGCGAGCCACCAGTTGCCTTGATAGAGGTAATACTGAGCGCTGAACTCATACTGCGCGCCGCCCCACTGGCTGTAATTGTTGAAACCGGCCCCAAAGTACCAATTGGAGTTGGTCTGCACGAAAGCGCCGCAGGTCAGGTTGTAGCAACCGGTGTTGCGATAGCCGTCCGCCGTCCAGTAGATGAAGAGTTTCGAGTTCTCTCCGCCGTAGTAGCCGGGATAGTTCTGCATGCCGACTTCCGCTGTCTGGTTCCCGCCCACGTACCACTCCTGCCCCAGGGAAAAGACCTCTCCCGAGTATACGTACGGACTCCACAGGTTAATGTTCGCGTTTCCGCCGAGGTTATTCACGGACTGATAGGTGTAAGCGTACTTGTGCGTGCCATCCGGCGCCTGCGGTTTGTGATCGCCGCTCTGCGGAGCCTGGCCGTCGTTTCCCGGACCCTTCTTGAAGAAATCCTGCAGGGTCTCGAAATGGCTCATTTGCTGCAGTGTGACCCGGCGCATCGGGATCGTGTCTGTCGGGCAACCGACCGCGTTGCCGAACGCGTCGAATTGCTGGTCTGGCCCGAGTTGCGATGTGACTTCGACAGCTTTGCCGGCCCCGTCACTGCGAACGTTGCTGCGTAACGCAGACACAGGAGGTGCCTGGGCGATGTCATGCGAGCCCTGAAGACGGAACCCAGGCTGTTGCTCTACTGGAACGCAGTCGAAGTGCTCGGAATCGAGCACGAAGCTGTGGCTGACTTCAACTCCGCGATACAGGTTGAGGATATGCTGCCGCATTTGCTCGAACGATTGAGCGTTGGTTACTTTGCTGTCCGGAGTGGAACTAAAGTCGCTGACTGTGGCGACCCGGGTCTCTGCCATAAAGGTGTTGAAACTTTCGAACTGTTTTGGAACCGGTTGGGCATTGACGACGCCACTCAAGATGGCAAAGAAAAGGATTACCGGGTTCGTGGATCTCAATGCTGCTACTTTGCTGCACAGTACTTTCCCAAATAGCTGTTTCATAGTTTTCGAATAGTGATGTGCTTGAATCGGCCAGACATCGGCCTATGGTTTGCCAAGGCGGGGACCAACACCAGCAAGTGTCATGAGCAGAAGGGATGCTGAGCCTGACACGGCCCAGCGATTGGCTCGTATTTGGCGAAGGCGCCCACCTTTTTCCCGCAACATACTAACTCCTCTCTAGTGATTTGGAGCCCGTCCATGCAACCTCCACATGCCGTGCTCATAGCTAAAGTGCAGTCGGAGACAAGATCGTTACAGGTAGAGCTTGCATGAGTAAATTGGCAAACAAAGTGTTCGCTTTGAGGATTACTGGTGTCACGAATTCGTACGTTGCGATCTGCTCCTCGAAGATTTGCTTGAGGCAGGTTTGGACCGAAGATTCCCGAACTCAACGATCCCATGTTACTTTCGTCCCGTTTTGAACCCCGAAAATGCCTTTCGTCGTTTGACGCTGCTCTCTCTCTGTCTTTAAACTCAAGATTGCAATTCGATGAATTCGGAGCGCGACGGTAATGGCATCTGAAGTACGGCGCCAAAAAGCGCAAGCGAGCCCCACAGAACCAATCGGCAATACCCGACGCGAGATCGAAGTCGAGATCCCGGCCGCTGAAGTTGCTCGCGAAACCGAAACGCTGATTCAGAAGTACCAGAAACTGGCCCGCCTGCCGGGCTTTCGTCGCGGCCACGTCCCCGCCTCCGTGATTCGTCAGCGCTTCGCGGAAGAGATTAAGAGCGAGGTCGTGGACGTGCTGGTCCCGCGCTACTTCCGCCAGGAAAGCGATCGCCTAGGCCTGATGCCGGTGTCGCAGCCGCGGGTCACCGATCTCCATATTCATGAGGGTGAGCCTCTGCGCTTCAAGGCGAGCTTTGAAGTTCTTCCTGAAGTGAAGGTCGAAGGCTACAAAGACCTGCGCGCGGAAAAAGCCGACATCACTGTCAGCGATGAAGAAGTGGAGCAAGCTTTAAAGGGCCTGCAGGAACGCCACGCCACCTTTTCTTCCATTGAGGGGCGGGCCCTGGCCGATGGCGACTTTGCTCAGGTTTCGCTCGACGGCAAGCCCAAGGACGGTGTTGGCAAGCCCGTTCACATGGATGAAATCCTGGTGGAAATCCACGGCAAGGACACCATGCCGGAGTTCACCGAGAACTTGCGCGGCGCGTCGGCAGGTGAAGAGAAGACTTTTGACGTCATCTACCCGCAGGATTTCGCGGACGAGCGTTTGCGCGGCAAGACATTCGTGTACACGGTCAAGGTGCAGGCTCTGAAGCAGAAGAGTCTGCCGGAATTGAACGATCAGTTCGCCAAGGAACTGGGCGAGTTCGCCAGCCTTGACGAAGTTCGCAAGCGGCTTCGCGAAGGCATGGAAGCTGATCGCAAGCACGCCGCCGAACGCGAAGCCAAAGACAAACTGGTTTCAGAGTTGGTCCGGCGAAATGACTTTGAACTTCCCGAAGCTCTAGTGGAGCGGCAGATTGACGTCCGGCTGGAACGGGGCCTGCGTGCCTTGGCTGCCCAGGGAATGAAACCGGAAGACCTTAAGAAAATGGACCTGAACCGTTTGCGGGCGGGGCAGCGCGAGCAGGCGGTGCAGGAAGTGAAGGCGTCATTATTATTGGAAAAGGTTGCTGAACAGGAACAAATTGAGGTCGGCGACGCGGAGATTGATCAGGAAGTCGCGGCTCTCGCGGAGCAGTCCAAGCAAACCCCAGAGGCTATTCGCGCTCGATTGACGCGTGATGGAGCGCTGGATAGAATCCGGAGTAGAATCCGCAACGAGAAGACACTCGATTTCTTGTACCGTCAATCCGCGTAACTGGCCCCTCCTCCCCGAAGAGTCACACTGGTTGGGGCGGAGTGTGAACGACAAGTGTGAAGGAGCAAACGATGCTGGTACCCATGGTCATTGAACAGACCGGTCGGGGGGAGCGGGCGTACGACATTTATTCCCGCTTGCTGCGCGACAACATCATTTTTATCGGGACACCAATCGACGACAACATTGCCAATCTGGTGATTGCACAAATGCTGTTTCTGGCGCAGGAAGATCCCGAAAAAGATATCCAGCTCTATATCAATTCTCCCGGCGGCTCGATTACGGCCGGAATGGCGATTTACGACACCATGCAGTACGTCAAGAATGACGTGATGACTCTCTGCGTGGGACAAGCGGCTTCGATGGCGGCATTACTTTTGTCTGCCGGCGAGAACAAAAAGCGGTTGGCTCTGCCGAATTCGCGAATTCTAATCCACCAGCCATCGATGGGCGGCCTTTCGGGTCAAGCTACCGATATTGACATTCACGCCCGCGAGATCCTGCGTATGCGCGAGATTACAAACCAGTTGCTGGCAAAACACAGCGGCCAAAAGCTGGACAAGGTGGAAAAGGACGTAGAGCGCGACTTCATCATGAACGCGCAGCAGGCTAAGGAATACGGAATCATCGACGATATCATCTATAAGACCGGTAAAGGGGTATGATCGGCGTTTCGATCGTGACGCAGTCAGATTGTCATCCCGAGCGAGTGCTAGTTACGAAGCGAGGGAGCTGGGCGAGCCGCGCGAACCGTCGCGTTTCAGCGACGACCCAATCGCGCGTTTGGCTCGCCTCCTTTCGGAACTGCGCCGCGATCGGCGTTTCGCGGTCTAGAAGTGAGGGCTGAGTGAAGAATCGAAGTGGCACTGAAGAAATCTTGCGTTGTTCGTTCTGTCATAAATCACAGGACGCTGTCGCCAAGCTGATCTCCTCCCCCAGCGACTACCCCCGCGCCTACATTTGCGACGAGTGCGTCGCGGTCTGCAATTCCATTCTGGAAGACGACCGCGCCTCTACTCCCGCTGCCAGCACGCCGGCCCAGTTGCCCAAGCCACAAGAAGTCAAGGCGTTTCTTGACGAGTACGTAATCGGGCAGGAGCAGACCAAGAAGAAACTGGCCGTTGCGGTTTACAACCATTACAAGCGGATTCACATGAACCGCCAACGGACCAGCGACGGCATCGAGCTGACCAAGTCGAACATCATGCTGATCGGCCCGACGGGCACGGGCAAGACTTTGCTCGCCCAAACCCTGGCCCGCATGTTAGACGTGCCGTTCGCGATTGTTGACGCGACCACGTTGACCGAAGCCGGTTATGTCGGCGAGGACGTCGAGAACATCATTCTTAAGCTGCTGCAAGCGGCCGACGGAGACGTGGGGCGCACCCAGACCGGCATCATCTATATAGATGAAGTCGATAAGATTGGCCGTAAGGACGAGAACCCATCCATTACCCGCGACGTCTCCGGTGAGGGCGTGCAGCAGGCACTGCTGAAGATTCTTGAGGGAACGATTGCTAATGTCCCCCCGCAGGGAGGCCGCAAGCATCCTCATCAGGAATTCACCCCGGTAGACACCACCAACATTTTGTTTATCTGCGGCGGTGCCTTCGTCGGGCTGGACAAGATCATCGGGCGTCGTGTGGGCAAGAAGTCTCTCGGCTTCAAGCCGGGAGAAGAAGCAGAGACCGCCGAGGATGCTACCGCGAAGCGTAAGCGTAGCTTCGAAATGCTCAGTGACGTGCAGCCCGAGGACTTGATCAAGTTCGGCCTGATTCCGGAATTTGTCGGCCGCATGCCAGTGGTCGGGGTTCTGGAAGATCTCGACGAGTTTGCCCTGATCGAAATTCTCACCCGTCCCAAGAACGCTATCGTCAAGCAATATCAGCGGTTGTTCGAGTTCGAAAACGTCCGGCTCAAGTTTAGCGATGAGGCTCTGCGCGCGGTTGCCCGCCAGGCCATGGCCCGCAAAGTGGGCGCCCGCGGCCTGCGCATGATCCTTGAAGAGTTGATGCTCGAGCTGATGTACAACCTGCCCAGCCAGAAAAAAGTCAAAGAGTTCGAAGTCACGCGCGAAATGGTCGAAAAACGTAGCGCTTCCTTCGCCATGATGGAAAAGGCGGGCTAGGAACTTTCCCGGCACCTTAGCACTCTCAGGCTATGGGAAAACCGGGGGACTGCAGTACACTATCCAAAGGCTCTAACAAGGCCGCAGGCCGCCGCCGGGCGGCTGGCGGTCATTCTA
>Ga0335081_10004058_pt1 | contig 23122 bp, 22 predicted proteins | sample Lox_Sample_35_FD_206713 | JGI IMG/M metagenome (GOLD analysis project Ga0335081, IMG submission 206713) | Soil microbial communities from Loxahatchee National Wildlife Refuge, Florida, United States - Lox_Sample_3.5 | ecosystem: Environmental > Terrestrial > Soil > Wetlands | place: USA...
GTGACCCTCTAATCAAGCGAATTCATCTTACAGAGGTTTCGGTTTGTTATCGAAATAGAACTGGGCTCAATGCGAGAGGTCTGATCCCGTAAGAGATGAAGGACTTCGCAATGAGACTTGACAAACAAGATTGAAGTAATTAGTATGCTAACTAAATATCTTGTCGGCGGTTATGAAACTCCGGGCCAACACGAGAATTTGAGTTTTCCCTATGCTATTCTCCTCGAAAGCATTCATGTCTCCCCTGCCCAAAAGCTCAAGAGGACCCCAGTGAACGAATCCTGGTTTCTCGCTCGAAAACATCTCCGTGTCCGGGGCCTGCCCTTCCAGGCTGATCTCGTCGACCGTTTTTCAATCACAATGCCTACCGCGCCTATGGACCCCACGGTGCGTCATGCGTTATTCCTTGACATTCTTTCTGGAATAAGAGATAACTTCCTGGAAAAAACGATGCCGATCGGAGAGTTCCATCGTCTTAAGAGAATGACCTATCCCGTGCTTAAGAGAGAAAAAGAACCCTTTATCGGCCTGGTACTGCGATGAAAGGAGGAGTGGAATGAAAAGAGGACGATTCGCGATTGCCACTATTCTTTTTGTCATCTGTGGGATCATCTCCGGAGGCTATTCGAAAACGGTCGCGCAGGCGATTAAGATAGGGGGCTCCTTGCCGGCAAGCGGGATACATACTGAGACATCGAAGTGGATTAAGGAAGGCTACGACTTCTGGGTGGAGGATATCAACAAGAGGGGAGGCCTCTTGGGGCGTCCGGTGAAGATGACCATCTATCCTGACCAAGGAACCACCGAGGAAGCGATAGCCTATTACGAAAGAGCCATTACGGTAGACAAGGCTGATCTGGTCTTCGGGGGGTATCCTGCCACATCGAATGTCGCGCTGATGCCCCTTGTGGAGAAGTACGGGAAGGTCTTTATTGGAATGGGCGCGCACATGAAGTCTTTTGAACAGGGGTTTACGTATAGCTTTGCCAGCCCGCCCTTGATGAGCGACTGGATCTATCTGTCGTTAAGCGGTGTTTTGGACGATCTGATACCCAGGGCGGAATGGCCGAAATCGATTGCCCTCTTGACGGCCAATAACGTAATGGGGTTATCGGCCAAGGCGAACATCCTCAAGGCAATGGAGGAGCGAGGGGTCAAGGTAGTAGTCGATGAAATGTATAATCTACCTTTAAATGACGCCACTCCCCTTGTCAGCAAGGCTAAGGGGAAGGGAGCGGAGATTCTCTGCTGCCTCAGTTTTTTTGACGACGCGGTCATGATTATGAGAGCTGCTAAGACCCTGAATTATAATCCAAAGCTCATCTTTCAGCAGTTGGCCTCCATTGTCCCCGCATGGATGAAAGAGTTGGGCGAAGATGGCAACTATGTAATCAACAGTTCATTTTGGCATGACCATCTCCCATTCCACGGCAATCGTGAAATCAACGAAGGTGCCAGGACGCGATTGGGAATGTCTGCGGGTCCTTTGTTCTTCGGTTTTTCTTATAGTTGGATGAAGACGCTGGAGCTAGCGGTCCAGGGAGCGGGGACGCTGGATAACAGGAAGATAAGGGATTGCTTGAGGTCGAACAAATTTGATCTGCCTTATGGAAAAGGAATTACCTTCGACAAGAGAGGACTGCCCAATCCTTTCTGTTTTGCCGTTCAGACGACGGGTGGCAAGGTTGAACTCGTTTGGCCCAAGAGCATTGCGACGACAAAATTCGTTTATCCCAGGCCGTCATGGAGTAAATAGTGGAAGGCATCGCAAGAGAATATGTCATTCTCCTACATTATTGAATCGATCATCAGCGGCGTATTGCTTGGAGGAATCTATGCCCTCCTGAGCGTAGGCTTTGGCCTAACGTGGGGGACGATGAAGGTCCTTAATATCTCCCATGCCGTCTTTGCCGTACTCGGGGCCTTTGTTGCCTATTGGCTGTTTGTGAAGGGAGGGATCGACCCCATCCTTTCATTGCCTTTGTTAGTGGCGCTCCTGTTTCTGGCGGGGGCGGTCGTTTACCGCGTGGTCATCCGTTCTGCAACAAAAGCAAAAGATGTCATCATGGCTTCGATGGTTGCCACCTTCGGGGTTGCCATTGTTATTGAGAATGTCATGTCCTTTTTCTGGCGTCCGGACCCCCGGATCTTAAAACCTTCTTACGCGGGCTCCTCCATTTTTATCGGGGAGATGGCTATCTCAAAGGGGCCTCTGATCGGGTTTTGCATGGCGATGGTTGCCATCGCTCTTTTGTACTGGTTTCTCCACCACACTTATACCGGAAAGGGGGTTCAGGCCACGTGGCAGAATCCAACGGGGGCGGCGCTGGTGGGGATCAATCCGGAGCACGTTTCGTTGATCACATTCGGGTTATCGATTGCCTCGGCCGGAGCGGCGGGCGTCGCGATGGCGTTGATCTATGCTTTCTACCCATCTCTCCAATCGGTCTGGACCATGTTTGTCTTCATGGTGACCATCGTGGGAGGCGTTGGGAGCGTTGTTGGAACCGCGCTGGCCGGCCTGCTGATCGGTTTTATTATCGGCGTCTGCGCTGCCTTCTTACCTTTTGTTTGGGTTAACGTCCTGCTGTTTGCGCTACTTCTGGTCATCCTGCTGCTTAGACCCCAGGGACTCTTTGGAAGCTGAGAAGAACGGATATGGAACACGATACGAGTGGCAAGGTGCAAGAGACAATGAAGGGTGGGGGAGGGCGACGCGTGGGGAGAAGCCGGATTTTATTACTCCTCATCCTGATTGCACTGTTCGCCTTTCCCATGGTCAGACCCCCGCTTTTTTTTCTTACGCTGTTTTTCTCCGTGTTCATGTATGTGGGGTTGACGGAGAGTTGGAACCTGATGGGAGGCTATACGGGCTACATCAGCCTCGGACACATTGCCTTCTTTAGCACGGGGGCTTATACAACAGCTGTCTTTATGAATCGTTGGGGAGCCTCGCCTTTTGCCACCGCCACTCTTGGCGGGCTGTTTGCTTCTATCCTCGCTGCCTTGATCGGTTACCCCGTGCTGCGACTGAAAGGAGCATACTTTACCATTTCCTCTATGTTACTTTCTGTGGTCATGCAACTCATCTTCATGAACTGGGAGTTCGTGGGATCGAGCACCGGACTGTGGTACAAGCTTTTGCCCGTCAGCATCGAGGTGAACAGGATCATGTTTTACGAAGTGATGCTCTTTCTGGCCGGGGTAATCACCTTTCTGGTTCGATGGGTGGAACGGTCGAAATTCGGAGCGGGCTTGATTGCCATCCGCGAAGATGAGGATGTGGCTAAGACCATGGGGATCAATACCCCCTGGCTGAAGATGCGAGCTTTCATCCTGGGGGCTTTTCTGGCGGGGGTGGTCGGCGGAGTTTACGGCTACTATATGTCATACGTTCATCCCGAAGTGACCTTTAACGTCAATACAAGCCTTTTGATTATGTTAATGTCCTTTTTTGGGGGGTGTCGGACCTGGACTGGCCCTCTGTTGGGAGCCGTTATTCTGAGTCTGGCGAATCAGCTCATCGTGACCTTCATCGGAGCCGAAATCTCCCGGATCCTCTATGGATTGCTTCTTGTGGTCGTTATCATCTTCATGCCCGACGGCGTCATTCAGTATGCAAAAGGCATCTTCATGCGCGAGAGCAGGATCGCCTAACGGCATTGCCGGGAATCTGACACCGCAGAGGGAAGCGGCCTTTTTGAAGAGGGTAAATTCTTATTTCCGTTTTATGTGCAGCTTTCATTGAATCCACTTGAGGAAACGGTATGCTTGAAGGAATCGGGGTCAGCAGAAGATTCGGCGGTTTGAAAGCGCTGACAAATTTCGATTTTTCCGTCGAGAAGGGGCAGATTGTCGGCCTCATCGGTCCCAACGGGTCGGGGAAGACCACGCTCTTCAACGTCATCACGGGCTTTTACCCTGCTGATTCCGGAAAAATCTTGTACGAAGGAAAGGAGATTACACGGCACAAGCCTTATGAAATCGCCCGGCTTGGGATTGCCCGTACCTTCCAGATTGTGCGGCCACTTCTCGGCCTGAGCGTCCTCGATAACGTTACGACCGCCGTCCTCTATGGCCGGGAAAACATCGGCAGCATGGCCAAGGGAAGGGGAAGGGCTTTCGACGTCTTGAAGTTCGTAAAGCTGGACGCCAAGAAGGATGTGCCGGCGCAGAGTTTGGTCGCTGCCGAGAGAAAGCGTTTGGAATTGGCACGAGCCCTGGCGATCAAACCAGAATTTCTCCTTTTGGACGAAACCTTTTCCGGGCTGAACGATACCGAGATTGCGGATGCCATCAGACTCATCTTCAAGATCAGGGACGAACTGGGTGTCACCATCTTTTTGATTGAGCATGTCATGAAAGCCGTCATGGGGACGTGCGACAAAATCTTCGTGTTGCAGTACGGGGTGAAACTGGCGGAGGGGAAGCCTGAAGAAGTGGCGAGGAATCCCGCTGTCATCGAAGCTTATCTCGGGAAGAAGAAGCATGCTTAAAGTGAAGAAGTTGGCCGTGTCTTATGCAGGAGTCGACGTCTTGAGGGAGGTCTCCCTCGAGGTCAAAGAGGGAGAGATCGTTTCAGTGGTAGGCGCAAACGGAGGGGGAAAAACCACACTCCTCAAGACAATCTCCGGGCTTCTGAAGCCCTCGTCCGGGAGTATTGAATTCATGAACGAGAAGATTCACAGTTTTCCTCCCCACGAGATTTGTAAGAGACGGCTGATCCAGGTCCCCGAGGGCCGGCAGCTCTTTCCGAAGATGAAGGTGATCCATAACCTGGAGATGGGCGCGTATCTTCCGGAAGCCAGAAAGAATTCGGCCCGGTCCCTCGACAGGGTGTATGATTTGTTCCCGATCTTTAGGGAGAGAAAGAATCAGAAGACCGGGTCCCTCAGCGGGGGGGAACAACAGATGCTGGCCATTGGCAGGGCATTGATGTCCATGCCAAAATTGCTGATGCTGGATGAACCTTCCGAAGGCCTGTCTCCACTTTATACCTCCAATGTCTTTGACACGTTGAGGATTTTGGGAGAACAGGGACTTACCATTCTGGTCGTATCTCAAGAGGTGGAACGCTCTCTTGAATTGAGCCAGCGCGCTTATGTCCTGGAGAATGGACAGATTGCGCTCGAAGGAGAGAGCGACGAATTGTTGAACAAAGACAAGGTAAGAGCGTCCTATTTGGGGATGTAGCCTGTTCAGCCCGGGTGCTGCCCTGACGAGATCCCTCGCTCCACTAAAGGAATTCCGACCAATCTCTCCCCATTCCATATTTTTCCAGGAATTCCTTGATCAACTGTTCAGCCACGACGAATTTTTGAACTTGGTTGGTTCCCTCATAAATCTGGGTGATCTTGGCGTCGCGCATGGTTCTTTCAAGGTTGCCGCTCTTGAGGCAGCCATAGCCTCCGAGGATTTGGACGGCATCGGTGGTAATCTTCATGGCCACATCCGATGCGAAGAACTTTGACATGGCCGAATATTTCGTCGCATGGGGGAGGCCCTTATCCAGATGCCAAGCTGCCTTGTAAACCAACGCCTTGGCGGATTCCATCATCGTCGCCATTTCTGCCAGCATAAACTGCATGCCTTCCAGCTTGGCAATCGGCTTTCCGAACTGGCGTCTCCTCATGGCGAAAACGGTTGCGATCTCCATGGCGGTTTCCGCAATGCCCAAAGCCTGGGCGCCGATGGCGGGTCGGGATCGGTTGAGCGTCTCCATGGCAATCTTAAAACCGTCTCCTTCTTGTCCGATGAGGTGCAGGTTCGAGGCGGGAACGTCTTTGAAGCTGATGGAGCACGAGGGGATGCCCCGCATCCCAATCTTGTCATCTTTCGAGCCGAAGGTGATTCCTGGAGCCCCCTTATCGACCACAAAGGCTGAAATTCCCCTTCTGCCCCTCGGGGGGTTCGTCTTCGCGAAAACGATATATTTGTCCGCGACCCCGCCGTTGGTCACAAAACTCTTCCTCCCGTTCAGGAGATAGCGGCCTCTTTCTTCTTTTGCCGTCATCTGCATGGCGCCGACGTCCGACCCAGCCAGGGGCTCTGTCAGGCAAAATGCCATGATGAGGCGGTCCTTCGGGATTCTGGAGCAGCATTCCGCTTTTTGGGAGTCACTTCCGAAGAGGAGAAGCGGAAGGGTTCCAACACTCTGTACAATCAGCAAAAGGGCCATGGAAGCTGACACCCTGGCGATCTCCTCCGAGATAATGCAAAAGGTGGTGACGTCTTTTCCCATCCCGCCCAGATGCTTCGGGATTAGGATCTGAAGATAGCCCTGCTCAAAAAAGCGATTGGCCATATCCTTGGGAAACTCATCGCTCTCTTCGATCTCCCTGGCTCGGGGCTTCACCACCTTTTCGGCAATTTCTCTTACTTCCCTCAACAGGGGTTCATATTCCTCCGTAAACTCGAACATCGGAGACCTCCTTAGATGCAAGATAGTTTCTAGAAAGCGTTTCTTCCACCCCACCCGATGGCTTTCCCCTTTCGGCAGGGGAGAGCACGAAAAGCATAAAAGAATTCTACCACAATGGAATTCAAAATGGCAAAGCAGGAAGTCCAAAAGCAGCAACACTTCTTGATTTACCCATTTTTTTCTGTTAATCAATCAGGAGAATTCTATGAAATTTCCGAGCCACCCCGGCAATCTCTGACGACATGGATTAACAAACGGGAAGATAGGACGTTTCAAACAGTAGAGATTCTGATTCTTTTTCCTGAATGCTGCGCCACGCCAAAAGCGTCAAGTCACTTATCAGAGCTTCTTAAACGAGGAGGAGATTCTTGAAAACGAAAGCCAGATATTTCTTTATTTTTGCGGTCATTCTTCTGCTCATCGCATGTGCGGGACAAAGCAAAACAGAGAAGAAAGAGATAGCGGTCACGGTTGAGGAGCATTTTCTGCTAGCTTATGGTGCGGCAGCTAGAGGCAACTTGGATGAAGCTGTTACGGAATATCAAAAGGTATTGAAATTGGACGCAAAAAATGCAAAAGCTCATCTCAATCTCGGCATTGTTTACGGAAGACAGGAGAAGTGGAAAAAAGAAATCGCAGAGTATGAAAAGGCGCTCCACATCGACCCCAAGCTCTCCGAGGCTCATTTCAACCTGGGAGTGGCTTACCAGGGAAGAGGAAAGCTTAAGCAAGCGATGGCCGAGTACCAGAAGACCCTTCAGATCTACCCGAATTACGTGGAGGCCCATACCAATTTGGGAATCATTTTTTTCAGGCAGGGGCTGTTAGATCAATCCCTTGCCGAGTATCAAAAGGCGGTCGAAATCAAACCAGAGTACGCCAAAGGCTATTACAATATCGGGAGTGTTTATCGCCAAAAGAAGAATCTGGACGAGGCGATCACCTCTTTCCAAAAAGCGTTGGAAATCAACCCAAAGTATGCGGAAGCTCATTATGCTCTGGCCGTGATCTATTATGAAAAAGAGGAGTTTAAATCAGCCATTGAACATATAGATCAGGCTGGGAAATTGGGAATGGTCTTAGACCCTAAACTGCTAGAGCGGCTCAAATCCTATCGGTAGCCCCTGTTCTTTTTTCCTCCTCGACCTGTTGATCAGTCTCATGGACCCTTAACCCCTTTATCGACTAAGAATGAAAAGGGGCTTGATTTTTATTTCCTTTTTTGATAATTGTCCCATCATTGGTTTCTTCTCGATTTAGATGTTTTTTTTCACGGAAGGCCACCTGCGTCGGAACTGCGCTGAGCTTCAAATGGCACCTTGCGGCAAGAGATTTTTGTGCGAAGCCGTTAGGTCGGAGATGAAGGCCTTAGGCGAGGGCAGCCCAGGAGCTGCGATGGTGGAATAACCTTGTTGAGCGGAAAAGGGGCCGCGGCACGGGATGGTTGGCGTTGCTTCTCGGCCGAGGGCGAGTTGAGGAGGTTGATGTCATGATCAGGACACCCAGCGCAAGCTACAGCATCCAGATTCGGCTTGAGATCTTAACCAAACCCGGAATGCTTGGAAAGGTCACTTCGGTCATCGGCAATGAAGGAGGAGATATCGGTGCCATCGATATCTCCGGAACCAAGAAGAACGTCACGATTCGAGACATCATTGTAAGCGTGGCGGATATTCCGATGGGGCAGAAGGTGGTCGAGCGGTTAAAACAGGTGAAGGGAGTCAACGTTCTTAATGTCACCGATCGAACCTATATGATTCATCAAGGTGGGAAGATCGAAATTAAGAATAAGATTCCCGTGACCACGCGTGAAGATCTCTCCATGGCATACACGCCGGGCGTGGCCAGAGTCTGCATGACGATCCATGAAGATCGGACAAAGGTCTATGACCTGACGATCAAGAAAAATACGGTGGCGGTCGTGACGGATGGAACTGCCGTGCTGGGCCTTGGAGATATCGGACCCGAAGCCGCCATGCCGGTGATGGAAGGAAAAGCAATGCTTTTTAAAGAATTTGCCGGCGTGGATGCTTTTCCCATCTGTCTGAAGACGAAGGATCCGAAGGAAATTATTTCAGTGGTCAAATCGATCTCTCCGGGGTTTGGCGGTATCAATTTGGAAGATATTTCTGCTCCCCGTTGTTTTGAAGTCGAAGATCGATTGAAAAAGGAGCTGGAGATCCCCGTATTTCATGACGATCAGCACGGGACAGCCGTGGTTATTCTGGCGGGGTTAATCAATGCATTGAAAGTTGCCCAGAAAAAGATGGAAGACGTTCGGGTCGTGGTCACCGGGTTGGGGGCCGCTGGGATCGCTTCCATTCGGCTTCTCCTCTCCTCGGGGGTGAAAGAGATCGTGGGGTGTGACCGCAGCGGGATTCTATACAAGGGCCGAAAAGAGAATATGAATCCGGCGAAGGAGAAGATAGCGGAACAGACGAACGCGGAAAGGCTCAAAGGATCCGTTTCCAAAGCATTGAAGGGGGCAGACGTTTTTATCGGCCTCTCCCAACCGGGTTTGGTTCATTCAAAAGACATTAAGAACATGGCCAAAGATCCGATCATTTTCGCCATGGCCAACCCGACCCCCGAGATCATGCCCGAAGAGGCCGCTCGATATGCCCGGGTGGTCGCCACGGGGAGGTCGGATTATCCGAATCAAATTAACAATGTCCTTTGTTTCCCCGGCCTTTTTAGAGGCGTTCTGGACTGTCAGGCACGAACGATTAACAACGAGATGCTCTTCGCCGCAGCCAATGCGATTGCCCATATGATCTCGGAAGAGGAATTAAGCGAGGACTACATCATCCCCAGCGTTTTGAACCGCAAGGTTCCCCAACAGATATCGAACAATGTGAGGGAGGCAGCCGTCCAAACGGGGGTCGCAAGGCTAGAACATGGATATGCTTCCTCATTTTACCGGATTTGGGAGAAGTGAGCCAAGGTTCAGATCAGTCGTTTGGAGGATGGAAACCATGCCAGAAAAACCGTTAGAAGCTTTTGAATTCAGGGGACCCAAACGCCGAACCATCGGAATCCTCGTCGTTCTTTTTATTATTTTCATCTTTTTTGGGAGTTGTTTTGTGATCGTTCCTGCGGGACATCGAGGGGTCATTCTCTGGTGGGGGAGAGTCGAAAACCGGGTCATGGGAGAAGGGCTCAATTTCAAAGTCCCCTTTGCGGAAAGGGTGATCAAGGTCGATGTCAAGGTTCAGCCCCATCCGTTTAAAGAGATCGATGCCGCCTCAAAAGAGTATCAAATCGTCAAACTGACCGGAATGATGAACTTCCATATCGACCCTTCCTATGTCCACGACCTTTATCAAAAGGTGGGACTCGACTTTGCCAACAAGGTGATTGACCCGGCCTTTAACGATTTTGTCAAAGAGGTTGTCCCTATCTATCAGATCACAGAGATCCTGCCAAAAAGAGAAGAGATTCGCAGAAAGGCGATGACAAAACTTGGGGACAATCTGGCTCGATACCATATCATTGTCGATGACATCTACTTTTCCACCATCCGCTTTTCTCCGGAATATGAGAGGGCCGTTGAAGCCAAACAGGTTGCCCAGCAACAGGTTGAAACGGAAAGGCAAATTTTAGCCCAGAGGGAGATCGAGGCTCAACAAAAGGTTGCCACCGCAAGAGGAGAAGCTGAGGCGATCTTGGTCGTCGCTCAGGGACAAGCCAAGGCGAATGAGGCTCTCTCCCGCTCGATCAGTTCCATCTTAGTTCAATATAAGAGTATCGAAAAATGGAATGGGATCTTACCTCAAGTGTCGGGAGGCGGGGTCCCGCTGATCGATTTAGGGAAATTTGGGGGAGAAAAAAAGTAAATTTAGGAATGAGGAATTGAAACAAGGAGCGATTGATTCCGCTGTCCGACATGCGCCTACTTCGATGAGGTATGACTTTTCGGCAACATGACACTAAAGGTGGTCCCTTTGCCCAGTTCGCTTTCAATTTGAATCTTGCCCTGGTGAAGATTGACAATTTCCTGAACGAGAGAGAGACCAATGCCCAACCCCTTTGCGTTCCCAAGGGGTTTTGTTTTTTCCTGAAAGTGGCGTGTGAAAACTTCCTGTAGAGATTGATGGGAGATCCCAACCCCCGTATCGGTAATGCGGGCGAAAACAAACTGGGGGTCCTCTTGAAGACTCACGCGAATCTTGCCCCCCTGCCGGTTATATTTGATGGCGTTGGTGAAAAGATTGTCGAAGAGCTGGTTGAGTTTGTCCTCTACTCCGACTATCTCTACAGGCTTGGAAGGAAGTTGGGTTTCGAGCCCGATCTGGTGTTCCTGCGCCAACGGTTCGACCGTAGAGCATGAGAACTCAATGACTTTGACAAGATCAACCGGCTCGAAGACCCAGGATTCTTTCTGTATTCCGAGCTCGGCCAGATCCAGAAGGTTGTCGATGTTCCTTTCGAGCTTCAAAAGATTCTTGTAGGATGTTTCTAGAAACTTCTTCTGCTGGTCAGTCAATGGACCGACCTTCTCCTTGAGAACCAAGCCAATATAGCCCATGACGGAAATCATAGGGGTTTTCAGTTCATGGCTGACGGTAGACAGAAAATCATCTTTAATTTGATTGAGTCGCTTCTGTTCTTCATGGGCATTCTCCAAATTCTTCAATGCTTCCTTGAGTTCATCCTCGATATGTTTCCTTTGAGTGACCTCCTGAGTCACAACGATAACGCCCAGATACTCGCGATTGGAGTCCCGGACGGCAGAATACGTATTATCGTAAAATTTGTCTGCCACCATCTGAACATTCATCAAGTGATGTCCCTGAATCCGACCGGATCTTAAAGCATCAATAATTTTAATGACTTTTCCATGTGCTGGCGGTGGATGGAAATCCAGAATCCCTCTGCCCAGCACTTCATCTAGTTTTATATTCCGTATCTTCTCAGCGGCGGGATTGCAATAGGCGATCCGATTTTGATCATCGATAAATACAACCCCTTGCTGCATGGAGGCGAAAATTGCCTTTAAAATAGGTGCTTTCATCTCATCATGGGGTATTTTCAAACAAATAACACGGAATAAAGAATACGACAAGAGGGGGCAATATTGGAAAGAGATGAAAAGAATCCGACGACAGCGGTGTGAATGAGTCCCCTATTTTTAGCAAAAATTCCTTTTTTGTGCTAAATATTATTATTCCATTGACAATTTTCGGTCTTGCTGAAAGAGCGACGGCTCCAAGGCATTGTTGGCAAAAGAGGAAAAAGCATCAGGAAGGCATGCTACAAGATGCCATGAGATAGCAGCTGGGAAAGGAGGTATCCAGTGACCGCTCATCCGCTTTTTGTAATCTTTTTCATGCTTGGCGCGATCGTCTTTGTCGCTGGTCTGGTCATGAGGCTGTTCCTTTACTGGCGGGGTCAATGGGACCTGCGAGCCCTTGTCATGGGAGCATGTTCAGTCGTCTTCAGTTCCAAGATTCTAAAGTTGATCGAAATCACATTGATGGATGGTATCCTTCAGAGAAAGATCTTCGGCCAGGATAAGTTGAGATGGTTGATGAAAGTCCTGATCATGGTTGGCTATCCCGGCATTCTTATCGCCGGTCACCTGAAGGCGGACTTGATGCCTCAGTTTGAAGGATTTTCCTTCTTGCTCAGGATTTTTTATGCCCCTTTTTGCGACTTCTATTTCTACCGCGACTTGGCCGGGGCATCGCTAAGCCTGTCCAATGCCCTGTTTGCGATCTCTTTCGATCTTTTCGGGGCCATGATCTTGGCGGGAGAATTGATCGCTGTCTACCGGAGATTTGTCGCTAAAGCAACGCTTTTTAGGACATCGCTGGGAGATATCATTGCCGTCAACCTCTTGGGAGGATGGTTTATCCTTCGGTTCTTTTCGGAAGCCGTCGGCATTCTCACTTACTCGCTTCCAAACTCGATAGCCCGATACTGGTTCGTGTCCTTCGGCCTGAGCAAGATTCTGGCCCCTCTGGGACTTTCATGGTCCTCGATCAACTATCCTCTCTGGTCTATCGCCGGACTGTTCCTGGCCACGCTTGTTGCCTTTATTCCCTTCAATAAGAAGCTTTGGCACATTGTGACGATCCCCGTCATCATGTTCGCCAACCTCATGCCTCCAAAGGCCTTTCAACCCGGAGCCCGAAAGGCGCTTCTACCGCTTTCCGTCAAGGAACTCGTCTCTCTCGATGCCTGCGTGAAGTGCGGCAGCTGCGTGGAGGTCTGTCCGGTTTATGCCCAGAATAAGCAGCTGGAGGCCACGATGGGGGGAGTTTATACCAGCTTGAAATCTGTCATTAAAAAGAGATACGGCTTGCCGGGAATGCTCTGGGGGTCGAAGAAAAGCCTGGAGGATCTGAAAAAGTACTCCGAGCAGCCTTATCTCTGTACCCTGTGCGGCAGATGCGCGCTGCAGTGCCCGGCGTTTATAGACACAAGGGAGGTGAGAACGGGCCTTCGTGGGCTGATGGTCGAAAAAGGGAATTATCCTCATTCCATGGACCAACTGTCGGAAACCTTGACAAGAGTTCACAACATCATCGGAGAGCCAAGCGAGGACCGGTCGATGTGGGTCCAAGCCCTGGTTGAACCTCCCAAGGATATGTATCAGAGGGAGAGAGCAAAGGTGGTCTACTTTACCGGATGTGTCGCCTCCTATTTTCCGATGACGAAAAGAATTCCTCAGTCTTTTGCCCAAATCCTGGACAAGGCCGGAGTTGATTTCACTCTTCTAGGAGGCGAGGAATGGTGCTGTGGCTTTCCTCTGATCGCGGCTGGAATGAGGACAAAGGCCAAAAGCTACATGGAACACAATATTGAAAAGGTGAAAGAAAAGGGAGCTGAAAGCGTTGTCTTTGCCTGTCCCTCCTGCTATCATACCTGGATGGAGGAACGTCAAGAGGGAAATGGTTTCCAACTCTTCCATTCCACCCAGTTCCTTAAAAAAATGATCGATGAGGGCAAGATCACCTTTAAGGAAAAGTCGGCCAAGGTAACTTACCACGACCCCTGCGACCTGGGCAGGGCCAGTGGCGTTTATGAAACCCCCCGGGAAATCCTTCGCGCGATCCCCGGCGTACAACTGGTAGAGATGGAGGGGAACAGAGACCAGTGCAAGTGCTGCGGAGGAGGGGGCAATCTTGAGATGGTACGCCCGGACCTCTCCGCCGCCATGGCTCAGGCGAAGATCGAGGAAATCAAGGCTACGGGGGCGGACATGGTGGTTACCGCTTGCCAGCAATGCATCCGTACGATTCAGAGCAATGCCCGAAGGAAGAAGATCCCGATTGTTGCGATGGATATTGTCGAATTTGTCTTGAAGAATATGACTCCATAGGCTGAAAATCGACGCCTCAGGGAAATATACGATGAGTGGGAAACGGTTTTTATGCGAAAGGATGAAAGCCTCGAAGCGGAAACCGGCGGGCAAGAAAAATGATCCGCCCGCCGGCCACGACATGATGTTCCTCAGAAAACAAAACGAGGAAGTGGCCCATGCAAGATGTACGAGGAAGCAAAAGGAGGAAAGAGAATGATTAGGAAACTGCTTTGGACGATCATGGCTTGCATGATCGGTTTTGTTCTGGCAGGTTGCCTCCATAATTTAACCACGGGCACCAAAGTACCGAGAATGACAAAAGAAGAGCTGAAGTCTCTCCTCGGGAATCCAGAGGTGATCGTTCTCGATGTTCGCATCGCCGACGAATGGAAACGAAGTGACCTGAAGATCAAAGGTGCCGTCCGCGAAGACCCGGAAGCAGATTATAGAGCTTGGGCGTCGAAATACGCGAAAGACAAAATACTGGTTTTCTATTGCAGCTGACCGAATGGAGAGACCAGTGCCTGGATGGCACGGCAATTCGTCTCCCTGGGGTATTCCAAAGTGTATGCTTTAAGGGGAGGCTGGGACGAATGGGTTAAGGCAAACTATCCCGTGGAACCCAAATGACTTCTTCTTGGCCCTGCCAGGGAATAAACCGGAAAGGATAAAAACGATGAGGAAAAAAGACTCGGAGCTTTTTAAACCTTTGGTGAGCACGGCCGAGAATTATCTCAGGGCTTATTGCGACGGGAAACAGGCCGATGATGAGAAGGCGAAGATCGCTTTACGGGTGCTTTCGCTCTATCGGCAGATATTAAAAGTGGAACAGCAGAGGGAGCAGATCAAATCAGAATGGCAAAAAGTGGTCGCCGGGGTGGCAGAATTGAAGTCCGGAACGAAGAAAAAACCAAAGAGGAGACCCAAGTCAAAACCTTCGTGAGGACGAGGCCTCATCCCCGGGATTCCAGAACCACTGAGGACTTGCCACGAGGGATGGCGGCTTTTTCTTCCCCCTTCTTTTTGAGCATCCGAGAGTCACTATCTCTTGTCCGAGGTAAGCATTTTTTGCCAAAGATCGACGGCAAACAACTGGACGTGGCCGCAACGATCACAAATCCACATCTTCATCACCCGTTTGCCAGGCGGCTTACCGAAGTACGGGGAGGCATCGGTTTCATCGTAATTCCCCCTTCCACAAACCCTGCATTGTTGTCTTGCTTTTGATTCAACGGCGTCTCCATGGCTATCGATCAAGGACAAGACTTCATCAACCTTCTTGAGAAGGGCCATCGCATCCGGAAGGCAATCCCTTTCATGCTCGACGATACAGTGACCGAATAGATAATTCGCCAGTCGGATGGAATGTCGGTCAGGAAACCTTCTTTCTAAATTGAATTCCTGTTGGTCATAATGCCAAAACGGAAGGTCGGACGCCCCTGAAACCATCGACCATAACAGCTTTCCCAGCGAGAATACGTCGAAGGAAGGTTCGATCTCTTCTATCCGGAGTGGCATCGCCCAGCCGGGCATCCAATCACCTCTTCCGACATTCTCCCAGGTTTTGGAGATTCTCGTGTAGCTGTCATCCGTAAAAAAGATCAAACCGAAATCCCCGAGGACCAGATGATCGTTCCGGTCTAAAAAGACATTTTGAGGCTTGATGTCGCGATGCACAAACCCCCTCTTGTGTAGTTCGCAGACCCCCTCTACGAGCGGCCGGAACGCCCTCAGGGCTCCTGGGAAATCTCCGGCGTACTGGCGGAGGTGTTTGTCGAGCGAACCCTTTGGGTAGAATTTGGAGACGAACCACCTGGAGTCTCGGTCCGCGTCGAGAATCTCCAGCAGGTGAGGATGGGGGATTCCGACCATGGCTTTAATCTCCCGCTTGATTCGTTCTTGAACTCGGTCCACCCCTTTCGTCTCTTTAGGCTTGTGAAGAACTTTCAACGCACCTTGATTCTCCGGGTCTTCCATTCGCAAAAGGTCAACCATCGCTCCCCGATATAATTCAAAGAACTTCTTTCGAGTTTCAGCTTTGTCGGACGACGTTAAGCCCTGGAGCGCGTTCTCGATATCAGGGCGAATCTGTCCGTCGATATCGAATTCTTTCGTGTCGATCACACGATAAACCCTGCCTTGGCCTCCCTGTCCCAGGATGGCAATGATCCTCCACCGATATTTGTAATCCATTTTTTTCTCCCCATAAAAGACACAGATGTTTTTAAAGTAGAAGTAGGGTGCTTTAGACCGTCCTAAAAATGAAGTTTGGTACTGTTGAGGTATCAATTTACAAATTCTCGAAGAAAAAGTCAAATTTTGCATGGTCTTGAGAGACCGTGGTTCGATAACAACGGGATAAGTGTGCTCAAAGAAAAAACTTGACAAAGCAAGGCTGGAGGATACCATATATACATGCATTTGAAGTGGCATTTGAAATGGCGCGAGGGTTGGACTCTTATTTGACGGATATTTCTAGCTAAAAGACTTCATGCGACATTGAAACAATGCGGCTCGCAGCCTAAGAGATTTCAAGGCACCGAATTGACATGCGAAAGCTTTGAAAGAAGAGAGAAGAAACAGGGATAAATTTATTTGGTTGTGAGAAAAACCGTAAGAATGGCGTTGTAAGAAGAGTTTTTGAAGATGCTGAAGGTCGTCAATGCAAGACGAGGACGAAGAAGAAAGTCATAAGATAGGGGGGGCTTAGGCGTATGAAATCGATTTTAAAGGCGGTTTTAGTCAGTCTCGTTCTCTTATTGATCTTTTCTTCCTGCGCCACGATTACGGAGGAGCCGGAAGGAGCCCGATTCTCCCTTGGGAGGAAAGAACCCTCCACCCGGGACGAAATGCGATTATTAAGTCTGGAGGTTCCCCAAAGCGGAAACCTCTCAGCGAACGTAGAATATTGGACAACCATTCATTTTGAGGCAAATTCTAAACCAGAGATTGGTAGAGCTTGTTTTAGCTTCTCGGGCGACGACCAATCCTGCGTGGATGTCCTGGCGAAAGATGTGAACTTTGGGTCGCGTGCATACTTCCGAGTACTAATTCATATTCCCGCGGGGACAAAAAGAATAGACTGTCATGCGGAATACCTTCGAGGCGGAAAAGTCCACCAGACAAATACCGTAACCTATTACGTTGTTGTTGTGAAGAAACCAGAGGAATAATGGCAAAGGGGATGGATGACCCGACGAAGTGTCGATTGATGAACTGGTCCCATTTGCTCCGTTCCGCCTAAACGCCCTACGGGCGATCCGAATGGAGAAATTGACTCAGTGAAATTATCTAAGCGAATAGATTCTGGTAGCAATCAAACAAGAAAGGAGGTGGCTCCGGTCGACCCGTCATGCTGTTTGCCGGAAGGAAGTTGAGTTTGAAAATGTCGGTTCACTTTTAGGGCAGCAGAGGATAAGGAGGGGCATTCGGTTCCTGGACAAACCAGCCATCCCTATTCTACTCTAGGTCCATCTGGAAGGGGAGGGGATAATCTCCCGTGAAGCATGCGTAGCAGAACTGTTCAGCGTCCCCCTCCATGCACTTCTTCAAACCTTCTAAACTCAAATAATGCAAAGAGCTTGCATTAATGAATTTCTGAATCTCCTTTACTTCGTGGGAGGAGGCGATCAACTCCGATCTTTTCGGCGTATCAATGCCAAAAAAACAAGGGTGGGTGATGGGGGGAGAGCTGATTCGAACGTGAACTTCTTTCGCACCGGCGCCTCGAAACATCCGGTTGATCTTCCGGCTGGTGGTCGCCCGGACGATGGAGTCATCTACAGTGACGATCCTTTTGCCCTTCAACAGTTCCTTTACGGGGTTTAATTTGATCTTTACGCCGAAATGCCGAATTCGTTGTTCGGGTTCGATGAACGTCCTTCCGATATAATGATTCCTGATCATTCCCAGCTCCATGGGGATCTTCGACTCTGCGGCGTAGCCAAAGGTAGCGGGGAATCCGGAATCCGGGATAGGGACAACCATGTCCACGTCGACAGGCGATTCTTCTGCGAGCTGCACTCCAAAAGATTTTCTGACCTCGTAAACATTTCTGTTGAAGAGAAAGCTATCCGGTCGGGCGAAGTAGATGAACTCAAAGATGCACTGGTGACGCGGTTTTTGAGGAAATGGTCTGAAGGACTTTAACCCTTCTCCGTTAATCAAGAGAATCTCTCCGGGTTCGATCTCCCTGACGAACTTAGCTCCGATCAGGTCAAAGGCACATGTCTCGGATGCAAGCACAGGTGCATTCTTAAGTTGTCCGAGAGCCAGAGGCCTAAAGCCAAAAGGATCCCTGGCTGCGATCATTTCGTTCTCCGTCAGAATCAGCAACGAATAGGCCCCTTCGATCTGTTTAAGGGCGTGGACCGTGCGTTCTACGAACGATTTTTCTTTGGAACGGGCCATGAGATGAACAATGACTTCGGTATCCATGTTAGACTGGAAAATAGACCCTTTGGATTCGAGGTCGCCCTTGATAAGGAAAGCGTTGGTCAGATTACCGTTGTGGGCCATGGCCAAGCTCCCCTTGTAGTAATCGACCGTGAAAGGTTGAGCATTTTTGAGCTCGCTTGAGCCCGCAGTGGAATACCGGACGTGACCGATGGCGTTTCTGCCGGAAAGCTTCTTCAGATTATCTCGCGTAAAGACTTCAGAGACCAGCCCCATCTGACGGTAATGGTGAAGCTGCCTATGATCCGAGGAAACGATTCCTGCGCTCTCCTGGCCCCTGTGCTGGAGGGCATAAAGGCCGAGATAAGTGAGGTTAGATGCTTCGGGGTGATTATAAATGCCAAAAATGCCACACATATTTTCTCCCCTAAAAAAGGATGAAAGTCCTCAGGAGCAGACGTTCTAATGCTTTCTGCAACCCTTATCGCCCCTCCTTATGCAAGACAAATAAACCTAAGGTCCTAGACTGGCCCTTTGAAACCTCGGCCGATTGAATCCTGTTTATCCTTTGTCCTCGTAGCCCCTTGGATGTTTTCGGTGCCATTCCCAGGCGGTCTCGACGATCGTTTCCAAGCTGGAATAACGAGGGGTCCATCCAAGGTCCTTCCGAATCTTTTCCGAGCTGGCAACGAGCCGAGCAGGATCCCCCGGTCTCCTTGGAGAATCGACTGAAACAACCCCTCTCCGCGTTACTTTTCTTATTGCCTCAATCACCTCTCTCACCGAGTACCCCTTTCCATTTCCGAGGTTATAAATCCCGGACACCTTCCCCTGTTCTAATTCCCGAAGGGCTAAAACATGGGCGTGAGCCAGATCAGTGACGTGAACATAATCGCGGATGCAGGTCCCGTCGGGAGTATCATAATCCGTCCCCAAAACAGGAATGGAAGTTCCACCCGACGTCGCTTTAATCGCTACCGGAATCAGATGGGTTTCGGGAGAGTGATCCTCTCCCAACTTGCCCCCTGGATCAGCCCCTGCTGCATTAAAGTACCTCAGCGAGATGAAGCCCAATTTACCTCCATCATGGAAAGCTTGCAAGACCTTCTCAAAGATCCATTTGGTCTCGCCATAGGGATTTGTCGGAGCGCAAGGGTGCCCCTCAGAAATAGGAACTTTCGCGGGCTCGCCATACACGGCAGCCGATGAGGAGAAAACAATTTTCCCCACATTAAATTCTTCCATCATTTCAAGTAACTTTAGGCCATTTTTCACGTTATTATTGTAATATCTTACCGGATCTTTGACAGACTCCCCAACGAGGCAATCCGCTGCGAAATGCATCACCGCGTCAATGGAATTGGCTTGAAACGTCTCTTTAAGCTTTTCTAGGTTAGAAAGGTCACCCTCGACGAAAGGAGCATCCTCAGCAGCTTTTCGATGGCCAGTCCGCAGATTGTCAAAAACGATGGGCTTCTGATTTTGGCGAAGAAGTTCCTTGACCACATGACTTCCGATATATCCTGCTCCCCCCGTTACAAGAATTGTTGCCATATGGCCATTTTATAAGGGATTCTGGAGCAATTTGTCAATGACGCCAGGCCTTCTTAGGCATGAGCTCCAACGCAAACCCAAGTCAGCATGCATCCCAACCTATGCCAAGCGGCTCTTTGCGAAGATGGATGGGAGTCCTTCGAATGTTTTTTATCCAACGAGGGGGTTAAATCTCTCTGAGACGGACGTTTGCGGGTGATTTTTCTACGATTTCTGAAATATCTTTCAAGTATTTTGAGATCTTCTCCGATTCATCCGTGTGGTAATCGGGAATCTTTGTGATTCCGTATTTCTCGTATTCATCCAGAACGAATTTAACGGTCATGTTTTCGACCGTCCGTCCTGGTTGAAAGGCCACCTCACTCTTGATTCCTTTTACCGTCTCAACGACAAGGCCCACATCGGCCAACTCATGGAGGAGCTGTCCTACCAGACGAACCGGGACCTCCAAAACAGAAGCAATCTGGTGAGCACTCAAGGGCTTTTCTCCCCGGGAAAACTTTTGGGTGAGAATGTGGAAGATCCTGAGCATCAGAAGCCTTTTCGCTGAAACACTCAGCCTGGAATAGTCCGGATGAAATCCATACGTCTCATAATGCTCATTGGCATAAGCGATCTCCGCCCCGAAGAGGACGATCATCCAACTCATTTGAAGCATAGCTAAGAAAAGAGGCAAAGCCGCGAAGCTCCCATAAATTGCACCGTAGCTCGCCACTCCGATTTGAAATTTAATATAGATCCATTGAACGATTTGCGCGATCGTCCCCGCAACAATTCCCCCCAGAATAGCTGATCGGATTGGAATCCGGGTGTTTGGCATGATCAAATAGAGGATCGTCAGGAGAGCCCAGATGGATACATAGGGGAGTAAATTCAGCACGAGGAAAATAACCTTACTGAATACCCCCAACAAAGCGATCTTATTGACGATGACTCTGACTTGACTTGCCACGAGCACGGTCGCGCTGCTGGAAATGATGAAGAGGACAGGGGCAAAGACCATCAGCGCAACATAATCGCCAAACTTTCTTACCAACGTTCTCGCTTTCTTCACTTCCCAGATCTCGTTCAACGATTCTTCAATTTTCCCCAAAATCGATATGACTGTCCAAAGCAGCAATACCGCACCGACGCCCGCGATCAAACCTCCTTTCGCCTGATCGAGAAGGTTGTGAGAAAAGGAAACAATCTGTGTGGTGATGTTCGCTTGCCAATTTGCCTTATGTGCCATTTCGAAAATCTGTTTTTCGATCAGTTTTTCAAGACCGAAACCTTTAGCCATAGCAAAGGCGACGGCAATGACGGGAACAACATTCAGCAAAGAATAGTAGGTCAATACGGAAGCCGTCTTTTGACAGTTATCCCTGATAAACCCTCGAAATGCCAAAAGAATAACGCGCAGGCATCTCATGAGCCAGGCTTCCAACGGCGAAAGGTCCTTCAACCGAATTTCCCAAATGCCTGTCTTAAAAAAGGTGATGAGGCGTGATACCATGGCAGGTCTCCTGTCATAGTTTATTTCGACCGGGGAGATAAGAAAACCTGCTCAAGGGTCAGGTTCTCTTCTTCCTAGGCAGCTTTCAACTCAGAGGTACAGTTCGGACAACGCGTTGCCTTGATCGGGATGACAGAAAAGCAGTATGTGCACTCTTTCGTCGTTGACACCGCAGGAGAAGCTTCCTTTTGGCGCTTCAGTTTATTGGTGGTTTTCACAATGAGAAACACGCAAAAAGCAATAATGACGAAACTGATGACGGTGTTAATGAAGATGCCAACATTGATGGTCACCGCGCCCGCTGCCTTGGCAACGGCAACCGTCGCATAGGGACCGGCCATTTTGCCATCTTTTAACACAAGAAAGATATTGGAAAAATCGATATTCCCGAGAAGCAGACCGATGGGCGGCATGATGACATCCTGGACGAGCGAATTGACAATCGTACCGAAGGCCGCCCCGATGATGATTCCGACGGCCATATCCACTACGTTTCCTCGCATTGCGAATTCTCTAAATTCCTTTAACATGGCCTATCCCTCCTGCGGGTTATCAAATTATCAAAACTTGTTTGGAATTACTTCAACTTAAAATCAACACGGCTGTCCTTGACTTTTTCTTTTTTCTCGGGGGCGAGTGACTTTGGCTCAAGGATAAACACCCTCTCCGCTTCAACCTGTCCAGATTTTAGGATGGCCTCTTTTGCCTTCATGGATCTTTGAGACGCAAGGGTTCTCAGGTCCCCTTCCTTGATTTCGATATGGGTCAACATTAATTTTTCCATTTCCGGAACAGGCAGATCTTTCGCCATGCCGATGAAGTTCTTCGGCTTCGGGAACTTCTCCTCTTTGTACGCCATCTTCAGATATTTCCCGTATTCAGAGGATTCAATTTTGACCTCATCGACTGGGATGGCCGGAGATCCTTTCTTGATGATTTCATTTAACTTTTGTAGTCTGATTTTATTGTCAAAAAAATACTGTTTCAACCCGTCCTTGTCCTTTTCGAGGTCGACGTGGCCTTCGATATCCAATTTGAGCGCCGGTCGATCACGGAGGGCTTTCGCGATAGTTTCAAGCTTCTTTGAACTCGCTTCCGAAAGAACGCTTCTCCCGTAATCGAACTCAATGTAACTCAATTCCTCTCCGCCTCCGAAGGCAGCTCCCAGAAGCGAAAAAGGTGAGGTAGCGGCCTTTGAAATCAGATTAACGAGGACCTTCAGGATCACTCCCAAGACGCTGAATTTCGGATCATCCAGGCTCCCGGTGACGGGCAGGTCTAATTTGATCTCTCCGTTCCTATCCTTTAGAAGAGCAACAGCCAGTTTAACGGGCAGCTTGGTCGCCTTAGGGCTTTCAACTTTGTCGCCGAATGTAAATTGATCGATAAAAATGTTATTCTGTGAATCGAGCTTCCTCTTGGCGATGAGATAACTCAGATCGAAGGAGAGTTTTCCTTTTTCAATGGTATAACCGACGTATTTCCCGGAATAAGGAGTTGCGGCACTCAGGTCCAAATCTTTGATTCTAGCCTTCAAATCTACATAGAGGTCATCTCTCAGAGGATTGATTTTTCCCGTCACTTCCAGGGGAGTATACTCATTCAGCTTTCCCCGAAGCTCAACATCCGCAGTTGTATTTGCCTCGGCCGAAAGCCCTGAGACTCTTCCTCCCATTTCTGACAGGCTCATTGAAAATTCCGGGTTGACCGACTTGTCCGAAACGTCAATCTTTCCCCCCTGAAGAGTGATTTGGCCTATCTTGATATGCTTTGGGGGCGCCTTTTCCTCTGTGAGGGAATTTCTTTTCCCCTGTTGGGCGGCAGCCGGGGGGGGTAAGGCTTGCTTTGGTTCCTCCGTTTTCATGATCTCCTGAAGATTGATTCTTCCTTGGGGATCGACGGATACGCGGGCATAGAAATCGGTTAGGGCAATCCCTTTGATGTCAAC
>Ga0335081_10004059_pt1 | contig 23119 bp, 24 predicted proteins | sample Lox_Sample_35_FD_206713 | JGI IMG/M metagenome (GOLD analysis project Ga0335081, IMG submission 206713) | Soil microbial communities from Loxahatchee National Wildlife Refuge, Florida, United States - Lox_Sample_3.5 | ecosystem: Environmental > Terrestrial > Soil > Wetlands | place: USA...
GGAGTAGTGGCTGTTTGGCACAGCCTGCAGTCAACCGGTTCGCCTGGAGAAATACCAGGTCATCTGCATCAGCCCATGAACCGGGGACGTGGCAAACATCTCTGCCGCATCTGCGAACAGAATCTGCTTTGGCTCTCAGTCGTTGCAGGGCCTGATTCGGGAATCCTCGTCCTTCACAGGCCGGGGAGGATGTCAAGTATGCTGTGATTAAGACTACAAGGGGATACGTAAGGGGTCTCCAATGAAAATCGATTTGTACGGGTGAGACTCGATTCTGGAGACAAGAAGGGACGGTAGTGACTGGTGTATGATTAGGATGCTTTATAATTTTAATATAAACAGTTAGCGACTAAAAGACAAACAGTTATCTCATTCCGCAATTTTTATATGTCTTATAATACCCACACAGGGTTATATGCTGGAGATTGGCATAGTCATGCATAATTCCCCATGCAAGTGGTTTTGATGGCTTGTACATTTTAACTGCGTAAACTGTTTGAACAATCAAGCAGCACGTACGAAAGCAGCCATTGTTTGAACTAAGGCGGTTTAGCTTCGGCATTAAATCTTATGTCTGTGCAGAGCCTGAAGCTCCCACGTTTAAAATGCTTAAGGCATGTATCTGCACTCAAGTTTTTGAAATTCCACATGACTGCGGAAAGGAGGTAGTGAAACTAAAAAGAGCATATCGTTTTATTGAGTATGGACGAGAAAAGGTCGTCTGGGCGGATTCGCAGAGGTTCGCTTTGCTAAGGACAGCGAGCAAAATCTAAAACTTCCTTTTTTTCACCAACCCCCCCTTAGGAGGCAACTTTTATGTCTGGATATCGATTTGGTAAGCACCCACCGAAGCATGATTATCGGACCCTTCGATTGAAGAACTATCTGACGTCTGCGCTTGCGGCGCCACCTCCATCCTACGACGTTCTATCCAAAGTCTACCAGAAGCTGAGCATATCGGATCCCAAGCAGCTATTTCCTATGGATGGTAACGACACCTGGGGGGACTGCACGATCGCTGCGGTGGCGCATGCAATCACGACATATCGCGGCCTGATAGGAGAAAAGCAAATAATGGATCAACAGGCTGTGGTCAAGCTGTATATGCATCTGACCGGTGGTATCGATTCCGGCTTGAACGAACTCGACGTTTTGAATTACTGGCGCCAAAATTCCGTTTCCGGGGATCGGATACTGGGTTACGTCAGCGTCAATCACAATAATCACACGCACGCTCAACAGGCAATTCAGCTTTTTGGTGGCATCTACCTGGGGTTTCAGGTGCAACAGGACTGTGTTCAGGAGTTTACTGCCGGACAGCCTTGGACGCCGGGTCCGCTGACACAGGACGGCCACGCGGTGTTTGCCGTTGCCTACGATTCGACTGGCGTGACTGTCCTGACGTGGGGAAATACACAAAAGGCGACCTGGGCATGGTGGGATGAATGTGTCGATGAAGCCTACGCGATTCTGCCGCCAGAAGCGAAGGCAGCGGACTTTGACCCAGGCTTCAATTTCGCTCAGTTGCAAGCCGATATGGCGGCAGTGGCGAGCTGACTTGGACTGTCTGTTCAGCAGCCATACCAGTTTGCTGAAAGTCGCAGCTCCAGCACTATACGGAGTCTCCGGACGCCGAATAGTCAAATATTCGAGCGCACTGATTTTCATCGGTATTCTGATTAATCACGTTCCGCTTTCCAAGGTTTGTAAAGAGCAGCAATCATCGCCTTTGGAACGCGTGCAATTGAAAAAGCGGTCACCCGCTGCAATTCGAAATAGAATTCGCGGTTAAAAAGATATGATAATTGATTTAACTTTGTGTTGATAAAGGCATAGAACTAGCTATTTTAAAGCGTGTAGTATGCCCGTCCCCTCGCTACAATTATCCGAGCGATTGAAGCTGACTGGAGCAGAATCAAAAGGCAGCAGACTCATAAAATGCTCAACAACGCAGGAGAAGCTCCTGTTTTCGCTTAGTATGGGGAAAAGCCTCGTAGACCGCTTCAATGAAACAGGCACCAGATAGGCGGCAAAGCAGGCCGATCCAAAGAGGATAACGAAATAAACCAACGCGCCAAGCAGTCTCGTTGAATCACGATGCCTGTTCGTCGCGTGTGGTTTTTAATCGCATTGCTTCAATCTGATATTGTGCGCTATTTTCTATGATATGGTCCAAGGTATCGTCGTACACAATGTAGATTGTGCTACAATAAAACCATGAACGCGGTGAAAGACAAGACAAGCCGGCTCAAGAGCCCTCAAGGCCGACTAATCATAGCAATCATACTCATCAGCGCAGCCTTTTATATTTGGCAGCAATATGTGACTCCTTCCGGCCCGGAGCGTTTTACGATTTCCTACAGCCAGTTCATTGATCAGCTCAACCTATCAAACATAAAATCTGTATCCATCCAAAAACTGCGGGTGAACGGCGAATTCATCAAAAAATCAGATATCACTCTCACTGGTTCGACAAAGCCTGTTTCGGTTCAGTTCTTCGTAACCTACCTCCCGACCTTCCAGGGGCAGGATCTTTTGAACCAGCTCAACGCGAAAAAAGTCGCCATCAATATCGAGCCGCCCGATGAAGTCTCGCCGATGTGGGCTTTTGTCCTGAATATACTGCCCTGGGCGCTCATACTTGGATTCTGGTTTTTTATGATGCGACGCGCACAGCAGCAGATCCAGGGAGGAGCGGGCGGGCTTTTTACCTTCGGCCAGAGCAAAGCTAAACTCTATGACGTCAAGCGACCAAAAGTGACGTTCAAGGATGTTGCGGGGCTGGACAATGTCAAGCAAGAGCTCAGGGAGTCGATTGAGTATCTAAAAGATCCCTCGAAGTATGCAACGATTGGGGCCAAGGTGCCCAAGGGCGTTCTGCTCATCGGCCCTCCGGGCACCGGGAAAACGCTCCTTGCCAGGGCCTCGGCGGGAGAGGCGGGAGTCCCGTTTTACAGCATCAGCGCCTCGGAATTCATCGAGATGTTCGTCGGTGTCGGCGCCTCCCGGGTCCGGGATATGTTTAAAAAGGCCCGCGATTCCCATCCGAGCATCATATTCATCGACGAGATCGATGCCGTGGGACGTACACGTGGTGCAGGGCTTGGAGGAGGGCATGACGAGCGCGAACAGACGTTAAACCAGCTTCTGAGCGAAATGGATGGATTCGACCCCCACGAGGAGGTCATCGTGATGGCTGCGACAAACAGGCCCGATGTTCTGGATCCCGCGCTCCTGAGGCCAGGCAGGTTCGATAAACATATTGTGGTAGACCGCCCAGGTTGGAAAGAGCGCAAGGCCATTCTTGAAGTCCATGTAAGGGGGAAGGTCCTTGATGCCGACGTGAACCTCGATACCATTGCCCGCGGAACGCCGGGCATGACCGGCGCGGATCTCGAGAACTTGGCGAACGAGGCGGCGCTCGTTGCGGTCAGGAAAAATGAGAGCATCATCCATATGAGAGATTTCGAAGAGGCCCGTGACACAATCCTCATGGGTGGCGTGCGCGAAGAGACGATCACCGATGCGGAAAAGAGGATCACCGCCTATCACGAAGCAGGACATACCCTCGTGGCCCGAGAACTCCCTGGTACGGACCCGATCTATAAGGTGAGCATCATCCCAAGAGGGATGGCCATGGGCGTCACCCAACTTCTGCCGGAAGAGGACCGGCACTATTATCCCCGTACGTATCTCATGAACAAATTGAGCGTCGCACTCGGTGGTAGGTGCGCGGAGAAGATCGTATTCAACGACGTGAGCAGCGGAGCCCAGAGCGATCTGAAGGAAGCAACATCACTTGCAGAAAAAATGGTGGCCCAGTGGGGCATGAGCGACAAGGTCGGCCCAATGAACCTCGGCAGAGGGGAAGAGCACCCCTTCCTGGGACGGGAACTTGCGCAGCCCAAGCGCTACAGCGATGAAATGGCCTGGATCATGGATCAGGAGATTCAGCGGCTGATCAACGAAGCTGAAAGCACTGCCATGGCAATCCTCACGAAGAGCCGGCGAATCCTTGACCCCTTGGCTGAGGCACTCATCAAAGAAGAGGTCCTCGACAAGGCGGAGATCGAACGCATCATCGGAGAAACGAAGGACAAAGGGGCCCCGGAAAAACCCGGCGCCTAACCTGCGACTAACCCAAAAAATGCGTACTGGAAGGGGTTGCTATTGGAGGCCAGTGAGCGCTGTTGTCTCCTGGCTGAATATTCTTTATTTCAGGATGACGTTATGCTTCTTCGTTGTAAGGAATGAATGAAATATCAGAAAGGATTCAGGCCATGGAGGATGTCAATGGGATTCTTATTGTAAGCAGAATGACCAGATGGGGCGCGAAGGCAGTCCGTTATGGGGTGGCAAAGAAGGACGGGGCCACGCTGACTGTCTTTCACGTGATCCATGGCCCCTTGGGGATCGAAGGCTGGAACCTCCCGATGCCTCACTTGGACAAGGATTACCGGAAACTCCTGAAGAAAAACGCGACAGCAACTGGGTGATATCATCGCAAACAATGGCGGCATGCATCGAAAGAAGTTAATATGCTTTGCATTCTGTAGTTTGGTATCTATGGATTATTGGACTTATTTTGATGCCTATTGCTGCAGTTTTGCCACAAATAAAAAAAGGAGGAAACATGAAACTCAAAGGGAGCAAAACAGAGAAAAATCTGCTCGCGGCATTTGCGGGAGAATCGCAGGCAAGGAACCGCTACGCCTATTTTTCAAGCACGGCGAAAAAGGAAGGGTATGAACAGATAGCGGCGATCTTCATCGAGACCGCCGATAACGAAAAGGAGCACGCCAAGCGGTTTTTCAGTTTCCTCGAAGGCGGCATGGCGGAGTTCACCGCCACGTTTCCCGCAGGACTGATCGGCACCACGGCCCAGAACCTCAAGGCCGCCGCAGACGGCGAGAAAGAAGAATGGGGGACCCTCTATCCGACATTTGCTCGGACTGCCGATGAAGAAGGTTTCCGCGCTGTCGCCGAGGCTTTCAAGTACATCGCGAAGGTCGAAGTAGAGCACGAGAAGCGATACCGCAAACTGCTCGAGAACGTCGAGAAAGGAAAGGTCTTCAAGAAGGACAAACCTGCCGTCTGGAAATGCCGCAACTGCGGATACCATCATGAGGGGGCCGATGTTCCCGATGTCTGCCCCGCATGCCTGCACCCCAAGAGCTTCTATGAACTTGCGGCCGAGAATTATTAATGCAACCTTAGTAATGTATGTTCAATGCGACTGCCTTTGCTGTCGATCTTTACCGGGGACATAAGCCGGATTTTGACGTTTTTAGCCAACGCTCCTTCCTTTGCAGTGGCTAGTCTAGCAAACGCATAAAATTTAGGGAGTATTCGTTAACGTTACCGTAAAATAAGCTATTTTGTCCGTTAACATTCTCAACGCTCGATGAATCTTACCATCTATTGTACCGTGCATGGTGAGGAGTATTCTCTTTCGTTGCCGCTATTCTGCTGGTACCTGTGAACAGCCGTACATGGTAGAAGGAGGTTCACGACATGGCTGAGGCTCATACAACAGAAAGAAAAAAATTTGCTGTGCTGTTGTCAGCAGGGGTTCGAGATGTCGGCAAGGTGAAATCGGCGCTTATGTTTGCCGCTCTTGCACAGTATTCTGGCTGCAATACCGTCGTCTATTGCGTACAGGATGGAGCTGATGCGGTTACCAAAGGAGTAATCAAGGAAGAAGGGACGTTACCACCCGGTGTTCCTACCTTTGAGCAGCGCCTGGATGAGGCCCTTGAGGCAGGGGTCAAGTTCCAATTGTGCGATCAGGTAGCAAAAAACAGGAACCTCGTGAAAGAAGACCTGATCGAAGGGACGGAGATCGTCGGCGGGGTACATCTGATTCTTTACGCGCTGGAGTACGACGGGATGCTTTTTTTTTAAAGTTCAGTTTCTTTCTGCCGCTGTCGTTTTTCGGCGGACCTGGAGCGATAGTCGAACGTGCATAATCATTCTTAGGAGATAAATTTATTATCCAAGGGAGGAAACATGGGGGATGATCCGGAAAAGAGCCTTTTTGAGAATGCCAAGGATATGATCGGCCGGCTCGAGGAAACAAAGAACGGTATGGCGCTACTGCTTATTGCCAAGACCCTTATGAACAATGAGGAACTTACTGAGGCCGTCGCTGATGCAGTTGTGAAAAGTCGGGGGGGTGAGCTGGGATATATCCTGAAAGTACTGAAGGAGAGACCCCGTACGTTCAATCCTTATCTCCTTAAAGGCATGACCATTTACAGGGAGCCCAAGGCCCTGAACAGGAAGACCGCGGAGTTGGTGGCAGTGAGCGCGGCAGCGGCGCTCCACTGTGAGCATTGTCTCGAAGCGCACATGGCCCAGGCCGTTGTAGAGGGTGCATCGCTCGACGAGATCATGGACACGCTGCTCGTCGCCGGTTCGATCTCGGAATCGTCCCTGTACTCCGTCGCATTCCGTAAATACAAACAGTTGGAAGGGAAACTGGGATCTTCTTGATGTCGATGGTATATAAAAAACGAATAAAGGCAGAGCGAACAAGGAATTAGGCCGATTCATGAGAAGCGAGGTGTGAATACATGAGGGCAATCAAAGGAGGATCACATGTTATGGACAATCGCTGTGGTATTGATAATTCTGTGGTTGCTGGGATTTGTGAGTAATTATACGATGGGTGGATTTATCCATATTTTACTCATAATTGCAATTGTAGTGGTCTTGATCAGAATCATTCAGGGGCGAAAAATTATATAGTCAGTGAAGCTGCAAAAGGGCACCGAGCGACCTTAGTCACAGGAGAGAGCGGTCATGCACAGCCACATGGCGCAAATCTTGCGCGGAGCCGAAAAGCCTGGTGCAGAAAAAACCATATTGAACTCAATTGATTGGTTCAAAAAAACTCGTTTAAAAAGGAGGAACCCAGATGATGGAAAACAGAAAGGTCAGGAAAGTATTCAAAAGCAGGCATACGCTCGAAGGAGCAGGGGTCCATCTCAGACGAGTTTTCGGAAACAGCGAGGTTCCGCTCTTCGATCCTTTCCTGTTGCTCGATGATTTTCGCAACACCGATCCATATAAGTACATCAAAGGATTTCCCTGGCACCCTCATCGGGGGATCGAGACGATTACCTATGTTCTGAAAGGTGACGTCGAGCACGGAGACAGCATGGGAAACAAGGGCATGATTACCTCGGGTGACATGCAGTGGATGACGGCGGGGAGCGGCATCATCCATCAAGAGATGCCACAAGGAGACAACGAGGGTGTAATGGAGGGATTTCAACTCTGGGCCAACCTTCCCAAATCCCATAAGATGATGGATCCCCGGTACCGTGATATAAAGAGCTTGCAGGTGCCTGAGGTCGTGATGAAGAGCGGCGCGAAGGTCAAGGTCATCTGTGGAGCCATGGGGGGGATACAGGGCCCGGTCAGGGACATTGTCATTGATCCCGAGTATCTCGACGTCACTCTCCCGGCCCTTTCCGAATTCGTACACAAGACTCCGCGCGGCCATACGGTCTTCGCTTATGTGATCGGCGGCAAAGGCATCTTCTGCAATGAAAGGAACCCCTATGCCTACGATGTAGAGGGGGAGAACTATTTCGACATGGATCGCGATCAATATGTCCACAACGGAATGGCGGTACTCTTTGGCGGTGGCGATCTGGTGACTGTCTTGGCGGAGAGCGAACCGGTGCGCTTCCTGCTCATATCAGGCAAGCCCATTGGCGAACCCGTGGCCTGGTACGGCCCGATCGTGATGAACACCGAGGAAGAGCTGCAGCTGGCGTTCGAAGAGTATCGGAACGGAACGTTTATAAAGCATCGTAATTTGCAGTGAGTTTAACGGACCGTAACCGTGACATAGGAAGTGAAGCGCGATAAGTTCAAAGCGCGTGCAGTTCTAGTGCCCTAAAGTCAGCCTGGGGAAACAGGATCGTGGGCGGTGCGAATTTAGAGAGTAGCCAACTAACCCCATGCAGCGGGGAACTCCGCCTGCGGCTCAGCAAAGCCAAACAATACGAATATGCGGATATTATCTTTAGCAGAGATTTCAAAGTATTGAAGGCAAGGACAAGGATTCAAGTGAGAAAACGAAATGACATATCAAGCGTTCGATTGACGCAAAGGTTATTCGTTTTTGTCATGTTCATAGTGGTCCACGGATGCGCTGTTCCTACCATGAAGCCAATAGCGCTCACTCCGGAAACAAATGCATTGAATCTCCAGAAGAAGTCTGTCGTGCTCTTGACAGTAAGGACATCGAATCAGTACAGGGCTTACCACCAGCCGTATGTTTGGGGTGTTGTAGTCGTAACTAACGATGGCAGAGTGAAAAAAGAAACTTATAGATTCGGAGATTTAGTCGGGGGCTTGGAGCGGTTTGAAGAAGTTAAAGAACAATTTAATGAGTATCTTATCAGCTTGAGTCTTCCCCCTGGCAAGTACAAACTCACATATATCAATGGAACTGGCAGTGGTACCCGCGGAAACTTTGACATCCCCGTGTTTGCCGATTTCGAACTCCCGCCGAACAGAATTGTCTACCTAGGCAGGATTGAGGCTACGCTCAGAGAGAGGAAAAGTGCCAGCGAGTTAAGGGGTGGGCCTGAAGGCCCGCTCCTCGATCAGCCATTTACGGGTTTTTATGCAGGAACGTTTGATATTGTGATTTACGATAATTACGATAAAGACATCTCCCTGTTCAGGCAAAAATATGCACTACTCAACAATTTTACCATCGAGAAGGAGGTCTTGCCGCCGTGGAAGCAACCTTCAGAGGCCGAGTTAAAGAATTTCGAAAAGTTCTACCCATATCTGAAAAATTAAAAATCGTCTTTGCCACAGTACGTAAAATAGGCACTGCCGTTGTAATAAATGATTTTAAAGATTTTTTCAGAATACAGGAATTCATGATATTAAAATATATTAGGGATAAGGATGTTTTCGCCTGACATATAAGGCAGGAGAGAGAGCGCGTGGCGGGCACATGATCACGGCCGCTTGATGTGTCCCGTAAAGGCATGAAATTCGCACCTTGAAAGTGCCTGATAAACCGAGATTTGAGTAGATCTGTCAAGGCGTCCAAGAAGGAAATCGTTGTTGGACAGACATCTTGCTTCAGTGTCCGTATAGAGGCTACTTTCCGTTCAGGATTTCTTTGAAGCATGTTGAATTTCGTATGTTGTATCAGTCGTTCTCTTCTTTAAGGTGTTTCCAATTGTTATATCCGTTATCAACGGAAATCCTGAGCCATTTACATGCCTCATTGCCATCGGCATCAATAGAGTATAGACATGCCATATAGTATGGGACGTCCAAATTCTTCGGGTAAAGCTCGCCTGCTTTGTTGAAGTCAGCAATTGCCCTGCTATTGTCGCCCAGTATTTGATATGCAGACCCTCGATTATAATATACCTTCCAATCCTTCAGATTCCGCTCTATTGCTTTATTGAAATCGGTGATAGCCTGTAGATGGTTTCCTAACCTGCTATGCACTACACCTCGAACAGCGTATATCCAGGCGTTATTTGAATTCAGCTCTATAGCCTTGTTGTAATCATTGATAGCCTGCTGATATTTCCCCAACTTATCATACGAATTCCCTCGATTCATATATGCGTTTGTATTCCTTGGATTCAGTTCTATAGCCTTGGTGTAGTCAGTGATAGCCATCCGGTGGTTTCCTATATCATGGTAAGTATCCCCTCGATTATAATATGCCTCTGCAAAATGAGGATTGAGATATATCGCTTTGCTGTAATCGTTGAGAGCCTGCTGATGGTTGCCTAATTTTTCATAAGCAATCCCTCGCCACTTACATGCTTCTGCATGTTTCGGATTTAGCTTAATCGCCTTACTGTAATCATTGATAGCCATCTGATAGTTTCCTAAAGCCAAATCAACAGCTCCCCGGCCTAAATAAGCATCCACAAGTTTCGAATTCAGTTCTATCGTTTTGTTGAAATCATTGAGAGCCTGCTGATAATTTTCTAATGCGGCATAAGCAAACCCTCGATAATAATATGCCCATGCATATTTCGGATTCAGTTCTAGAGCTTTGTTGTAATTATTGATAGCCTCCTGATGGTTTCCTAGAGCATTATATGCAACTCCCCGATTATAATACATATAATACGCCATGGTATCTTTCGGGTTCAGTTCAATCGCCTTGTTGTAATCATTGATAGCCTCCTGATGGTTTCCTAAAGCATCATAAGCATGCCCCCGATTATTATATGCCCATGCATATTTCGGATTCAGCTCTAGAGCTTTGTTGTAATCATTGAGAGCCTGTCGATAGTCTTCTAACTCAGCATAAGCATGTCCTCGCGTATAAAAAGCCAGCGCATCCTTAGGATTCAACTCAATGCTTTTCGTATACGCATCAATCGCATCACGAAGGTTGTTTGATTGATGAAAAACGTAACCTTTATCAAACCAGTCCTGCGCTCTTAAATCTTGGATCGCACTTGCATATTCATCCTGTTTTCTTGTATCGCCCTTGACTAATTCCAATTCCTTCTTGAGCCGCTCAACTTTTTTCATTGCTTCTTTTGCTTTTTTCTTTGATTCTTCAAGTTCCTTGGTTTTTTGTACATCATTTCTTAGTGCTTCGACTGATTTAGCAACTTCCTCCTGGTCTGCTGTAATCTTTGCTCTAAGATAATAGGTTCTTCCATCCCACTTCTCGTCAATAACCTCGACGCTCACGATTCCTGCCGTTAGCGTTGTTATTTGGTCATTGGTCAATTGGCAATTTTTCACTTCGGTTTCACTAATAAGGTAAGTTCCAAGCTGTTCCAACAAAGCCCTTTTAACCTGTTCAAGCGCAATGGCTCGACTCGACACTTTGCTGTCAATGCCGTTTGCCATATAAGAGTCTTCCTTGATGAAGGTTTTATTTTCTGCAGAAGCTGTATCGGCTAAAAATAGCGAGAATATTAAACCTAGAGCGGTTAAAAATAATTTGGTTCTATTTATTGCCATGAGCCGTTGCTCCATCTAGGAAATAAAGTATCCCATAACAATAGGTAAAAAAGTTGGTGCGGGTATTGCTAAAGTAGTATGGCAGGCGATATTAAATCTGTCAAGTGTATTCGGATAAAAACCTATTGTGATTTAATGGGTTCAAGGTTCTTAGGTTTAATATACTCATGCGAATTCATCTTGGTCGTGACTCGGTAAGCTTCGAGTTCCTCCGATGAAAATGGCTTCCATACAATGGCCGTAGCAACCAAGACTCGTGTCATGTACCGCTGGGTCATTGAGTTTATGCGTTTCGAGTCCACGATGTCCTGACAGCCATCCTCGAGCAGTTTTGTTCTCTCCTGATTATTGCTTTCTCGATTGATTTTTCCAGGTATCTCCGATCATTATTCTTATCCTTTAAAAAACCCGCTAAAACCCTTGTTCTCCGTGGCCACACTATATTTTTTTGTGATAAGCTTACTTTAGTTGAAGAAAAGCTTTATGGGGAGAAAGGAAACGGAGCATAATGGTCGCGATGGTCCCGATGCTAGAAAGGAAGACCATGTAAATGCGGCAGGAACTCTGCTCCATATGGTGTTTACAGATCTCAAGGCACTGGATGGAACACGTTAACCGTGGTACATACACATCAAAGAGGATGATATGACAAACAAATACATGGTACTGCCGATTGTTTCATTCGCTTTTATGATTTTCCTCTTTGGCTGCGGCAATAATAAGGAAGACCCTTTTACAGCACCGAAACCTGTTGAAACATGGAGTGGTACATGGGCCAGCAGCAAAATTGTCTCATCCGGAACTATTTCCATAACCATTGCTCAATCGGGAACCACTTTTTCCGGCGGCATCACGTTGTCTGGTTCTCCGTGTTTTTCAACGGCTACTGTCACCGGCTGGACTGTTGCTGGGGCTACGGTCAATTGGAGTTCCCCGGAAATTGGTAATTTTGCAGGAACCATTTCTGGTGCGTCGATATCCGGGACCTACTCGGTGACCTCAACAGGCGCATGCTTCGGCGATACCGGAATTTTCTCAGTCACCAGTTTGTGATGATCCTGCCAAACCAGAGATGAAAGCAGACGCGGCTTTGCAAAAAGTATTCAGCGGGAGTGCAGTTCAGTATAATGGCCATCGACCTGACGCAGTATTATGCCTGCCGTTCCTCACTTCCGGCAGTTATTCGAACGACAGAGCATCTCCCGAAGGACACATTCATCGACAAAGAGACATGAGAGAAAGGCCAAGAGAGGAATTGCGAATATCTGATTCTGTGCATTCTGGAGGGTTCAGCATCAGGAATAAGGTGACCATGCTGAGGGGATGAGCATGGCTGTTGCCGATAAAAAGCATTTTTTTACACGATAAACTTTGAGTTGTTAGAGCGGGGAGAGGGGAGCAATTGAGCCTGCAAGGGCATTGTGGCTTCAAATCCTGTTATTGCTGTTGAATCACCTGTGGGAATACCAATTCCACATTGCAAATTTATAATACACTGTATCAAATATCTCCCATTAGTCTATAAGACTTCCACCTTCTTCAATTGTTAGCACTCCTTTTTTTACAAGCAATGTAACTAAGTCTTTAATTTTCTTTTCGGTTTTGAATTGTGGCGATGTCGTTTCCCAAATCCCCTTTTGATGAATCAATTCCGGTTTTTCTGGGGAATCTAATTTAGCGGTCCTCCGGTGCACAAGAGTCCCACTATAATACTGTCGAATAAATGCCCTAATTTCTGATCCAAGGGAAAGTAATGGTTTTATAGTGCAACCCAAGGCAAATTGGACATCGGCAATAACATCTAAATCAGAGGGGTCGGACATGGCAACTTCTAAAGTATGGCCTACTTTTCTTACTGGAATAACTTCATATTTTCGTACAATTGATTCTTTTACTTTTTTCAGTTCCTCATCAGAAAAGTCTTCAGAGAATATATTTACATAAGGAACTTTGATGTGTTGAGAAATTGCTCTCGCTATCGCAACTTCATCAACAAAGTATAGCTCAGTAATGGTATGCCCTAATTTACCGCCCGCTTTTTTTTGATGTGCTAATGCCGTTTCTAATTGTTTTTCATTAATAAGTTTTGATTCTATGAGAATTTCACCTAATTTTTTCATGTGATAATCGCCCCTTATCCTGCAATAGCATAAAATGACTGATAATCGAAGAATGCCGTATCTTAGTTAATTAAATTGGTTTTGTCACTCATTTTCTGAATGAAAGGGAAGACAATTTATTTGAAACTGCCGAGAAACCGGTAATCCCCCCTTAATACCAATAAGATATCAGAACGCCTCTCTCTTTTCCATTATCAAGGAATCCCTCTTTTTTATTGAAGGAGTTATTCTGCGGGATAATGCTCATGGTTAAATGGGCATTTGTCTCTCTACCAGCCTTGTTCATCTATGGTGGCTTGGTATATTTCTCATATGGCTTTTCGGCGTTATATTGCATTACGTAGAAGCGTGAAGAATTGACAGAAATCGCCCTTGACTATGCCATTACCATCAACTATCGTAGGGAAGCGAGTTTAATGCAGTCATCATCCCCTTTATACACAACAGTTCAAGATGATGTTCAGAAATCTCATTTATACGAGATTGATCAGAATCAAGCATTTATGCGTTTTTGTTGGCAGCTGGAAGGCACTATCAATGGTTGTAAAACAGGTTGAATCGAAAGAGACAGATGGCGTTAATTATCCGGTTATGAGTTGAAATTGCATCCGTAGGAATTCATCAAATCAGCGGGGATGATATTTCACATTCTATTTCGAAAGGTCACACCTTAGGTTTTGAGTTTTCTTGAGGTTGGTAGCATTTTTTCCCTTTCGCAGAAGCTTTAGGCTGCCCTCTCTGTATCTCATGAGGGTTTGCACACCGCATCTGACGTTAGGCCAATAAATACGTGTTTCCTCTGCCTCAAAACCCAAGGTATGAATCAGTGGCTATTTATCTCTCTTTTTCAATATCGAACTAAGCGTCAATGAAACTATAGCAGATGAAATCCTTGGCGTCAAGGTAGGAAAAGGATTGAATTTCAACAGGATTTAAACGTGGTAAAGTATCTTATGACCAAATTTACCCCAACGGGTGATCCTCTCCTGGAACCTTTTGCAGGAAGCGGGATAAGCTTGTTGGCGAGCATCGAGGAAAATCAGAAATGCATTGGTATGGCATGCCCCGAAGGTCGCCGGGTCAAATCCGACCATGAAGAGTTTCAGCTTTTTAGAAAATGTCCATAATGGAGCGTCTGATCCACAATATGGGATTTTATTCTGCTGATTTCTTTGTTCTCCCTGATCAAATATCGATACATCCCGGCACCTGTAATGTCGCCTATAAACAACACGCCGATGAGCCTTTCACCATCAGGGCTGAATACCACCTTACGATAGGTTGATCTGGTGGCGCTGACATGCACTTCATAGGCACTGTTTCTGGTATGAACAATGCCCATCGAGACAAAAGGCTCGTCAGCAACCTGTGTAGCGTTCATGATTCCGAATGTGCCGGAATAGGCAGTCTTTGAGCCTGCCATGTTATGGCCGGCACATCTGCCCATCTCGACCGCGTTTGTCCAAAGTGCGGTCATTATCCTGTTCCCTGTCACAGGATCAAATGTCACAGCAACATCACCGGCGGCAAAGGTATGCGGATTGTTACAGGCCGTATATCTGTCCACAACGATGCCTTTGTCTATCGCTATCTTGCTTCCAGACAGGAAATCGATATTTGGCCTCACTCCTTTTCCTATACATACCATCTGGCAAGGCATCTCGGACCCATCGTCAAGGGAAACCCCTGTAACGCCGCTTTTATCTGAAATAATACCCTGAGCACTGCGTCCAGTTATTATCTTCAGTCCCGCTTTATCAAGGGCTTTACGGATTAATCTAGTATCCTCGGGTTCCATTAGCTGAGAAAGAACTTCAGGAGAGTAAACCACCAGCGTGACCTTCACCCCTAGCTCCAAAAGGGCGAATGCAGCCTTGAGATTGAGTAATCCTCCTCCCAGCATAACAGCATGTCCAGTGCTTTCAGCCCTCTTTGCCATGGCCCTGGCGTCGCTCAATTTCCGAAGAGCAAAAACACCGCATGCATCTGTTCCTTCTAGCTCCGGGGGAATATAGGGACTGCTGCCGGTCGCAACAAGAAGCTTGCCATAGGATAACCGGTCCTTGCCGCTGATACTTACCAATTTGTGCGAGATATCCACTGAATCAACTCTAGCTCCAGTGCGAATCTCGATGCCTGCACCTGTATATGGTCCATTGCCCGATAAACCTATGCTCTCTGCCTTCTTTTTGCCGGTAATTACATAGGGTATCAGAGGCCTGTAATATGGCATATCCGGCTCTTCCGACAACACGGTGATAATGCCTTTTGGATCCTTCTCCCTTATAGCCTGAGCCGCCGCCATCCCGGCAGCGCTGCCGCCTATGATCAGGTAATCCGGATCGTCCCTCTTCATGTTACTCCCCTTCGCCGGCAAGCATTTTGGAAGCAGCTTCTTTCCTGACCTCTTTGGAGAATGATTTTACGGTTCTGTAAACAAGTGCCTTAGTGGGACATGAACTGACGCAGGCCGGGGTCTCCCTGTCCGGACACCTATCGCACCTATATGACTTGTGAGTCTCCAGGTGACGGCCGATAACCCCATAGGGGCAGACCATTACGCAGGTCCAGCATCCTATGCATTTATCGCTGTCTGTGATAACGACCGATTCTTTGTTTCGGCTTATTGCCCCGCTTATGCAGGCATGCATGCAGGGCGCGTCCTCGCAGTGACGGCATAAGATCGGCACGTTTGCATCGGGCGACACCCATTCCACATAGAGTCTGGGTTTGGGAGTGGGGCTCTCCCGCAAGGCACCGTAAAGGTTCTGGCTCCGGGAATGCGCAACTGCACATGAGATCTCGCAGGTTTTGCATGCGGTGCATCTGCTTGTATTTACAAATATCTCTTTTGGCTCATGCATGGCATACTCCTCATAATAAGGTTGTGTACACAATCTGGACTCATCCGGCGCTGCCGCAGCCTGCATTAGAGCCCAAGACCTTTCCGGCGCTCATCAATTGCAGCTAAAAGTTTATCAGCGGCAGATGAGGGGTCCAGGTCAACGATGAAATATCCGCCTGTAAGTCCCTTCACTTTGTCAGTAAGGATTTCAGTGACCGCCGGGCTGCCGAGAACGGGCAGCATGACCCCGACATGGGTGGGCAGTCCTGCGGCTACTGCATATGCGCCAATGGATATGGCTTTTTCGGATACTGCTTCAGCCGCAGACGCAACAACGGGTAGTTTGTCGGTATCCACACCGAGGTAATTAGCAAGTGCAACGACGATCGCCACGGCGCGCGAGTTGTCGACGCAGGACCCCAAATGCAGGACAGGGGGAAGCGGGCCGCCCAGTCCGTTTGCTTCGCCTATGGCAGTAAGAACAGCTTTCAGTCCGTTTCCACAGAAGCTGCTTACATTGGCCGGATCCATGAAGCCGTGTCTCATCAGTGCACCGGCACCACATCCCGTCGCGACGACAAGAACGTTTTCCTTGAGCAATTTCTCGGCTATTATCTTGAAGTTCCTATCCTGCGGCACCTTGACGTTATTGCATCCGGCAAACAGGCATACTCCCCTGATGTTGCCATTTTTGATATTGTCGACTAGTGGCTTCAGCGGGTCTTTGGCACTGACTTTTGCAAGCGCTGCCACGATGGATTCTGTCGAGAATCCTGCCACGACGGCGCTTTCGACGTCCGGAATGTCAACCGGTTGGTCTTTTCTTTTTTTGAAGACGGCAATAGCTGCCCTGACAGCCTCTTTGGCCTTTTCGGCAGCAGCCTCTTCTGTAAATGCGATGTGCTCGGCACCGGTAATCTTGCAGATGTCCATGGTCGTTATTATTTTCGAGCCCATACATTCAGCCACGGTTACGAGAGAAGGCATGATGCATTGATAGTCAACGACGATCGCATCGAGGGCACCTGTCAGGAGGGCCATCTCCTGGCTTACCGAATGCGTGCAGGAAGGAATGGCATGCCGTTCCAAGAGTTCATTTCCGGTACAGCATATACCCACAACATTTACGCCTTTGGCCCCGGCAGCAACCGCTTCCTGCTTCATTCCTTCGGCAACAGTTACGATCATTTCAGAAAGGACAGGGTTGTGGCCATGGGCGGCGATATTGACCATGTCCGCCTTCAGCGTTCCCATATTGGCTTTTGATACCACGGGAGTGGGCGTTCCGAACAGAATATCCGCAAGATCGGTTCCCATATAGCATCCGGCCAGGTCTGCAACTCCACACCTGATGCCGGCCAGAAGCAGATTCACTGCATCGGCATCTACCCCGTACAGCGTACGATGCATGATCTCCGAGACCTCATGGTCTATGCCCTTCGGCACGGCTCCTATCGCAGAGAGAGCCTTTATGCGGCCCTCGTTCACCACCGTGGCCGCCCATAGTACAGGGGTCTCCTTCTCGCCAAAGTCAGCCAGGGCAGCAGATGCCACATCTCGTGCGATCTCCATATTGTCTCTTCCGTCAACAGGAAGGCCAAGACGAACTGCCACTGACTTCAGCTTTCCGGGGTCTTTTATCTTGTAATCAGGCGCCTGGCCCCTGGTCATCTTCATCATTGTGTGCGCAAGGTGTTTGGCATGCCCGGAGTGGGCGGCTGTGCCAGCGGCAATGGCCCTGTCCAGCCACCTGGCAACCATGACATCGGCGGTGGAGCCACATATGCCCGTTTTTGGCTCATCCCCGAAAGGATTTATCCTGCAAGGCCCCTGAAGGCAATTGCGGCAGCAAAGCCCCGTATCACCATAGCCGCATTGAGGGTTCATGGCCTCGTACCTGTCCCATACAGTTGTTATCCCCTTCTCCTTCGCCTTCGCGATCATCTGCCGGACAGCAGGATCAAGGCTCTTGCTCTCAAATGACTTGTCGGTTGACATGACGACCCCCTTTTTGTTTGTCAGACAGAGTTGGCATTAACAATGCTTTTGGCTCCGGGATGCTGGAATAAAAAAAAAATAGTGTGATACAAGAGAATAGAATCCGGTAGTTTATACCTGAAGCGAGCCCTAGTGTGATCATATCAGGCAAAAAGGCGGGAGTCAAATAGGGTTTACGAACGAATATCGTTCTTGACGAGTTTTGTAATACAATAACCAAATCAGTCTTCAGTTATCAACACAGATGATTCTATATTTTAAGTTGTTATAGTATGTGTTTATGGCAAATGGTACATCTGTATGGCTCAGTGTAAATACCACAATACCATTAAACTTTACCTCTACCCGATAGCGAGGAAACTTGCCTTTGTCCCTGCACATCTCAGTATGCACGAGCTTTATCAGGACTTTAACCTTATTTCCATGTACAAAACCTTCCAGCGTTCCACCCTTCACATCAAAAGGACTGGCAAGAAAAGGTTCTAACTTCTCTCCATAGACTCCACATGTCGTGCTATCCGGCAGCTCGTCAATGGGGATAGCTTCGTATTCCCGAAGAGAGAAAAAGAACACGATGACAGCACCTATGTAGAAGAGTATTCTGCTTTTCATTGATATTTAAGGTTCTCTGGGTGTCAAAGTCCTTTAGTTATGATACATCCCTTACTTCTTTCCAAGGACACCAACGTTTAAGAGCGCCTTGAGATGCGCATCTTCGAACGTAATGTTGCTGCTTCCTGTTGAGAAACATCCGGCTCCGGTGCATTAAAGAACTTGCCAATGAAATCATAAGTGTCGCAATAGTAGCGAGATTTACAATACCAACCTCCTCGTCAGGAGTCTCGTATGCATAGACTCCTTCGAACATAATTTCCTCAGTTTCTGCGCCTCTCGCTCTCCCTGGGAGGGGAGAAACCGTACAGCTTCTTTCAGGCCATCCATCAGTACGGTTAAAAGGAAGCATTTGCCCGATCGATAACTTCGTAATCTTTTTATAAAACAGTCTTCTACAGCCGGTTACGGTCTTTCTTTGACAGACAACCATGAACAAACATCTGATTCCTTTTTTTTACATATCGGTTCAGGCCGAATTCTGTACTACTTTAATAACAGCAAGTAGCATACCAGCGAGCGAATTAAATTAAAATGTTTAATTATCAATATATTATATGACCTGATAGCTAGAAAGCGATATAGGAGTTGGTGATAGCACCAACTCCGGTTGTAATATTGCATAAATTTCAGCTGACAAACTTCGGATAAGGAAGCCAAAACAACAGACTTATTTTAATGTTTTTACCAGTATCCCCCCTGCAACTGTTTAAGCAAAAGCGAAGATGAGAATTGCCTCGCCACAGAGCTGAGAGGCCTGTGAACTGCAAACCTAAAGCACAACTTTTCCTGACAAATTCTATCTTATAACTAGCAGGCCTGTCGTAGGAGTGTTGCAATGTTGATCTTCAACAATATAAGGCAGGAGAGATAGGCTGTGGTGGGCATGTAATCAGGGCCGCTTGGCGGTTCCCCTCAAGGCATGAAATTCGCATCCTGAGCGTGCCTGCTATATTGAGGTTTGAGTAAAGCTGTCAAGGTGTCAAATAAGAAAATTATTTTGAGTCAGTTAAGTAATCGCATATAATATCTGTGTGAAGAGGTGAATTCACAGTTAATTATTATGAGTGGCCACAGTGATGCAATAAACCTGGCTCATTCTTTCATTTAATTACCATTCAATTCCCTTTGAAGTTAAAATGGCTTGGGCTTTTTTCTGTCCTAGTTTTGCAGCAATCTTAAGATTTTGGACCATCATATTATTGTCTCCTTGTGAGGCATAAGCAGACGCTCGATAAACGTATGCCTCCGCATCATTCGGATTTCGTTCTATGGCTTTGCTGTAGTCATCGATCGCCTGCTGATGGTCGCCTGAATCCTCAAAGGCGCTGCCTCGATTAATATATGCCTCCGCATCATTCGGATTTAGTTCTATGGCTTTGTTGTAGTCATCGATCGCCCGCTGATGGTCGCCTAAACCTTCAAAAGCACTCCCTCGATTATTATATGCCTGCGACATTTTCGGATTGAGTTTTATAGCTTTGTTGTAATCATCGATAGCCCGCTGAGGGTTCCCCAGATTCTCATAAGCACCGCCTCGGTTATAGTATGCCTCCGCATCATTCGGATTGAGTTTTATAGCTTTGTTGTAATCATCGAGAGCCTGCTGATAGTTTCCCATAGCATCATAAGCAACTCCTCGATTTGAGTATGCCTCGGCATAATTCGGGATCAGTTTTATAGCCTTGTTGTAATCATCGAGAGCCTGCTGCAGGTTTCCCAAAGCCTTATACGTAAACCCCCGATTAAAGTATGCCATCGCGTATGTTGGATTCAGTTCTATGGCCTTGTTGTAATCATCGATAGCTTGCTGCAGGTTTCCCAAAGCGACATAATTAAACCCTCGATTATTATATGCCTCCTCATTCTCCGGGATTAATTCTAAAACGTTGTTGTAATCATTGATAGCCTGCTGATGGTTTCCTAATCTCGTATATGCATTGCCACGACCATAATATGCCAGTGCAAATCGGGGATTTAGCTCTAGCGCCTTAGTATAGGCGTCAATCGCATTCTTAAAGTTATTTGACTCATAGAATGCGAAGCCTTTATCAAACAAATCAGCTGCACTTAAATTTTTAATCGCATTTGTGTAATCAGCCTGTTTCTTACCATCTCCATTGACAAATTCCAATTCTTTCTGGAGCCTTCCAATTTCCTTCATCGCGTCGTCAACTAGTTTCTTTGAGTCCGCAAGTGCTTTGCATTTCTGCACATCATCTCTTAATGCATCAAGGGACTTAGCCACTTCGTTCGAGTCTGCTGTAATCTTTGCTCTAAGGTAGTAGGCTCTCCTATCCCATTTCTCCTCAATAACCTCTGCACTCACGATTCCTGCCGAAAGCGTTGTTACTTGATCCTTGGTCATCTGAAAGCTCTTAACTTCGGTTTCAGTGAGAAGGGAAGTTACAAGCGTTTCCCACAAAGCTCTCTTAACCTGTTCGAGTGCAATGGCTCGGCTCGACACTTCGCTGTCGATATTGCTTGCTGTGTAAGTGTATTCCTTGATGATGGTTATGTTTCCAGCGGAAGCTATATTGGCTTGAAAAAAAGAAATTATTAAGCCCATAGCTGCAGAAACGAATTTGGTTCTACTCATTACCATGAGTCGCTCCTCCGTGGAAGGGGGGAATATCACGTAAGACAAAGTGAAGTAACAAAGTGAAGTAATAAACAGTTGAGATGGGGATAGCTGAGGCAGAATGAGCTTTGATTTCCCGGTCATTTCTCTGTGATAAAGAATCCGTTACAGCAGCTACGGTAACCCCTCTTTCTTATAATGCAGAACTCACACCGCATTATGTAAAAGTGCGGACTAGCCTCATACTCAATACATAACCGCGCCCTGCAGACCCCCCTCATTGGATGAACAGAGCGACAGAAACAACATGAAAATCACAACAGCTATGGTCTGTTTGTTTTGATTGCCCTAAACAATGCCCCAGCTGTATATCGTGAAGTACGGAAGCCTGTCAAACCCAACCACTCAACTTTTTCAAAACCTGCTCCTTCCAGCAATCTAATTTGATCCCGGACCGGGACCGCGCCGCCGATTCACTGCGACCATGCATCGGCGCTTCCCGCGAGGGACGCAGGCAGATCTTTTTCCAGGACGACATCGGCAAACTGAAGTCTTCCTTCCGGTTTCAGGACGCGATATATCTCCGCTAAGGTGGTCTCTTTGTGTGGGGAAAGGTTGATGACACCGTTTGACATCACGACATCGAAGGAATGATCATCAAAGGGTATGGTTTCTGTATCAACTTTCTTGATCTCAAAGTTCTTAATGCCTGCAAGGGTGAGATTCTCTCTTGCCCGCACTACCATGTCTTCCGTCAAATCTATTCCGCAGATCCGGCCGCTTTCACCAACAAGCTTGCTCGCAACAAAAAGATCAAAACCCGCACCGCACCCGAAATCAAGAATGGCCTCTCCCAGTCGGATCCTGCCTAAAGAGAATGGATTACCGACTCCACACGATGACTCAAAGAAACGATCGTGGGCTTTTTCCAGAATGACAGGATCATATCCCAAGGCTTTTGCTCCTTCCCTGCCTGTGGGATATTGGAACTTCCCCTCTGCCGAAACAGACACGTCGGCGTATTTATCGCGTATTGCTTTTCTGATCTCCTGCAAATACGAAGGCGATTCCGGAGAGATTTTCTCGGTGACATCTGGTCGGCAACTGCCAGCGCCGCCTGATGGCGGTCAAGCGGGCTTAACGATATTTTTTTCTAATCGGTCGGTCATGCAAATCTCTCCTTAGATGTGATTGCCCATGTCGCTTGAACATCAGCGTATAGATAACCAACCCGGCGCACAGGAGGCGTTGTCCCGTAAAGGATCGGAGTCTCCATGGGCATTAATCCTAACAGCTATTGCACGGTAATACGAAAGATACGTCGGGCGCCATTGCCGGATTGTACAGAGCAAAGTGTTATACCTGGTGAAATGCCCTTGAACCCCAGCCCCTCTGGCGTGTCAACAACATCAACCACCTTTAGGTCATCGCATATGGGGACGCTCACTGGACAGATTACCTCACCAGACATACAAACCTTAAATATTTCTCCGACTTGCAACACAACCGCATAGGGCTCAGCACTCGGATGAGGATTCAATTCAGGATAGGTACTCTGCACACCTTCGCACCGGGCATAACCCACAAAGAGGGTAAGTACTAGCAAACCAACCATCGCTGCGATTGTTGTTCTCATTACGCTTCTCCCATGGTTGCATCTTTCCCCATTAGAATCTTATGGGCCAAAAATACAGATTTTTGGCATGACAATCATTTAGCCTCCCTACAATTATCGAGTAAATCTAACTGAGCACAAAAAATGGCTGCACATTTAGGTGGTAATGCCTATCGGACCCATTTTTCACGAATATATGCTTAATCGAAGCAGATGTCAACGAATCTGACAGGGGTTGTCAAGGCAAAGTGAAAATGTCCTATTGTTAGCAAAGTGAAAATGTCCGCTTTTTAGGAAGCAACGGGAAGTTGTTCCGATGCTCTTCTGAGTCTCTTCCAAGGATGGTTCGGAGATTGATACCG
>Ga0335081_10004060_pt1 | contig 23114 bp, 19 predicted proteins | sample Lox_Sample_35_FD_206713 | JGI IMG/M metagenome (GOLD analysis project Ga0335081, IMG submission 206713) | Soil microbial communities from Loxahatchee National Wildlife Refuge, Florida, United States - Lox_Sample_3.5 | ecosystem: Environmental > Terrestrial > Soil > Wetlands | place: USA...
TGAGCTACGAGGCGGTGGTTGAACTCGCGGACCAGGCTCTCTATGCCGCCAAACAGGCAGGCCGGAATCGTGCGGTGGGCATGCTGCCGCGGGATGCCGATCTCGGCGACAGCCGGCAGAAATTCTCGGCCGAACAGGTGCGAGCCACTCAAATCACGACGCCGGGGCCCGAAGAGGGACGAACTGCAAAGGCGGGAGCTTAAACCGGCTCACAAACGCTGGACAATTTTCTGCAGCTCACGCGCAATCTCCTGAGGATCGGCTACTGATGGGAGTTGAATGGGCAACCCCAGCTTGATACGGACTTGCCCGGGCCAGGCAAACCTTCGTCCCGCCTGTTTGATCTCAAACAATCCGTCAATCCGCACGGGAATTATAGGGATACCGAGGTTGTTTGCCAGCAGACCGACACCGGCGCGAAAGCTCCGCAAATTGCCGTCAAGGGTGTGATGGCCCTCGGGAAATACCAGGATGCTGTAGCCGTGGTCGACGCATTCTCCCGCATAGGCAAAGCTCTCGCGGAAGCCTGCCTCGCGGGGGAGCGGAAACAGATTGAGCAAGGACACACCCAGGACCCATTTCAGACGATCATAGGCGCGGGCCACGAGATTACGATCTGCGGGCGGAGTGCGCAGGATCTCCAGAGCCTCGCCCCCAGTGGCCACAGCCAGCTTGTGGCGGAGACGGGCGGGCAACGCAGACAGCACGAAGCCGGGATCAACGTCGCCGATGTGATTGCAGATCACCAAGACCGGCCCGCCGACTCCGCGCAGGTTTTCCAGGCCATCAATGTGCGGCCATCCCAACAAAAACACAGCGGGACGAAGCAGCAGGTAGTGCACCAGGAGGCGCATCCAGGTCACCGGCCAGCGCAGTACCCAGCGTGGGTAGTGAAACTGCGCGCGGGGAACGATCTCGCCTTGCAGCATGCGGTGCAAGTCGCCGACGGTTTTCAGCGTCGCAAAGCGAGCCTCGTTGAGATCGGCCTGAAAGCGGTCTTCGAGGGCGCTGAGCAACTCCACGCGATCCAACGAGCTGAGGTTCAAGTCGGATTCGAGATCCGCATCGGCCGAAAGATCCACAGGAGTACGGCCGGTGACGTGGCGGATGAGCTCCGCCAATGAGTTGGAAGGCGCGTTCTGACTGGATCGTTGAGCTTGGATCGCTCGTTGAACCAGATTTCTGCGAGGCTTCTGCGTGGACGTACGGGGGAAGTCGTCTTCGGGCCAAACGAACCATGTGCGCATGCGCTGATACTCCGCTAGAAATTGGTTGGCGCTCGCCACCACGGCTTCGGGCCGGTTCTCCCCTGGCCTTAGAATCAGCACTGCGCAGGGCTCTGCATTGCCGTCGCGGGGCAATGAGACGACCAGGGCGTCCTTGACCCCGGGTTGCTGCCGGAGCGCGGCTTCGAGGTCTTCGGGATAGATATTCATGCCCGCAGGCGTGACGATGACTTCTTTCTTTCTGCCCTTGAAATAGAGATTGCCGGCGGCGTCGAGTTCGCCGATGTCGCCGGTGCGGTACCAGCCCCGTGCATCGCTTACGGGGTGCAGTGCATGGTCGTCCCAGTAGCCGGCGGCGACTCCGCCGCCGCGCACCAGGATTTCGCCGTCTTCGGCGAGCTTGACTTCGCGCCCATTCAGCACTTTGCCTATGGATCCTTTTCCCAGCCGGAACGGGTGATTGACGCTGATGATCGACGTGGTTTCGGTCAGGCCGTAGCCTTGAACCACGGCGTAGCCCAGGCGGTCCCAAAATTCCTCGGTGGAGCGGTCAAGGGCTGCGCCGCCGGAAATGAAGGCCCAGAATTTCCAGCCAAACTGGTAACGGATGCGGCGAAAAATCCACCATCGGCGCAGGAAGTGTTTGCCTTGGGCGGTGCGGAATTTCGCCTGAAATTGCTCGAGACGCTGGTCGCCGGAGAGATCGCGCTCGATTTTCTCTTTCAGGGATTGCAACACGCGAGGCACGGTCACCAGGACGGAAACGTGTTCGCGGCGGATGGTACGAATTACGTCTGAGGGCTTGAGCGTCTCTTGAAAGACCACGGCGCCGCCCAGGAGTGGAGGAAGAAACATCCCCAGGAATTGTCCGAAAACGTGGCTCAGGGGCAACAGATTCAGAAAGCGAACGGGATGAACCCAAGGTTCGTACTTAAGGTACCTGCGAATCTCGGTTTCAAGCGGCGCAAGATTGGCCAGCACGTTGCCGTGAGAAATCACGACGCCTTTGGGTTCGGCGGTGGTACCGGAGGTGAAGACGATTTCCAGCATGTCCGGAGAAGCGAGTTCGGCGGATGGGTACGGAGCAGACGATCGTGGGGCGAGCATTTCAGACAAGTCTTCCAGGAGAAGAGTTGGGATCGCCTGCTGTTCCTGGCGCCGCGAAGCAACCAGGAGCTTGCCGTCGACCTGCTGATGGACGCGGTCGAAGAAATCCAGCGTTGCGATGTCATCGAGGGGAACGACAACCACGCCGCGCAGCACGCATCCCCAGAAAACGGCGACCCATTCCGCGGAGTTTGGTCCCCAAAGGAAAAGGCGGTCCCCCTTGCCGATGCCGCGCGCTTCCAGTTCGCGGGCGAAGCGGAAGGCGGTGACCGCGAGCTGTTGGTACGACCAGCGCTCGGTGCGGTATCCGCGAGGTTGGACGTAGGCAGTCTCCTGCGCTTGGCCGAGAAAGTGGGACAAGTAGTCGGTCAGCGCGCGGAGGTGCATGCCACAAAGGGTAGCGCATTTGGCGAGATGCGGTGAGCCAGCGGCGGAGCCCTCTCCCGCAAAGAGCGAGAGAAATGGGCCACTCTGAGTTCTTTGCGACCTAGCAGGCAGGTGAGGACACCTGCGCCTAAGTGGTCTGTGATTGGGCCAACCAACATCCCGGAAATACAGGGGATTACGAGGGGGGTAACCGGGTAACCCGCGGCTCGCGCATGGCTGAAAAGGCATGGGCTGGGTTGGCCTTCGGGCATCTGAGCGCAGCCGGTGGCGGCTGCTAGACTGCCGCCCATGTCCCTCCTCAGCGAAGAATCCCGGGAAACCGAGACGGTTCAGGCGTTAGTGCAGTTACTGCGAACGCGGTCCTACGAAGAGATTCGACAGCGGATGTACGACAATCCTCCGGGGAGCGCGTGGTGGTCGGCGTGCAAGACGGAGCTGGATATCCGCAATGGCGAGCAGATGGCGGCAGCGCTCTCGGCAACGTCACGGGTGCTGGAGCGGCTGCGGGCCTCGACCGAGCATTTCGAGCAGTTGGCGGACACGCTCTACCACACCACCAGCGAAATCGCGGGGCAAATGCGCAGTGCGAGGGATGCTTCGCGACGGCTGGAGATTGCGGTTTATGTGGCGATTGGGATTACGCTGGTGCAGTTGTTTAATCTGGTGTTTGAGGTGTCCAGAAGGCGGTAGGTTCGTGCGAACCTGACGAAACTTCAGCTGTGCAAGTCTTCCGCCCTTCCCGCTTTCCTCTATACAATTACTTAGAAGTTGAATCGGGGATTTTGCCGGCGATGAAATGAGGGCTATGGCGCTTTCATTGCGAAGTCTCTTTTCCCGTGTGTGCGTTCCTGGATTATTGTTCAGCCTCACGGCCATAGCGCAGGTACCCGGGCCGCAGCCACCACGATGTACTCCCGAGATGGTCGACATCAACCTGCTGACTGAAGGCGTATCTGCGCCTGAATCACGGGTGCACTTGCTGGTTGTCGAAATACAGAATCGCAGTCAGGCAAGATGCCTTCTGGACAGGTTCGCAGTCAAGTTCCCCCCTGAGGACGCCGACCAAGTCGGGGACGAGTCGATGTCCGATCCCAGCCCGTCGGCGTCAGCGTTCCGGCAGAAGTCTTATCAACTCGCGGCGGGCGAGGTGGCTCATTTTCTACTCGCGTGGTCCCCAGTACCGTTGAATCTAAGTGGCATCGTCATGAATGATTGTGCGACGCGCGATGCCATGACGCTCAACTGGGGCATGCCCGGCGAAACAAAACGAGTGCTGGAAGTCAGGCATTTGTGGATTCAGGTTTGCGGTCAACTCTACCGCTCTTCGTACCGAGCGGGACCTTACGTCTCCGGCGAACCTATTGCAGCGGAATGGATGGAACACGACCGGGTTAAGTCCTCTGATTTCGTGGCGCCGATTGCTTCAGTTGCTCGGGCAACGGCTGCGAGCCCTGGTCCGGTCGTAGCATTACGAGCTTTTTATGATGTGCAGTACCTGAAGGGCAGTTTTGAATCAGGTTATAGCGGCTACTTCGAACTATTTTTGAGGGTGGCTTCTCCCGCCAACGCCGCTTGTCCCTTTTCAAGTTTGCGCAAGCGCGAGGCGGACGGGCAAACGGTTATTTACTTGAATCATTGCCAAGACCGCGACATGCGGGCGGTCTCTCCGACGAGAGAAACGAGACTGATCCTTGCGACACTGGGAATGCTGCCGGAGAGAGTGGGCACGGTCGAGTACAGTGTCTCAAGCGAAGTGATGCACGATGGCAGCGTGGTTTTGGCACGATCACAATTCGACGTTTCCGTCCGAGACCCAAAACAGCCGATGCTGCCGGCCATTGACACGAGCATGCAGGGTTGCCAGGCATCTCAACTGAAGGTGTCCGCTCCGGAGGAACTAGGCGACCATTGGAAACAGCCGAGGATCCATCCTCCCGCCGGCCAAGAATGGCATGACGGAAAAGTCTTCGAAGTAACGAATGTCTCGAACCAAAGCTGCCTGCTGGGCGGCGTGCCGGAACTTAAGTTTCTGGAACCTCCAGAGGTCAAGAGCGGCGGGTTGACGATACCCGTTTGCCGCAACTGCGGTACTCCGTTGTTCAACCCGCGTGATAGCCAGTGGATTGACTTGAAACCGAATGACTCCGCGCATTTTATGGTCGCTCGAACTATGTTTGATGCCGATCACTGGTTCGCATGCACGGTCATTGGAGGACTGGATATGACCTTGCCCGGCGACCCACAGTCGATGCGATTGCCATTCGATGCTGGCAGCTGCGACGTGGGCGTAAGCGCGTGGCGCGCGGGCAGGTACGACGGCGATCCGATGAATCTTCAATATGATCGGGAAGAGAAAGCTCGCGAGGACAAACGGGTCGCGGCGGCTAAGCCGGTGCCGGAAGAATGTGCTAAGAGCGTATCAGCGGACACGGGCAGCCCGGTGATGTTTCCGTCGCGCGGTCCGCTCACTTTGGGAGTATCGACGAAGACAACCCATTACGGAGAACCGATTCCGGTTCTCCTGTGGCTGAGCAATCCCACCGACACAGCCCAGCCCGTTTGGTCGTGCGGGGGTATTATCGACGACTTCTGGTACTCCGGTATGGATGTCTTCGACTCCGCCGGGCATCGAGTGCTTAGCCGCGACGAAGAAAAACAAAGAAAGAGTGGCACCCTGCCGACACAACGCGTGCAGGTTTGTGGGAGTACGGTTGAAACTTACATACCGGCTCACGCCTGCACACACAGTACGTTCTCGAGCCAAGCGTCCTATGTCTCTCACGATCTCCACAAATATTACGAGCTTCCACCGGGGCGATATTTCATTGTCCCGGCAGAAAGAACGAAAGACGGTGAGCCTGTGCGCAGGACCGTGATCGACCCGACGGGAGGGCTGGCTATCGTAGTTCTGGAACAGTGAGTTGGAGGAGCACTTGCCTTTGATGGGGAACGGCCGTCGGCTAGCGCTTATATGATCTTTTCGATGGCGGCGCGGAGGTCGTCATACGACATCACGCCGGGGTGGTAGAGCGCGACTTTGCCCTTGCGGTCGATCAGGACCAGGGTCGGCGTGGTGCTGGCGCCGTAGCGGTCGAAATTGGCTTTGCTGACCGGGACAGGGACGGTTTGTAGCCCTGGGTAAAACTGTTGCCAGACTTTTTCCGCATAGGCCAGTTCTTCTCTTGGTTTCGCATCTTCGCCGCGGGCGGTATATCCGTAAAGCTGGGTGGGAGCGAGCACGCTTAGCCCTCGGGAAGCAAATTCAGAGCTCAATTGGGTAATGATGGGGCCTTCGTGTTTGCAATCGATGCACCAGTGCGCCCAGAAAAACAGAAGCACGGGAGAGCCTTTCAGAGCGAGAGGCGACTTGGGTGCGGAGCCAAGATATTCGCCGAGGCGCAGCGGCGGAGCAGGCTGACCCGCGAGGCCGAGCAAATTCAGATTCTTTTGCAGACGGGCGCGCAGGGAAGTGTTGCCGTAAACGGTCAGGTTATGCCGTAGCAGAGCGACGGCCTGTGGCTGCTGGCCGCGGGCAGTGAGCACCTGGGCTTGGACTTCGATGGCGGCGCCGAGAGCAAGCGGCAAGTGCGGCTCGGCGTCCAGAGCGCGATGCTTGAGTTGCTCGTGGGCGAGGGTTTCGGTCTGTTTGGCGTAGGTTGCGGCCTGGTCGAACTGGTTGGCGGAAAGTGAGGCGCGGGCGATCCAGGAGAGCGCCTCCAGGTAATCGGGGTCGATGCCGTGGGAAGTGCGGTAGTTTTCGAGCTCGGTAGTGGCAGCGGTAAAGTTGCCCTGCGAGAGGGCAAGGCGAACATCGGTGGTGAGGTCGGCGAAAGAGGGCGAACAGAGAAGCAGCAGGATGGCAACGCGGCGAACGATCATTTGTGTATGGACGCTCCCAGGAGACCTAAAGTTTCGCTGATTTTGTGAGAATATGTGCCCTCGCGGTAAAGGAGAGGACGCTGCAAGCCATTGCAGGCCAGGCACTTATGATGAGATTACCTAAATAATGATAGCAATCTTGAGAGCCGGTAGGGTAGAATGTACTTGCGTTTGAGCTTGTACGGCACTATGCAGTTTCCAGTACTTCCCGCTAACCGGCGTGACCTGCCTGCAGAAGTCCAGCGAGTGATTCAGCGCACAATCTAACAGAAAAAGGAACAAAGCAACACCATGGAAACAGGAACAGTAAAGTGGTTTAACGACGCCAAGGGTTATGGTTTTATCAGCCGCCAGAATGGCGAGGACGTGTTCGTGCACTTCTCGGCAATCCAGGCCAACGGATTCCGCAGCCTGCAGGAAGGCCAGCAAGTGCAGTTCGATGTAGTCAAGGGCCCCAAGGGGTGGCAAGCCGAGAACGTAAAGCCGGCGTAAACCACAAAATCAAATTCGCAGAGAGGGCGGCTCCGAGGAGCCGCCCTTTATGTTTGTCGTACAATGCACGGCGACGGAGGACACCATGGCTTTGCAGGTGGGAGATCTGGCACCTGATTTTGAGCTGCCCGCGGTGGAGGATGGGCGGCAAGTCAAGATCCGGTTGAGTGATTTTCGCGGGAAAAAGCATGTGGTAGTAACATTTCACCCGCTGGACTGGACTCCGACTTGAGGGGAGCAGGTGCCGGCGTTGAACTCCGATCGGGAGAAGTTCGCCGCACTCGATGCCCAGGTCCTGGACATAAGCACAGATTCGATTTACAGCCACAAAGCGTGGCAAAAATATGAGATCGGAAATGTACAGCTGCCGATGTGTTCCGATTTCTATCCGCACGGGGAAGTGACCAAGGCGTTCGACGTAATGCGCATGGGACCGCCGCTGGCGGGAATCAGCGAGCGGGCGGCATTCATCGTGGATAAGGGTGGAAAGATTGTATTTGCCAAGGTGTATCCGCTGGACCAGGCGCCGAAGAGCGAGGAGCTGCTGGAGGCGCTGGGAAAGGTGAGGAGCTAGGACATCGCCAACCGTGCCGAGGCGATGGCCGTCGCCAGCGAAGTCTCCTTTACGGCTGCATGTCCTTGATCAGCACCACGTCGCTGTCGGTGTGGCCGCGGATGAGGCCGAGTTGTTTGCCGTCGAACGACCAGTGGAAGTCGTTGATGTGTTCGGCGGGAAAATCAGTGATCTGCTTTCCTTTGGAGCCATCCAGCGGCTGGGACCAGAGATTGTCAACTCCGGCCGTGCGCACGGAATACACGATGGCTTTGCCGTCGGGCGCAAAACGCAGATGGCCGCTGCGAGGACGCTCGAAGTCCAGGCTCTTGAGAACCTGGCCGGAGTCGACGGCCAGAATGGTGAGTTTTTCAATGTGCTCGCCGATATGGCCGAAGGTCGCGACAGCGGCAGTTTTGCCGTCGGGGGAAACATCGAAATCGGCTGCCAGTTCATCGGAAACTTTGCTGGCCTGGCCTCCCTCGAGCGGAACTTTCATGAGGCGGTTGCTGTTGGTGTTATCCAGATAAAGCACCAGCCCATTGGACGAACAATGGGGATACTGATCCAGTTTGCCATCGGTCAGCTGTTTGAGGTTGCCGCCACCGGCGTCCATTCGCCAGATATTCAGAACGCGACTGCCTTTGCTGAAAACGTTGGTGAAAACGATGAAGCGGCCGCCGGGACAGGCGGAAGGCGTATCCGGGGAAGCGTCCTCGGGCGCCGTGATTGACGTAGTGTTGCCGGACGCAGGATCGACGACGCCAAGTCCGGTTCGCGAACTCCGAAGCAGGCGGCCGTCCTGGGTCCAACTGAACTGATAGACAGGAGCCCCCGAGGTCGCTTGATGAAGCTGAGTGGCAGGTGCGCCAGCCGGCATGGCGAACAAGTTCCAGTGGCCTTCGCTCAGGACGGTGGCAATGCTGTGTCCATCCCCGGTAACGCTGGGGTCGGAGTAGTTGTTGGTGTCACGCGTGACCGGTTGAGACTTCCCCTCGGGATAAGAAATGAAAACAATCTGATTCTTGCTGAACTGGCTTAACGCAACCAGGCCCCGGCCGTCGGGCATCCAGACGGGACGCTGCACGATGCGATCGTCGGAGGTGAAGAAAAGGTGTTGTTTGCCGGCGGCCACATCGAGCGCGACCAGCCCGCTGAACGCGGTGCCTGGCTGCAGCACCATAAAGACGATGTTCTTGCCGTCCGGAGACCAGGCCGGATCGTATAAGCCGCCGGTCATGGATCCGCTGGACAGAACCTTTTCCTCGCCGCCATCGACGGGCTGAACCAGGAGGCGATACTTGCCGGCCTCGGGATTGTTGTAGCGAAGAAAGGCAAATTTCTTTCCGTCGGGCGAAAAGGTGATATTGGAATCAATGTCGGTGACAAGTTTCTCGGGCGTGCCGCCGAGCAGCGGGGCGCGATAGAGATACTCCAGCTCGTCGCTGCCGGGTTCGGTGCGAATGAAATACAAGTAGTTCCCATCCGGCGAGAAACGCAAATGCTTGTAATAAACTTCCGCGGGCGCGACTACCTGGGTATTGCTGTTGGTGGGTAGGTTACGCAGCCACAGGCTCTGCTTGCCGCCTTCATCCATGACGTTGAGGATGTACTTGCCGTCGGGCGAAATGGCGACCTGGCTGGCCTTGCCACTGTCGGTGACCTTGGCGATGGAAATGTTCTGGAACGGCATGGAACGGGCGCGGTTCAGGAAAGAATAAATGCCGTAGCCGGCGGCGGCGAGGACGGCGATGACAACCAGCACAACCGCGCCGGCGCCAAACTTATGCTCACGGGCAGCGGCCACAGCGGCCGAAGCGGAGGACGCAGCCACCTGAACGCTGGACGAGTCGGAAGGACGAACCAGGACCCCTGACCCTGTAACGGCGCGCGCCGAGGTACCGCTCGATTCGGTGTCGCGCTTCAGGCGTTTAAGATCGCCGCGGAGGTCCGCGGCCGACTGGTAGCGCAGCTCGCGATCTTTTTCCAGCAGCTTGGCAATGGCTTCCTGCAACTTGGGCGAAAGCGTGGGATTGAGCTGCGCGGCTGGAGTGGGATCACGCTCCAGGATGGCATGAAAAATTACCGCGGAAGTGTTGCCGGAAAAAGGCAGCGTGCCGGTGGCCATTTGATAGATCACCGATCCCAGAGAGAACAGATCGGTGCGGGAATCCAGTTCTTCGCCTCGGGCCTGCTCGGGCGACATATAGGAAACCGTGCCCACGGTTGCGCCGGGACTGGTGAGGTGGGCGGTTGCGCCGGCCGGATCAAGCGTGAGGGTCTCGGCGGCTAACGTATTTGCCCGAATGAGCTTGGCCAGGCCGAAGTCGAGAATCTTGACCGGGCCGCGCTGAGTAACAAAGATGTTTGCGGGCTTGATGTCGCGGTGGACGATGCCTTTGGCGTGGGCGGCGTCGAGGGCGTCGGCGAGCTGGATGCTGATGTCGAGCAGACGATCGAGCGGCAGCCGGCCGCTGGCTAATTTTTCGTTGAGGCTTTGGCCCTCCAGCAGCTCCATGGAAATGAACGACTGGCCGGCATCGTTTTCGACCGCGTAAACGGTGCAGATGTTGGGATGATTGAGCGCGGATGCGGCGCGGGCTTCGAGCAGAAAGCGCTCTAGCGCAGTGGCATCGCGGGCAAGGTCGGCGGGCAGAAACTTGAGCGCCACGCGGCGGCCGAGAGTGAGGTCCTGGGCTTCGTAAACGACACCCATGCCGCCGCTGCCGAGTTGGCCGGTGATTTTGTAATGAGAGATAGTCTGGCCGATCATGTTTGGGCCCGTCATATGCTGGCAAAACCAGTGCTTGGCCGATCAGGAGGCTTCAAGTGATGTTAGGCGGGAGCGGGAAGAGAGTCAAACGAGGGGTGGGGATGGTATACGGCAGTGGTTTTGAAATTGCCCCACTTTCTTTTGCCGGCATGCGGCCCGGGAGGCTGCCTCTGGTAGGATTTCCGGCGTGAACCTGCTCCGGCAACGCGATCGCGCGTCAGGTCTCGGCGACACATTGATTTCTATAGCACCCATAAATACTTTGAATTTCCACCTGGCCCGCTGATGGGGTAGGTTAGTGCCCATAATTCAGGTTCCGGGGCCAGGCGCCCGGAGACTGAAGCCGCGAAAATCTCACCAGCAAGTTCTGGGGAAATGGGTGCGAGATGAAAAAGTTGGGCGTTACTTCCATAGCCGTGGTGTTACTGTTCTCCGCCGTTGCCGTGGCTCAGGAAGGTTCCAAAACGCAGACGACGGCGCGAAAGACCGTCAGCGTCAGCGGCAAGATGAGCGATGACGGGCGAGTGTTGTTGCGCGATGCCGGCAGCCAAATCTGGACGGTCAGCAATCCGGAGGCCCTGGAGGGTTATGCGGGACGAGAGATTGTGATCCGCTGCCAACTGGTGCCGGAGAGAAACGAGCTTCGGGTTGTGTCGGTCAAGCCGATAAAAGGCGAGGCGGCCTACGCGACGAAATGGGGCGACTCGGCCTTTCGGCGGTAGGAAACCCGGTTCCAGGAAACTCTGCTGCCTTCCCCGGCAGAGTGTTGCTGGCGGATGAAAGGCCTGTTGAAAACCTTGGAAGGCGCCAGCTACGCTGATTATGGGTGAGTGGCCCGCGTAGTAAAAGTCCGCCTGATCAGCGCTGCGGTTCGGGCGCCGGACCGCGGCCGATTTTCACTTCCGTTGCATGGAGCATGTCTCCCATCGGCACGGCGTGAATGACGACCCTGTCCCCAACCTTCAGGTCTTTCTGCGTGGCTGCGGCCTCGCCCTTCATGTACTTGGTGCTGGGCGTCACCATCACCGCCTTGACGACTCCATCCTTGGTTTTTACGGTGATCGACGCATCTTCGACTTTTATGACCTTACCCATGACGTGTTGCTCGTCGCCGTGGGCGAATGCCATGGCCGTTAAGAACAATGCCGCGACCATCACAACGAATGCCCATTTCCTACTCATGCGTTTCCTCCTTGGACGTCGTTCCGTTCAGAAAGTCGTTCTCTTCCCGTTCTTCTTCGCGGTCTGCCGCGCTGTTTGGGTTCAGCTTTTGCATCTCCGCTTCCTCGCCCGCGCTAACCTGGGGTAAATGACGGATGAATAACACCAGCATCCAGGTTTCTTGATCGGCATCGCCACCTTCCGGTTTGCCCCATGCCGGCATCCCGGTCATCCGTATGCCGTTGCGAATGATGTAGTAAAGCTCGCCGTCGCTCAGCGATTGAGTTTTCGGCTGACGCATGTCTGGAGCTTTCGGATAGAGATTTCTCCCGAGCTCGGTATCTCCGCTGCCGTTGTTGGCATGGCAGGTTGCGCAGTGGTCGGCCCAGTGGTTCCGGCCCCTGGTCAGGGTTTCGGCAGTCGGGGAAATCGGATTGTTGAGTTCTTTCGCTACGGCAGGAATCGCTTTCCGCCTGAACACGCGAGCCATGGAGATCTCCAAAGGACTGGGTTGGTCGCGTGCGCTGAAACCTTTCCTGGAAAGGCGGGCAGCATAAGTCCCCACCGCCACGATGCCCGCCACGATCGGGAGAACAATCACCCACGCCCACCTTGCCCTCATCACCGCTTTCCCTCCGCCTCACTTGCTCTGTCGGGTGGTTCCTAGTAATGAAACCGGTAGCGCACCTCCACGAAAATCTCCCGAGGATTGTTCCAGTGAAAGCCGCCGAAGGTCAGGCTGTTGTCGAGTTCGACGCGCCGGTTGGCCACGTTCAGCGCGTTCACCGAAGCTGAGAAGCGCTCGCCAAAGTCTTTTCCCATGGCCAAATCAAAGGTGGTGTGTGCGGGCAAGTAGTCGCCGGGGTAGGGCTGGCCGGGAAAACCGTTGGCAAACCCTGATCCGTAGCTGACATTGGTGGAAGCGAAGCTGCGCCAGGGAAGAGTGACGTCGCCGCCGACGCTAAGCGTATTGCGCTGGTCGTGGTCCAGCGGGCTGAGACCGGGGTCGAAAGAAAAGTCAGTAAGGCCGCCGGTGATGGTGCCGCTTCCCTCAGCAATCTGATTGGAATAGGCCAGGTGGAGTTGCGCGCGATGGGCGATGCGCGGCGAACGCAAGGTCAGTTCCCAGCCGCGTATGACTGCTTTCGAGATGGTGAGGGGGAAGAAGATGTTTGAAGCGCCAATGTTGCCGTGATCGAAGAAGTTGTGGGCATTGGTGCGGAAGGTGTCGGCATCGAGCACCCATCCGCGGTAGGGGATAGTAACGCCGAACTGGTGCTCCTCGTCGAACTCGCCGTGGAGCGGGACAAATCCCAGGCCTTCCCCTTGTACGAAGTCGATGAGGGCTGGCCCGCTCACGGTCACTAGTGGAGGAGCTTGATAGTAGTGGCCGTAGAAGCCGCGGAAGGTCCAGCGCAGCTTGGGGATGGTCACGGTAGCTCCGAAGCGCGGGCTGATGGCGCTCTCGGAAACTCCGTCGGAGAAGCGCGTCGGTCTCATACCGGCGATCAGCGTCAGCCAGGGAACGGGAGTGAATTTGTCGTCGATGAAAAACGTTTCCTGGTTTCCGGTGGGATGTTGAACATCGGTAATCGGCGCATTGCCGCTGCCATCATTGAAGATGGCTCCGAAGGTCTGACTGTCGTGCTGATAAAAGCTGAAAAAACCTGCCTGTAGGTTGTTCCGGGCAAAACTGGCGGAGACGCTTCCCTGTCCCCCGGCATAGGTGGAACCGCGTTCCTGGGTGGTGGCGATGGGTACGTCGCTGGCCAGGCTGTTGTAGTCGCCGCTGTTGAAATGGAAAAGAGGCGATACCGTCATGGCAATCCTGGAATTGAAAGTGTGGACCCAGGAGAAATTTACGACGGCGTCGGACTCATGTTCACCGTCGCGCAGGCCGAGGCTCGGATACTGCGGGCTGAAGCCGTTGGCTGCGATGGATCCGTTTTCGATGTCATTCGGGTTGGGGTCGAAAGGGACCTGATAATAGTCACGCCGCAGCGAGGTCACGACGCGCAACTGATTTGAGGGATCAACGTTGAAAATAAGCGTGCTGAACCCGCCATATCCGTTGGCGGCATCGTGTACGACTTCGGGAACCGGCGGTTGCAGGCCGAGGTTACTGCGGTTGCCGTTGAGGCTGACGTAGTAAGCGAAGCGCTGGGTGTGGCTGCCAAAGCTGAACGAGTCGTTGGTCTGGTAAAAATTGCCCAGGCTCAGAACCAGTTCGGCTTCGTTGTTGCGCTCGAAGCCGGTACGGGGGACGACATTAAAAACGCCGTAGGTGCGGTCGCCGAATTCGGCGCCATAGCTGCCGCGGTTGACTTCAAGATAATCGATGTCCTTGGGGTCGAACTGCGGGCCGATATTCGAGGCGATATTGGTGTTGGGGACGGGCACGCCATCGACCAGCCAACTGGTTTGGTGGCCGCCACGAATATGCAGCTGGTCGTGAGTGACCCAGGTGCCGGGCACGTAGTTGGTGATCATGGCCATGCTGTTGGTGCGGTCGGCGCCCGGTGAGCGCTCAATATCCTGGCGGCTGACCAGAGTGGTGGGCGTGGCGGTGTCGGTGGGCACTACTTCCGGGGCAGCCGAGACGGTTACGGTTTCCCCCTTGACCGATACCTGTAGTTGGAAGTGGATAACTGGCTCGGTGCCTGAGATTACGGTGACCGTCTCAGTTGCCTGCTCGAAGCCGGGATTAGCGACCGAGACCGAATACTCACCCACGGGGACGGTGCTGAACTGAAACTCACCATTGGAGTTGGTGTTGGCGGTCTTACTCCAGTCCGAGGATTTGGCTTTGAGCATCACCATTGCGCCCTGCACGGGCCGGTGCTGAGGATCGTGAATGATGCCGCGGACGGAGCCAAAAATGGTGGCCAAGGCGGCAGCGGCGAAAGCGAAAGGAACGGCGAGCTGCAGAATGCGAACGCAACGCATGAAAGTTCTCCTGGTCCTGAGGCAAAATGCTGGGACGCCACGCGTACAGCGGCTACCGAGGGTGGCCGTCCACGCGTGTGCAGTCGTGATGTGGGTTGCAATAAATCAGGCGATGGAGAACTGAGGCGGGGCGCGACCGGACTGCGAAGAGCGGATGAGGTGGATGGGGGTTACTGCTGTCTGCTCAACCGGCAGCGGGGTGGAGAATGTGAGCGTCTGTCGGCCGACTGATGGCAGTAGACAGGGCGACTGAGAAACCGTGAGGGCGTGGCAGCAATCGTGGTTGCAGCAGGCGGGAACGGTGTGAAGTTCTGCAAGGTTCGGTCCGTGCTGGTGCATCGGCTTGCGCATGCAGCAGGCATGCGGCGCGGGCGTGGCGATCGCCAGGGCCACGGGGGCAAAGAGGCCCACGAGCATAAGAGTCAGCAGAAGCCTGGCGGTCAGACGATGCATAAGAGCGTTCTGAAACACCCCACGATTGCTCAGACGATGGAAGACAGCATAAGGTAGCGCCCGGCGGAAGGCAAGGGGAAGAAGAATGACAGCGCAGGCGGGTGGGCTGCTTACCTCATCAAAACCCAGCGGCCGCCATCGGTAAACAGGATGACCAAATTCATCACGATCATCATCAGGTCGTAGTGCCAGCCGTAGGTTCCCTCGCCCCAGAAACCAACGTGCCAGACAAAAATCTGCTTCTGGATGGCGCCAAGCATAATGAGGATGAGGCCGATGGCGGCAAGTTGAGTCAGCACGCCGAAAACCACGCCCAGGCCGCCAGCCAATTCAACGACCCCCAGAAAGATGGTAAAACCCTGGCTCATGCCAATATCTTTGCTGCGTTGTTGGGATTTGGTGGCGTGGCTCCAGCCGCTGGTGACGAAAATAGCAGCGACCATGAGGCGGAGGAGGAGAAGTCCGAAGTCGGTGTATTGGGCGAGTTGAGGGAACATGGTCTTTCTCAGGCTTTGCCGTGAATTTTAGCCCACCACCAGCGCACGCCGACAAACAAAAAGCGCCAGTCGTGGAAGAACTCAGGCTCTTTGCGTTCGAAGGCATGGCCGATGAATTGGAAGGTCCATCCCACGAGGAAAAGCACCAGCGCGTAGGGCCATAGGCGGTGAATAAAGATGCTGGCTAGGAACAAGGCGAGTGAGATGAGGATTGCTGGTATCCCGAGGGTATGGCAGACACGGTTCGCCGGGTGCTGATGGCTGGTGGAGTATTGCGCAATCCATTGTTCGTTGGTGCGGTTGCCAAGCATGGCGTCGATGATACATGGGAGAGGACGGGGAAGCGATAGATCGAGGCCGGGTTGAGAGGCCTGCCGAAAGCGTGTTAGCATCCTAGGTTTTGGCAGGGTTCGACGTTGGCCTATAGACTGTCCTCTTCATAGTGATTTATGGGCCCGCCGCAGTGCAGATCTCTGATTTCGATCAAGAATCGAGCTTCGCTCGGACGGGCGGGACGCCCGTCCCCACACGATCTCTAAGGAGTAACCCGTGAAGGTTTACGAAGGCGCAAACATCAGGAATGTCGCGGTGGTGGGTCACGGCCATGCCGGCAAGACGTCGCTGGTTTCGGCCATGCTGTACACGTCGGGAGCAACCCAGCGGCTGGGCCGCGTGGACGATGGTTCGGCGACCACGGATTATGACGATGAAGAAATCGCGCGCAAGATGTCGATCGCGGCGGGGATGGCCTATGTGGAGTGGGGCAAGACGAAGATCAACCTGATCGATACGCCCGGGTTCAACATGTTCGTCCACGAAGCCAAGATGGTGTTGCCGGTGGTGGATGCGGCGGTTGTGGTGGTGGACGGCGTGGCGGGAGTGGAGGTGGTCACGCAGCGGGTATGGAATTATTGCGAAGAGTACAAGACGCCGCGGTTAATCATTGCCAGCCGGATGGATCGTGAGCGCGCGGACGCGAACCGGGTGCTGGAGTCATTGACCAATGCCTTCGGACGGACGGTGATTCCGCTGGAATTGCCCATTGGCAGTGAGAAGAATTTTACCGGCGTGGTGGACCTGGTCAACATGAAGGCATACACCTACGAGTTGGGTGGGAATGGCAAGGGCAAGGAAGGCGAGATTCCGGCCAACATGAAAGAGCAGGCGCAGGCGGCGCACGAGAAACTGGTGGAGATGGTGGCCGAGGGCAACGATGCCTTGATGGAGGAATTTTTCGAGAAGGGAACGATTCCTGAGGAACACCTGGTGCCGGCGCTGCACGAGGCGATTCGCGAAGACAAGATCTTCCCCGTGATTTTCGGGTCTGGATTGGGAAATGTGGGTGCGGACCGGGTGATGGATTTCATTGTGGACTATACTCCCGCGCCGTCGGAGCACGAGTGGGTGCAGGGCGAGGCGGCAGCGTCGGGAAATGGGGAAGCGCCCAAGCGGCATGAGACTGACGCCGAGCCGGTTTCGATCTATGTGTTCAAGACGGTTTCGGATGCGTTTGCGGGAAGAATTTCGTACTTCAAAGTCTTTTCCGGAGTTTTGAAAAACGACGCGACTCTGCAGAACTTCACCAAGAACACAGCCGAGAAGCTGGCGCATATTTCCATCATGCAAGGCAAAACAGCGGTGCCGGTGAACGAATTGCACGCGGGCGATGTCGGCGCTGTAGCCAAGCTGAAAGACACTTTGACGGGCGACACCTTGGGCGACAAGAACGCGCCGATTCAGTATCCCAAGGTGCACTTGCCGGAGCCGGCGATTACGTTTGCGATTGAGCCGAAGAGCCGGGCGGACGAAGACAAGCTGGGGCCGAGCATCCACAAGCTGATGGAAGAAGACGCCATGCTGCGGTTTTTCCGCGATCCGCAGACCAAGGAGTTCCTGATCGCGGGAACCGGGCAGCAGCATATTGAGGTGGTGGTGGCGAAAATGAAGAAGCGCTACCACGCGGAAGTGATCTTGAAAGCGCCGAAGGTTCCGTACCGCGAGACGATTCGCGGCAAAGCGGACGTGCAGGGGCGGCACAAGAAGCAGACCGGCGGCCACGGCCAGTACGGCGATTGCAAGATCAAGATGGAACCGCTGCCGCGCGGCGGCGACTTCGAGTTCGTCAATGATATTTTCGGCGGCGCGATCCCCAAGAACTTTATTCCGGCGGTGGAAAAGGGAATCCGAACCGCGGCTGCGCGCGGCTATTTGGCGGGGTATCCGGTGACGGATTTCCGGGTAATCCTCTACGACGGCTCCTATCACGATGTAGATTCGAACGACTTGTCGTTCCAGATGGCAGGCCGCATCGCGTTCAAGAAAGCCATGGAAGTCGCCAAGCCGACGCTGCTGGAGCCGATCATGAGCGTGGAGATTACGGTGCCGGACGAGTTTGCGGGCTCGATCATGGGCGACTTGAACAGCCGGCGGGGGCGGATCCAGGGCATGGACAACAAGGGCGGCAACACGATTGTGAAAGCAGAAGTGCCGATGTCGGAAATGCTGAGCTACGGGGTTGATCTCACGGCGATGACCCAGGGCCGCGGCAGCTTCAACATGGAAATGCACCATTACGACATGGTGCCCGGGCAGTTGCAGGAGAAGATCATCGAGAAGGCGAAGGCGGCGAGAGGGGAGCAAGCCGAGGAAGAAGAGTAGAGATGTCGGATGCGTCCGACAAGCTCTTGAGGCAGGCGTCGCAGGCGCGGCGAGAAAATCGGCTCGCCGATGCCAAACGGGACCTGACCGAGGCGGTTGCAGTTTGCCGCAAAAGCGGTTCGCTGGTCGAGCTGGAGAAAGCGCTCACGGGTCTGGGTCAGATTGAACGGGATCTGCAAAATTTCGAGGCCGCGCGGAAGCATTATGAAGAGGCCGTGGCCATCTGCCGAGTGCAGGGCGATGCCCTTAAGCTGGCGCATACGATACGACATCTCGGGGACATTCACCGGCATGAGGGACATCGGGGATTGGCCGAACCTTGTTATCGGGAAGCCCTGAGTCTCTATCGCAGTCGTGAAACTCCGCCGCTGGAGTTGGCGAATGCGATTCGGGGTTTGGCGATCCTGCAAAGCGACGCGGGCGAGGTCAAAGAAGCAAGATTGCTCTGGGCGGAAGCCAGGGAGTTATACGCTGCGGTGAAGGTAGAGGCGGGCGTGGCTGAAAGTTCCCGGCGATTGGCGGGGCTGGAGCGACCGGAACAAACGAAGTAGGCCGAAGGGACAGGGAAAGATGCTGCGCCTTGAACCAGCCTGCTGGCCGTGCTTCGTGCTAATATCGCGCCAGTGGCCACGCTCAGAAACATTCCCAAGCTTCCGCAGGAGCGCGAGCGGATCGTCTCGGCGGCGCCGGTGGAAGACGATTCGTCGTTTGAACTGAAGCTGCGGCCGCAGCGGTTGGCAGAGTTCATCGGGCAATCCAAAGTTAAAGAAATTCTGGCGGTGGCGATTGAGGCCACAGGCTCGCGTGGCGAAGCTTTGGACCATGTGCTGCTCTACGGCCCGCCGGGCCTGGGAAAAACCACGCTGGCTACCATTATCGCCAATGAATTGGGGGTTGCCTTTCAGCAGACTTCCGGGCCGACGCTGCAGATCAAGGGCGACCTCACCGCGATTCTCACCAACCTGCGAGAAAAGCAGGTTCTGTTCATCGATGAAGTTCATCGACTGCAACCGGCGCTAGAAGAGATCCTGTATTCGGCGCTCGAAGACTACAAGCTGGACATCATGATCGGCCAGGGACCGGCGGCACGCACTCACACAATGGACGTAAAGCCATTCACGTTCATTGGCGCGACCACGCGGGCGGGGCTGCTGTCGTCGCCGCTACGGTCGCGATTCGGCATCGTGCTGCGGTTGGAGTTTTACAGCCACGACGATTTGCGGATTATTGTGGAGCGCTCGGCGGACATTCTAGGCGTGGAGGTTGACCACGCAGGAGCGATGGAGATTGCCAGCCGGTCGCGGGGTACGCCACGAATTGCCAACCGGTTGCTGCGGCGGGTGCGGGACTACGCGCAGGTGCGTGGCGGCGGCAAGATCGATCTGCCGACCGCGCAAGCGGCGCTGCAGATGCTGGAAGTGGATCGTTATGGGTTCGATGAAGTCGACCGCAAGTTGCTGCTGACCATTATTGAAAAGTATCAAGGCGGCCCGGTAGGGGTGAACACGCTGGCGGCGGCTCTGGCAGAGGAAGCGGACGCGATTGAAGAAATCTACGAGCCCTTCTTGATCCAGATTGGGTTCTTGAACCGCACGCCGCGCGGACGAGTGGCCACCCAGTTGGCCTACGAGCATTTCGGGATCACGCCGAATCGCCGGCAGAGTTCGTTGTTCTAGATCACTGCGGAGGTTCGCTCCGCCGGACAGCCCAGGGCGGCTGTCCCCACGTGGCCTGTGGCGCTCCCAACCGCTACAATGTCGGCAGCATGATTGCCCACCTCCGAGGAAAGCTGCTGGCCAAGCATCCCAATCAAGCCATCGTTGAGACCGGCGGCGTCGGTTATGACGTGGCCATCAGCGTTCCCACTTTTTCCGATTTGCCGAACGTGGGCAGCGAGGTTGGGCTGCACATCTACACGCATGTTCGGGAGGACGTGATCGCGCTCTATGGATTTTGGCGGGCAGGGGAAAAGCAGCTGTTTGAAAAGCTGATCACGGTGAGTGGGATCGGGCCGAAGCTGGCGATTACCATCCTGAGTGGCATGGCAGCCGACGAAATGACGGCGGCGATTCGCGGAAATGACGTAGCGCGGCTGACGCGCATTCCAGGGATAGGAAAGAAAACGGCGGAGCGGCTGGTACTGGAACTGCGCGATAAGTTGCCAGGCGGCGGAGAGGTTCCGGTGGTTTCTGGGCTGGGCGCCGTGGAGGAGGATGTAATGTCAGCGCTGGTGAATCTGGGATATCAGCGGACCGCTGCGGAGAAGGCGGTGCGGACAACCGCAAAGAGCGGGTCGTTCGAGGTGATGTTCCGGGAAGCATTGGGGATGCTGTCGAAGTAGGCCTTTTTTTGTCACCCGTGGTTGCCTGAGAGCATCTAACAGCACGCCCGAGCGTGTGGTGTGCGACATGGGAGTCCGACTATAATCGCGTGCCATGATTGTCATCCCCCAGCCAGACTGTCCTTCGCGTCGCAATGACAGTCGCTGCCGCGATCATATATTCCCAGGTTGTGCTTTCGAGGCGAGCCGCGCGTTTCTGGCAACCGCGGTGTTGCTCGGGGGCGTGGCGATATCGGTTGCACAAACCGCGACAACGTCCATCCCCAACGCGCCCGGGCAAGGCCAGCCGGCGCAGGGAGAGTTCGCGGGCAGCGTGGCGTCCGAGCCTGTTCCCGGTGTTGTGCGCATTTCGTTGCAGGACGCGATTGACCGCGGATTGAAGCAGAACCTCGGAGTGCTGCTTTCCAACGCCGACATTCGCTCGTCACGCGGACAGCGCTGGGAACAATTGAGCGCGCTGTTGCCGCACGTGACCGCTGGCCCCTCGATCACTGCCTCGCAAATCAATCTGGCGGAACTCGGCATTACACTTCATCTTCCGGGGCTTAGTTTTCCGGCGTCGGTCGGACCCTTTTCTTATTTTGACGCGCGTCTAAATGTGACCCAGTCGCTGTTTGACTGGAAGTCGATCAACGATACGCGCGCGGCCGGGCAGAGCCTGAAATCCACCGAATACACATATAAAGACGCGCGCGACGTTGTGGTGTTGGCCGTGGGTTTCACCTACCTGCAGGCGATCGCCGATGAGGCCCGCGTCGAAACCGCGGAAGCGCAGGTCGAGACGGCGAAGGCGGTATATAGCCAGGCATCGGACCAGGTGAAGGCAGGCACTTCGCCGGAGATCGATGGGCTGCGGGCGAAGGTGGAGATGCAGACCCGGCAGCAGCAGTTGATTCAAGCCAGAAACGATCTTGCGATTCAGAAGCTGACTGTGGCCCGCGTAATCGGACTGGCTTCCGGGCAGGAATTCGAGCTGACCGACAAGTCGCTGTACCAGGAATTTCACGCCATGAGCGTGGATGAAGCCCTGCAACGCGCCTATGCCTCGCGTTTCGATTATCAGGCGGCGGTGGCAGAGGTGCGCGCAGCGGAATTCTCGCGAAGAGCGGCTGTTGCCGGTTATTTTCCGTCGCTTTCCTTCAACGCCGATTACGGAACGGGAGGATCGCACCCTTCCACGGCGACGCAAGTATTCGATGTGCGCGGAACGCTGTCCATTCCGATCTTTCAGGGCGGCAGGGTTCACGGCGATGTTTTGCAGGCCGACGCGAGACTGGTCCAGAGCCGAGAGCGGCTGGCGAACTTGCGCGGTCAGATCGACTCCGACGTTCGCACTGCGCTGCTGAACCTGCAGTCCTCGGCCGAGCAAGTGGAGGTGGCGCGCAGCAACATCGATTTAGCGGAGGCCACGCTAACCCAGTCGCGCGACCGTTTCCAGGCGGGGGTCACGGACACGGTTGAAGTGGTGCAATCGCAGGAAACGGCGGCCAGCGCCCACGAACAGTACATCTCCAGCCTCTACAACTACAATTACGCCAAAATTTCCCTGGCCCGCGCCCTGGGCATGGCTGAAGAGGGCGTCAAAGAAGACTTCAAAGGAAAATAACCATGGCAGAAGAGAACCCATCGACTGCGGTGCGGGCAAGCCAGGAATCCACAACGAATCCGCCGTCCTCACCGGACACAAAGTCGGCGCCGCCAGGTTCGCGCGGCTACACCCGGACCAAGAACCGCAGAAACAGGATGATTGTGATTGGGGCCCTGGTGCTGATTGTAGGCGGAGTGTTCTTGTGGCGTTATCTGGGCAGCTATGAATCTACCGACGACGCCCAGGTGGATGTTCATCTTTATCCAGTCAGCGCCCGCATTTCCGGCTATGTGATCAAGGTCAATGTGGGCGACAACCAGTGGGTGCAGAAAGGCGACGTGCTGGTGGAGATCGACCCGAAAGATTATGAGGTTGCGGTCGAGCAGGCGCAAGCCAGCCTGGCCAGCGCCGAAGCAACGGCGGAATCCCTGAATATTACGGTTCCGATCACCTCGGTGAGCACGTCGAGTCAACTAAGTTTCAGCGCATCGGACGTGCAAAACGCGGATGCCGGGATCGTCGCCGCGGAAGCACAGCTCACCGCCGCTCATGCCCAGTTGCAACAGGCCGAGGCGAACGATGTGAAGGCGCAAGACGACCTCGTCCGCTACAAGGCGCTGGTGGATAAGCGCGAGGTTTCCGAGCAAATTTATGACCAGGCATTGGCCGCAGCCAAGGCGAGTACGGCGTCGGTGGCGGCGGGACACGCCAACGAGGCGGCTGCCCAACAGGCCGTGAAGCAAGCCCATGACCGGCTGGCGCAGGCGGAAGCGAATCAGCGATCCGCGGAAACCGGGCCCCAGCAGGTGTTATCGACTCAGGCGCGCGCCCGCGCCGCGGTTGCCGATGTGCAACAGAAGCGGGCTGCCCTGGAACAGGCGCAACTCAACCTCGGCTACACCAAAATTGTGGCCCCAGTTACCGGTGAAGTGAACAAGACGGTGGTGGTCGGACTGAATGTTCAACCGGGACAGCAACTGCTCACCGTAGTCCCTCTTGAGGAAGTCTGGATCACCGCCAATTTCAAAGAAACGCAACTCAAGCACATGCGAG
>Ga0335081_10004061_pt1 | contig 23113 bp, 12 predicted proteins | sample Lox_Sample_35_FD_206713 | JGI IMG/M metagenome (GOLD analysis project Ga0335081, IMG submission 206713) | Soil microbial communities from Loxahatchee National Wildlife Refuge, Florida, United States - Lox_Sample_3.5 | ecosystem: Environmental > Terrestrial > Soil > Wetlands | place: USA...
CCTGCGACGCCGCCGGGGGCGGCAGTTGCGTGCTGGCCGGGTTCGTCTCGCCGGCTTCTTTGAAGGGACTGGGCACGCCCGGTGTCAGCGACACGACGCTCACCACGACGAACAAACTGAATTTTGCGCCCCGGGTCGGTTTCGCGGCCGATCTGCTGGGCAACGGCAAGCTGGCGATGCGCGGCGGATTCGGTTACTACTGGATTCGCACTTCCGGGCAGACCCTGCTGCAACTGATCGCTTCGCCTCCGTGGGTCCAGCAATACCTGGCATCGGGCACCGCGGTAGTCGGGAGCAAGGTTCTGGCTAATCCCTGGCCGGCCGGGCTGCCGATGCCGAACCAGTTTCCGATTCTTCCGGTCATGGGCCAGTTCAACGGCACGTACACTTCGGCGGGTGCGCCCAATTTCGTGAATCCGGACGGCACGCCGGCGGTCGCGCAATCGCTGTATGGCTTCACGCGCGGGCTGGTCACGCCGTACGTGCAGCAGTACAACCTGACCTTCCAGTATCAGTTGCCCAAGGGCTGGATCGTGGAAGCCGGGTACATCGGATCGCACGGCAGGAACCTGCTGGTGGAGCCGAGCCTGAATCAGTCGCTATTGGCGAACGCTTCGACCCCGTTCAGTTACCAGAACTCGCTGATTGCCGCCAACGGCAAGCCCGGCGGGATCACGGTGACGCAGAATTCGAACGCGAATGCCACCATCCGCGTGCCCGTGCCCGGGTTCGCTCCGGCCGGATTGAACCTGGTCACGAATCAGGGCTATTCGCACTACAACGGATTCATCCTGGAGCTCAGCCACGCATTCGCACATGGCTTCCAGTTCAAGATGGATTACACCCAGTCGCGGTCCACCGACAACGATTCGGGACCGGCCGGGTCGGATCTCGACAGCTTCCAGGGAAACCAACTGGTCTCCACCTATAACCGCGGCGTTTCGGACTTCGATCAGCCCCACCGGTTCGTCTTCACCGGTCTGTGGAATCTGCCGGGACCGAAGAAGGGCTGGATGGGACAGGTGATCGGAAACTGGGGGATGAGCGGCGTGTATACGATTCAGTCCGGCCTTCCGTTTTCGGTAAGCAGCACCACCGGCGGAGGACTGGCGGGCCTGACCGGATCGGTAACGGTGCGCGGGGACTACATTCCCTGCACCAACATGGTGCCTTCCGGATCGGCACAGCAGAACCTGAACGCCTATGTCAACCCGGCCTGCTTCGCGCAGGTGGCGAATATCCCCGCCGGCACGGTGCTGTCCGGCTTGAGCCAACAGCAGGGTCCCGGCAGCGGCAGCTACACGGTGGGCAACAACGGTGTGGCGGGAGACTCGGGGATCGGCACCTTGTTCGGCGGCAGCGGCCGGAACATCCTGCGGGGGCCGTCGGAATCGCGTTACGACCTGGCGATGACCAAGATCTTCCCCATCCACGAGTCGGTGAATCTCATGTTTCGCGCGGAGGCGTTCAAGGTCTTCAACAATCCGATTTTTTCGAATCCGCAGAGCAACATCAGCAACTCGACGTTCGGGAAGATTACCTCGACCATCGATAGCACGGGTCGTATCCTGCAACTGGCGTTGAAGCTCAACTTTTAGGTGTGGGGCGGTCCGGCGCCGGCGCCGAAGCCGGACCGCGCCCTCGCTCGGCAATAACTCTTACCGCAAAGCTATCTATAAAGAGCTATCTATAAATAGGTACGACCCCACCTGCGTACTCATGGTACAACTAGTGCTCATCGATGAAAGGACCCGCCTGTGGACCGTAGAGTTCTTCTGCAGCAGCATGACAGTTTTTCCGCCCTGGCATCGTGCGCCCGCCTCGTCGCGATCGCGATTCTGACTTGTGCGGCAGCGCTTGGACAATCGCAAGGCCTTTCGATCGCTAACTACCAGGTGGTGAGCCGGCAGACGATCCAGGGAAAGCTGAACATCACTTATCGTGTGGATCTGGTGAATCACGGTGCGGCGCTGGAAGGGGTGACGGCCACAGTGATGAGCTTGAACGCGTCAGGCGTCCAGGTGGCGGCGGGCCAGGACACGCTCGAGTTCGCACGCGTGCCGGCCAACAGTCAGGTCACCAGCAGCCGCACGTTCACACTTCAGTTCGACAATGCTCTTGCCGTCGATCCTTCCCAACTTCAGTGGACCTTCCAGGCTCCAGGTATCCTTTTGCCGGCCAATCTCACCGTGGCGCCAGGCGATACAGCGAATTTCCCCGTGGCGCTGGGAACCGCCGCGCCGGCCGGTGGCGTGTTCATCACACTGGCGAGCAGCAATCCGTCAATCGCCGCTGTGTCACCGTCGACTCTCTTCGTCGCGGAAGGCCTGACGACGGCCCCGCGCGCTTCGACGACAGTCACAGGCTTTAACGCCGGTTCCGTCACCATCACGGCATCCGCACCCGGCTACGCCTCGGCTAGCGCGCAGGTTCAGGTGGGGTCGGGCGGAACGCCCGGCACTACGATGAGCTTCTGGCCCGGCAGCCTGACCGTCAACGTGAACACCACGCAGAACCTTACGTTGAATCTCTCGGCGCCGGCTTCAGCGGCTCTCACGGTCAACGTGAGCTCCAGCGACGTGACGGTGGCGGCGGTGCCGGCGACGGTGACGTTCGCGGCGGGCACAGCCAGCGCGTCCGTGCCGGTGACCGGTGTGGCGCCGGGATCGGTCTCGGTTACGGCCAGCGCGCCAAATATTGCAAGCGCGATCGCGAGCGTGACCGTCACACAATCGTCGCCGGCCGGAGGGATCCTCGTGCCCGCCAACATAACCGTGGCGCCGGGCGATACGGCGAATTTCCCCGTGGCCTTGGGAACCGCCGCGCCGGCCGGCGGCGTGTTCATCGCGCTGGCAAGCAACAATCTGTCCGTCGCAACCGTGTCACCATTGACAGTCTTCGTCGCGGAAGGCATGACGACAGCTCCGCGCGCGGCGACGGCGGTCACCGGCTTTAACGCCGGTTCGGCCACGATTACGGCATCGGCGCCCGGATACGCCGCCGCTACCTCCCAGGTGCATGTGACGGGCGTCACACCCCCCTCCCTGACCCTGAGCTTCTCGCCGGCGAGCCTGACCATCAACGGCAGCGCCACGCAAAACCTCACGCTGAATCTGTCAGCGGCCGCTTCCGCCGCGCTGACGGTCAGCCTGAGCTCCAGCGACGTGACCGTGGCCACGGTGCCGGCGTCGGTCACCTTCGGGGCGGGTGCGGCCAGCGTGTCGGTGCCGGTGACCGGTGTGGCTCCCGGATCGGTCTCGATCACGGCCGGCGCGCCGAACGTGGCCGGCGCGAGCGCGACGGTGACCGTCACGCAGCCCGCGGGAGGAGGCATCCTGATACCGGCCAGCGTGACTGTGGCGGCCGGCAATACCGTGAGTTTCCCGGTGGCGCTGGGAACCGCTGCGCCTGCGGGCGGCGTGTACATCACGCTGGCAACCAGCAATCCCTCGGTAGCCACACCGTCGCCCTCGTACTTCTTCATTTCGCAAGGCATGACCAGCAGCCCGCGCGTGGCCACCCAGGTGAATGGGATCGGCAACGGATCGGCAACCATCACCGCCTCCGCCTTCGGCTATCCAACCGCCACCTCCCAGGTGCAGGTGAACGGTGTGCCGCCCCCACCTCTGACGATGAGCTTCGCCCCGGCGAGCCTGGCGGTCAACACGGGCGCGACACAGAACCTCACGCTGAACCTCTCGGCGGCCGCTTCATCCGCTCTGACGGTCGGCCTGGGGTCCAGCGACGTGACAGTGGCAACCGTGCCGGCGTCGGTGACCTTCGGGGCGGGTACGGCCAGCGTGTCCGTGCCGGTGGCCGGCGTCGCGCCAGGATCGATCTTGGTCACGGCCAGTGCGCCGGGCATTACCAGCACCACCGCCACAGTGACCGTCACACAAGCGGCATCGCCTGTGATTACGCTGCCGGCGAGTGTGACCGTGGGGCCGAGTCAGTCGGTCACGCTCCCCATCGCTTTGTCGGCGCCGGCGCCGTCGGGCGGCGTGACTGTTTCGTTGACCAGCAGCGATTCCTCGACGGTGGCCGTGACCCCAAGTGTTTTCATCGCTGCCGGCGCCAGTGTTCCAGCGGCCCAGCCGCAGGTCAGCGGCATCAAGCCCGGATCGGCGAACATCACTGCATCGGCGCCGGGCTTCTCGGCGGGCAGCTCCCATGTACAGGTATCCGCGAGCGGAGGCGGCAGTTTCTTCTCGCCCGTCGGCGGCGTGACCATCAACGCGGGCACTACCCAGAACCTGACGCTGAATCTATCGCCGCCGCCGGCCAGCGACCTGACTGTGAGTCTGAGTTCCAGCAACTCCGGCGTGGCCACGGTGCCCGCCACCGTGCTTTGCGCCGCAGGCTCGGGGACCGTCACCGTCCCCGTGACTGGTGTGGCAGCAGGCGCGGTCACCATCACCGCCGCCACACCCGGCTATGGGACTGCGACCACCAATGTGACCGTGATTTCGCTGGATGGCGTTTCGGTCACCTGGTACGGCGCCTGCTGGGCCACTTTGACGATCAACGGATACACGGGGAACTTCCAGGCAATCGACTTTTCACTGGTAACGCCTACACCGGTGGTTGTAAATGGCAGCCTGTTCTTTACGTCGAATTGTGATCCGAGCCAGGGAGTCGATAACATGAACGACACCGGCGCTGTCACCGGAACCACGCATATGATTCAGGGTTTTTTGCGTCATCCCGGGGTGATTCCGTCCTCTGCCATGTATTGGATAGGCAACGCCAGCACCGTGGACGGCACGTGTCCCAAGGGGAGCCTCTGCACCGGATGTGTTACCTACAGCGCGGTTACACCGAATTGCAGTATGTTGCCCTGATGCGCCATCATCCCCCTTGCGTCTGAATCGCAAGAGCCGGACAATACTTTAAACACGATGTCCCGGTCGGCCGCAAGAAAGAGCGCGCTGGCGCTCGAATATCCGCCGTCGGAACCTTGTTCCTGCGAAACCTGCCGGCTGTATTGTTTGCGGCCGGGCTGGTGGACGGTGCAGCAAGCCAAGGAAGCCATGCGGGCTGGTTACGGATGCCGCATGATGCTGGAGATCGCACCGGAACGGACCTTCGGCGTGCTTTCGCCCGCATTCCGGGGCTGCGAGCGAAACTTTGCGCTCAATGATTTTGCCGATCGCGGCTGCACGTTCCTTCATGGCGACAGATGCGAACTGCATGGGACGGGCTTCCAGCCCCTGGAATGCCGTTTCTGTCACCATGGCCGCCGCGGACTGGGACCCCGATGCCATGCCGCACTCGAAGACGAGTGGCACAGCCCTGCGGGCCGCGCACTGGTGACGCGCTGGACCAATATTTTCGGGCTGCGCGGGGATTTGAAAGTTCGCGGCCTCGGTAAGATAGTGAACTTCTGAGCGTGGCTTGACCGCCAGGGAGCGCCTCGCCTACTGCTGCTTGAATGCCGGGTCGGACTCGGCGCCGCCTCGCGGCTTCCAGTCGATCGAGTAATACTGGCCGCGATCGCGGGCCCAGGGATCGAACACGTTGACCACGCCGGCGAGTTCGGTCTGAAGCTCGGGGATGGCGCGCAGCAGGACGCGCTTGAACGGCGATACCGGCTGCACGTGGCCGTTCGGCGAGCCCTTCTCGACCATGGCGGCGGGGCCGTTGTTGTTCACCCAGTTCACGCCCATGGTGGTGTAGAACTCGGGGCGGAAGCTCGACGTGAAAAACCGGTCGCTGAACAGGCGCCGCGACGCGTTCAGGATGAACACCACGAACTGCGTTTCGGAGATGGCGAAGCCGTGCGGCCGGGTCTGCTCGGCCAGCCATCCGACCACCGTGTCCACGTCCTCGATGTTGTCGACCGTCGAGCCGTTGGCGTGTCCGAGGCAGTCGTTGATCGGCGTTCCGTCGCCATTGCGCTGCGCGTCGGTGATCGCCTTGGAAGCGTCGCAGACGTGCGTGCCGTAGATCTCGCGCAGGTTGGCGACCATCTCCTGCTGCGGTTTGCGCGCGGGCGAATCGGCCGGCAGCCGCTGGTCCATGAAGTCGTCGAAGCTGGTGAGCTGGCGCAGGCCGTATTGGCGGCGAAACTCGTTGAAGCGCGGCACGCCGTGCTCGCGGTCGCGGATCAGGTCGAGCGCGGCCAGATCGATTTTGCCGGTCTCGCTCTTCAGGCGCGGGATGGCGATGTTCTGGAGGAAAAGGGGATGGTTGTTGAGCGTGAGCAGGCCGAGCCGCTGGCGTCCCAGGCTGACGGCCCAGTTCTGGATGCCGCGCGAGCGCATAGCGGGGGTCGCCTGGCTTTCGAAGGTGGAGACGATCGGCACCTTGGTGGCAATCTTGTTGGGCTCGCTGAGATCGCGGAATTCGATGAGGTCGGGGAGCAGCGGGTGCAGGCGGTAAACGGTGACGAACTCCTCCGGGAAGTTGAACGGCGAGCCGAAATGGTTGACGCCGCCGTTGACGTGTTCCGGCTTGGACACGTCGTAGCCGTTGATCTTGCTGCCGAGCCCGAAGATTCCTGGGCCCGAAGCGAAGACCGAGTACCACTGGGTCGCCTTCACCACGTCGGTGCTCTTGCCGAAGTTCTTCGTGACGATGTCGGCGAGAACTTTGGAGACGCCGCCGCCGTCCGGGCCGAGGAGCCCGTTCCAGTTGGCGTTCATGCCCCGGTAGAGCGGCTCGTCGTACAGCAACTGCGGCGTCCATTCGATGGTGTGGATCTTGGCGATCTCGGCCGCTACCACCAGGCGGGCAACCTCGAACAGCTCGTCGGGCGTCACGTCCGTGTAGCGGATCACGCGGCGCGCGTCGGCGGGATTGCGCAGGCCGCAATCGGAATTGGGAGTTTTCTGCGCCTGTTTTTCGAAGGCGTCGACGAAGGCGTTGTGCTCGCGCACGAACACGTTGTGCAGGAAGCTGATGCCGATGGTCCAGTTGTCGGCGAAGGCCGCGGCCTCCTGGCCCTGCCACTGCGGAACCACGGGGTCGCCGGCCGAGAAGGTGGGGAGCGTGCCCTTCCCGTCAGTGGAGGTGAGGAGGAACTTTGCCGTGTCGTTGGGGTCGCGCTTGACTCGCCGTCGCGAGACGGAATCGTAGCCGTAGAGTTGCGAGGCGTCCCACCAGGCGGTGTTGGTATTGCGGAAGGTCTTGGGTGCGCGGGAGAGGTATTGCCGGTTGTTGAAGGTAAAGGCGGCGGGGGCCGAGTCCTGCGCCACGTAGCCGCGGTCGATGCGGTCGCCGGGGCGGCAGCCGAGGCGCTGCGCTTCTTCGCTGGTGCAGCCGGCCTCCATCCACTGCGAGTCGTCGTTGTGGCCTTCGGACATGTGGGAGAACCAGTCGTGAGTCATGAACTGGATCCAGTAGGCGGCGAGGACGTTGAAGAAAGGCGCTTTCTGGTAGTCGCAGTTGGAGTCGATCGAATCGGCGGAGATGCCTTGTCCGGCGCGGCACGCGTCGGCATTCGACTGCGTCCGGGTGAAGAGTTTGCGGCTGATGAGCTGAGGATCGGGCTTGAGGAGGCCGAGCCGGTCGCCGTGCCGGTTACGGACGAGCTCGTTCTGCCCCGCGTCTGGGAAAGTGGTGTCGAACTCCATGTTGCGGGCGAACATCTGGCCGGCCGAGCCCATGGCGGGATTGACGACGTCGTTGCAGGTGCCGTCGACGTTGCGGAAACGGATCAATGCGCCCTGGCATACCTGCGCCCCGTCGCCGCCGACGTCTTTGTAGCTGGGATGATCGGCCGGCAGGCGCATCGCGTCCCAGCGTTTCAAGGCAGGGCCGCCGACGCCGTCGCGCCCCTGCACGTATTCGGAATAGGTGCCGTTGTTGTCGAAGAGGTTGAACTTGACGAGCTCGATGCGCTGAAATTCGAGATCGGTGAGCGCACCCAGAACGCCTCGCTGGGCAGGGGCGTTCTTCACCAGAAGCTGCGGGATCGAGTTGGAGTCGGCGGTGCCCCAGTAGTTGGACCAATCGACCCACGGGGTGTTGCGGAACTGGAGCGTTCGATAGCCGCCGCGGCACAGGGCATTGGCTTCGGAGACCTTGCCCTGGAAACGTTGATCGCGCGTGTCGGCGATCTTGCGGAAGCCCTTCAGTACGGCTTCGGCACAGGCTTTGAGCGCGTCCGCTTCTTCCTTCTTCGGGTCCGCGGCAAAGAGCGGCCAGCAGGCACACAGGGCGGCGCAGGCAGCGATCGGGCGCAATCGGATCATCAATCCCCTCCGTTCCGGAAGGTCCGGATTTCTAAGATCTTATTTCAAATCCCGGGCATTGGGTACGGCATCCGTAGGAGCTTGATGTGACCGCCGCTGACGAATTACTTCTCCCCTTGGATCTCCCGCATGGTGCGCTGCACGATGCCGTCCAGCGCGGCGAGATCCTGCTTGACGCCGGCCGCGGTGTTCGTGATGTTGCGGTCGACGGTCCAGTGATCGCGGTACCAGGTGCAGCTTTCGAAGGTATCGTTGTGTTCCTTCATCCAGCCCTGGAGCAGCGTACGATAGTGCTCCAGCGTGGCCCGCTGTGCACGATCCGGGGCCAGGTTCTTGAGTTGATAGGGATCGGGTGAGTTGTCGAAGAGAAGCTCGGAGCGGTCGCGGCGGTAGATCGCGTAGGTGAAGCGTGCATCGCGCAAGGCGCGCCACTCCGTACCGTCCTGCCAGGCGGCCGTGGTCCCCATGCCTTGCATGTAGATCGCTTCCGGACCGCGAGTCGATCTCCCCAGCAGATTACCGCTGAGATCGGCCCCTTCCACCGCCCGAGGAACCGGCAGGCCGAGCGCGCTGAGAAGCGTCGGCATGATGTCGGGCGTGCTTAAGAGCGTGTCGGTGGCGCCGGGCCGGATGCGGCCGGGCCAGCGCACCAGGAACGGCACACGGCAGGCCTCCTCGTAGAAAATGTACTTGGCGCGGCGTCCGTGGGAGCCGAACATCTCTCCGTGATCGGAGGTGAACACGAGCAGCGTGTCGTTTTCCAGGCCCTGCTCGCGAATCCCGTCGAGCAGCCGCCCTAGTGAGCGGTCGATGTCGGCGGTCATCGCATAGTATCCCTGCTGATACTGGCCGACATGGGAGCCGTAATCGCGCGGCGGAGTCGCCCAGGCATCGGCATACGGATCGGGCGTATCGGAGTAGTTGGGCCGCAGCGGAATTTTCACGTTGCGGAAATGTTCGGTGAAATCGGAAGGGCAGTTGGTCCAATCCCACGGGTCGTGGGGCGGACCCCAGGAAAGGAACAGCGCGAACGGTTTCGATTGGGCGCGGCGAGCGCGCAGGTATTCCAGCGCCATGGCGGTCTGCGAATCGGGCTCGTACTGCTTATGGATCTCGCGCCGGGGAGTGTTTCGGAAGTAAGGAGCGTCGTGATAGGTGTGATTGAAATTGTACGCGGCCCAGTCGCGGTCGAAACCCAGGCGGTACGGCCCCGGCGGCACAAATCCGTTCTTCGTCTCGTCGTGGTGCCCCAACTGGTTGGCCCAGAGATGCCACTTGCCGATGTAGGCCGTGTCGTAGCCACTTCGGGTCAGCACGTGACCGAAGCACTCGTGCTCCGGGCTAAGCCGGAGTTCGTTGATTACCATGCCGGTGCTCGACTGATACTTGCCCGTCATCAGGGAGGCCCGATAAGGAGCGCAGACCGGCGTGGAGGGCACGGCATTGCGGACGTCGAGGGACTCGCGCGCGAGGCGGTCGATGTTCGGTGTGCTTGCAAACTCGTCACCGGCGTAGCCGCACGAGAAACGGCGCAACTGGTCGGCGAAGACGTAGATCAGGTTGACCGGACGATTCCGGTTTTGCGCGAAGGCCGCGGCTGCCGCCTGCGCCAGAAAGGTCCGGCGTGATGGATTCAATGCACTCATGGTTCGTTCGCCTAGAACTTCAATTTCAGCGCAAACTGCAGCACGCGGGGCAACTGGGCTACCTGGCTCGCGGTGATCTGGCCGAACTGCACGCTGGACATGGCCGTGACCGGCAGCCAAAAATGCGGGGTGTTCATGAGATTGAAGGCCTCGGCCCGGAACTGCAGGTCGGCGCGCTCGAGCAGGCGGAAACTCCGCACCAGCGAGAGGTTGAAGTTCGTAACCGAAGGCCCGCGCGTATCGGGAAGCGTGCGCGACACGTTGCCGTAGGTATAGGAAGGCGGCAGCGTGAACACGGAGGTATTGAACCACTGCGCAATCTCCGCGGTGTGGCTCCGCCCGCCCGACAGGTTGGCGGTCTGCCCGGTGCTGTTGGGACGGTTGCCCCCACCCGAGATCGGAGCGGTAATCACGAGCGGCAGTCCGCCGCCGTAAGTGAACATCCCGGACACGTTCCAGCCTCCCAGGATGTGCGCGGGGACGCCCGTGGGCGCGAGCTTGTGTCCCTTTCCGAACGGCAGATCGGCGACGTAGCTCAGCGCGATGGCCTTCGATTGATCCTGCTCCGAAATCGACCGCTCGGCGCTGAGGTTGTAGACGTTCTGCACCGAGGTGCCGTTGCTCTGCACGCCGAGCCCGGCGAGAGAATTGTTGCCGTTCGAAATCAGCTTTCCGCCGGTGAAGGCAAACAGAAAACTCTGCCCGTGCGACATGCGCTTCTCCGCCTTGACCTGGATCGAGTGATAGATCGAGTACACCGTGGGAGAGTTCACGATGTTCACGCCGGTGTACTCCGGGAAAGGCTTGAGCAACTGGCTGAGCGCTACCGTGGGCTGCGACAGCGTGCCGACGCCGATCTGTCCGTAGAAGGGGTTGGGCACCAGCGAGTTCAGTTGCGTTTGGAGGCTGAGGTATTGCGGGTTCAGGGCGTTCGCGTCGTAGGTGCGCGCGAAGTGCAGGCCATGGCTGCCGGCGTAGGCCACGTCGACCATCAGGTCCTGCGTGAGCTGGTATTGGACGTCGGCGTTCCACTGCTCGGTGTAAGGAGTCACACCGGCGTAGTTCCACGAGGTGATGCTCTGGCCGAGCATGCTGGCCGCGCCGCCCTGGCTGCCGGTCGGGCGAACCAGGCCGTTGGGAAAGGGGTTGGAGATCAGGTTGAACGGCGTCATACCGTCGAGGGTGCCGAGGTACGCCGTGGTGCCCGTGAAGCTGGTGCCGGTCACCGGCGTATAGTTGTTCAAATCGTTGTCCGTTTCCAGCCCGGCGTAGAAGAGTCCGAACCCGGACCGGAACACCAGCCGCTTGGTTGCCGACCAGGCAAGCCCTACCCGCGGCGCAAAGTTGTTTGTGTCCCATCCGTACGGGTGGCGGCTGTTCCCGCTCACGCCGGCGTACTGCACCGCGCCGGACAGCTTCGGGAAGGCGGCATTGCTGATGGGGCTCGGAGCATTGGCGTCGAACCAGGCCAGGTAGTCGCGCCGTTCCGTGTAGGGCGACTCGGTCTCGTACCGGAGGCCGAAATTCAAGGTCAGCTTGCGCGAGATCTTGATATCGTCCTGCAAATAGCCGGCGAGGTACCAGTTCTGCAGCGAGGCGCCGGGAGTCGATCCGACCGAGCCGCTGGTTCCTGCGCCCAACAGCAGCGACGCGATCGAATTGCCGGAATTGGCGAGAAACACGTTCGGATTCGGCCCCGTGGTCATGGAGCGGGTGAACGAGAACGTTCCTCCGCCATTCTGAATGATCCAGATATTGTTGCGGCGCAGGCGAATGTCCGCCCCGGCTTTCAAGCTGTGCCGGCCGATGGTCTTCATCATCGAAGGCAGCAGGCTATGCGTGTCCTGGCCGGTGCGGATGAAGGAACCTCCCGCCATGCCCGCGTAGCCTTCGGTCGAGATCGCCGGGAAGACGGGGATCTGCAACTGGCTGACGTAACTTGCCGGCAGGCCGAGGGTGGTCTGGTCAAAGCCGTAGCTTCGCGTGTTGCGCGCCCAGTAGAAGCGTGCGAACCCGTAGCGCACGTTGAAGACGGTGGTCGGGGAGGCGGTGATGGTGTTGTCCCAGACGCCGGTGTAGTAGTGGAACAGGATGTCCCCGTTGGCTCCGACTCCGGGCGTCGCCGGGTTGCCGAATGTGTCCGGCTGGTGCAACTGGTTGAAGGTGGTGTCGATGCGGCCGAACATCCGGTAGTTGTTGGTGATGTTCTGGTCGATGCGGGCTGCGCCGTCGTCCTTGTTGACGCGCGTGTTGGCGTTGCTGAAGTAGTTGTTGGCGTGGGTGAGCGGATCGCCGGGGAGATTGGGCGTCGGGAAATACTGCGCGATGGCGGATCCGACCGGATTGATGCGGTTCTTGGGGATGACGTTTCCGGCAAACGGAGTGCGGATGAAGCCGCCCGCGGGGTTGGCGGTAGTGGTTGTGGGATCGAAGATGGTGATGAGTTGGCCCTGGGCGTTCAGCGTCTGCGAGAAGTCGCCCTGGCGCTCCAGCGTGCTGGGGACGCTTCCCTGGTACACCGCGCCTCGGCGCCAGCGCGTGCCCTCATAGTTGAAGAAGAAGAAGGTGCGGTTGCGGCCATTGTAGACGCGGGGAATCACCACCGGTCCTCCGACCGCCGCTCCGAACTGGTTCATGTGGAATGCCGGCGCGGCGATGCCGGAGCGGTTGCTGAAGAAATCGTTGGCATTCAGAATGTTGTTGCGCAGGAACTCGAACACGTTGCCGTGCACGTCGTTGGCGCCGCTGCGCGTCGAGACGTTGATCACGCCGCCGGCAAAGCGTCCGTATTCGGCCGACGTGCTGTTGCTCTGCACTTTGAATTCCTGGGTCACGTCGACGGAGGGAATGGTGGTGAACAAGTTCAGAAATCCGGTGCTCGCCGGGACTCCGTCGATCACGGTGGCGTTGGCTCCCGCGCGCCCGCCGTTGATCGAGAAGTTGACGTCGTCGAAGGTGCCCACGGAAATGTCGCCGAATTGCCCCGTGGCGTCCACTCCCGCGAGGATGCCGGGCGTCAACTGCACCAGGCGGAGCGTCATGCGGCCATTGAGAGGCAGGCTGTCCACCTTGGCGCGGTCGATCACCTGACCGAGGGAGGAGGTGTCGGAATCGACGAGAGGCGCTTCGCCGGTTACGACCACGCTGTCGGTCACGGCGCCCACCTGAAGCGAAAAATCAAGACGCGCCATCTGGTCCACGCGCAATTCGACGCCGGACCTGGTGACCGGGCGGAACCCGTCGTGCGCGGCCTTGACCGTGTAGACTCCCGGGGGCAGCAGCGGCACCGTATAGGTGCCGAGGTCGCTGGTGCGCGTCTGACGGGTGATGCCGTTGTCGCTCGATTCCACCGTCACGGAAGCCGCGGGAATGGCAGCGCCGGTGGGATCGGTGACGGTCCCGGTGAAGCCGCCGGTGGTGGACTGCGCCCATCCAGCGATCAGAGCCAGAAAGAAACAATGTAGCGACTTGGTCATGACACTCTCCTTCCAAGATCGATCTCGACAACGATTTAGTGCGCCGGTAATTGCATATCTCCCGACGGAGTTCCGGGCAAATTGAAATAGTGGTCCAGGCGATAGCTCGACCAATAGCAGAGCCAGCGCGGGTCGCGGCGAAGAGCGGCCCCCAGGCGCTCGATCATTCGCTTCCGATCGGAAGCATGACCCGGACTGCCGGCCAGGTTGGACGGGTCCGGGTCGTGCAGATCGTACAGTTCATCGACCTCCGACGAGGCATTGTAGGCGTACAAGTAGTGTGGGCCTCCAGGAGTCCAGGACTGGATTCCGCAGGCGAAGTTGATCCCGACATGCGAGCCGCACTCGAAGACGAAATCGCGGTTCGTTCCTGCGCCTCCGCTTATGAGCGGCAGCAGCGAAATGCCGTCCAGGCGAGCATGCGGCTGAATGGCAGCGAGCGACAGCAGCGTCGGAGCGACGTCCAGGTGGCTGACGGGTGCATCGACGGTACGTCCGCCGGCGGACCGGCTCGCGGGCATCTTGACGGTGAGCGGCACGCGAAGCACCTCCGGATACAGGAAGACGCCCTTATCGACGAGGCCGCGGCGCCCATTCATCTCTCCGTGGTCCGCGGTAAAGATGATCACGGACTCGTCGTAGAGTCCACGGCCTTTCAATTCCGCGAGGAACAAGCCAAGCGCCCGGTCCACGACTTCCATCTGTAAGGCGTTCGCGACCCGGTAGGCCGCGACCGTGGATTGCTCGTACAATCCCCAATATCTCCGGTACAGGTCGTAAATCCTGGGCTGCCCGGGTTGAGGTTTCCAACCGGCTGACACGGTCTCGCGGTAGCTGCGGGGCAGTTCGGCGCAGATTGCCTGCAACTCGCGCTCGCGCGCCTCGAAGCCGGCTGGAATCGTGAACGGCTGATGAGGATCGAACAAGTCGAGCTGGATATAGACCGGTCCGGATTTCTGGGCCAGCGCGGCATCCAGCTTGGCGATGGCCTGCCGGGCAAGGAAGTAGCTGTACGATGCTTCCAGCGGAAACGGGCGGCCGTCGTCCTGAACAACCCACCCGCCGGTGGAGTTCGCGACGGTCTTCCGGTCCTGCTCCAGGCCGTGAATCTCTCGCGTGTACTTCTGTGGGCGAATGCCCAGCTCGCGCAAGTAAGCCAGATAGTATTCGTCGCTCCGGACCGGCGGATTCCAACGGTCCCAGGCCGCGGAGTTCTCGTCGAACGCATCGACGAACTTGGAGACGCCGACATGTCCCTTTCCGGCGTGCTTGGTGACATAGCCGCTAGCCTTCAGGTACTCCTGAAAAATCACGTCGTCATCCCGCAGGGTAGTAGCGATCCCGTCGTGGGCGCGTTCTCCGTTCGCCGTGATGTAGGTGTACCGGCCGGTGAACAGCGCAGCGCGCGCCGGGGCGCACAGCGGGCTGGCGCAAAAGGCGTTGGTAAACGCGATGCTGTCCCTGGCAAGGGAAGCGAGCGATGGAAGATCCATCCTCTGCTGCAGGGATCGCGAAGGGTGATAGTGGTCCGGGGAGATCATGTCGGCCGTGAGGACAAAGATATGCGGCCGATTGGCGGCAGGCCCGAGGTCGAACCCGTTACGTCCGCGCTTGGGATCGAGAAAGCGCCCCTCGACGCGGCCGGCGATCTCCTGGGCCACCGCGGCGCAGGCGGCGGACCCGGCCAGCGCGGTCCGCAAGGCCTGACGGCGATTCATGTCGGGCATGAGATGTCCCTGAGCAACGGTAGTATACTGACAATCGCCCGGATTCCCGTCGTGAAAGACTGTCAGAAACGCGTGAATCACATTCGTTCGCGCGTGCGCTGTCATGGAGTTACAGGTGGGCTGCCATGAAACCGCCGGATCCGAACCTCACGCAAAAGGCTGTGCCGGACGCGCCGCCGGATCTGCCTGCCGGCGAAGAATGGGACTTACTTCAGCGTGTCGTTCAGAACGACAGCTTCCGGCGGGCGCCCCGATTGCGGGAGTTGCTCCTGCATATCACGGAAAAGGCGCTCCGGGGCCGAACGGCCGAACTGAACGAGCACGAGATCGCCGTAGCAGTCTTCCGGCGAACGGCGACCTTCAACCCGGCCGACGATTCGATAGTCCGCTCCTCGGCGCGGCAGCTTCGAACCAAGCTGCACGAGTACTTCGAGGGACCAGGGCGGGACGAAGGGGTGGTGATCGAAATTCCCAAGGGCAGTTACGTGCCCGAGTTCGTGCACCGTGCGGCTGCCCCCGCGATCGTGCCGGGTGGAACTCTGCCCTGGAAGGCCCTGGCGATCGGGTTCGGCGCCGCGGTGCTGGTGCTGGCCGTGCTCCTGGTCCGCTCCGCGATGTCTCCCAAGCGCGAAGAAAGCCAGGCCAAAGCGGCGAACCTGGTTACCTGGCTGTTCGGCAATCGAGGCCAGCAGGTGAACGTGGTTGCATGCGACTCGGCCCTGGTAGTAGTGAATTCCTATCGTCCGCACATGCTGACCCTCGACGACTATATCCATCTGCGCGATCAGGAGCCCCTGCCGTTGCCCGGCGGGAAGCCCGCGGGCGCGACGCCCCCCGAATTTCCCGGCATGCGTTTGATCACCAGTTTCCGCGACATGGCGATGGTCAGCCGCCTGGGCGAGATTGGCGCCGCGAGCGGGATTCGCATCGAATTGAAGCACAGCCGGCTGATGCAGGTTCGCGACTTCCGCACCGGCAGTCACATCCTGTTGGGCAGTGCCTGGTCTAACCCGTGGACGACGTTGTTTGAAGACCAGTTGACGTTCCGGTTCAAAGAAGAGCCGGAAACCGGTTCCTTCGGCCTCGCCAATACTCAGCCTGGAAGCGGCGAACAGCGCTTCTACTGGTGCCCGCCCTCGCAGTCGCGGAACGGCGTGTCGTACGCGAGAATCGCCATCGTACCGAACCTGTCGGGGCAGCAGACGATCCTGCTAATCTCCGGACTCCACACCGAAAGCTCCGAAGGCGCGCTCGATTCCGCGCTGTCGCCGGATTTTCTCCGCCAGCTCAGGCGCCTCACGGGCGCGAATAAGCCTGAGGATCTAAACGGATTGGAACTGCTGCTTGAGGTGACCGCCGTGGATGGAGTGGTGAGAAACACCCGCCTGATCGCACGCCGCGACCATCGTAAGGTGTGAGGTCGCGGAAATAGTTGCAAAGTAATTACAATCCTAGTCCCGTGCCGCGCCGCACGGACATGTAGATCGTGCGCCACAAGACAGGCTTGTAATTGGTGAGGAAATGCCGTAGTGTGGTGAAATAACCTTGCCAAGCCGAAAAGGAGAAAACCAAGTGTCGCCGAAATCACCGCATGACGAGGAGATTGCCAAGCTTCGGGCCCATATTGAAGATTTAGAGGGACAACTCAAAGCGGCCAGGAAGAGGGACACCTCCGCTTCGAAGAGCGCCTCGGATACAGCGAAGAGCGTGTCGGATTCCTGGAGCGATGCCACACGTTCCAAGCGGGACAGCGTCAACCGAATGGTCCGGGGTATGACGATGGCTTCGCTGGAAGGTGTTCGCCTGTTTGCGGATACAGTATCCTCGTTTGCCGACGGGGTAGCTTCCCGCAATGAGGCTCGCGAGCATAAGACTACCCGTGACCTGGTCACAAACCTGCCAGCCGACATTGCAGGAAGTTTCGCGGACGCAGTCAGTAACCTGGTCGATATTCCTTCCAAGACGGCGGATAAATACGCTTCGTCCTATCGGGAAGGTGATAAAGCATCCTAATCCACGGCTCGCCTTGCGCCCGGTTACTCCTTGGGCGAGTGACCGGGTAGACGAGATATCCCAGCCACTTCAGACTGGATGACTTGGTTTCGATTCGGAACAGTTCATGCTGACGCGTGCGCACGGGTGTTCTGCCTTCCTTATGCGGGAGCCGCAGCAGGTATCTTTCGTGCATGGCTGCCGCTTTTCCCTACTACAATCGAAGTACTAGGAGTTGAGTTGCCGGGACGCGGCCAGCGTTTGAGGGAGCCGCTGTTTACGGCTATGCCGGAAACCGTTGCTGCCTTGGAACTTGCGATCGAACCGCTGCTCGACCGGCCTTTCGTCATCTTTGGTCACAGCGTGGGAGCCCTGATCGGCTATGAGTTGACACGGCACCTGGAGCGAGCAGGGGGGCGGGTTCCGGAGCACCTATTCGTGTCGGGGTGTGCGGCGCCGCACATGCCGCGACAGGAACGGCTGCATAATCTTCCTGAGGCGCTTCTAATCGACGAACTGCTCCGCATGAACGGCACCCCAAGAGAATTGCTGGAAGATGCCGACCTGCGGAGGATCCTGCTGCCCGTGATCCGCGCGGATCTTTCGATTTACGAAACCTATGTCCACCGCGCCGGAACGCCGCTGGCGTGTCCGATAACGGCAATTTCCGGACGCGAAGATCCACGGGCGGGCCCGTCGCAGATGCAGGAGTGGCGCAAGTACACCGGCTCCGCGTTCACGTTCCACACGCTCCCGGGGGATCACTTTTTCCTGAACGCTGCCGGACCGCAAATCGCCCGGATCGTCGGCGACGCTTTAGCGAACTTCGCAGATCCCGAATTTATGAAGCGCCGGCAGGAGCCGCCCCCGATGCGTGAAGCGGCCGGCGGTGTTTGAAACTCTCTGGCGCGCGCTCATTGAAGATCGTCCACGCTCCTTCGATTGCGGAATCGATGAAAGCGCCGGCGATGAGCCCAAATAGTCCGGTGCCAACCGGAAAACCCAAGTCTTCCAGTGTCGCCACGATCAGATCGTGCGCGTACTGTTTCTTGCCATTCCCGTCGAGCTCGAGAAACGATTCGGCCATGTGTACGGCCTCGAAAACCAGCTTGATTCCCGCAATCGCCTGTTGGCCGTGCTGTCCCAGAAATTTAACAAACTCGATGGCGGAGTGAAGTGCGGCATTCTTGTCGGCCATGATTCCGCCGGTTTCGACACCTGTAACCGCCGCCTCCAACTCCGGACCCAGCGGCTCGCGATACTTGAGCGTCGTGTAGGTGGTAAGCAGGAATTCTACGGGGATCTGCCAGACTCGGCCCATCGCTTCCTTCAACCAGTTCACGCAATCCGCCCTGGGACTCCATTTATCCTCTTCCGGGCGCGCGTCCCACAGGGCGTAATCGTTTTCCACCTGGACGATAGCCTCGACGCTCCACTCGACGGCGAAGTCCATCACCAGCGGATACAAGTAGCGAGGAATCCAGGGGAGGCGGGCATTCCTTCCGTTGAGTATCCGAAAGAGCGCGGCTTTCACCTGGGCCTTCTTACGCCTGCCTCCACCGATGCGCCGCGCGCGCTCGGCTTCCTGGACCAGCACCTCGATCAGGCGGAGCCAGGCGACGACCGCTTTTTCAATCTGGGGGCGGTTCTCGTTGAGCGCTCTCAGTTGTTTGGCGAGTTCCGTCTCCACGCCGCCGCCCATGGCCTCACGCAGCAAGGCGACCATCTTGAGGACTTCGGCGCGCAGCGCGGCGCGCTGCGGGGACGCGTCTTCCCGTGCTCCTATCTGCCGAAACATGAGTGCGAGCAGCTTCGTCTTGCGCCTCCTCCTTTTACTTCAGTGTTCGCCACAGATACGCCGTCCAAAGATACAGCACCAGCATGGCCAGTGCCAGGGGCCATCGTAGGGAGATACCGAAGATCACCGGGAGTTTCGGGGCCGTCAAGAGCACCGCGCCACTAACGGACACGATGGCCAGTGTCCACAGCCGGACCCTTTGATTTTTGGCGCGTACGACGGGTGGGGCCTCGGAAACCTCAACGCGCAAGGTCAGAGTGCCATCGGCCACATCGGTCAGGATCTGGTTGATCTGCTCGGGAGAGTCGCGCGCCAGGTTGAGGACACTGGCCAGAAAGCGCATGATGCTGTCGCGGGTAAACAGACCTGACCATAGCTCATCGCGCTGGAGTTCGAGAAAGAACTCCTGGCCCACCAGGCGAAGACTGTCTTCGTAGCCCAGTTGTGCCGCGAGGGTCTCGGCAGTCACCAGGGCGCGGTAGATCGAGAGGATTCGCGAAGGAATCCGGAATCCATTGCGGCGCGCCGCGCGGGCGAGGCCGCTCAGATATTGCGCGGACGGGGAACTGGCCGCCTCGCCGGGGGCGAGCGAGCGCCCCTCGAGGCTGCGTGTCTCCGCTGTGAAGTCCCGGCGAAAGCCCTCCTGGTCGCTGGCCTCGGTAGAAACCAGGATTTCGGTCAGGGCCTTCTGCATGCGCGGCAGATCGCGATCGTAAGCGGCCGCGAAATAGCGCAACTGGTTGGCTCGCACCCGTTCATCCAACTCGTCGCAGAGGCCGAAATCCACGTAACCGACCGCGTTGTCTGGAAGTATGAAGAGGTTTCCGGGATGGAGGTCGGCGTGAAAGAACTGGTAGCGGAAGATCTGGGTGAAACAGGCGCGAACCAGGTTTTTTGCAAAGGCCGGCGGATCCACCTGGCGCTGGAGGGACCGGCTCCCGGCGGGTCCTTCACGGATTTCCTGAAGGACGGCGCTTACGGGAACACCATGCAGAAATTCGTAAGCGAGAACTCGCCTGGTGCTGAGGCTGCGAAAAACTCGCGGGATGCGCTGCGTCCGGCTGGACGCGGCCAGGGACCGCATACGCTCCACATTCTCCAACTCCCGGCGGAAATCCAGCTCCTGTTTCAGCCACGACTCGATCTCGTCGGCCAATTCGGACGGCGAGGCGACGAACGAACCACCCCGCGCTTCCAGGAAGCGGGCGATCCGGCGGATGCGGCGCAGATCTTTGGCCACCGCAGCCTCGATTTCAGGGCGCTGGATCTTGACGGCGATCTCGGTGCCGTCGTCGAGTTTGGCCCGATGGACCTGGGCCAGGGAACCGGCCGCCACCGGCCGCCGTTCGATATAGGCGAACAGATCCGCGGGCGACCGTCCCAGTTCCTCGCAAATCACTGCTTCCACCTCTGGCCAGGGAACGGGTGGAACGCGGTCAACGAGCGTGAGGAAGGCGTCGGTGTATTCTCGCGGCAAGAGATCTGGACGAAGGGCCAGATGCTGGCCGATCTTGATCGCCGTGGGTCCCATTTTGCGGAGGAACGCGACGACGCGTTCGGGAGTCATCCGCAAACCCGATCCCAACAGAGAGCTCATCGCCGCCCCCAAAACGCCGCTGCCAGACATCCGCCATACAACGCACCTGCAGCCAGACGCCACGGAAGTGAGATCTCGGGAATTCCCATAATCAGCGCGAAGGACAGCGAGGCAATCGCGGCACCCACGCTCCGGGCCTGTGATCGGCCGCGCAGCCGATCCGCGGGCGTCATGGACCAGGTGACATCGATGCGGGGACGGCCGCGGGCGGCCTCGTCCAGGACGTGCGAAGCCTTACCGGGCCCCTCTCTGCCCAATGACACCAGTGACTCCTGCCACACCGGATCGCGCACCATCGTGCGGATTCGGGTCAGGGTACCTGGCCGGACCTCCTCGAAGAATGTTCGCAGCTCGCCAAGCATATCGAAATTCGGGTCGATGTGCCACAGCGCGCCGTTCAGGTTGTTCAGGGCGCGCCAGAACAGCAGATAGTTTAGATCGTAGCGCAGGCCATTACGGCGGGAAACGTCGATCATCTCGCTGGTGTATTTCGCAAGGTGGCGGGATTCCACGGGCGACTTGGGATTCTGCAACGCCCGATACCAGCGGTCGAGCACCTCGAGACAGTCGCGACGGAAGGATTCCCAATCGGTATCTTCGGTGACGGCTACCTGCAGGGCGTAAAAGCGGAAACTCCGCACCAGGTTGCCCAAGGCCAGGTTCTCGATCTGCCCGAATACTCCCTCGCGCTCCTCCGCAGACAGCTCCCCGAAGATTCCGAAATCGAGAAATGCGATCCGGTTTTGCGGGAGAAAGACGATATTTCCAGGATGTGGGTCGCCGTGAAAGAATCCCACCACCAGGAGCTGGATAAGCGATGCCTTGGCGAGATTGTGCAAGGCAACCGGAAGATCAAACCCGGGGAGGCTCTCGGCGACTGCCGCAAGTGTTCCCTCCTCCCGGTGTTGGCGAACGTCGGCGGAGCTCATTCCCTCGATGAATTCCATGGTCAGAACTCGCGTGGTGGTCAGGTCCCACCTTACCAGAGGGATAACCACCCACGGCGGAGCATCCTTAAGGACCCGCTCGGCAGTATGCGCCTCCACGCGAAAATCGAGCTCGCGCAGGGTCCAGGATTCGAACTGTACAAACAATCCCCGGATGGAGAGTTTGCCGGCGATCCCCACGAGTTCGATCAGGGTGCCCAAGCGTTTGAGATTCCGAATATCGGCGCGGAAGATTGGGATGAGACCAGCTCGCTGGACCTTGACCGCGACGCGCTCCCCGGCGATGGTGCGCGCATCGTGCACCTGTGCCACGGAGGCGGCCGCTATCGGCTTCGGCGGGAAGCTCGAATAGAAGCGTTCGATTGGTCCGCCCAGCTCGGTTTCCACCATGGTTCGCACCTGTACGAAATCCATGGGCGGAACGCTCTCAAAAAGGAGTTCCAGTTCGCGGCAGATCTCGGACGGGAGAATATCGTAGCGAAGGGCTAGGAATTGGCCAAGTTTCAGGTAGGTAAGGCCCAGCTCTTCGATCATCAGCCGCAGCCGGCGGGCAACGGGCAGCCCGCGATGCGGCAGGAACGGAATGTACCGTGAGAACGGAAAGAGGCCGAACTTCAGCGCCTTTCCCAGGACCAACAGAATCCGTTTCAGGTCCAGAGCGGCGTCCACCGTGCTGAAATCCGTTAGCGGCGGTCCGTACCAGAAGCCACCACGAGGTAGCCGACGCCGCCAGCCGGCGCACTTACATGCGTTGCCGGGGCAATTAAGTACGCAAACTCACGAATCAGGCGGGCGCGAGTTAAAGCCGTAACGGGTTCTCCTGTTCGTTTCAATTCTACTCGGCTTTCTCCCCTTCGCGGTAAGCCGAAGAATACCTCCCGGCAGTGCTGGCGGGAATCTCGGCCAAATTTGTCACTGTGTCCGCAAAACTTCGGGCGACATCGCCGGGCAGATGCGCAACCAGATCGCGCGCCGATTGATTCTCGCGGGCATCATTTGGAGAGATCACCCCATCCGCAAACGAGGAGACGGCATCACCAAGCGACCTCACACTCTCGATGGAGGCGAGCGCCAATCCCCGAGCCGTACGATTCGCGCTTTCACGCGTCGACCGCTCCGCATCGCTCCAGGAATCGCACGCACCGCTCCCGGAGGCGATCTTATCCTTCGACTTGAGCTCTGCCTCCAACTCCCGGATGCGAGCTCGAAGCTTGTCGGCCTCTTCTTCCTGGGGTGTTCTTTGGGACACTATTCTCCCTCCTCACTGAGACGCTGGATTCTCGCGGAACGGCAGGGTTCGCCTGCTAATCATAAGGCATGCAGGTCCCAATGACAAGGATTATTAGCTGCTTTGCCAAATAGAGTATTCCCCTGAGTCTGACTGGTGCTTCCGTTGAGATACTCGCGAAATTTCAACCGACAATTCCGCACGCGACTGGCGGCGCCTCGCGATGCACAAATAACATTGACTCTTGTAGTAATAACCGAAAAGAACAATCGCGCAGGCCTGGCGTGTGTGTCCCAAAACGGATACCAAAGCGCGCAAGCTAACGTCATGCGACCGGGCGACCGTGTGATCGCTCGCGAACAAAAGCGTGAAACATTCCGAGGGTCACATATCCCGATCCGCGGGTTTTCCGGCTTACGCAGATTTGGCCTCGAATATTACTCGTCTTGGTCCGAACGGTGAACACCATCGCATACCGGCCAAATGGGGCACAGAATGTACGGTTCC
>Ga0335081_10004062_pt1 | contig 23109 bp, 25 predicted proteins | sample Lox_Sample_35_FD_206713 | JGI IMG/M metagenome (GOLD analysis project Ga0335081, IMG submission 206713) | Soil microbial communities from Loxahatchee National Wildlife Refuge, Florida, United States - Lox_Sample_3.5 | ecosystem: Environmental > Terrestrial > Soil > Wetlands | place: USA...
CGACGATCCGCAGCGAATCATGCGCCACTTGGATCAGGTGATGGGTCTGGTCTCAAGTTCCGCGTCGAGTGAAGGAGTGCTCAGGAGCTGCTGATGCTGCGATCTGCCTACAAGCCGATGTTGCTGCTGATGTGGCTGGCACTCATCACCAGTGCGCTCGGTTACTGGCGCGCCTGGGACAGGCTTCCGGCGCGCATGGCTGTGCACTTCGACAAGAACTTTGAGCCGAACGGCTATAGCTCGCGCGAAGGAGCAGTCGAAATCGGACTCGGGGTCATGGTCGTGATGGTGCTGTTGTTCACGATCGCCGGCCTGATCGCACACGCCATGAAACCCGCCGCGGCCTGGCCATTGCTGCTGTTCTTTTATGTTGTTGTAGGAATTCTTTGGTACGGAAATTATTCCGTGATTCGGTTCAACCTCAACCGGATGGTGCCGCATCCGCCGCCGGTGAACATAACTATCCCCCAATAGGGATGCGTCGCGACACAGTTTTTGAACTGTATTCGTAACAGGAGGCGTTATGTTCGAAGGTATTTCACACGCAACAATGACGATCATCATCTTCTCGGCCCTCGCCGTGATGGTCATTCTGTTCCTCATTCGGGGCATCGCCGGAATCTATCGCAAGGCTGGCCCACACGAGGCGCTCATCAAGTACGGGGTCGGTGGCACTCGCGTTGTCAAAGGCGGCGCACTGGTCATGCCGATGTTTCAAGTCTGCCGCCAGCTCTCGCTCGAGCTGATGTCGTTCGACGTGGCCCCGCAGCAGGATCTCTACACCAAGCAGGGCGTCGCCGTGACGGTCGAGGCCGTTGCGCAAATCAAGGTGAAGTCCGATACGGAGTCGATCTTGACCGCATCCGAGCAATTTCTCACCAAGACCGATGACGAGCGCCAGGGACTCATCCGTCTCGTGATGGAAGGCCACCTGCGCGGCATCATCGGCCAGCTCACGGTCGAAGAAATCGTCAAGCAGCCGGAAATGGTTTCCGACCGCATGCGGTCTACCTGCGCGGACGACATGAACAAGATGGGGCTGGAAGTCATCTCGTTCACGATCAAAGAAGTTCGTGACAAGAACGAATACATCACCAACATGGGCCGTCCGGATATCGTCCGCATCAAGCGCGATGCCGACGTGGCCGCCGCCGAAGCCGATCGCGACACCGCCATCAAGCGCGCCTTGGCGTCAAGAGAATCTGCCGTGGCGAAAGCACAAGCCGATCAGGAGCGCGTCGCGGCTGAAACCGCATCCCTCGCCAAGCAGGCCGAAGCGCAGCGCGATCTCGAAGTCAAGAAAGCGCAATACCTCGAAGTCACCAAGCGCCAGCAGGCGCAGGCTGACAAGGCTTACGACATTCAGACCAACATCATGCAGCAGCAGGTTGTCGCCGAGCAGGTAAAGGTGCAGCAGGTCGAAAAAGAGCAGCAGGTCAAAGTGCAGGAGGCCGAGATCAACCGGCGCGAGAAAGAATTGATCGCAACGGTGCTGAAGCAGGCTGAGATCGAGCGTCAGCGGATTGAAACGCTTGCCGCGGCCGAAAAGCAGCGCCTGATGGCCGAAGCTGAGGGCCAGGCGTCTGCGATTCGCCAGCAAGGTGAGGCCGAGGCCGAGATCATCTTCAAGAAAGGCGAGGCCGAAGCCAAAGCGATGAACGTGAAGGCGGAAGCGTTCCAGGAATACAACCAGGCCGCGGTCGTCGACAAGTTGCTCACGGGACTGCCGGAGGTAGTGAGGGCATTAGCAGCTCCGCTGGCCAATGTCGACAAGATCACCGTGGTCTCAACTGGCAACGGCGACTCTGCTGGCCTCAACAAAATCACCGGCGATCTGACGAAAATGGCGGCACAGGTGCCCGCCCTGTTCGAGACGCTCTCGGGCATGCAGATTGGAGAGTTGCTGGGCAAGGTGCGTCAGATAGGCGATAAGGCTCCGAAGCCTGATCCGAAATCAGGGGATGGGCCGAAGAAGTAGCGAGGGGTGCGGGAACGAGCCGGGGCTCGTTCCCACAAATCTCCCGGATCGTGGAGCGGCGGACGCCTCGTCCGCCACCCGAACCGCGTAAAGCGAGGGGGCAGTAAAGGCGGAGTTATGACCAGCAAACCAAAGTACGCAGGATTGGGCTTGGCCCTGGGAGCGGCACTGGGCGTGGTATTCGGAATCCTGGCTGGCCATGTTGGCGCATGGCTGGCGATTGGAGTCGCGATCGGGATGTTGCTCGGAGTTTCGATGCGGCGCAAAGAGCCGGTATGTCCGGAATGCGCTGCAATGCACCGGGTGCACGAATCGAGGAGGTGAGCAGTGGCAACAGATAGGCAGATCGGAGTCGGAATCATACTTATGACGGCGATCGGCGCGGCCACGGGCCTGGCCATTGGAATTCTGAGTCTTGCGCCGGGCGTTGGAGTGGCGGCCACTGGAATCATCCTCGGCACGGCCGTTTCGCGTGGAGCGTTGTCGGCCAAGCTTGGCATCAAGAAGAAGAACTGAATCGGTCACCTCGTATGGGGTGGCTAGAAGCTAGGAGCTAGCAGCTGAAAGCTAACGAAGGGGGTTCACCATGGCATTACTAGAGCGTGTTTCGACATTGGTCCGGGCTAATCTCAACGACCTGATCGACCGGGCCGAAGAGCCGGAAAAAATGATCAAGCAGGTGATTCTCGACATGCAGAACCAGCTCTTGCAGGTCAAGACGCAGGTGGCAATCGCCATCGCGGACCAGCACTTGCTAGAAAACAAAGAGAAAGAGAATGGCGAGAAAGTGGCCGAGTGGATGCGCAAGGCTGAGCTTGCCGTTGACAAGAAGCAGGACGACCTGGCCCGTGCATCGCTGCAGCGCGTAGAAAGCTACCGCGAGCTCAGCGAGAACTTTAAGCAGCAGGTTGCCGATCAGAAGGCGCAGGTGGAAAACCTGAAGACCGCTTTGCGCCAACTGGAGCAAAAGTTGACCGAAGCGCAAGCCAAGGCCGATGTGCTCGTCGCGCAACATCGCCGCGCGCGCGCGATTGGCAAAGCCAGCGACGCGCGGTTGGCCTCGGGCGACGGATCGAATCAGGCAGCTTTCGAGCGCATGAAACGAAAAGTCGCCCACTCGGAGGCTGTCAGCCAGGCAAAGGCCGAGATCGCCGGTGAGAACATCGACGACCGCCTGGCCGCGCTCGAGAAGGAAGACCGCATCGAGCAGTTACTCGTGGAGTTGAAAGCGAAGCGGGGAGCATAGCGCAATGTGGCGCGGGTGCCCACGCCCGCGTTTCTTGGGTCGGAATCTCTGGGAGGGAAGTGTGCCTGTCGCCAAGCTGCATCGCCTTTTTCCAATCGGAACGCTCCTGCTGGCCGCCGGTCTGGTTCTGCACAACTGGACCCACGGCCGCTACACCGAGTTCACTGCGGGACTCCTGATCGGCATGTCGTTGGTTTTCGTCATCGCAGGATTCGTAGGCCAACCGCACGGCAGCAGCAAAGGCTGAACCTCCTTTATGCCAAGGCGTTGAAGCCGCAGCGCGAAGACCTCTGGGTAGTGGCTCATTGGGCCACTACCCACCCTTGACATCCATTGACGTGCCTGCCCGCATCTCTCTATTCTTAAGGATCGCTCTATCCTTGTGATCGCGGGAATGTCCATGAAGAAAATTGCAATCCTGATCTTAGTAGCGCTGGAAATCGCCGTGTGTGGCTGTGGGACCACCCCGCAAAACACCATCACGACTACCACTAACGGAAACTGGGAAGTCCAGATACTGGGCGGTACCGGCCCGACCAGTCAGCTGAATTTCGTGACGTCGTTCAGCGTTACGGACACAACTGGTATCGCAAACGAACCGCTCAGCATCACGGGTTTCGGATTCTTCAATGCCGGTCCGTGTTTTGTGCTTGGGGCGGACCAGGAATCGGAGAGCGGTACAGCGACGCTGAGCACGAATTCGGCCGGCCAGGTCACAGGGACGTTGAATTTCGTTGTCACGTCTAACAGTTCCGGGGGCAGCGTATTAGCTCTGACGGGCAATCTCACGGGCACGTCAAACGGGACAACGACCACGACAGGAACGCTGAGTAACGGCGTGGTCGTCGGAAACTGGACGCTGACGTCCGGAGCGAATAACGCGAGCTGTACTACTCCCGCAAATTCAGCCAGCGCCACTTTTCTCATGTGCCAAAACGCCGCCACCTGCACGGTGCCATAGGAGAGCGATTTTTTCATCTCATCGCGGACTCTTTATTCCAGTCAAGAGCGTGTTCTGACTGCGCCTAAATACTTCCTTCCGGTTGGCGCGCTGCTATAAAGTGGGAGCGATGAAGCGTTCCCTAAGCGAGATCGCTGAAGAGGTCGGAGCCCGCCTCATTGGGGACGGCCGGATCGAGGTGAGTGGCGTAGCGAGCATCGCCTCGGCCGGGAGGGATAGCATTGTTTTCGTCGACGACGAAAAGCATTTATCGGTGGCTGTGAATTCCGGAGCGGCAGCGATAATCGCGGGCGAATTTGCTGTGTCTGCCAATTACAACCGCCCAACGCTGATCAGCGACCACCCGAAACTTGCTTTCGCGCGCGCGGCACGCATACTGCAGAGCGGACTGCGAAGCGACGAAGTTTCCGTGAGTCCCAAAGCCGTTGTGCATCCGTCTGCTGTACTTGGTGGCGGCGTTTGCGTCGGGGCCTGTGCGGTGATCGACGAAAACGTCCGCATTGGTGAAGCTACCAGGGTGGGTGCAGGCTGCTCGATTGGTGCGAGAGTTGCCGTAGGGGCGGGATGCCAAATCTATCCGAATGTAACGATCTACGCAGGAACAACGATCGGCAATCGCGTGATCATCCACGCAGGAGCGGTTCTTGGCAGTGACGGATTCGGCTACGTGCGCGACCGCAAAACGGGGCACTACGAGAAATTTCCGCAGGTGGGGCGGTTGGTAATCGAGGATGACGTTGAAATCGGTGCCAATACTACCGTTGACCGCGGAGCACTGGACGAAACCCGCATCCGGCGCGGAGCCAAACTCGACAATCTGGTTCACATTGGGCACAACTGCGACATCGGTGAAGATGTTGTGATTGCCGCCCAGACTGGACTCTCGGGCAGCATCGTAATCGAGCCCGGCGCGGTGCTTGGCGGTCAGGTGGGGATTGGCGAACACGCGCGCATCGGAGAGGGAGTCATGCTCGGCGGCCAGGGCGGAGTATTGCCGAACAAGATTTTGCGCGGCAAGGGAATTGCGTTCTGGGGAACGCCTGCGCAGCCGTTGCGCCAATATTTGAAACAATTGGCAACGTTGGCGCGGCTGGCAAAGAAAGAATAACGCCAGCTTTGTTGCAGGCGATTGTCGCGGAAAATCTCACTTCTCACAACTCCGGCGGGAAGTGGGCACCCACAGTCGAAAAAGGGAATTCAATCGTGGCACTGGTTGTTATAGGCGGGCATTCGCGCGACGTGGGCAAAACTAGCGTTGTCGCTGGGCTCATTGCCGCACTGCGTGAATTCGAATGGACAGCGCTCAAGATTACACAGTATGGCCACGGTATCTGCTCGGCCAATGGCGAAGCATGCGATTGCGCGACCGGCGATCACTCCTGGGCGATATCAGAGGAGCACGACCAGTCAGGCGAATCGGACACATCGCGATTTCTGGTGGCAGGGGCGCGCCGCGTGTTCTGGGTGCGCACAGAACAGGGGAGGCTTGCTGAAGCGATGCCGTCTGTGCGTCTGCGGCTGCACGGTGCGCGCAACGTCATCATCGAATCGAACAGCGTCCTGAAGTTTCTGCGCCCCGATCTGTACCTGACGGTGCTCGATCCTGCCACGGCCGACTTCAAGATTTCGGCTCGCGAATTTCTTGACCGCGCCGACGGGGTTATTTTGCATGAATCCGACGATGACCCAGCATGGCAGTCGGTGTCAATGAAGCCCATTGCGCGACGCCCCGTATTCCGGATCAAGCCGCCGCGATACGTCACCACAGAGATCGTTGGCTACGTCCGCGCGAGGATAGCCGACGTCCTGGTCTCTGATCATTAATTCCTCACCCCAAATTCGTCACCCCGATTCCTCACTCCGACCTCTGACCCTGCCCAACTGCTATCCTTGCCCGTGCGTCAAATTCATCGCAGTGCCTGGCTCTTAGTCCTACTGTCTGCCTCCCTGCAGATACTCATCTTCCCTCTGCCGGGCCTCTACGTTCTCTCCTGGTTTGCTCTGGCTCCGTTGATCATGGCCGTGTTGCGAGCGCGTCCAGCCAGTGAACTGGAGATCTCTGGTTCTCCGCGTTTACAGGCCGCTACGCCATGGCAGGGCTTTGTGCTCGGTTATGTCTGCGGAATGGTGTGGTATGCGGGAACGTGTTACTGGATTGTCGCCACCATGCGCCAGTTCGGGGGCCTGAATATCTTCCTCGCGATCCTGGTGCTCATCCTGTTCTGTTGCTATCTGGGGCTGTATCACGGAGTCTTCGGCCTGTGCGTCTGCTGGGTGGCGCGCCAGCGCGACGACCGATGGCCTCTGGTACTCACGCCCTTTCTTTGGGTGGCCGTGGAGTTGGCGCGCACACGGATCACGGGTTTTCCCTGGAACCTCCTCGGCGTTTCGCAGGTGGATAACGTGGCACTGTGCCGCATCGCCAGTTTCACTGGCGTCTATGGCGTTTCATTTGAGATTGTGCTGGTGAATGTTGCTTTGGCCGCGGCGTTTCTTCTTCCACGTTCCAAACGTGGAACTATGCTGATTGCTGCTTTGGCCGCGGCTGGCGTTCTGCAGGCTGGGAGGCTGGTTGACGCCCCCGCAGCAAATCCAAATCGTGCGGCGCTGCTTGTGCAACAGAACATCCCCGTCACCGCGGACTGGACGCCCGCATATTATCGCCAGACGCTGAGCGATCTAACTAGTCTCACCGTGAGGTCTTCGGCGCAAGCTGGAGTAAAACCAAGCCCGATCGTATGGCCGGAGTCACCCGCTCCCTTTTTCACCAATGATCGGCAATTCCGCGACACGATCAGCGAAATAGCTCGTACCACCAATGCACCTGTCTTGGTCGGCGCCATCGGCAGCAACGCATCGAATCCAAATGCGGATGCCCCCTTGTTCAATTCAGCAGCCCTCATCAGCCCGAGCGGAGAGTGGGCTTCGCGCTACGACAAGGTCCATCTGGTGCCATTCGGCGAATATTTGCCGTTTCCTCGTTTGTTTTCGTTCGCAGGAGGATTAACCAAGGAAGTCGGGGAATTTGAGCGAGGTACTTCCAGAAGTCCGTTACGAGCCGGTGGCGATCCGATCGGAGTTTTCATCTGCTACGAATCCGTGTTTCCTGACGAGGTGCGGCAATTCGCGAACAATGGCGCACAGATTTTCGTGAACATATCAAATGACGGCTGGTACGGCGACAGTGGTGCCTACGCCCAGCATTTGAATCAAACCCGCATGCGTGCTGTTGAGAATGATCGTTGGCTGCTGAGCGCCACGGACACCGGCGTTACGGCGTCGATTGACCCGTTCGGACGTGTTACGGCGCACCTTCCCCGAAAGGAACGCGCTGCGCTGGTCGCCCCCTATACCCTCACTTCCGTCACTACGTTCTATACGCGTCATGGCGACTGGTTCGCTTATGTCTGTGCGATAATTTCGATAGCCGCACTCCTTGCGCGCAGATTTCTTAAATACACCAAGAAGGCTGATACATCTTCATGAACCAAGAGCTCGTCCAGGAATACGAAAAGCTAAGCAAGAAAGCCCACGACCTCCGGGAGTATCTTTGACGCGGAAAAGCTCCGTCCGCAATTAGCTGAAATCGAAAAGCAGGCCGCCGATCCGAACCTGTGGTCGAATCCCCAGCGCTCGCAGCAAGTGATGCGCGAGAAGAAGCGGCTCGAGCACGTGCTAGCCACCGACGCCGACCTGGCGCGCCGCGGCGACGATATCGCCGCCTATTTCGACCTCGCCAAAGAGGGTGAAAGCGTCGACCCCGACCTCGAGCGCGAAATCGGATCACTGCGGGATGTGATCGACAAGCTTGAGACGGAAACGCTGCTCTCCGGGGAGAACGACCCGCGCAATGCGATCATGACGATTCATCCCGGGGCCGGAGGCACCGAATCGCAGGACTGGGCCGACATGCTGCTGCGTATGTATCTGCGATGGGCTGAGCGGCAAGGCTTTGAGACGATCGTCTACGACTATCAGCCCGGTGAAGAAGCTGGCTTGAAATCCGTGACCTTCGCCGTGAATGGCGAGTACGCTTTCGGACTCCTGCAGAGCGAAATCGGCGTGCACCGGCTGGTGCGCATCTCGCCTTTTGATCAGGCGAAGCGGCGGCATACGTCGTTTGCCAGCGTGTTTGTTTCTCCGGAGATTGACGACAGCATCGAGATCGTGATCAAGCCGGAAGAAATCCGCACCGATACCTATCGTTCCAGCGGCAAAGGTGGGCAGCACGTCAACACCACCGATTCTGCTGTGCGCATCACCCATATCGCGACAGGAATCGTGGCAAGCTGCCAGAACGAGCGCTCGCAGCACAAGAACCGCGAACGCGCTATGAGCATGTTGCGCTCGAAGCTGTATGAATTTGAGATGGAAAAGAAGCGGGCCGCGACGAAGAAGATCGAAGACTCCAAACTTGACATCGAATTCGGATCGCAGATTCGTTCCTATGTCCTGCAGCCTTACCGCATGATCAAGGATCACCGCACGAAGACTGAAGTTGGCGATGTCGACCGCGTCCTCGACGGGGACCTGCAGCCATTCATCAGGGCTTACCTGCTGGCGCGCCGCGGAGAGAAGCAGTGAAAACCTCGGCCGTAACGAAGAAGCCGAAGCCGCTCGGCGAGCGCTTCCGACGGGCTTTCTTGTTTGCCGCAGAGAAGCACGGACGGCAGGCGCGAAAGGCTTCAACGATTCCGTACGTCGCGCACTTAATGGGCGTTGCGTCTCTCGTTCTTGAGGCAGGTGGCGATGAAGACCTTGCCATCGCCGCGCTGCTGCACGATGTCGTGGAGGATTGCGGTGGCTCGCCAATGCTCCAAGAAGTCCGACGGCGCTTTGGCAGCCGTGTAGCGAAGGTCGTCGACGGCTGCACCGATGCGGACACTTATCCCAAACCGCCATGGCGAGAGCGAAAAGAAGAATACATTGCCCGCCTGAGGAAAGAAGACGCCGCTACACGCCTGGTTTCAGCCGCGGATAAACTGAACAACCTCCGTTCGATTCTCAGCGACTACCGCGCGATCGGAGAATCTGTTTGGTCACGGTTCAACGGCGAGCGCGAGGGTACTCTTTGGTACTATCGGACTTTGCGAGACGAATTCCTTCGCCACAAAATCAACCGCATTACACGCGATTTCGATCTGGCGGTGCGGGAACTCGAATCTCTAACTTCAGGAAAGACTGGCCCGGACGGTCTGCCACAGCATGAGGTCTGACGCATGGCGCGCATGATCGATCAAATCCGCGCTTCGAAGTTGCCCTCCAACATGATGCAGTTTGCTGCGCGAGGAGCGCTGCAGGTGCCCGCCGCTGAAAACATCGAGATTCTGGTTCACCTGGCGATGCACAACAAAGTTTTCGGCGAGCTGGCCCGCATGACTCTTGCGGGATGGGATGAGAAAGCATCGCTCGCGGTCGCTTCCGATCCGAAGGCTCCGCCGGAAGTTCTGGAGTATTTCACATCACCGGATAACTTGCGTCCTAAGTTGTTGCCTGCTTTGCTTCAGAACCCGTCAGTTTCCGAAGAGCAATTGGTGAAGCTGGCGACTACGGCGATGCGCGACACGTTTGACGTCATCCTGAAAAGCCCGCGAGCGTTGTCATTTGCTGGCGTCAGAGATGCGCTCAAATCGAACCCATATCTTAGGAAAGAGGAAGCGGAGTTGTTGAAGGCGCCGGGGGCCGCTGCACCGCCGAATGTCCAACCGCCCGTATCCCCGTCATCGACGACCGCAACCGCAGTTGAACAGAAATCAACTCCTCAACCTGAGCCGGAAGGTGCCGCTGTCCCTGAGAAATCCGAAAGCACCCCAGAGGACGATGAGGTGCTTACTTCATACATGAAGGAGCACGAGAAAGACATCGCGACGGAAGGTGAGAAACCGTTCCAGGCCATTGGCGGCGTCGTCGGACTTCTGGGTCAAGATTATTTTCCCGTGATCGACACAGCCGATGTGCCAGCCAATCCAGAGCCCTCGACTGCTGCCTCCGTAGCCGCTAAACCTGCGATCGGCAAGTCTGGACAGGGACAACCGCCAGCACCGCCAAAGCGCGAGAACACCCTGCAGAAAATTAACGGTCTTGACGTAAAAGGGCGAATCCAGCTTGCGCTGAAGGGCAACAAGGAAGAACGTTCCATCCTGATCCGTGATGGGACCAAAGTCGTTGCCCTCGCGGTGCTGGAAGCACCCAAGCTTTCCGATGGTGAGGTGGAGAAATTCGCCAGTCAGAAAAACGTACTTGAGGCGGTTCTGCGCCAGATCCCGCTCAAACGCCGCTTTGTGAAGAACTACATCGTCGTCCGCAACCTGGTCGGGAACCCTCGAACGCCGCTCGATTTGTCTCTTGGGTTAATGAAAAACCTGTTGACGAAAGACCTGAAGAACCTCTCCGCCAACAAAGAGATCTCCGAAACGGTCCGCAATTTGGCCATGAAGATGTTCAAGCAAAAGGTGGAAGACGCGAATAAGAAGTAAGAGAGAAGAATCTTGAGCCCGCAACCTCAATCCGATCCCATAACAGAACTCCTGCGAAACGCGAAAACGATCGCTGTCGTCGGCCTCTCCTGCAATCCGCTACGTCCCAGTCATGGCGTGTCTGCCTACATGCAGAGCCACGGATATCGGATTATCCCGGTGAATCCACAAATTCAAGAGTGTCTTGGCGAGAAAGCCTATTCATCTCTGCTCGACGTACCCGACAAGATCGATATCGTCGACATTTTTCGTCGCCCAGAGTTTGTCGAGGAAATCGTCGATCAGGCGATACAACTCAAGATCCCGTCGGTCTGGATGCAGGAGGATGTGATCCAGGAGAAGGCGGCGGAAAAGGCGCGTACGGCCGGGATCTTTGTGGTGATGGACCGCTGCATTCTGAAGGAGCACCGCACACGGCTGCGCTAGTGGTTCACTCCTATAAACGGACTCGTCACGATTCTTTCTTTTGCGGCGCAGAACCCGTGCTGGCAGCGCGAGATCGCTGCCTTTTGATTTCTTCCATACGCTCCCGGATGCGCTTCTCAATGCCCTCATTCGTAGGCTGATAATATACGCGCCCTCGCAGATTTTCGGGTAAACACTCCATATCGGCGACCTTGCCTTCGAGGTCATGCGCGTATTGATAACCATGACCGTAACCCAGGCCCTTCATCATCTTCGTGGGTGCATTGCGCAAGTGCAGCGGAACGGCTTCTGCGGCGGTGCTTTCGACATCTGCTTGAACTTCTCCATACGCGGTATACAAAGCGTTCGACTTCGGCGCTACTGACAAATAAACGACGGCTTGCGCCAAAGCTAAATTGCCTTCCGGCATGCCGATGAAGTCCACCGCGTCGCGGGCCGCCATGCAGAGCGACAGTGCATTCGGATCGGCAAGCCCAATGTCTTCCACGGCCATTCGTACAACGCGCCGTGCAATGTAAAGCGGATCCTCGCCGGCCTCGAGCATGCGCCCCAGCCAGTACAGTGCCGCATCAGGATCGCTGTTACGCACGGATTTGTGCAGCGCCGAAATCAGGTTGTAGTGCTCTTCGCCGGTTTTGTCGTACAGAAGGATGCGTTTCTGCAGGGCGTCGTGAACGATCTCGTCCGTGATTTCGCGAGCAGGTTCGCCTACCTGATCATCGGTTGCCCTGCCCTGCTCGCGTTCTTTGCGAGAGGATGGGGATTTCGTAAGCCCAGCAGCAACCTCCAAAACGTTGTAAGCGCTGCGAGCATCGCCACTGGTGTAGCTTGCGATCTTCCGCAGCATGTCGTCAGAAGCAGAGAGCTTCATTTCCCCAAGCCCGTGCTCGCCATCGTGCAAAGCCCGCCGCAACAGCAGCACGATCTGATCCTCGCTCAGGGGCTGCAGCACATAGACTCGGCAGCGTGACAAGAGTGCCGAATTGATCTCGAACGACGGATTCTCTGTGGTTGCTCCGATCAGCCGGATGTTGCCTTTCTCGACGTGAGGCAGAAAGGCATCTTGCTGCGCCTTGTTGAAGCGGTGGATCTCGTCGATGAAGACAATGGTCCGCGTGCCATATTGCCGGGCCCGCTCGGCGTCGGCCATGACCTGCTTGATCTCTTTGATTCCGGCGAGCACCGCGGAGAATTCGATGAACTCCGCCTTGGTCATGTTCGCGATGATCTTGGCCAGTGTGGTTTTTCCAGTACCCGGTGGCCCCCAGAAAATGATGGACCCCGGGTCGTCGCGCTCGATCGAAACCCGCAGCGGTTTTCCCGGCCCGATCAGATGCTCCTGCCCGACGTATTCATCGAGCGTCCGCGGACGCATGCGATCAGCGAGCGGCCGCGTTGCATCAACGGCGCCGCCAGCGTTCGGAATGGGCTGGAACAAGCTCATTCGACTCTTGTCATCAGCTTAGCGCATCTCGTCGTTTGGGCTGGGCGACTGGCTCGGGTACCGCCGGGTTTCGTTTTTTCGAGTCGCCGAGCATGCGATTACATGGCGAACAAATAACGAATATGTTACAGTGTCGACGTCCACTTTACGCTGTTTTTTTACTTCATCCGGTGAAAGGAAACATCAATGACAGCGCGCTCCGCCATCTTATTCTGCGCCATGCCTTTGTTTGCGCTTGCTGGATTGACCTCAGCGCAGACGGACACTCCGAGGCCCGCACCCGAACTGAAGAAACTGAACTACTTCGTCGGTACCTGGAGCGCGGAAGGCGAGATAAAGCCGGGGCTGTTCGGCCCAGGCGGCAAATTCACTGGAACAAACCGCGTCCAGTGGATGGACGGCGCATTCTTTCTGGTGACGCAATCCGATTTTCACGGCGCTGTGGGCAACGGTACGGAAACTGCATACATGGGTTACGACGGCAATGACAAGCTGTACACCTACGATTCTTTCAATACGCTCGGCGAAGCAGACCACGCTAAAGGCTCTTTGGATGGAGATACCTGGGTTTGGCTGAGCGAGACGAAGGTGGGTTCAACGTCCTTAAAGGGACGGCTCACGATCCAAGTTCTTTCGGCCACAGGCTACAAATTCAAGTTCGAGACCTCGCCCGACGGCAACGCCTGGACCACGATGCTGGAGGGGAAAGACACGAAAAAATAGGAATGGAAAACCCCAAAGCGGCACGCGCTTCTACGAGGATCAAAGAGCCTTTATCGGGCGATGGCCTTCACAGTTTCAACGAATTGCATTTCAGGTGCGCGCGGCAGGGCTCCGATTTCGGCGGCGTATCGATAGAACATCTGCAGGCCTTCGAGGCAGCCGGCGTCAAGCTGATAGTGGATGTTTTCGGTGAGGTAGCTGTTCACATCTGTCTCGCTGATGCCCAGGCGGGGCGCCCATTCCCGCGCGATCTGACTGAGACTGGAAGGCTGCAGCCCGTGATCGCGAGAATCGCGAAACACCGCAGCCAAGTCCAACGCCGGATCAGCCTCGCGCAATGCATCGCCGCGTACTGCCCAGAACGCGAACACAAACGGCTTGCCCGTACAGCGAATCCATTCCTCGGCCAAATCAAGACTGTGATATTTCTCCCGGTCGACCTGCAGCGCCGGATCCCCGATCAGCAGCCCAGCGTCGCACTCAGCCAGCATCGCGTCGATCGAAGGCGACATCGGGGTGAATGTCCTTCCTCCGCCCAGCCATTTCTCGAACAGAACCTTCGTCAGCGCCACCGACGTCATGGACGATGTATCAAGCGCCACGCTGCGAACTTTCTCGATCGCAACCTTGCTGACGAGCAGAATCGACCTGACGGCGCGGCGGGAGGCAATGGCCACGTCCGGCAGAATCAGCAGTCCGGGAATCTGCGTGTACGCGGCGGCCGGAATGATGCCGATATCAGCCGTTCCCTCAGCCAAGGCGCGAGCGCAACAGGACGGAAGAGTATAAGAAATGTCGAAATTGCGGCCGGCCTCGCCGTGTTCGAAATCCCACATCAAGGGAGCGGTATTCAGGTAGGAAATGGCGGAAATGCGCAAACGTCTCATTCGTGGTTCGAATTGGGACTCTTTCCACAATATTAACAAACCCATGTGACGGATGACCTTGACACGCTTTTTCACCCGCCGTTACAGTCCGCCTCAGAGAACTCTGTGTCTAATATCGCCGTATCGCCAGCGACCGCGCACCTTGAGGAGTGGCTTGCACTCTCACTCACGCCCGGCCTGGGTCCGACTCGATCTCGCAAACTCGTGGAGCATTTTGGCTCGGCGGATGCCGTGTTTCGAGCATCGCTGACGGAGTTGGAAGGCGCGGCCATCCAGGCGGCTTCAGCGCAATCCATCGCGACCGGCAAGTCAACGGAGCTTGCCCAGGAAGAGATTGCGCGCGCTGCGGCGGCCGGCGTGACGTTGCTGTCCATGGAAGACGCTTTGTATCCGCGCCGCCTGAAGGAAATCTATGACCCACCGCTGATTCTCTATGTTCGTGGGGACGCCGAGATATTGTCGAGGCCCGGCATAGCGATGGTCGGAACGCGGCATCCCACGCCCTACGGATCAGGTATGGCAGAGAGATTGGCGACCGACCTGGCGGCACAGGGGCTCGTTATTATTAGTGGAATGGCGCGCGGTGTTGATACCGCTAGCCACCGTGGCGCAATTGCTGCGAAGGGAAAGACTGTCGCGGTTTTTGGCACGGGGGTCGACGTCATTTATCCGAAAGAAAACTCCCGGCTCTCAGAACAGATTCTCGCTCTAGGTGGCGCCCTCATCTCAGAGTTCGCGCTCGGGTCGTTCGCCGCGCCACAGAATTTTCCCATCCGCAACCGCATTCTCAGTGGCATGTCGATCGGCGTCCTCGTGGTGGAAGCCGCGGAGTACTCCGGAACACGTATCACAGCTCGCCTAGCTCTCGAGCAGAATCGGGATGTCTTCGCCGTCCCCGGCAACGTCACGAACAAGAATTCCTGGGGACCGAACACGCTGATCAAGCAGGGCGCGAAGTTAGTCGCGACCTGGGAAGACGTGTGGGAAGATCTCCCTACAGAAGTGAAACTTGCACTGACCCCTCCGGTCTCGCCTGAATCCCAAAGCGCGTTGTCGGCATCTCTATTTCCGGACGACGGGCTCCCTCCTCACGAAAAGCGGCTCCTGAGCCTGCTGAAAGCCGATGAAGCGACGCACATCGATGAGCTCGTCGAGAAGCTGGAGACAGAAATGTCGTCCTCCGAGATCTTCGCAGCCCTGTTCGAACTGGAGCTGAACGGCAAAGTGAAACAAATGCCGGGGAAGAATTTTGTAAAGAGCTTTTGAGCCTTTGGCCGTTGGTTCTTAGCTTTTGGCTCGAAACCTTTGGGTGAGGAGCGCGATATGAGGAACTATAGAGACTTGCGGGTGTGGGATGAGGCGCATCAGTTAACTCTCGGCGTCTACAAAATGACGTCCATGTTCCCAAGGATGAACGGTTTGGCTTAACCAGTCAGATTCGACGAGCCTCGGCCTCGATTGCAGCGAATCTCGCGGAAGGATCCGGCCGCAGGTCCGACGGAGAGATGTGTAGATTCGTTCAAATTGCGATGGGGTCCGCGGCAGAACTTTCCTACCACTTGCTTCTATCGAAGGATCTGGATTTCGTCCCGAAAGAAGAATACGAGGCGATAGCGCGCAATCGGAACGGGTATTGAAAATGTTATCGGCATTGTCAGGAAAGTTGAGACGCACAGTTGCAGCTTAGGTTCTGAGCCAAAAGCCAAGAGCCAAGAGCCAAGAGCTTTCTTCCCGTAACTTGTTCCCCGCTTGACATTCGTGCTAGCTTCAAAACCGTACTCCAGGGAAATTGAGGTTCCATTGTTAAAAGGTTTAGTCATTGTCGAATCGCCGGGAAAGGCGAAAACCATCCAAAAATATTTGGGGAAAGGCTTCAGTGTCGAAGCCTCCCTCGGGCATGTCAAGGATCTGCCCAAGAGCACTCTCGGTGTCGATACCTCGAACGATTTCGAAACCGATTACATCGTCATCCCCGGCAAAGAAAAAGTTGTTGCGAAGCTGAAGAAGCTCGCCGCGTCCGCCGACAACATCTATCTTGCGCCTGACCCGGACCGCGAAGGCGAAGCCATCGCCGCGCACCTCGCGACCGAACTTGACGACGACGGTGGCAAGAAGAAAAAGGCCAAGAAAGCAAAAAAGGGAGAGCCCGAAGCTCCTCCGCGCATCCAGCGTGTGACGTTTAATGAAATCACGAAACGCGCCGTGCAGGCCGCGTTCGAACATCCGCGCGCCATCGATCAGAACCTGGTCGACGCTCAGCAAGCCCGCCGAGTGCTCGACCGCTTAGTTGGGTACCAGGTGTCTCCTCTGCTGTGGGACAAGGTCCGCCGCGGGCTCTCCGCCGGACGCGTGCAGACCGTCGCTCTCCGCCTGATCGTCGAACGTGAACGCGAAATCAAGGCGTTCGAGAAGAAAGAGTACTGGACGATCGACGCGCACCTCGCAGCCGCGAAGCCCCCCGCCTTCGATGCCCGATTCCTTGGCAAAGGCGAAGAGAAAATCGAAGTCGTGAACGGCGAAGAAGCCGAAAAGATCCGTACCGCGCTCGAAACCGCCGACTGGCTCGTCCGCACGGTCGACAAGAAAGAGCGCCGGCGTAACGCCGCGCCTCCGTTCACCACTAGCAAGCTGCAACAGGATTCTTCGCGAAAGCTCCGCTTCAGCGTGAAGCGCACCATGATGATCGCCCAGCGCCTTTATGAAGGCGTCGAACTCGGCGACGAAGGCTCGATCGGTCTCATCACCTACATGCGTACGGATTCGGTCCGTGTTGCGCCCGAGGCGATTACCGAAGTCCGTGAATATGTCGGCAAAGAGTACGGTCAGAATTACCTTCCGGAGACGCCAAACACTTACAAAGAGAAGAAAGATGCGCAGGGGGCGCATGAAGCGATCCGACCGACTTCGGCGATGCGTCACCCTGACCAGATCAAACAGTACTTAAAAGAAGATGAATTTAAGGTCTACAAGCTGATCTGGCAGCGCTTTGTGGCCTCGCAGATCAATCCTGCTGTGTTCGACCAGACCACGGTCGACATCGAAGCCAAGGCCAAGAACAGCGACGTCTTCTGGTTCCGCGTGACTGGATCCGTCCTGAAGTTCGACGGCTTTCTCAAAGTCTACGAAGAATCCAAAGAAGGCAAAGACGAAGAAGATGAGGAACTGAAGCACAAACTGCCCGCGCTCGAAGCCGGACAGAAACTCACTCTCAAGGAACTGAAGCCGGAACAGCACTTCACCGAGCCGCCGCCTCGCTATAACGAAGCGTCGCTGGTGAAGGAACTCGAGGAACGCGGCATTGGACGTCCATCGACCTATGCAGCGATTCTCTCGACCATTCAAGAGCGGCAATACGTGCAAAAAATCGGCGGCAAGTTTGTCCCCACAGAGATCGGCCTGGTCGTCACTGACCTGCTGGTGGAAAATTTCCGCGACATTTTCGATGTGCAATACACCGCGCGCCTGGAAGAAGAACTCGACGAAATTGAAGAAGGCAAGGAGAAGTGGCAAGACGCCATGGCCGAGTTCTACAAGAAATTCCAGAAAGACCTGAAGTACGCGGCCAAGCACATGGAAAACATCAAGCGGATGGAGAAGCCCACCGATGAGAAGTGCGAAAAGTGTGGCGCGCCGCTGGTGATCAAATGGGGTAAGCACGGCTCCTTCTACGCCTGCAGCACCTACGACAAAGAAGATCCGAATACCTGCACGTTCACGAAAGAGAATCCCATCAATCTGCCGGATCTTGACTCCGCTGATGTACAGGAAACCGGCGCAGCCGACGAGTACTGCGAAAACTGCGGCCGCATCATGGTTCTGAAGCGCGGACGCTTCGGCCAGTTCATGGCCTGCACCGGATATCCGGATTGCAAGACCACGCGCCGGCTCGACCAGGGCAAGAAGGTTCCCGACATCCCGCTCGATGAACTCTGCCCAAAGTGCGGCCGTAACATGATGATCCGCCACGGACGCTACGGCGAGTTCACCACCTGCAGCGGATATCCTGACTGCAAGTACGTCAAACAGAACTTCATCGGCGTGAAGTGTCCCGAGTGCAAAGACGGCGACCTCGTTGAGAAACGCGCACGCAAAGGCAATACATTCTACGGCTGCGGCAATTATCCGAAGTGCAAGTTCACTTCAGCCCACAGGCCGATCGCGGAAAAGTGCCCAAGCTGTGGAAGCGAATACCTGGTCGAGAAGAACCTCAAGGCTGGACCCGTCATCGCTTGTCCCAACAAGGAATGCGAATATGAGCGCGCGGCGCCGCCACCGCCGGAGCCTCCAGCGGCCAGCGCGGCCGCGTCTCAGCAGTGAGCTTGTGATGACAATGAAGTTGGTGGGCCCCACTTCTCGCCGGTGTTGCGAGAAGTGGGACTCTCTGCCGCATCGACTCAACGCTCAGCGCCAAATTTTCTGATTCTTCTGTACCCCTTCCACGTCTAAACTTGCCGTCAAACCAAACTCTCGGAGGAAAACGCATGTCCAAGAAAGCAACTGTGGCGGATGCTCAGTTGATCTGCCAGCTCTACGATCTTCGCCGTGAGCCCGAAATGCGCAAGGCGCGCAACTGGTGGGTTCAATTCGACCCGCAAAACGCAGACGACTTTCTCAAGGTTGCGTGGGCACTGGGAACGCAAGAAAACGCGTGGTTGCGACAGGTCGGCGGCTACTGGGGAATGGTCGCCTCGTTCGTCAACAGCGGCGCCTTGAACGAGCAGCTATTTCTCGCACCGGGTTTCAGCGGCGAGCTGTTCCTGATCTACTCGAAGATTCATCCCTTCATGAAAGACCTGCGCCAGAAACTCAACGATCCGTTCGCCTTCAAAGAGGTCGAGACAGCCGTTATTCGCACCAAGTGGGGCCGCGACCGCCTTCAATTCATGATGCAGCGCGTAGCAAAGATGCGGCAGCGGTTCGAGGAAATGAAGAAAAGCCAATAGCCGAGAAAAGCTAGAAGCTCGCAGCCAGTAGCCGCTCTTCTGTTATCCTAGTCCGCTGTGCGGATGATCTGGTGGTTTCTGATCCTGGGTCTCAGTACGCTGGTAGTGGTGTGCGTGGCAATCGCTTTGTTCGTTCACTTGAGGCGTCATCTGCAAAAAACGCATCCTTCTCACGGTGAACATGCCAGTGAATCGGACCGTGAACACGAGACTGATCGCACGCCACGATGAAGATGGCGATGGGAGATGCAATCATGGATAAGACAGCGGTTCGTGCTGTGAATAGGCACCAGGAAGGCGCCCTCGATGCATCGATGCAGGTTGCGCTTGTGGTCGGCGGGAGCCTGCTGGTGGCGCTCTGTGCGCGAATTACGATTCCACTGATGCCTCTGACGCCGGTTCCTCTTACCGTTCAAAATTTGGGCGTCTTGCTGGTTGGATTACTGCTTGGAAGCCGTCGAGGTTTTGCCGCCATGGTCCTGTATCTGGTCGAAGGGATCGCTGGATTTCCGGTGTTCGCCAATGGTCCGGGAGGCGTTGCTCAGTTGTTCGGTGTGACCGGTGGCTTCCTGCTGGCTTATCCATTTGTGGCGTTCCTTGCCGGGTATATCTTTGAGCGCGGGAATAAGAGCTTCCTGCGCGCCGCCGTTGCCTCGGTTTGGGCTGAGATTCTGCTGTTCGCCGGTGGGCTGAGTTGGCTCTATGCCTTCACGCACTCGCTTGCCAGGGCAGCGTATCTCGGGCTGTACTGGTTCGTTGCTGGTGAGGTGATCAAGGTCATGCTCGCTGCCGGGATCGCAAACCGCTGGCGTCGTTTTGCTCGTTAAGCCGTTCGATCTGGAGTTTATTGAAAATGACCGCCGTATCCGAAACCGCCAAAGCGCCGGGCGGCAATATCCAAAGCGATGTTCGTGAGATCACGGTCGCTCACAGTCCCGATTCCGATGATGCGTTTATGTTTTATGGGCTGGCGACGCATAAAGTTCGCACGCCGGGCTTGCGCTTCACGCACACGCTTTGCGACATCGAAACGCTAAATCAGAAAGCGCGGGATGGCGTCTACGACGTCACTGCGATTTCCTTCCATGCTTATCCCTACGTGCAGGACAAATACGCGCTGATGACTTGCGGGGGCAGTGTCGGCGAGGGCTACGGCCCCATGGTCGTTTCACCGCGTCCATTTACGGCAAATGAGATCAAGACGAAAAAGATTGCCGTACCTGGGACGCTCACGACCGCCTACCTTGCTCTTCACCTGTTCGCACCCGGAGTCGAGACCGAGGTTGTTCCCTTTGATCAGATCATCCCGCAGGTTCTGGAAGGCAAGTACGAGGCCGGACTCATTATTCATGAAGGTCAGTTGACCTACGACAAGGCTGGTCTGCACCGCGTTGTGGATCTCGGCAAGTGGTGGCAAAAAGTGACCGGCTTGCCGCTGCCACTCGGGGGCAATGCCATCCGCCGTGAACTCGGCCCGGTGCTCATGCCGGCCGTCACTCAAGCCCTGCGCGAAAGCATCCAGTACGCGCTCGACCACCGTGAGGAAGCGCTCGCCTACGCGATGCAGTTTGCTCGCGATCTCGACAACCCAACTGCCGACAAATTCGTCGGCATGTATGTGAACGAGCGCACGCTCGACTACGGCCCGGATGGACGGGAGGCCGTCCGCCGGCTGCTCGATATGGGTCACAAAGCCGGCATCATCGGCCCCGAAGCACGAGTGGACTGGGTGTGAAGCAGCCTTGCCTTCGCAGACCCTTCTGATTGATGCCGACGACACGCTTTGGGAGAACAACATCTACTTCGAGCGGGCCATCGCTCGCTTCATCGAATTCCTGAATCATCACGAATTTTCTCCGGAGCAAGTCCGCGAAGTACTCAACGATGTTGAGCGCGAATGTATCGTCAAGCACGGCTATGGCTTGCAAAGTTTCGCCCATGCGCTGGTGGATACATTCGAGCGGCTCAGCCCAGTGTCGGTCACTCCTGAACTTCACGCGCAGATCATGAGCTTCGCCGGCACGATCGAGAACCATACAATCGAATTTCTGCCGGACGTTCCAGAAACGTTGCGAGATTTGTCAAAGCGGAACCGCCTGATTCTGGTGACCAAAGGCGCAGTCGCAGAGCAATCCGGAAAGATTGACCGCTCCGGAGTGCGCCACCATTTCTCTGCCGCAGAAATCGTCGCCGAGAAGAATGCAGCAACCTATGCCCAGATCGTTTCGAAGTTCGAGCTCGATGCGAGGGCCACGTGGATGATCGGCAACAGCCCCAAGTCCGATATCAATCCCGCGCTCGTGGCCGGTCTGCACGCGGTTTTCATTCCGCACGGCGACACCTGGATTCTCGAGCATGAAGAAGTGAATCGGGCTCCTGAGAGTCAAAAGCTCCTAATCGTCGGCCGCTTCGCCGAACTGCGTGAGCATTTCTAGGCCCGTGTAGGGGGGACGCATTTCGTCCGCTCCCGGAAAGCGAAGCGAGTGGTTCGTATCGCGATCTGGCGGCGTCCGTGACCAACGCGGAATTATGCCGGGACGCGCCCAATAGCCCTCCGGTGGCGGGAATCAGCCCGGTTACCTTGTTTTCGTCTTTGTCACTACCGCATCAAAGTAACCAACAAGCGGCTCTCGCCCTCGCTGTTTCCGCGTGTTACGCTCAATGTGCTCTGCGATCTGGCTCCCACTTTGTCTGTGGCGATACAGACTAATAATCTAAGACGGCTGCTGCATACGGTCGAGGCTCTTTCGGAACTCGGACCCGCTCTGACGGCTGAGCGCGAGTTTCCGGAGACCTCGCGGCTGATGCTGTCTGCTGTGATGGAAGCAGCAGGCGCGCGCGAGGGCGCGCTCTTCCTTTTCAACGACAAGCCAGCCGTGCTGACCTCCGCGACCTCTCTGGGATTTGCTCTGATGCCGGATCCCGCCTTCATTCCTCTCCTTCCGAAACATGTGCATGCGCTCTCGGCCGCGCGCGGACCCATCGTCCTGAATTCGTCCACCTACTCGGTGTTTCTGAGCTCGAATGGCAATGTCGCGCCGGAGTTGTTCAAGTGCCTTGCGCCTCTCAAAGCCGGAGGCCGCTTGGCAGGTGTGGTGGCCCTGGGGCGGCGTCCTGGCGATGCGCTTTATGAAGACAGCGAACTCGACGCGCTCGACCTGCTTTGCAGCTACATTGCGCTCGCCGTGCAGAACCACGCGCTGACTCAGACTGTCGCGCAACGGGTTTCAGAGAATCTCCGCCTGATGGCTTCGCTACACGGTTTCTACGACAACGCCCTCGAGGCATTCGCAACCGCCATCGACGTAAAGCACGTGAATATTCACGGCCATTCCTTGCGCGTCGGCCGCTACGCCGCGGCGATTGGCGACGCAATGGGAATGGAAGCCAGCGATGTTGCGGCTCTCCGAAGCGCAGGATATCTGCACGATATCGGTAAGGTCGCCGTCGACCGTCGGTTGTTTGGCAAGGCCGGAGCGCTCGATCCCGAAGAGTTCCGTGAGATGGCTGACCATACCACCGTCGGCCACCAAATCGTCAGCAGCGTGCAATTCCCCTGGCCGAAGATTCCGGAGACAGTGCGCTGGCATCACGAGCGGAGCGACGGTTCCGGATATCCCGACAAACTCGGCGAGAGCGACCTGCCCATGGCAGTGCGCATCGTCGGCCTCGCCGACTCTTTCGATGCCATGACCAGCGCGCGGCCCTATCGCGCTCCTCTTTCGGTCGGCAGTGCTCTCAGTGATCTGGTGCGCATGGCGCCAGAAAAGTTTGATCCCAATGTTGTTCAGGCGCTTCTGATTCAAGTGCGGCGCGATGTCGTTGGCAGCAGTCGCGTTCCCATGCTCGAAGGGCCGTCAGTGAATATCGCCGCCGCCGACATCGATCACCTCGCCGCGACTTTGCAGTACAAAGTATCTCGCGGTAAAACCTATCTGACGTAGCCGATTGAACAATCCGGCGACGCCAGCAGCGCCAAAAGAACCAGCTCGGTCCGCAATCACCTTCGTAACTCTTTACTTAAC
>Ga0335081_10004063_pt1 | contig 23101 bp, 17 predicted proteins | sample Lox_Sample_35_FD_206713 | JGI IMG/M metagenome (GOLD analysis project Ga0335081, IMG submission 206713) | Soil microbial communities from Loxahatchee National Wildlife Refuge, Florida, United States - Lox_Sample_3.5 | ecosystem: Environmental > Terrestrial > Soil > Wetlands | place: USA...
CCGGCGACCACCTGAAGTCGGCGAGCGACCTGGGCGTCCCGCTGATCGGCGTCGGGCTGCTCTACCGGCACGGGTACTTCACCCAGTCGCTGTCCGCCGACGGCTGGCAGGCCGAGCGCTACCCCTCCGACGACCCGAACGGGCTGCCGCTCGAGCTGCTCCGCGACCCGGCCGGGTCGCCGGTGCACGTGACCGTGGGCCTGACCGCGGGCCGGCAGCTGTCCGCCCAGATCTGGGTGGCCCAGGTCGGCCGGGTCCCGCTGCTGCTGCTGGACTCCTACGCGGAGGAGAACGAGGCCGACCTGCACGAGGTCACCGACCGGCTGTACGGCGGCGGCAGCGACCACAGGCTCCGCCAGGAGCTGCTGCTCGGCGTCGGCGGGGTGCGCGCCGTCCGGGCGTTCTGCGCGCTGCGCGGCTTCCCCTCGCCCGAGGTGTTCCACACCAACGAGGGGCACGCCGGGTTCCTCGGCCTGGAGCGCATCCGCGAGTACGCCGAGCAGGGGCTCAGCTTCGACGAGGCGCTCCAGGTCTGCCGGGCGGGCACGGTGTTCACCACGCACACGCCGGTCCCCGCGGGCATCGACCGGTTCGAGCGCAGCCTGGTCCGGGAGCACTTCGCCCACGACCCGCTGCTGCCCATCGACAAGGTGCTGGCGCTCGGCGCGGAGACCTACCCGGGCGGTGATCCCGAGGTGTTCAACATGGCTGTGATGGGCATGCGGCTGGCCCAGCGGGTCAACGGCGTCTCGCTGCTGCACGGCCAGGTGAGCCGGGAGATGTTCGCGGGCCTGTGGCCGGGCTTCGACACCAGCGAGGTGCCGGTGGGCTCGGTCACCAACGGCGTGCACACCCCCACCTGGGTGGCCCCCGAGGTCCTGTCCCTCACCGGTACCTCCTCCGGCGAGGCCACCGGCTGGAACTGGGAGCGGGTCGCCGACGCCCCGGCCGCCGAGCTGTGGGAGGCCAGGCACGCGCTGCGCGCCCGGCTGGTGGCCGAGACCCGGCGCAGGCTGCGCGCCTCCTGGCGGCAGCGCGGCGCGTCCGTGGCCGAGCTGACCTGGATCGACGACGTCCTCGACGAGAACGTGCTCACCATCGGGTTCGCCCGGCGGGTGCCGTCGTACAAGCGCCTGACGCTCATGCTGAACGACCCCGAGCGGCTCAGCGCGCTGCTGAACGACCCCGCGCAGCCGATCCAGATCGTGGTGGCGGGCAAGGCGCACCCGGCCGACGAGGGCGGCAAGGGCCTGATCCAGCAGATGGTGCTGTTCAGCGACGACTCCGAGGTGCGGCGCCGGATCGTGTTCCTGCCCGACTACGACATGGCCATGGCGCACGCCCTGGTGCAGGGCTGCGACGTGTGGCTGAACAACCCGCTGCGCCCGCTGGAGGCCTGCGGCACCTCGGGCATGAAGGCCGCGCTGAACGGCGGGCTCAACGTCTCGGTCCGGGACGGCTGGTGGGACGAGTGGTACGACGGCGGCAACGGCTGGGAGATCCCGTCGGCCGACGGCGTGACCGACGCCACGCGGCGCGACGCGCTCGAGGCCACCGCGCTGTACGAGCTCCTGGGCAAGTCGGTGGCGCCGCTGTTCTACGAGCGGGACGCCGACGGGACCCCGGCGGGCTGGGTGGAGCGGATCAGGCACACGTTCCGCTCGCTCGGGCCGAAGGTCCAGGCCGAGCGCATGGTCCGGGAGTACGTGACGGCGCTGTACGTGCCGGCCGCGATGGCCTCCCGTGACCTGGCCGACGCCGAGGGGTTCGGGCCCGCGCGCAAGCTGGCGGCCTGGAAGCATCGCGTGGTGCAGGCCTGGCCGCAGGTGCGGGTCGAGCACGTGGAGGCCGAGGCGGCCGGGTCTACCGGTCAGGCCCTGGGGTCGGCGCTGACCGTGCGGGTCTCGGTGGCCCTGGGCACCGAACTCACCCCGGAGGACGTGATGGTGGAAGTGGTCTACGGGCGCCCCGACGACGCCGACGAGATCATCTCCCCCTCCTACGCCACGCTCACGGCGGAGCCGCCCGGTCCTTCCGCCGCGTCCGGTTCTTCCGCCGCGTCCGGTTCTTCCGCCGCGTCCGGTTCTTCCGCCGCGTCCGGTTCTTCCGCCGCGTCCGGTTCTTCCGCCGCGTCCGGTTCTTCCGCCGCGTCCGGTTCTTCCGCCGGGTCCGGTCCTTCGGCTGGGTCCGGTTCTTCGGCTGGGTCCGGTTCTTCGGCTGGGTCCGGTTCTTCGGCTGGGTCCGGTTCTTCGGCTGGGTCCGGTTCTTCGGCTGGGTCCGGCCCTTCGGCCGCCGCCCCGGTCCTGGCGCGGTTCTCCGGTGAGGTGCCGCTCGACCAGCCAGGACCGTTCGGTTACACGGTGCGCGTGCTGCCGGACCATCCGCTGCTCGACAGCCGGGCCGAGCTCGGCCTGGTGACCTACCCGCAGGCGCCGGCCGGCATGACCAACGGCGATCTGCGCTTACCAGGAGGTGCCATGGGTGAGTTCGTCAACCTGGAGGCCGACGGCGGCATCGGCACGATCCGGCTGGACCGGCCGCCGGTCAACGCGCTGAACGACCAGCTGACCGGCGAGCTCGCGGTCGCCGCGCGCGAGGCCGCGAGCGCGGACGAGGTTCGCGCGGTGATCATCTACGGCGGCGAGAAGGCCTTCGCCGCGGGCGCCGACATCAAGGAGATGGCCGAGGCCAGCTACGCCGCCATGGCCACCCGCGGGAGCGGGCTGCAGGAGGCCATGACGCTGGTGGCCGGCATTCCCAAGCCGGTGGTGGCCGCGATCACCGGCTACGCCCTAGGCGGCGGGCTCGAGCTCGCGCTCGCCGCCGACTTCCGGGTGGCCGGCGAGAGCGCCCGGCTCGGCCAGCCCGAGATCCTGCTCGGCATCATCCCCGGGGCCGGCGGAACGCAGCGGCTGCCCCGCCTGGTCGGCCCGGCCAGGGCCAAGGACATCGTGTTCACCGGCCGAATGGTCAAGGCCGCCGAGGCGCACGCCATCGGTCTGGTGGACCAGGTCGCGCCGGATGATTCGGTCTACCAGGCGGCGCTGGACATGGTGCAGCGGTACGCGGCCGGGCCCACCCTGGCGCTGCGCGCGGCCAAGCAGGCCATCGACCACGGCCTCGACGTGGACCTGACCACCGGCCTGGAGATCGAGCGGGAGTTGTTCGCGGCGCTGTTCGCCACCGAGGACCAGCGCGCCGGCATGCGCAGCTTCCTGGAGAACGGCCCCGGCAAAGCTACCTTCGCCGGCCGCTGACCCCAGCGGTCACCCCGGCCGGCCGCTGACCCCAGCGGTCACCCCGGCCGGCCGCTGACCCCAGCGGTCACCCCGGCCGGCTGTGGCAACCAGGCGTCGGCGCCAGGTGTCGACGCTCAAGTTTTGTCACACTAGCCTCATCTTCGACTATTTGTACGATACAAATGAAATTTTGTCGTGGAGCATTCGGCCTTAGCGGAGGTTTTAGTACCCCAGGCAGTACCAAATCCTCCGTGTAACCCAAATCCTCCAAGTTCTTTTGTCGGCTAAGCGCATCAGGTGCACCACAGGACGCATGGGCATCCCAAATCCGTGCGGACAGCACGGCGGCGAGATCAAGCCCGCCAGGAAGCGGCCGCCCTGGTAGCCGCGTGATGCCAGTGACTGAAGGGGTGATGGCCTGGGCGCTAAGGTCAGCTTCCGGCGACGAGCTTGCGGAGGGCCTGGGCCGCCTGGGCGTTCTGCTCGGCGTAGCTGACCAGCGCACTGGCCAGCGTCGCGGCCCATTCCCCGATCGGCACTGTCTGCCGGGACAGCACCACGCCGCGCACCGCGCGGCAGATCTCGGCGACCGGCTGGCCGTTGCGCACGGCCAGCGTCATCTGCAGTTCGCCGAGTCGCGCCACGATCTTGGAGATCTCGCCGGGGCGGCCGCGCATCCGGTCGGACATGGTGCGATCCCGCTCCACCGACACGCAATCACCGGGCAGCGCCTCCCCTAGGGACTGGGCCAGCACGCGAGCGTAGATAGCCACGTCTGTGCTGTCGGCGCGCAGCGCGGCAGTGACCATGTCCAGCGAGAGCGCGTCATCATGCTCAGTCATCGGTCAGCCCCATAGGTAGAGATGCTCGTGATTGTAATGCCCCCTGGCCGGATCAGCCCGGGCCGAGCCCCGGGCAGCAGGGCTCTAAGCAGCCGGGCTCCGGGCAGCCGGGCTCTAAGCAGCCGGGCTCTAAGCAAGCCGGGCTTCGGGCAGCCGGGCCCAAGGCAGCCGGGCTCCGGGGCAGCCGGGCTTCGGGCAGCCGGGCCCAAGGCAGCCGGGCCCAAGGCAGCCGGGCTCCGGGCAGCCGGGCCCAAGGCAGCCGGGCCCAAGGCAGCCGGGCTCCGGGCAGCCGGGCCCAAGGCAGCAGAGCCGTTACAGATAGACAACATTTCGTTCGCTTCATATCACGCGATCTGTTTCGTACTCTGGAATCCGCGATGCCTGCCACGGAACACCTGCCGAGGACCCTCGGCCCGTATCGCCTTCAGGACCGCCTTGGGGAAGGCGGCATGGGGGTGGTTCACCTCGCCCGCGATCCGGAGGGCCGCCCAGTGGCGGTCAAGGTGCTGCATCCGCTGGGCACCGAGGGGGCCAACGCGCGCCGTCGGCTGGCCCGCGAGGTCGAGACCATGCGCCGGGTCCGCAGCCCGTACGTCGCTGAGGTCCTCGACGCCGACGTGACCGGCGAGTATCCCTACATCGTCACCCGGTACGTGGCCGGGCCCACGCTGGAAGAGATGGTGCGCGGTCGCGGCCCGCTGTCCGCCCAGGGCCTGCGCAGGCTGGCTCACGGCATGGCCGAGGCCCTGGCCGCGATCCACGCGGCGGGCGTGGTGCACCGCGACCTGAAGCCGGGCAACGTGATGCTCACCGACGACCGGCCCATCGTGATCGACTTCGGCATCGCCCAGACCGGTGACGCGACCCGGCTGACCCAGACCGGGCTGGTGATGGGCACGCCCGGGTATCTCGCCCCCGAGGTGATCGAGGGCCAGCCGAGCAGTCCCGCGTCGGATGTGCACTCGTGGGGCTCGACGATGGCATTCGCGGCCACCGGCCACCTGCCGTTCGGCGGCGGTTCCTACGAGACGATCTTCTACCGCATCATTTCGGGCCGCGCCGACCTGACCGGCGTGCCCGCGCCGCTGGTGCCGCTGATCAGCGCGGCGCTGGCCAGGGACCCCTCGCACCGCCCGTCGGCCAGTTGGCTCAGCGCCCAGGCCAGCGCGCTGGACATGTCGGCGCCCGGTCCGGCTCCCACGGCCATTTCCGCCGGCGCGCCGTTCACCGACACCCTCGCCTCCGGCGACTCCCCGGCGGCCAGGCCATCCTTCACCCCGGCGGCCGCACCCGGGCCAGCCACGCTCAGGCCACCCGCGCCTCAGTCAGCCGCGCCTCAGTCAGCCGCGCCTCAGCCTGCCGCGCCTCAGCCTGCCGCGCCTCAGCCTGCCGCGCCCCAGCCTGGCGCGCCTCAGCCTGGCGCGCCCCAGTCGGCCGGGCCCAGGTCAGCCGGGTCCAGGTCAGCCGGGCCGGGGCCGGCGGTCCCGTACGCCGCGCCCAAGGCACCCAAGCAGGCGGCGAAGGACGTCGCCGACCTGCTGCCGCCCGTCAACTACGCCGAGGTCCGCCCGCAGAAGGCCGCACGGCGGCCGAACTCCGCTGCGGACTACCGCGACCAGGCCGGACCCTGGGGCCCGGTCGGCCCCAGGCCCGCGGCGGCCCCGGCACGAGGAGCGCCAGGAGCACCAGGGACACCAGGAGCATCAGGGAGGCCGGCCGGGGCGGGAGCGCCCGGATCCCCCGCCTCGCGCTCGCAGACCCGCCCGAACACCATGGCCGGCGCCGCCCTGATGGTCGCGGCCGTGGCGCTGACCGTGATGCTGCCGGTGGCCGGCCTGCTCGCCTCGCTGGCCGTGATCACCCTGCTCCGGGCCGCGGACCGGGCGCAGGCCAAGCTGGCGGTGCGCAGGTCCGTGTACGGCCCGCGGGCCAGTGACCTGCTGGTCGTGCTGGTCACGGCACCGCTGGCGGTGGCCAGGGCACTGCTCACCGAGGTGCTGATGGCCCCGCTCGCGGCCGTCGTGGCCGCGGCTGCCTACGGCCTCACCGTCGTGCTGACGCACAGCATGGACATGCAGCGGGCCGGGGCGTACGCGGCCGCGGCCGCGGTGGCCTGGTACGGGCTCGGCCCGGGCTCGGGCCGCCCGCGGCGGCAGTTGAACCGGATGGCGGGCGCGGTAGCGCGGACGCGGCCCGCCGCCGCGGCGATCGCGCTCGCCGTGTGGGGGCTCGCGGTCGCCGCCGTCTTGTTCGCCTCGTCGCAGGCCCCGTACTACTGGCCGGCCATGGCCCCGCACCTACCAGGCCTGCAGGACCTGATCACGTCGGCCTCGCACTGGCTGCTCAGGAACGTTCACGCTTAACTGCTCGCCGAGGTCGGCCTGCGGCATCGGCTTGACCAAGCCGAGCGCGACGACCTCGTTGGCCAGCCTGGTGCGCCGGTTGGGGCCCTCGGGGATCCGGAACTTCTGGTAAAGCCTGAGCAGGTGCTGCTTGACCGCGGCTTCGGTCACGACCAGGTCGGTGGCGATCTCGTGGGCCGTGGCAGGGGTGGCGAAGGCCTCGTCGGACAGGGCGGGCCGGCACAGTGAGGTCAGCACGTCCAGCTCACGGCGGGTGAGCTCGGGCACGGCCGAACGACGCAGCTCCGTCTCGGCGGCGATCTCTTCCTGCGGGATCCCGCCGATCCGGCAGCGGGCCGCACCGAAACTCAGCACGTCCCCCTCGTCGAGAACCCGGCGGGCTATGGGGCGCCCGTTAACCCTGGTCCCGTTGCGTGATAAACCGAGGTCAACCACGTAGACGTAGGGGCCGCGGCGGATGAGCTCGGCGTGCAGCCGGGAAACGCTGGGATCGTCGAGGCGGATGTCGACGCCCTGGCCGCGGCCAACGGTTGTCACTTCGTCGCGCAGCGGAAAGACCTCGCCGCTGTCCTCGATGCGGAGGAACGGTGTGTCCACCGCGCACCCTCCCTTCAATCGGAGCCGTGACTAAGGTCTTACCACTTCGTTACCCCCAGTGTCACGGGCCCTACCGTGAGATTACATGTCGATACGGGGGTACGCCGTGGTAACGCCCTGGCCTGGCCCCGGTAAACTTCCGAGCGGAAAGCCGGGAGGCGCATGCATGGCGAATAGGCCGGCGAACGCTGGCTCGGGCATTGACTCAGGCAGTGTTGGCTCAGGCAGGGTTGACCCAGGCAGGGGACTGGCGCCGATGAGTGACGTCGCGCCACCGCTGGATGCCGCCGCGCCGCCCATTGTCCACCACGAAGCCCCCCGCGTCAGCCTCCCGCGTACCGACGGCTTCTCCCGTGCCGACGGCTTCTCCCGTGCCGACGGCTTCCCGCGTGCCGACGGCTTCCCGCGTGCCGACGGCTTCTCCCGTGCCGACGGCTTCCCGCGTGCCGACGGCTTCCCCCGCGCCGACACGCCCCTCGCCGCCGCCTCCGCGCCGGCCGCGCCTCCAGCTTCCGCGCCGGCCGCGCCTCCCGTCCCGGCGCCCGGCCCCGGCGCGCCGCGCGCCGCGGTCGGCCACCGGACCGCCCGCCGCCTGGCGGCCAAGGAGCGCCAGGCTCGCGGCGCAGGCGTGCTGGCCTGGGTGCCGTACCTGATCGTGCTGGCGGGTGCCGCTGCCGGGATGTTCCTCGTCTGGCAGGGACCGAACTACGTGGGCCGGGGCGCCGGGCTGGCCGGCTGCTCGCTGATCGCCGCGGCGCTGGCCAGGCTGATCCTGCCGCCGCACGCCGCGGGCCTGCTCGCGTCCCGCAGAAAAGCCTCCGACGTGCTGGCCTTCGCGGCGTTCGGCTCCGCGGTGATCGCCGTCGCGCTGATGCTGCCATAAGCAGCGAACCGATGAAGGGAACCTGACAAGACCATGGCCAAGATCAAGGTAGCGAACCCCGTCGTCGAACTCGACGGTGACGAGATGACGCGCATCATCTGGCAGTACATCAAGGACCAGCTGATCCTGCCCTACCTGGATATAGAGCTCGATTACTACGACCTGTCCATCCAGCACCGGGACGCGACCGATGACCAGGTGACGGTCGACGCGGCGCACGCCATCCAGCGGCACGGCGTCGGCGTGAAGTGCGCGACGATCACGCCGGACGAGGCGCGGGTGGCGGAGTTCGGGCTGAAGAAGATGTGGCGGAGCCCGAACGGCACCATCCGCAACATCCTGGGCGGCGTCATCTTCCGCGAGCCGATCGTGATCTCCAACATCCCCCGGCTGGTGCCGAGCTGGACCAAGCCGATCATCATCGGCCGTCACGCGCACGCCGACCAGTACAAGGCCAGCGACTTCGTGGTGCCGGGCCCGGGCACGGTGACGATCACCTACGTCCCCGAGGGCGACGCCAACCAGCCGATCGAGATGGAGGTCGCCACGTTCACCGGCGGCGGCGTGGCGATGGCGATGTACAACTTCGACGACTCGATCCGCGATTTCGCCCGGGCCACGATGCGCTACGCGCTGAGCCGCAAGTTCCCGCTCTACCTGTCCACCAAGAACACGATCCTGAAGGCCTACGACGGGCGGTTCAAGGACATTTTCGCGGAGACCTTCGAGTCGGAATTCAAGGCGGAATTCGAGGCGGCCGGGATCACCTACGAGCACCGGCTCATCGACGACATGGTCGCCCAGGTGCTCAAGTGGGAGGGCGGCATCGTCTGGGCGACCAAGAACTACGACGGCGACGTGCAGTCCGACGTGGTGGCCCAGGGCTACGGCTCGCTCGGCCTGATGACCAGCGTGCTGATGACGCCGGACGGCCGCACCGTGGAGGCCGAAGCCGCCCACGGCACCGTGACCAGGCATTACCGCCAGCATCAGCAGGGCAAGCCCACGTCCACCAACCCGGTCGCGTCGATCTTCGCCTGGACCAGGGGCCTGGAGCACCGCGGCAAGCTCGACGGCACGCCCGAGGTCACCGGGTTCGCCCGGACGCTGGAGGACGTCTGCGTGCGGACCATCGAGGGCGGCGAGATGACCAAGGACCTCGCCCTGCTCGTCGGCAAGGACACCCCCTTCCTGACCACGCAGGAATTCCTCGGCGCACTGGACAATAACCTGCACAAGGCGATGGGCTCGTAGAAAATCACAATCAATCAGACCGAACGGGCATGGTGCTTGCCCCGGCCCGCTGACTCGCATTCACCGGACGAAGGAGTTCCCAGTTATGTCGTCGCGTAAGGGCAAGGTCACCGTCGTCGGCGCGGGCTTTTACGGCTCCACCACCGCGCAGCGGCTGGCCGAGTACGACATCTTCGACGAGGTCGTGCTCACCGACATCATCGAGGGCAAGCCCGAGGGGCTGGCCCTGGACATGAACCAGTCGCGGCCGGTCGAGGGGTTCGAGACCAAGGTGACCGGCCAGACCACCGGCCCGGCGGGCGAGGGCTACGAGGCCATCGGCGGCTCGGGCATCGTGATCGTCACCGCGGGACTGCCGCGCAAGCCCGGCATGAGCCGGATGGACCTGATCGAGGTCAATGCCAAGATCGTCAGGAACGTGGTGGAGAACGTCACCAAGTACGCCCCCGACGCGGTGCTGATCGTGGTGTCCAATCCGCTGGACGAGATGACCGCGCTGGCCGCCAAGGTGTCCGGCTTCCCGCACCGCCGGGTGATGGGCCAGGCGGGCATGCTGGACACCGCCCGGTTCAGCTATTTCGTGGCCGAGAAGCTCGGCGTGCCGGTGGGCTCGGTGCGCACTCTGACGCTGGGCTCGCACGGCGACACGATGGTGCCGGTGCCCTCGGCCTGCACGGTGGACGGCCGGCCGCTGGCCGAACTGCTGCCCGCGGACGAGATCGAGCAGCTGGTCACCCGGACCAGGAACGGCGGCGGCGAGATCGTCGCGCTGCTGAAGACGGGCTCGGCCTACTACGCCCCGTCGGCGGCCGCGGCCCGGATGGCCCGGGCGGTGGCGGAGGACTCCGGCGCGGTCCTGCCGGTCTGCGCCTGGGTGGACGGCCAGTACGGCATCTCCGGCGTGTACCTGGGCGTCGAGGCCGAGATCGGCGCGGAAGGCGTCCGCCGCATCGTCGAGCGCGACCTGACCGAAGCCGAGCGGGCCGCCCTGAGCACCGCCGCCGCGGCCGTCCGCGCCAAGCAGGCCGACGTGGCCAGCCTGTAGGCCCGGCCCCCGGCCCGCCGCCGGGCCAGTCGTGCCTGCCTGACCTGGCGGCGGGCCTGCGCCTCCGCCAGGAAGGTGCCGGACCGCTCGCGGGCCAGCGCTTGCTGAATATGTGGATGGGTCATGCCTCCAAGCTGCGCGACATGCCGCCGCGAAGGCATCGGTGCCGAGCACGGATTCCCCGGTTTCCGTGGCACGATCCGTGGCGGGCACGGATGCCGGCCGCGCTGCTCCGCGTGCAGGCTTCACCTGCGAGTCCGGCAAGGGACCGCACGTGAAGATAGGAGATCAGAGCGTGACCACAACCGAAACGAACCCGATCGACGAAACCAGGCTCGAGGCCTTCGTCGGGCAGGCGGTCACCGACATGGGCGCGGCCATCTCGGGGCTGCTGCTGCACATCGGCGACCGGCTCGGCCTGTACAAGGCGATGGCGGGCGCCGTGCTCCGCAAGGCCGGCTTCAGCCGCGTGCGCCGGGCCACCCAGACCCCGTTCAACCTCATCCTGGAGGCCAGGCCATGACGGTCGCGCCCATCGCGGCCAGCGCGGCCTCGCCCTGGGCCCGTTCGGCCCCGCCGATCGCGACGAGCGTCCGGGCCCACTGATAGCGGCACCCGGCGGCCGCCAGCGCGGCGGCCGCCGGGGCCAGCCCGTCCCGGTCGCCGGCCAGCGCCCCGGCCCGGTCCACGATGGCCGCGGCGACCGGGTTGTCCAGGGTGGCCAGCCGCGCGCGGCGGATCCGGGCGGCGGCGTCCGGGTGCCCGGTGACCACGGCCGCCTCGGCCCACAGCGCCGCGTGCCACGGCCGCCACATCCCGCTGGCCCAGCCGCGGAACTGCTCCGGCGGGGTGCCGAGCACCTCTGTTGCCGCTTCGCCCTGGCCCCGGTGCAGGAGCAGCAGCGCGTCGAAGAACTCGTTGAAATGAGACGTGGAAAGCGGCCGGCCCGGCGTGGCCAGCGCGTCTACGATGTCCAGCCAGGCCGCCCGGGCGTCGTCGTCCCCGCGCAGGCCGTGCACCGTCGCCGCGGCGTAGGCGCCCCGGGTGAGGTTCCCGGCCCGTGGCCGTCCGGCTCGCTCCCAGCCCTCCCTGAACTGCCCGGCCAGGGCGAGCGCCTCGTCCCAGTCCCCGGTCAGGGCGGTGACGACGATCAGCCGCGCCGTGGCCAGGTGACCCTCCTCGCGATGGAACGGCAGGTCCCGGATTCGTTCGGCGAGCCGCCGGGCGGTCCGCAGGTCGCCGGCGGCAGTGGCGCACTCGGCCGCCATGAACAGGGCGTCCGAGTGCTCCAGCCCGGACCGGGCCGTCACCGGCAGCGGGCCGAGGATCTCGAGGCGCCGCAGGGCGCTGGCCAGCGCGGCGCGGAGCTCGCCGTGAGCCAGCTGGATCGAGGTGAACTCGTCCAGCGCCGCGCTCTCCGCCAGCGGGTCGCCGGCCCGGCGGGCCAGCGCGATGGCCCGCCCGGCCAGTTCGGCGGTGACCGGATCGGCGTCGTCGCCGTTGTAGGCCTCCGCGGTCAGCAGCCGGGCCTGCGCGGCCACGTTCCCGCCGGCCAGGGCCCACCCCCGGGCGAGCAGCTCATCGGCCAGGCCGTCGGCCGGTGCCGTGGCCATCAGGCCCACCGTGCGGTTGCACATCTCGGCGGCCTGGGCCAGGTCCATGGCCGCCCCGGCCCGGTCACCCGCCCGGACGGCCGCGTCGGACGCCGCCTGGAGCAGCCGGAGCGCGTCGTCGCCGAAGTGCCTGGACTTGGCCGCGCCCGCGGCGCGGCGCAGCGCGTCGGCGGCGTGCCCCGCGTCCGGTGCGAGCCCCGCGGCCTGCTCGTACCGCCGCTGTGACTCACCGGGGAAACCGCGGGCGAAAGACAGCCCGGCCAGCCCGATCGCCAGCCGGTACGCCTCCGGCCGGCGCTGGGCGCGGGCCGCCGCCCAGCGCAGCGCGGCGCGCAGCTCGTCGGCCAGCTGATCGAAGGCCGACCGCCAGGCCCGGTCGTCGCGGGCAGGCCCCCCGAGGGCCGCGGCGGCGTCCAGGCACCAGCCCAGGTGGCGGGCGGAAGCCTCGTCCGCCTCGCCGTCGGCGGCCAGCCGGCCGGCACCGTACTGGCGGATGGTCTCCAGCGCGCGGTATCGGGTCCCGGGCTCCTCCGCGCCGGTCACCAGCAGGCTCTGGTCGGCCAGCCGGGCCAGCGTGGCCGCGACGCTGCCGCCGCCGGCCGGCGGCCAGCCGGCGCACACGGCCTCCGCCGCCACCGCGGTGAACGGGGCCGCGAACACCGAGAGCCGGCGCAGCACCGCCCGGTCGGCCTCGTCCAGCAAGGCGTAGCTCCAGTCGAGCGCGGACCGCAGCGAGCGATGCCGGTCGTCGGCCCGGCGGCCGCCGGTCAGCAGGTTCATCCGGTCGGCCAGCCCCGCCTCGATCCCGTCCAGGCCCAGCGACGGGAAGCGCGCGGCGGTCAGCTCGATGGCCAGCGCCATGCCGTCCAGGCCCCGGCAGATGGCGGCGACCCGGTCCGTGTCACCCGGCGCCAGCGAGTGCCCGGCCGCTGCCGCCGCCCGTACCGTGAACAGCTCGACCGCGTCGCCGGGCCCGCCGTCCCCCGCCAGCGACAGCCCGGGCACCGGGAACACCCGCTCGAACGGCACCAGCAGCCGGGCGCGGCTGGTGACCAGCACCGACAGCCGCGGACTGCCCGCCAGCAGCCGCTCGAGCAGGTCCGGTATCCCGTCGAGCAGGTGCTCGCAGTTGTCCAGGATCAGCAGCGTCTCCCGCGGCGCCAGCCAGCTGAGGACGATGTCCTCGCTCGAGCGGCCCTGCCGCTCGCCGAGGCCGAGCGCGGCCGCGATGGCCGGGGCGAGGCTGGCCGGGTCGGTGACCGGCACGAGATCCACGTACCAGGCGCCGTCGGCGTACCGGCCGGCCACCTCGGTGACCACGCTCAGCGCCAGCCGGGTCTTGCCGACCCCGCCCGGCCCCACGGCGGTCACCAGGCGGTTCGCGGCGAGCGCGGCGGCCAGCGCCGCCCGTTCGGCGACCCGCCCGACGAACGAGGTCAGCGGCGACGGCAGCGGCAGGCCCGCCGCGGCCCGCGGCGCCGGCCCCCGTCCCGCCTCCAGCAGAGCCGGGCCCAGGCTCGCCGCCGCGGCCGCCAGGGCGCGGCGGTCGCTCACCTGGAGCTTGCGCAGCAGCGAGGACACATGGCTCTCGACGGTGCGGACCGAGATGAACAGCCGGGCGGCGATCTCCGCGTTGGTCAGGTGCTCCCCGACCGCGGCCAGCACCTCAGCCTCACGGGCCGACACACCCGCCCCGGAAGCTACCACCCCAGCACCCACACCCCCGATTCTGCCCGAACCCCCGGCCCGCCCTGCCCGCCGCACCCCGGCGCCCAGCGGGCGGGCAAGGGACCATAACCTGTCAGCAGGCCGGGGCATCCGGGGGAGCCTGCGCCAGCGGCAGGCGGAGGCAGAAGGAGGATCCCCCGGCCGCGCCGGGTTCATACCAGGCGTCACCGCCGTTCGCCCGGGCGAAGGTGCGGACGATCCACAGCCCCAGCCCGGTCCCCTCGGCCTTGTGCTCGCTCCCGGGCGCCCGGGTGAAGCGCTCGAACAGATGCGGCGTAAAGGAGGCGGGGACGCCGGGTCCGTGGTCGGTCACCCGGATCTCGGCGTAACCCTCCTGCGCGGCTGCCTGGATCTCAACGGGTGGCCCGGCGTAGGCCAGGGCATTGTCGAGGTAGTTGGCGAGCATCGTGGAGAACTCGGCCCGGTCGGCGATGACAGTCAGGTCCGGGCCGCATGACACCTGGATTTCTCCCAGTTTGGTCATGATGCCGGCGAGTTGCTCGACGATGATTTCGAGCACGGGTACCCGGCCGGGGACCGGCCGGACACCAGCCGCGTCGATGCTCGATGCGGTGAGGAGCTTGCGCACAAGAAGCTGAAGACGAACAGTGCGCTCGACGATCTGGTCGATGATTGTGGCTCGCTCCGCCGGGGCCATCGTGTCGTGCTGGTCCTGCAGCACATGCCCCAGGACGCTGATTGCGGCGAGCGGGTTGTGGAGTTCATGGGCGGCGATGGCCACCACGACGTTCTGGTGCTCCAGGGCGGCCTGGAGTTCGCGTTCGGCCTTCTTGCGGTGGGTGACATCGCGTAGCGCCGCGATGTGCAGGCGCTGGCCCTCCAGCGTGGTGGTGGTGGCCCGCATCTCCACCACGCGCTCGCCTCCGCCGGGCAGCATCAGCTCTACCTCCGCCGCCCGGCCGGCCACCACGGGAAAGCCGAACGGGGCGCCGATCAGTTCGTCTGCCGGACGGGCGAGCAGTTCTTCTGCCGCCCGGTTGCAGACCCGGATGATCCCCTGGTCGTCCACGGCCACGATCCCGTCCGCCGAGGCGGCGACGATCAGCTGGCCGATGTCGCCCTCAATGCCGATGCCGGCGAAACCTGGCTGTTCGATGTCCCTTTCGTCTTCTCCCGGCGCGTCACCCATCGGGCTGAGCGCTCCCTGGCGCTGGCGGGTCGGCCTGCCGATCCTGCGCGGGAACCGAGACGGCGCCGGAGAGGATGCCGGCGATGCCGGCGACCGGCTCGGTGATGTGCATGCCGTCACTATCGATCGTGACCTGACGGATGCTCTGGTCGTGCCCGGAGCCGCGGGTCTGCATGACCGCGATGGCGCGCCGGACCTCGCCGCCGTACTCGAAATAACGGAGCGTGACCGTCGCATCGGTGAGGCTGGCGATCTCCCCCGCGATGGACGGCGTGAGCTGCGGGGTGAACCGCCCGGCGGGCGCGGATGTGAGCAGCGTCGTGATGCCGTGCTGGCGGACCACTGCACCGAGCGCGATGACGAAGTCGAGCAGCGCCCGCGGCGAGACGATCCGCTCGAGCGCGGACAGGGTGTCGATGACGAGCCGTTCGGGTTTGTGCTCCTCGATAGCCCGCTTGATCCGGATGAAGTGGTCCTCCAGCGATGCCACCTCCGGGTAGTCGCATACGACGCGGAGCAAGTCGGACTCCTCCGCGGAGTCGAGATCGATTCCCCAGCCTGCGGAGTTGCGCCGCACTTGCTCCCGGCTCTCATCAAACGTGAAGGCGAGACAGCGCTCACCGGCCGCGAGTCCGGCGGCCAGGAACTTCAGGCAGGTGAGCGTCTTCCCGGCACCGCTGGGCCCGGTCAGCAGGATGATCGCGTCCTTGAAGAACCCGCCGCCGCACATCTGGTCCAGTTCGGTATTGCCCGAGGACACCCGGACCTGGGAGGCGCGCGCGAACGGCGGGACGAGGAAGGCGAGCGGGATGACCACGAACCCGTCGCGCGGGTCGATGGTGAACAGCCACTCCCCGGTGCGGTGGGCCGCGCCGCGCATCTTGACGATCTCGACGGTCCGGCGCCGGCGTTCGTTAGCCAGGACGTTGCGCAGGATGATCACGTTGTCGAGCACGAACTCCTCGACGCCGTAGCGGGACACATGGTCGTACTCGTTCGCGCGTTCCGCGGTGATGACCGAGGTGACCTCGGCGTCCTCCAGGGAATCGGCGATCCGCGCGAGTTCGTGACGGACGACCCCGGCCTCGGCGAAGCGGGTGAAGACCGCGTCCAGTGAATCGAGCACCACGCGGGCGGCGCCGATCCGGCGCGCTGCGTGCCCGATCCGCGCCGCCAGCGCGCCGAAGTCGTAGGCACCGACGACGGGCGCCTCCTCGAAGTCGGCGGAGGCGTCGACGAACACCCACTTCCCTTCGCTTTCCCACTGCCTGATCGGGAAGCCCAGCGAGGCCCAGTTGCGGCGCAGGTCGTCCGGCGTCTCCTCGAAGGTGACGAACACGCCCGGCTCACCGGAGCGAACGATGCCCCGGGCGAGGAACTCGACGGCGAACAGGGTCTTGCCGCTGCCCGTGCTTCCGGTGACGAGCGTCGTCCGCCATCGGGGAAGCCCGCCGAGAGCGACCTGGTCGAAGCCGTTGATGCCGGTGGCGAGCCGCTCGATCATGTCGCTGCCGTTCATTCCTCATCCCCTTGTCGGGTCGGGCCCGGCCGCTCCGGCAGGCCGAGGGCGTAAGCCGCGCGCTGATGGTCGGACAGATCCCCGATCACCCGCCGCTGCGGCAGCGGGGCCAGCCTGATCACGGCGGGTGTGGCCAGGATCCGCTGTTCCTCGGCCAGGCCCGGCTGCTCGGCAGCGTCGATGACCACGAGCTCATAGCCGCCCGGCAGGTGGGATTCGCACAATGCGCGCAGGTTCGCCTCCGCGGCCTGGGATCTCCCGGTCTGCCCGGCCACGTAGAGGCGGAAGGAGTAGACGGTCACGGAATGACACGATTCCGTGAGTCGGCTACGAACGGCCCCCGGCGCCGTCCCGTGCCAGCATGATCCATCGCCGTCAGCACCGTCCCTCGACGCTACCGCCGCCCCGCACGCAAGGCAGTTCGTTCGAATGTACTCCTCAAAGGACAGGCGGTACCGTTAAGGAAGGCCAGCGAACGCACAGGCGGCCGTACGAGCGCAGGGAAGAAGACAGTGCCCGAGGTCATGAGACGGTACCGACGCCCGGTGACCGGGCCGCCGGGAAGCCGGCCCGCCCGGTGATCCGGGTGCTGGTGGTCGAAGACCAGCTAACGCTCGCCGGCGCCCTACGGGTCGCGATCGGCGCCCAGCCGGATATGGACTGCGTGGGCGCCGTGGGGACGGCCGAGGAAGCCGTCGCGCTGGCGGTCGCCAGCAGCCCCGACGTCGTGCTGATGGATATCTGCCTGCCTGGTACCGACGGCATCGAAGCCACGCGGCAGGTCAAGGCGGCCTGCCCGCAGGTCCGTGTCCTGATCCTGACCGCGGACGCGACCCCCGCCCGGCTCGCTGCGGCAGCAGCGGCCGGCGCTTCCGGGTTCCTGGCGAAGGACAGCGCGTTTCCGGCCGTCCTGGCCGCGATCCGGGCTCCCGTCGACGGGAAGATCCTGGTCGAAGGGAACACGCTGGCGGCGCTCGTCGAGAGCCTGGATCGCTCCAGGCAGCCTGCGCACGGCCCCGTGCCGGGCTGGGCCGGGCTGACGGCCCGCGAGCAGGAGGTCCTTGCCCTGATGGGGGAAGGACTTGACCCGCAGGCCATCGCCCAGCGGCTCGTGCTGAGCCGGCACACCGCGCGCGGGCATGTCAAGAACATCCTGATGAAGCTGGGGGCGCACAGCCAGCTCGAGGCCGTCGTCATCGCTACCCGCGCCGGGTACATGCCCAGCCTGCCGTCCGCCCCCAAGGTCGGTTAACGTTCTCTGCCGCGTCCGCGTCCGCGTCCGCGGGTCGGCCGTTCGCCGGGTGCAGCGCGGCTTCCGCCCCCTATCTGCGGGGAGCATGATCGGACCATTTGAGGGTGCCCGTTCGCAGGCCGTTTACATAGCGTTGCGCTATGCCTCCTCTTCCCGCTGTTCGCGCTCAGGCGGGTGACCCGGTAGGGGGGCGCGGGTCACCCGCCGCGGATAACGTGTTCACCCGGACGCTCCGGGCAAGTACAGAAACGCCAGGATGCGGGCTCGCGAATGCCACTGCCTGACGGCGACCCGATTCAGCGCGCGCCCCGGGTCCCGTACGGCCCCTGGGCCGGGCCGGGTCACGAGATCGATGCCGCCTGGTGCCTTGGCGTGCTGGACAGTGTGACAGCACGCTCGTTCGCGGCAGGCTTCGCCCTGGAGCTCGCGCAGGGGGGTGGCCCAGGCGCGGCCGCCGGCGTAGATCGCGCGCTCGGCCAGCTTGACCAGATAGTGCGCGAGGTACGGGACATTGCCTTCTACCTGGCGGGCACGGACACGCGGATCTTGCTCACCGGCCCGGCGAGCGGTTCCCGGCCCGCACCCGGTTCGCCGCGATGATTAAGGAGATCTACCCGGTCCAGTGGACGGGTGAGCAGGCGGTCGTGACACTGCCGGAGCACATCGACGCATCCAATGCCGGCCAGGTCTGCGAAGAACTACTGGCGCTCATCAATCGCGGCGCCGCCGCGCTGATCGCCGACATGACCGCGACCCTTTCCTGCGACTACGCCGGTGCTGATGCGATGGCACGTGCCTACAAACGCGCCGTCGTCAGCGGAACGCAGCTGCGGCTGGTGGTCGCGGCCAGGATCGTATCGCGCGTGCTCACCACCGTCGGGCTCAACCGGCTGCTCCCGATCTACCCCAGCCTCGAGGCGGCCACCGCCAGGACTCCGGCAGAATTGATCCACCCGGTGCCCCCCCGGGCGAAGCCTGGCCTTCAGGGCGGGCCCAGCGCCGCAGTCATCACGCCAGCCGTGCTGTGGAAGCTGATCGACGCGTTCCCCGATGGGGTGGCGCTGACCGATGACAAGGGCATGCTCGCCCTGGTCAACAGGCAGACGAGAGATATGTTCGGCTACGATGACGGCGAACTGGCCGGCCGCCCGGTTGAGTCTCTTATCACCGTCGGCGTGCGGGCATCGCACCGAAGTCACCGCGCCACTTACGCGCAGGCATCAACGGCCTGGCCGATGAGGGCCGGAGCGCGTCTGGCCGGCGTGCGCAAGGACGGAGTGACATTCCCGGTCGAGATCAGCCTGAGTCCGGTGCCGACCACCGCAGGGCAGTTCACCCTCGTCCTGATCCGGGACGTCTCTGGCCCGCGCGACGAACCGGTCGGCCCTCCCCGGGCCACCGGACCGGGCCGGGCGTCCAGTTGCGCTCTCGCTCGCGAAGGCGGCTGTGCCCTCCGTGGCCAGGCCTGGCCAGGTACCACACGGCGGAATCCGGCGTGACCTGCCAGAGCAGCCGCAGCCCGATCCCGACGACACCCGTACGCTCGTACTGCGCTGACCGCGCACTGCCGGAACACGCCGCCCCGATCAGCCCTGGGCCAGGCGGCGCAGGGCCAGTTCGGCGTAGAGGGCGGTGCCTTGGGGCAGCGCCGCGTCGTCGAAGACGGCCACCGCCGAGTGGTTGGTCGGTGCGGCCTCGGGGTCGCGGCCCGGCGGGCACGCGCCGAGCATGACGAACGCGCCGGGCACCTCGTCCAGGACGAAGGAGAAATCCTCGGCCCCGGTGATCGGGTTCTTGGCCGTCACGCCCCGGCCGGGACCGAACGCGTCGGCGATCGTCCGCATCGCGAACGCCGCCTCGTCCGCGTCGTTGACGGTGACCGGGTACTCGGCCGCGTATTCGGCGTCGGCGGTCAGCCCGTGCGCGCCGGCGATGTCCCTGACCAGCCGCGGCACCAGGTCCGCCAGCGCGGTCCGGGACGAGGCGCTGCAGGAGCGGGCGGTGGCCAGGAACCTGGCCTCGTCGGGGATCACGTTGTCGGTGGTGCCGGCGTGGAAGCTGCCGACGGTGATGACGACCGGGTCGAACACGTCGAACTTCCTGGTCACCAGCGTCTGCAGGGCCAGCACCATCTCGCAGGCGGCCGGGATCGGGTCCGCGGCCAGGTGCGGCTGGGAGGCGTGCCCGCCGCGCCCGTGCACGGTGACCGTGATCTGGTCGGCGGCGGCCAGCATCGGGCCCGGCCGGGTGGAGAACACCCCGCAGGGGAGCTTGTTCGAGGTCACGTGCAGGGCGTAGGCCGCGACCGGGCGCTCGCCCGCCGCGTCGAGCACGCCCTCGCCGATCATGTGCCGGGCGCCGGCCTGGCCCTCCTCGCCCGGCTGGAACATGAAGATCACCGTGCCGGGCAGGTCCGCCTGCCGGGCGCTGAGCAGCCGCGCGGCGCCGGCCAGCATGGCCGTGTGCAGGTCGTGCCCGCAGGCGTGCATCGCGCCGGGCACCTCCGACGCGTACGGCAGCCCGGTCTCCTCGGTGACGGGCAGCGCGTCCATGTCCCCGCGCAGCAGCACGGCCGGGCCCGGCCGGCCGCCGCGCAGCACCGCGGTCACCGAGCTGAGCGCCCGGCCGGTGCTGATCTCCAGCGGCAGCCCGTCCAGCGCGTCCAGCACCTTGCGCTGCGTCTTCGGCAGGTTCAGGCCGATCTCGGGCTCGCGGTGGATCGAATGCCGCAGCCCGGCGATCTCGCCCGCGATCTGCTCCGCCTCGTCACGCACCGGCACGGGTTCCTCCTCGGTGATCCGGGGCCACCATACCGCTAGCCGTTCAGCCGCCGGGCGCTGGCCGAGGGCGCGGCGTCGAGGAACTCCGGGGCCGTCCAGCCGCGCCCGCCGAACGCGCCCGCGATCGCGTCCCGGACGCGCCCGCCGGCGCCGGCGGGCGCCAGCGCCAGCACCGAGCCGCCGAACCCGCCGCCGATCATCCGCGCGCCGAACGCCCCCGCGGCCAGCGCGGCCTCCACTGCCGTGTCGGCCTCGGGCCAGGAGACCTCGAAGTCGTCGCGCAGCGACGCGTGCGCCTGGGTCAGCAGCCGCCCGATCTGGGGGTAGGTGCCCGCCGCGGCCCCGGCAGGGGAGCGAAGCATCGCGACCACGTCCAGGACCCGCTGGTTGTCGGTGGCCACGTGCCGGGCGCGGCGCCGGAGAACGGGATCGGCCAGCCGGTCCGCGTCAGCCGGGTCCGTTAGGTCCCGAAGAGACGGGATGCCGAGCAGGCGGGCCGCCTGTTCGCACTCGGCCCGCCGCCGGCCGTACTCCCCGCCGGTCAGCTCGTGCCTGGCGCGGGTGTTGACCAGCAGCAGGGCCGTGCCCGCCGCGGCGGGGTCGAACGGCACCTGCGCGGTCTGGCGCGAGCGGCAGTCGAGCAGCAGCGCGTGGCCGGCCTGGCAGAGCAGCGAGGCGGACTGGTCCATGATCCCGGTGGGCACCCCGGCGAAGTCGTTCTCGGCCCGGCGGGCCAGCGTGACCAGCTCGCCGCGGGGCAGGTCCAGGTCGCCGAGCGAGGTCAGGGCCAGCGCGGTGGCGCACTCGATGGCGGCCGAGGAGGACAGGCCGGCTCCGGCGGGCAGGTCGGAGTCGAAGGCGATGCACGCGCCGGGCACCCGGTGGCCGGCCGCCTCCAGCGCCCAGGCCACCCCGGCCGGGTAGGCGGCCCAGCCGGTCACCTGGCCCGGCGCCAGCCCGTCCAGCGGCACCTCGACCGCGGCCCCGGGCTCCTGCCGGGAGCACAGCACCAGCGCGCGGCCAACGGGGCCGGGCCGGGCCGCCGCGGCCGCGGCGGCGACGCCCTGGCCGAGCGCGAACGGGAGCACGTACCCGTCGTTGTAGTCGGTGTGCTCACCCATCAGGTTGGCCCGCCCCGGGGCCAGCCACACGCCGTCCGGCTCCCCGCCGAACCGCTCGCCGAAAAGCTCGGCTGCCCTCACTTCTCGCCCGGGGGGACGACCCCCCCAGACCCCCCCGCGAGCCGCGCGCCGCGTGCCTGGGTGAACCGCCAGGCGTCGGCGGCCATGGCCCGCAGGTCCAGCGACGCCCGCCAGCCCAGCTCGGAGGTGATCTTCTCGGACGAGGCGACCAGCACGGCCGGGTCGCCGGCCCGGCGCGGGCGCACGTCCACGCCGATGCCGGCCCCGGTGACCTCGCTGCACACCTCGATCACCTGGCGGACCGAGAAGCCGGTCCCGTTGCCGAGGTTGTAGACGCGGTGCTGGCCGGGCCGGCAGGCCGCCAGCGCGCGCAGGTGCGCGTCGGCCAGGTCGGTGACGTGGATGTAGTCGCGGACGCAGGTCCCGTCCGGGGTGGGGTAGTCGTCGCCGAAGACCTGCACCGGCCGGCCTTCGGTCACCGCGGCCAGCACGTTGGGGATCAGGTGGGTCTCCGGGTTGTGCCGCTCGCCGAACCAGCTGCCGTCAGCGGCCTGGTGGGCGCCGGCCACGTTGAAGTACCGCAGGCTGACCGCGCCGAACCCGTACAGCCGGCAGAACTCGCCCAGGGTGGTGTCGACGGCGATCTTGGACGCGCCGTAGGGGCTGGTCGGGCGCGTCGGGGCGGTCTCGGGGATGGGCGTGCGCTCGGGCTCACCGTAGACCGCGGCGGTGGAGGAGAACACGATCGTCCGGACCCGGATCTCGCGCATCGCCTCCAGCAGCGAGATGGTGCCGCCCAGGTTGTTCGACCAGTACTTGGCCGGGTCCGCCACCGACTCGCCGACCAGCGAATTGGCCGCGAAGTGCAGCACCGCCTCGACGCCGTCGGAGATCACCTCGGCCGCGCAGTCGCGCAGGGTGCCCTTGACGAAGGCGGCCCCGGCCGGCACGGCGTCGGCGTAGCCGGTGGACAGGTTGTCGAGCACGACGACGTCGTGCCCGGCCGCGACCAGTTGCGCGGCGACGACGCTGCCGATGTAGCCGGCGCCGCCGGTGACCAGCACTCTCACAAGGCCTCCCTGAGCCGTTGCGCGGCTTCCTCGGGGACGATGTCGTTGATCCACACGCCCATGCCCGATTCGGTCCCGGCGAGGTACTTCAGCTTTCCGGCCGCGCGCCGCACCGACAGTACCTGAAGGTGCGCCGCGAACTCGCCGCGCGCGGCGGGGTCCCCGACCGGGGCCTGGTACCAGGCGGCGATGTACGGCGCGGGCATGCCGAACAGCGCGTCGAACCGGCGCAGCACGTCCAGGTACAGCGGCCCGAACGCGTCCCGCGCCGCCTCGCCCAGCGAGGGAAGGTCGGGCACCCGGACGGCCGGGAAGATCCGCACCTCGTACGGCCAGCGGGCCGCCTCGGGCACGAACACGATCCAGTGCTTGTTGCGGGTCACGATCCGCATCCCGGCCCGGACCTCCGCGGCCACCAGGTCATCGAACAGATTGCCGCCGGCGTAGCCGCGGGCCTGCGCCACCATCTGGGCCAGCCGCGGCGCGACGAACGGGAACGCGTAGATCTGCCCGTGCGGGTGGTGCAGCGTGACGCCGATCTCCTCGCCCCGGTTCTCGAAGCAGTACACCTGCCTGGTCCCGGGCAGCGCGCTCAGCACCTCGGTCCGGTCCGCCCAGGCCTCC
>Ga0335081_10004064_pt1 | contig 23100 bp, 15 predicted proteins | sample Lox_Sample_35_FD_206713 | JGI IMG/M metagenome (GOLD analysis project Ga0335081, IMG submission 206713) | Soil microbial communities from Loxahatchee National Wildlife Refuge, Florida, United States - Lox_Sample_3.5 | ecosystem: Environmental > Terrestrial > Soil > Wetlands | place: USA...
GTGGAAGCGGCTCTGCTCGGAACGCCCATGGTGTCTTTTTATAAGGTGAGCCTGCCCAGTTGGCTGGCGGGCAAGCTATTGGTGGACGTGCCTTTTTATACTATGGTGAATCTCATCGCCGGCCGCGCCGTCGTCCCCGAGCTGATGCAAAGCGGAATGACCGGCGAAGCCATCGCTCGCGAGGCCCGACGGTTGCTGGAAGACGCGCAGGCGCGGGCTGAGATGTTAGCGGGGCTGGAGGAAGTTCGCGAAAAACTGACGCAGGGGCCCGGGGCCCGGGGCCAGGGGCCGGGGGAAGGAGGCGCGCTGCGCGCGCATCATCTCTCCGAAAATGCCCGGCCCGAAGGGCCGATCCTTTCCCCGACCTCCGGCCCCCGACCCCCGGCCCCTATTTTCGCCGCCCTCATCGTGCAAGACATTCTGGAAGGACAATTCGCTCATGTTTCGTAATTTCGCCGCCCTGGGCCTGCTGCTCTTTGGCGTCTCGCTCGCCGCCACCGCTCAGGAACGCCGTACCGCCTCGCGCATCGATGTGCAGGATTATGTCATCGAGGCCGAAGTTTCTCCCAACACGCAGTCCATCGCGGCGAAGGCCACGGTGCGTTTCGTGCCGCTGGATGACGGCCTCAACTCGGTGACTTTCGAGCTCAATAACGCGCTCAACGTTTCGCGCGTGTTGGACGCGCAGGGCAAGCAGATTCCGACGGCCCGCAACCAGCAGGAAGGCAGTGTGCGGCTGAGCTTCGACCAGGCCCTGCCTAAAGGCCAGCCGGCGTCGGTGACCTTTTATTACGATGGCCGCCTCACCGGCCAGGAAGACTCGCCGGTGGAAGGCATCAAGTTCGCGGCCATTCATCCCGATTTCGCCTACCTGATGTATCCGTCGCGCTGGTTCCCCATCAGCGGCTACTCCACAGACCGGTTCGGCGCCGACATGCGCATCAGCGTGCCCATGGGTTACTCGGTGGTGGGCAGCGGTCTGGACACCAAACAGAGCGCGGCCGACCGGAACACGTTCGAATTCAAAATGGAGCGGCACTCGTTTCCCGGCTCGATCGCGGTGGTGAAGGGCGACCCCAAGCGCGTGCAGTCCGAAGGCGTGAACACGACCGTTTATTTCCACGACGCAGAAGCCGACATGGCGCAGGCATACGGCGATGAAACGGGCAAAATCATGTCCTTCTTTACCGGCACGTTCGGCCTGCCGCCTTCCGCCAACCTCACGCTGGTGGAAACCGAGGCTGGCGCTCCCAACGGCTACGCCGCGCCCGGCATCGTTTTCCTGGCGCCGGCCGGCATCATCAAGACCACGGCTTCCCGCCTGCTGGCTAACGAAGTATCGCGGCAGTGGTGGGAGGAACTGGTTTCGGCCTCCACGCGCAACCAACTCTGGCTGACCAACGGTCTGGCCGCCTATTGCGAGCTGTTGTGGACGGAGCACACGGCCGGACCCGGGGCCATGGAAAAACAGCTTCAAAGCGACATGATCGACGCGCTGACGGTAGATAACGTGCCCATTATCCAATCCTCGCGCCTGGACGACTATTCGCCCGAATTCTGGGCCCTCACCGGCAATAAGGGCTCGGCCGTAATGGGCATGCTGCGCTACGTCATGGGCGACCAGAAGTTCTTTCAGACACTGAAAAACTATGCCCAGCAGAATGCCTGGAAGGCCGCGAATACGGAAGATTTTCGCAAGGTGGCGGAGGCGGTGGACGGCCGCGATCTGGGCTGGTTCTTCATCCAGTGGATTGAAACCGCGGGCGCGCCGGAGTTCCGGCTGGAATACACCATCTATCGCACTTCCGATCCCAAGGGCTTTCGCGTGATGGGCAAGATCTCGCAGGATATGGACATTTTCCGTATGCCCGTGGACTTGCGCATCGAGACCGACACGAGTCCGGAAGAGAAGCGCGTGGAAGTGGTGGGCACGTCTTCGGAGTTTTCGGTCGATACTTTCGGCAAGCCCAAGAGCATCGTGATCGACCCCAACAATCACCTGCTGCGCTACGGTCCGGATATCCGCGTGGCCGTGGCGATTCGTAAAGGGGAACAGTTCGCGCTGCTGAGCGAATACATGGAAGCCGTGCGCGAGTACCAAAAAGCGCTGGAGACCAATCGCATGAGCTCGCTGGCGCACTATCGGATCGCCGAAGTGGATTTCCTGCAGAACCGCTTACAGGAATCGTTGAACGAGTTTCGCCTATCTCTGGACGGCGACCAGGTTCCGCAATGGACGGTGGTTTGGGCGCACATCCACATGGGCTGGATCTACGACATCACCGGACAGCGCGAACGCGCGGTGAACGAATACAATCTGGCACAGCGCACCAAGGACAATACGCAGGACGCCCAAGCCGTCGCCACTAAGTATTTAAAGACCCCCTACCAGCGCGAGCATCGTCTAGACCAGTGATGGCTTTTGCTCTCGTTCAAACGGACAATTAAAGTCCCAAAAGCTACACAAGTTCTAGTACTGTTTTACTATAGTAGCGGTACTGCCTTGTGTGCAATGGCGGGCATCTGCTTAACCGAATGATATTAAATGGGTTTACGCACAATCAACAGTCAGGATAGCCTGAACTCCCGCGCCTGTTTGCATTGTGTTCTGTATTAAATTCCACTAAACTTTGAGAGAATTTATGTGCGGGCGCGGACAGATAAATCGATGAAAATGCGCTTACTAATCTTCGTAATAGTGTCGGTACTTCCGGGTGGCTTATGGGCGAGTTCGGTCTCTTGCGGCTTCAACTTGGCAAGCTTACAGAGTTCAGGCTGCGTAAGCCAGAGTTCTTTCAGCTTCAACGATTCCATGCTCTGGACCGCCGCGGGCAACGCATATGAAGGTCCCGGACAGCCTAATGGGGAGCCGCCGGATGGTAGCGTTCTAAACCCGGCAAACAGCGCTTCTTATGCAGGAGTTTCAACCGGTGGAGATGTGACTGTCATCGCCACTACCGCGGCTGGAGGGACAGGCACATTACTAGGGCGGTATGATGAAGCGCCTTGGGTTTGGGCTGGAGCTACGTTAGGCTGGGTCCAACCCGGAGCTTCGAACTGTACGTCCTATACCTATAATAATGGCGTTCCCGTGTGCATGTCCTCGACCAGCACTCCGTACCTTCTGACCTATCAGGGTCCATTCTATTTCGACACGTCGACTGCTACGGTGTACGGAAATGGCTCGGTAGACGCCAACACTGCTCTGTTGGGCACAACAAATGGGACCGGCCCAATTCAACTTTCTTTTTCCCAAAGCCTGACCGCTTTCGGTGTTGATATCAGTGCTCTCAACGCCACGAGTTTCACCGCTTCGCTTCAGGCGTACGATGGCAATAGCCTTCTGGGAACCTATTACATTGATGCTGTCGGGTATGGCGGCAGCTGTACCATGCTGGATAACATGCCGTCTGCGGGCGGGAGCGGCTGCAATAATGCGCCCTTCATCGGCATTGGCAACCTGGGACCGATCACAAAGGTGATACTCGGCGTGACAGACGATTCCTCGGGAAACGCGGCGGGCTTCGCCATTGATACTCTTCAGCTAGGAGGTGCACCAATCGCAACTCCAGAACCCGGCGTGCTCCTGCTGGCGGTATGCGGACTTGGTGCGCTGATTTGGCGCAGCCGAAATTCGTCCAGCGAACATCGTTAGTCACGGGATGGAGCCGATCGATAGGCTGTAAGACGCAAGCTGATTTTTGTCGTTGCGGTGCGTCCGGCATCTCATTAAGTTCTGCCAGTTTATACCTTTTCGGCTCCTAAAGTCCTTGACACGTGTATCACAGGCATGATTACGTAAGTGAAGATATAGTTACGCTAAGAAATTTGTTAGCAGTAACTCCGGAGGTTTTTGTGCGACGCGAACAAAGTTCTCTGGTTTTCGGCTTGGTCCTGGCATCGGCGATTGTACTAATCCCACGCCCCGCTCTCGCCCAAGCCGCTACCATTACTGTCGTTTCGTTCAGTCCGTCCAGCCCGCAGACATTTGGCACACTGCTCACCATCACGGCTACGGTGTCGAGCACGTCCTCGCCAACCGGCACGGTGCAATTTACCGATGCTACTACAGCACAGAACCTCGGCACATATAATTTGACCGTTTTCCCCAGCCCCACCACCTCCCAGGTCTCGATTAGTGTTTCAACGCTGTATCCGCTCACGCATAACATTCAGGCCTCTTACACGCCCCTTGACAGCAATAATTACCAAAGCAGCAGCACCACCGTCCCTAATTTCTATACCATCATTCAGATCAATACTCTGAACAACAATCCCTTTACGATCGTTCCGAATCCGTCCAACGCCCTCCCGAGCCAGGGCGTCCAGTTTACGATCACGTCGTGTGGGAATCTCGCACTCCCTGGCTGCGACGTGTCCGTTGTGCCCCAAGGTAGCGTCAAGCTTCACGTAGGCAACGTTTACAACCAGACATTGCCACTTAGCAACGGCTCGGTTGTATTCACCGTCCCGGCGGGCCTCCTTCCCAGTGGTGTTCAGAATGTGTCGCTGGATTACGCGGACACAGGGTCTGCCGATCCGTGGGGCAGTTTCACCGGGGTCGACACTACCACATACACTTATCTGACGGCCCAAACCATCAACTTCGGAGCGTTGGCGAACCAGACTTATGGCGCCGCGCCGTTCGCCATCAGCGCGACAACAAGCTCGAACTTGGCCGTCAGTTTTGCCTCGACCACTCTTTCCGTGTGCACCGTTTTAGGAAGCCTGGTAACTATTGTGGGCGGCGGGCAATGCTCGATCACCGCGAGCCAGGCCGGCAATGCCACCTATGCCGCGGCTCCTAATGTTATACAGAGTTTCACGGTCAATCCGGCTTCCCAAACCATCGCTTTCGGAGCGCTGGCGAACCAGACGTACGGCGCCGCGCCGTTTGCCGTGAGCGCCACCGCGAGTTCGACTTTGGCCGTCACCTTCGCCTCCACCACACTTTCCGTGTGCACGGTTTCTGGAACTACTGGAACTACGGTGACGCTGGTAGGGACGGGCCCGTGCTCTATCACCGCGAGCCAGGCCGGCAACGCGAACTACAAAGCGGCAACCAATGTCGTCCAGAGCTTTACCGTAAACAAGGCAACGCTCACGGTCACAGCCGCTAACGCTGCGAAGGTCTACGGTGCTCCCGTGCCGGTCTTTACCGCCACGTTCACCGGGTTCGTCAACGGCGATACGCAGGCTTCAGCCGTGACGGGTGCGCCCGGCCTGACAACCGCCGCCACTGCTACTTCGGTTCCGGGCTCTTATCCCATCGTGGCGATGGCCGGCGCCCTGGCCGCAGCCAATTACAGCTTCGTATTTGTCAATGGGACTCTCACCATCGGCAAGGCGAACACGTCGACGGTCCTTACCAACACTGCGACTATCGTAGCCACGGTTGTGCCAACTGCTCCGGGAGCCGGCACTCCCACCGGCACGGTCCAGTTTCTGAATGGATCGACTGTTCTGGCCACAGTGGCCCTGGTAAATGCGCAGGCCGCGCTAACGAATGTGCCCAGCGGTGCTACCGTGACGGCGGTCTACTCCGGCGACGGCAATTTCAATGGCAGCAACTCGACCTCGGGCGTTGTGACTCAGGGCCCTGCGGTGACCAGCTCGATATCGCTCACCAGCAGCGTGAATCCAGCGAGCCTCGGGCAAACTATCACTTTTACTGCCATCGTCACGGGTAGCGCGAGCGGCTATCCCACAGGTTCGGTGCAGTTCTTAGACGGGACCAAACTGCTGGCTACAGTGGGATTGTCCTCGGGACAGGCTACTTACACTACCTCCTCATTGAGCGCCGGTTCGCATAACATTGTCGCCCAATATAGCGGGGATTCGGTTTTCCCTCCCGCTCAGACCGTGTATGGGGAAGCCGTGTTTGCGACCGTCACAATGACCGTCACCGCAGCGCCCTTAACCGTGGTCTACGGCCAAGGCGTGACACTGACGGCCAGCATTAGTCCCACCACGCCCCCGGCAGGATTCGCTGCACCGAGCGGGCAGGTGACGTTCCAGGAGGGAAACACCATTTTGGGCACGGCGACCCTGAGTTCGGGAACCGCGTCAATCACGCTGAATACCTTGGCTGCCGGTGTTGATACCATAACCGTGACCTACAGCGGAGACACTACCTGGGGTTCCGCGGTTCGTACCATCTCTGTGACCATTACGCAAGCGTCTTCCGCGGCGAGTCTGCAATTGGCTCTGAATTCCGCCGGCCAGGTGGTGCTGACCGCCACTGTCACCGCGGTTGCGCCAGGCGCCGGAACGCCGACGGGCAGCGTACAGTTTACGGACACCTCGAACAACGCGGTTATTGCAACTGCCGCGCTCTCCGGCGGGACCACGTCCGCTACACTCACTATAGCCGCTGCCGCGCATCCCATAGCCGCCCTTTACCTGGGCGATACAGACTTTAAGGGCAGCATATCGGGCTCGCTTCCGGTCGCTATCAGCGGAGTAGGTATTCCGGCTTCCGCCTTCGCGCCCGACGAGGTGGTGAGCCTCTTCAACGTTACCGGGTTAAGCGGCGACACGCCGGCTACGCTCCCTTTGACCACAACGCTTGGAGGGGTGACGGTCAAGATATTGGATAGCAACAACGTAGGTCGTTCGGCGCAGCTCTACGGAGTGTTCGCTTCCGCCGGTCAGATCAACCTGGTGATTCCCACCGGCACCGCCATAGGCCCTGCGCTGCTGACGATTACCCTTTCGAACGGCGGCACCTTAGCTACGGCATTAACTATGGCGACTACGGCCCCCGGCTTATTTACAGCGAACATGAACGGACAAGGTGTATATGCCGGCCAGGTAGTGCACGTGCATGCCGATGGATCCCAGACCATCGACAGTTCAGCCACATTCAATTCGCAACAAAACACGTACGTGCCGCAACCGATTGCCCTGGGGCCATCTACCGACCAGGTTTTCCTCGTCCTCTATGGCACCGGGATCAGGGGAGCTGCAACCGGCCAGATCAGCGTGACCATCGGCGGAAAAACAGCTATCTTGTATTACGCCGGTCCCCAGCCGGTGTACCCAGGTCTTGACCAGGTGAACGTTGATATACCATCAGGTTTAGCAGGCGCCGGCACTGTGAATGTGGTGCTCACCGCCAACGGCCAGGCAGCCAACACCGTTACCGTGGCGTTCCAATAGGCGGCACCGGGAGCCCGGACGCCGCGTCAGTGTGCCGGCCCTTTCTTCATTTCGAGGCAGTTTGCGAGCGCTTCCGCCGCGCCTGGAAAATCGGGGCGCACTCGCAGAATCTCTCGAAAGTGGGCGATCGCTTCATCCAATCGTCCGAGATTGGCGAGTGCGCTCGCCAGGTTGAAGCGCGCGGCTACGTAATCCGGCTTGAGACGCAACGCCTCGCGGAACTGATCGCAGGCTTGGGAGAATCGTTCCTGCGCGGCATAGGCGGTGCCGAGATTGAAATGCGCCGCGGCATTCTCCGGCTGAAGCCGGACAGCCTGCGCGAATTCCGAAATCGCCTGGTCCGGATGCCCCCAGAGGCCGTAGAGGCGGCCGAGGTTATAGTGCGCGTCGGCATCGCCGGGTCTGCTTCTTGCCGCCGCGGCGAGATTCGCGAGGGCTCCCTCGTACTGCCCCTTTTCGGTCAGAACCACGCCTAGACCTTCGTGCGCGTCCGGGTTCTCCGGGTCCGCTTCGAGGGCCATGCGATAATGTCGCGCGGCGGCGTCGAAGTCGCCACGCTTGCTCAGCGCCGCACCGAAATTGATGTGCGCTTCCGGAAGATTGGGCCGCAGCCGGAGGGCCCGGCTAATGTATGGCATGGCCTCCTCCGTGCGATCCTCCCCCAGAAGGGCCTGGCTCAGCACCGTAAGTGCCGCCCAATTATCTCCAGTGACCTCGACCGCGTGGCGAAACAGCGTGATGGTATTTCGCCAATAAGCCGCGGTAGACCACGCCACCACTCCCAAAGCGCAGCAGCCGATGGCCGCGAGTGCGGCCGCCACCGGCCGAACCGCGGCTCGGCGATCGGCGATTTCCGCCAGGGTCCAGGCAACCATCAGGGAGAGCCCGATCAGCGGAATATACATGTAACGGTCCGCGCGCGACTGAACACCCACCTGTACCAGGCCGATTACCGGGGCCAGCGTGCCGGTGAACCATAACCATCCAACCAAAAGATAGGGCCGCTGCCTGCGCTCGGCTATCGCGAGCGCCGTAATGGCCACCAGAAGTGCTCCTGCGCCGATCGCCTGCCAAGGTTGAAAATCGCTCGCGTAGGGATATAGGACGGCCAGCCTCGCCGGCCAGAAAAATTGAAAAACATAGGCGAGGTAAGAGACCAGCGCGTTTTCGAGCCGGAAATGAAAGGGCACCTCCGCCAGCGAGGAGACGGCTCCGGCGCCATGCTGCACCGCGAGAGTCGTCATCGAAGCGACGGCGGAGAGCGCTACGAGCGGGGCTTTTTCGAGCATCAGGCGGCGAAGCGGGGTGGTTTGCCAGCGCCGGAGAGGCCAATAATCGAGCAGCAGGAGTGCAAACGGCAGGGTCACGATCATGGGCTTCGACATCAGGCCGCAGGCAAACGCCAGAACCAGAAGCATGTACGCCGCGGTACGTGGCCGCTCGATGTAATTCAGATAAGCGCCGATCGACAGAAACCAGAACAGGCCGCTCAACACTTCTCTCCGTTCCGCTACCCAGGCGACCGGTTCCACGTGCAGGGGATGGACGGCAAACAGCAGCGCGACGAATGCGCTCGGCCATTGTGCTCCCGTCATCCGCCGCAGCAGCAGGAACAGCAGGACTGTATTCAGCGCGTGCAGGAATACGTTGGTGAGATGATGCCAGCCGCTGGCGAGGCCGTAGAGGTCGACGCCCGCCATGTAGGAGAGCCAGGTGATCGGAAACCAGTTCGCCGCATAACCCGTCCGCAGGGCCCAAAGGATGGAGGCCGGCGTCAATCCTCCGCGGATGTACGGGTTGTTGACAACGAATTCCGGATCGTCGTAACCGATGAATTCGAAATTCCGAACCTGGAAGTAGATAGCGAAAACGGCGACTGCCAGGGCGAGCGAGATGCAGATCACGCCCTGGCGGCCGCCGTATCGATCGCGGTTGGTGCGGACCCGGCGAGCCAACTACCAGGTATAGCGCATCGCGAACTGCATCTGCCGCGGTTGGGTCAGCGTGTTCGAGAATTTCCCGAAGCTACTCGAAGAGTTGTCCGTGAGCGAGAGGCTGCCAACGCTGAATATCGCGGAGTTGGTTAAGTTGTACGTCTCCCACCGGAGTTGGAGCTTCTGACGTTCCGTAATCGAAAACACCTTGTACAGACCGGTGTCGATGTTGAAAAGGCCGGGACCACGGAGGTTGTTGCGCAGCCCGGATTGTCCGGCATAAGCCTCGATGAAGTCTCCGTATTGACCTAGCGGCTCTCCGGCCTTGGTCACAATGGACAGAGGATTCTGAAAAAGATTCGGACCTCCGCCCTTGATGCCGGTCGCGTTGTTGGTGATGCTCACCGGAACCGGGCCGAGGGGCGTGGCGTTGGAGTCTACTTCCCAGTCGGTCGGCCAGCGCTGGCCATTGTTGACCGTAGTGGGCAGGCCCGAAGTCTGCCGGTAAACGCCGTTGAGCTGCCAGCCACCCACGAATGCATCCAGAATCCTGTTCATATTGCTGCCGAATCGCCGGTGCCGGCCGAACGGCAACTCATAACCGCCCAGCACGTTCACCTGTTGGGTGGTGTCGTAGTTGGAAACGGCCCTCATCTGGCTCGGGTTCCACGTATTTTGGATGAACCCGCTGAAGGAGCCGGCGTTCTCCTGGGAAGATCCAAGGTCGATCGACTTCGAGAAAGTGTAGTTGAGATCGAATTGCAAGCCGTTGCTGAGGCGCTTGCGGATGGTCCACTGCAATGCGTGGTAGTCGCCCAGCCCGATCGAGCTCCACGCGGAAAGAGCCGAGAACTGCGGGTTGAAGACCATCCAGGGACCATAGATCCCGCACGCAATTTTCTTCACGGAGCCATTCGAGTTCAACTGCGTGGGTCCGCCATTCGCGCAATTCGAAGCATTATCGGCATTGTTCAACGTATTGGTGGCGTCGCCGGTGGCGCTGTTGGTGATGTAATCGCTGGCCCACACCTGGGTCGGTGTCATTCCGGGCAACCCGGCCGTCTTCCACATGTTGTTAAAGAACGGAATTTGCGGAACGTTCGCCGGAGTGTACCCCTGGAAGTCGATGTATTGCATCAACTGCGTCATCGCCTGGTAATAGGTTTGGCCCGATGCCGGGTCCGTAAGAGCCGTGGGCATGGCCAGATCGCGATTGATGAGCGAATGCCGGGAGAGACGTCCGACGTAGGAAACCTCCGCGTAGAAGCTGTGAGGCAGCTCCCGGCCGATGGTGAAATCGAGGTTAGTTGAATAGGGCGCGGCCAACTGGGAGTCGATGCTGTTGGTGATGGCAAACGACCCGGAAGCGCCCGCCGTGTAAGGATAGACCAACGGAAGGCCGCCCGCGGGAGCCGGCGGGACAATCGCAGACGGAACCGTGAAGAATGTGGTGTAACGAGGAAGCTGGGCCGAGGTCAATACATTCGCCGGATTCGTAAAACTTTGCGACAACCCGGGTGTGGTATTGCTGAATGTCTGCGCGAGCGGCTGCCCGATCAGGTCGTAGTACATCCCGACGCCGGCCCGGATAGACGTCTTGCCTGGACCGCCGAACAACCACCTCGCGATCCCATCCTCTGCCTTGGGCGAATACGCAATACCCACGCGCGGTGCCCAGTTCTTGTGGAAAGGATACATCGCGTTTCCGTCTTTCAGCGGAATAAATTGAATCAGGCCCGCGTCTTGCTGGGACAAACCCTGTGCGGCAAAGTCCGCGCGCGCACCCAGCCACGATGCCAGCGGTATATTCGTCGAAGCCTGCTGCCCGTTCACTTCGTACACCGGCGGCTCCAGGCCGAGCCGGATGCCGGTGGTAACCGTAAGGTTCGGCGTAACCTTCCAGGTATCCTGCACGTACATCTCGGTTTCGCGATTCTGAAAATCGCGCTGGGCCGGAGCTCCAAACGGCAGCACCGTGCCGTTCACCAGGTAGTTGTAATTGGCATTGCCCTGCGCTTCCAACCCCAGCGCGGCCGCGATCGCGTATTCGTAATTCTGCTTGAACCCGCTGGAAACGCCAAGCGAAGCGGGCAGCAGGTCGTTTCCCGAGCCGCTGATCCAGGAAGGATTCGAGCTGGCGGAGCTGTACGAATTGGCCGTGCTGGCCGACTGGTTCGAAATATTGCGGAAGGAGCCGCCGAAGCGGATGTTATGGGCGCCATGGTTCCAGGAAATATCTTCGCCAATCAGGTGTACCGGAATAATTCGCGAAAGCGACGTCGCAGTGCCATATGGAGTACTTAGCCCTCGGAACCATTCGTAGTTGCTCCCTAGGACGCCGGAGTTCTCGGTCCCGGCGCGGGTGAATCCGTAATGCAGAGTGCTCACCAGGTTGGGCGAGATCACGGATGTCCAGCCGGCCGCCAACCCTTTGCTGTTGGCCAGGCTCACTGAGTTGGGCGGCAGTCCGGGAAATTCGGGAGCATTAGTGGTGCTGTTGTCCGCCCAATCGTTTTGCAGATTGCCGCGAACGAACAGCGTATTTTTGCCGGCGCTGTCGGGGTGGTAATCGATCTTCGCGATATACGTGTTCTGAACATTGTATCCGGGAGCATTGAAAATATAACCCGCCGTGTTGTACTGATCCCCGATGGCAAAATTATTGGGAAGCGGTATGCCCTGCATGGTCTTGAGCGCAGCCGCACTCACGCCGATACCTGCGGGATCGACCCCTTGCACCTGCGCCGGAGAAAGCTGGATCACCTGGTTGGCACTGTTGGTGTACTCGACGATGCCCTGCCGCAGAGTGGCGGTGGGAACAGTTCGGTTTACGCTGCTCGCGCTGGCGTCGCGGCGGCCCTCGTAATTCATGAAGTAGAACAGCTTGTTCTTTTTGATCGGCCCCCCGGCCGATCCGCCGAAGATGTTGATCAGCAGCGGCGCGACCGGCACGCCCGCCTGGTTATTGAAAAACGTATTGGCAGCCGTCTCCGTGCCGCGCCGGTACTCATAAAGCGAGCCGTGCAGCGAATTGGTCCCGGATTTGGTCACCAACTGCACGTCCGCGCCCGACCCGCGCCCGGTGGCCGCGTCGCCATTGGTGGTGGTTACGCGGAACTCTTCCACCGAATCCAGCGTGACACGCAGGACGCTGGTGAACGCAGTGCGAGCGTTCTGATCCATCACGTCCGCACCGTCGAGGGTAACGTATCCCTGATCGGGTTTGCCGCCATTGACCGCGCCGTCGTTGGAGCCGACCGTGCCTCCCGAACTGTAGCTGGTCACGCCCGGCTGAAACGCCAGCAAGCCAACCACGTTGCGCGCGAAGCTTGGCATCTGAACGATGACATTATTGTTGATCGCGTTGCCCAGGGAAGCGTCGGTGGTGTTCACTGTAACCGCCGCGGCTTCTACCTGAACGGTCTCCGTGGTGGCGCCTACCTTTTCGAATTTCACTTCGATGGTGGCGGGCTGATTCACCAGCAGCTCGACCTTGTTGATCACCGCTTCGGCAAAGCCGGGAGCGCGCCCGTTAACCCGGTAGTTGCCCGGCGGGACCTGCGTCAGGGTGTAGCGACCTTCGCTGTCGGACACCGTGGCGCGCTGGGCGCCGGTGTCGACGTTCGTGAAGGTGATGGAAGCCGACGGAATCACGGAACCCGACGGGTCGAGTACCGTTCCGGTGACGGTTGTGGCCTGCGCAAACAGACCAGCCGCTAGAATCAGAGAAAGTGTCGCTAACCGCGCGAGCGTTCGCATGTAATTACCCCCCTTGAAGCCGGGATTTCCATTTATGGATCCCGATCGCCCAACTTGTCTCCCGAATGCCCGGTCGTGGACGCCGGGCACACTGCGCAATATTCCCGTCTGTAGATGGTCAACGGACTCGTGAAGTTTGGAATTACGGCCGAGCACAAGCTGATGGCAGCGAAGAACGCAGCGAGAAGCGCTCGCAAACCCCGTACCCCCCTCTTCCAAACGATACGACCGACACGGGCCCCAACTAACTCGACACGGAGATATTTAAGTTTGAGTACCACACCCAAGGGGGGGATGTCAATGAAATCCCGCAAGGAACTCCCGGCGCGAAGGCGTTCAGAAGTGTTTCCGCAGGTCTTCGAAGCGATCCAGAACCAGCAGCTTTCCGGTACCTGAGCGGATCTGCTGACGTTCCAGCACCCAGGTATGGGCGTGCGGCACAAACACGGCGTTCAGCCCGGCTTCGAGCGCCGGATTTACGTCCGATTTAGGGCTGTTGCCGATCATCCACGTGCATTCCGGCTGCATGCCGCGATCCGTCACCAGTTGCCGGTAAGCGGCGGCGTCCTTCTCTTTGACAATGGCGGTGTGGCCGAAAAAAGGCGCCAGACCGGAGCGGTCGATTTTCAGCTTTTGCTCTTCCGCATGCCCCTTGGTAAACAGCGTCAGGTCGTGACGCCCGGCCAGATACTCCAAGGTGCCGGCCACGCCGTCGATCACTTCCATGGGGCACTCCAGAATCCGTTGGGCGAACCCGATCACCGTCTGGAGGTCCGTTTCGGAGATGGGCCTTTCGCAGAGATGTTCGTAAGTCTGCCGCAGGTTGCGTGCAAAATTGAGCGTGCCATAGCCGTGAATCTTGTTGTTGGCTTCCTCGATCGCGTCCAGCACGTCGCGTACTTCGCGCGGGGTCAGCGAGGAGTGGTCCAGAAACGATACGAATTCGTCGAAGGCGCGCTCGAAGTAGATGTTATTCTCCCAAAGCGTGTCGTCGGCGTCGACGATCAGAAACTGGCGGGTCACTCTTCTTTCCCTGGCCTCACCGCTCCGCCTTCGGCGCCAGGTGGAACGGAATCTCGAAAACCGCTTCCACGTCCACCGGCACGCCATCCGCCTTGGCCGGTTCGAACTGCCATTTGAGCAGCGCTTCGGAGGCGCTGCGGTCAAGCCGTTCGTCCAGGTGCTGCAACAGCTCCACCGAATCCACCTGTCCGGTTTTGCGGATGATGGCGAACAGCCGCACCACGCCCTCGACGTGCTCGTCGCGCGCGGCGGCAATGTATTTGGGATCCACCTTGCGGATGGGTGCCGGCGCGGTGATCGACACTGGGTGGCCGCCCCGGCTTTCGCGCTCGGCGAACCAGACCAGCCAGCTTCCCGAGTAGCTGGTGATGTTGGGCATCTGGATGGCAACCACGTACACGGCGCGCCCTTCCAGGCGCGGGTCCGGCGGGCTCGCCACGCGCGGAGAATTGGTCGCCGGAGCGGCCTCGGGCGCGCCCTCCTGGCGCATGCGCCGCATGCCTTCCATCAGGCTTTGCGTCGAGGTTGGCGACGCCAGCGAAGCAATCAGCGTGGCGTGGGCGTCTTTCGCGCCGCCGCGCGCCAACAGCCCGGGGGTGGTCAGCGCGGCATCCTTGGAATCGGTATCGCTGCCTTCAGCCCGCGGTTTTGGCGCAGCCGAGAATCCAGCATCGTGCGAGCCCGGCGGTGTGGGTATCTCCGGCGCCTCCACCGGGTTCAGACCGGCGATCACCAGGGACGGCTTTACCGCGGGCGCGGCCACCGGATCCAGCGGCGCATCCGCGGGAAGGTCGGCCGGCGCCGGAGTGCGTTTCGTCTCTGCCGGTGGCGTGAACCCCTTCGGGATGCGCGGCGCATTGAACCGCGGCGCCGCCAGGGCTACGGCGGGGGCGGCCGGCAAGGCTGGCTCAGCCGGTGCCGCGCGCCGCATCTCCGGTGGCGGCTGGAATGGAAGCAGCGGCGGTTTGGGTTGCGCCAGGGGGAGCGCCGGCACTTTGACTGCTGCCGCGGCGGCTGGCCGAGGCGCATCGGGGAGCCGCACCGGCGCCGGCTGCACCATTCGCCTTTCCGGCGGCGGAACGAACGCCCGCACCGGTTTGGGCACGGCCGCCACCGCCAGCACGTTGGGTAGCGGTAGCGGCTTATTGAAGTGGATCTCGGGCGCCGGCGCCAGAATGGTTTGCGGCGCCCGCTTGTCTTCCTTCGCCCGCGATACGATCTGCTGATCGAATTTCCGCACCGCCCGGGGCGGCCGCGGTGCGGTCTTGGCCGCCTCCGGCTTTACATCCGGCAGGCGATTGCGCACGCTATACCACACGATGTGGTTGGCGCGCGGCTTGATCTCCTGCTCATAGAGGGATCGCGGCTTCTCGCCCGTGACGAGGCTCGCCCCCATCACTACCCAGGCCAGGGCCGCGCCGTGCAGCGCCGCCGAAAACGCGAAGGACATCGCACTTCGCAGCCCCTCCGGTTCGCCGCGAATGGTCACCTTCATTGACTCTTCCCTAGATCCCCAGGTGCTTCCCGCCGTAACCGTTATTCGGCGCCACGCTTTTCACGTGCTGGATCAACTTCTGGCGCGGAATGTAATTCGCCAGGTAGCGGTTCAGTTCCTTGAGCCGCGACAACTCCGAGCGGCGGCGCAGCAGCCCGCTCAGAAAATCCAGATCCGGAAGATCCTGGGCCAGTTGAAAACTGAGTTGCGGGTCTTCCAGGTCGGCCTCCCCTTGCCCCGCGCTGCTCTGCAACTCCCGCAGAACGCGGAACTGTGCCAACGCCTGGTCGCGCACTTCCGCCGGCGCAGGCTCGAAGTCTTCATCGTCGAAATAATTCACGTTCGCCCGTAGAAACTCCAGTTCTTCATCCAGCGACTCAATTTCAAAACGCTGCCGCCCGCGTGTCAGAATGTCCATGCGGCCGTCCGGATACATTTGCAGCAGCTTTTCCACGGACACCGTACAGCCCGCGTTTACGATGCCCTCCTCCTTGGCCAGCACGATGCCGAACTCCGAGTTGTCGCGGATGGCTTCCCCCACCATTTTCTTGTACCGCTCCTCGAAGATGTGGAGCGGCAGTCGGGTCCTGGGGAAGACCACCACTTGCAGCGGAAACAGCGGAATGAGCCGCTTCGGCATGCTACCATTATGAGGCAATTCCGCCATTGATCATGCATGCGCATCGACGGTAAGGTAGTCCTGATCACCGGCGCTTCGGAAGGAATCGGCGCGGCGTGCGCCGCCGAATTCGCGCGCGCCGGGGCGCGCCTGTCTCTCACCGCCCGGAATGCCGCCGCGCTGGCCAGCGCCGGTGGCGCGGACGCCCTGTCCATCCCCGGCGATCTCACCAGTGAAGCGGTCCGCCGCCGGGTGGTGGAGCGCACCCTCGACCGGTTCGGCGCCATCGATATTCTGATCAACAATGCCGGCATCGGCTCCTATCAGCCCTCGTGGTCGATTCCCATGGAAGACGCCCGCCGCATGATGGAGCTCAACTTCTTCGCTTTGCTCGGGCTCACCCAGTTGGTGGTACCGCACATGCAGGCGCGCCATAGCGGCATGATCGTGAACGTAGGCTCGATCGGCGGCAAGGTAGTGCTTCCCTGGATGACGCTTTACAGCGCCTCGAAATATGCGGTAGGAGCGCTGACCGAAGGCATGCGCATGGAACTGCGCGGCTCGGGTGTCTCCGCCATGGTGGTCTGCCCCGGGTACGTCCGTACGGGCTTTCAACAGCATGTACTTGCCGGCAAAGCGCCGCGGCCGGTGGAGCAAGGCCGCCGCTTCGCCATTACGGCCGCGCAATGCGCTACCGCCATCCGCCGCGGCGTCGAGCGCGACGCCCGCACCGTGGTCACTCCCGGTGCCGGCTGGATCCTGATCTTCTTCGCGCGTGTCTTTCCCTCCCTCGTGCAGGCGCGCATGGCGGAGATGAGCGTATGAGTGAGGCCGGCCCATGAACCTCAAGATCAAAAGCACTCCCGGTCTCTACCTGCTCGGCTTCATGGCGTCGGGCAAATCCACCGTCGGCCGCAACCTGGCGGACCGGCTGGGATGGAGTTTCTTCGATACCGATCACGAGATCGAAGCCGCCGAGAAGACGAGCATAGCCGAGATCTTCGATATGCGCGGTGAAGCCGAATTCCGCCGCATTGAAAGCGAGGTTCTGCGCGAGCACGTGCACTGGATCGAGCGCGGCCGGCCCTCCGTGGTGGCGCTGGGCGGCGGCGCTTTCCTGGCACGCGAAAACCGCGACCTGCTGGCCGAACACGGCATCACCGTCTGGCTCGACTGCCCGTTCGAGATCATCCAGCGGCGCGTAGCCGAATCGGCGCACCGGCCGCTGGCGCGCGATCCCGAAAAGTTCGCCGCACTCTACAAGGCGCGCGTGGAAACGTATCGGCTGGCCGATATTCACGTGCCCATTGAAAGCGAAGATCCGCAACACGCGGTGGATACCATCCTGGCGCATCCGCTCCTCAAATGACCAACCGCCTGCTGCGCCGCCACGCCTCCGCCATCTTTCGCGCCGCGCTCGAGGCGGCCGACCCCGCCGCCGCCGTGACCCGCTATTTTGCGCGCCGCCGCCTTTCGCGCTTTCGCAACATCTATGTGGTGGGAGCCGGTAAGGCGGGAGCCTCCATGGCGCTCGCCGCCGAGCGCGCGCTCGGACGGCGCATTACCGCCGGCCTGATCAACGTCAAAGACGGCCATCTAGCCAGGCTGCGGCGCATCGAGCTGAACCAATGCGGCCACCCAGTCCCCGATGCCCGCGGCGTGGCCGGATCGGAGCGCATCGCCGCCATCGCGCAAAGCGCGGGCGCGGACGACCTGGTGGTTTGCCTGATCTCCGGCGGCGCGTCCGCGCTGCTGCCGCTGCCGGCCGAGGGCATCACGCTCGCGGAGAAGCAGCAGGTGACGAAGCTGCTGCTGGCCTGCGGGGCGCCCATCGAGCATCTCAATGCCGTTCGCAAGCACATCTCGCGCATCAAAGGCGGCCAACTGGCGCGCCTGGCGGCGCCCGCGGCGGTGGAATCGCTGCTACTTTCCGACGTCATAGGCGACCCCCTGGATGTCATCGGCTCCGGTCCCACCGCTCCCGATGTCTCCACCTTCGCCGAAGTCGCCGCCATTTTCGATCGATACGGCATTCGCAGTCGGGTGCCTGCCTCCGTTCTGGCCCGCATCGAGCGCGGCGTGCGCGGCGAAATTTCCGAAACGCCCAAGCCTGGCGACCCCATTTTCGAGCGCGTGCGCAACACCGTTATTGGCGGCAATCGCCTGGCGCTCGATGCCGCCGCCCGCGCCGCCCGCGCGTTGGGCTACCGCACCCTGGTGCTCTCCAGCTCCATTCAAGGCGAGACGCGCGAAATCGCCCGCATGCACGCCGCCATTGCCCGCGAAGTGGCGGAGCACGGCCATCCCGTCAAGCCGCCGGCATGCCTGATCAGCGGCGGGGAAACCACCGTGACCATCAAGGGCGCCGGATTGGGTGGGCGAAACCAGGAATTCGCGCTCGCCGCCGCGCTGGAAATTCGCGGACTCCCGAACGTGCTCGTGTTCAGCGCCGGCACGGATGGCACCGACGGCCCCACCGATGCCGCCGGAGCCATGGCCGATGGCCGCACGCTCGACCGCAATCCCAATGCCGCGCGCTATCTCGACGACAACGATTCGTATCACTATTTCCAGCCGCTGGGCGACCTGGTCATTACCGGCGCCACCAATACCAACGTGGCGGACGTGCGCATCATGCTGATCGGCAGCGGGCAATGAGCTTCTGGCGCAAAGAGGTGATCGATTTCGCCCTCAGCGACGAGACGCGGCGGCACATGGCGGAGCAGCGCGCCTGGATCGAGCGCGAGCCTTCCAACCCGCGGCCCTATCACCAGCTGGCGCAGCTTTATCGCATGGAGGGCCGGCAGGACGAGGCGCTCGGCCTGCTGCTGGAGGCCGTTCGCCTGGATCCCGCCTTTGCGCCGGCGCACTCCTCCCTGGCCGAAATCTATGCCGTGCGCGCCGACTACGCCGCTGCCTGGCGTCACGCCCGTCTGGCCGCGCAGAATGGCGACTCCAGTGCCGTCGAACTCCTGACTCGTCACGGCATCGAACCAACCGCTCACTGAGCGGTCGCCCCTCATTCCGAACCGCCTGTGATACCCTCCCCATATGTCTCCGGCTGATATCGCCGCCCGTCGCGAGCGATTCCGCGAACTTCACCAGAGCGGCTGTTTCGTGATTCCCAACCCGTGGGATATCGGCAGCGCGCTTTATCTGCGCCACCTTGGATTTCAAGCGTTGGCCACCACCAGCTCCGGGTTCGCCTTTTCGCGCGGCTTGCCCGACCGCGCCGGCGCGGTAACGCGCGACATGGCGCTGGCACACGTCGCGGAGATCGCGGCAGCGGTGGATTTGCCCGTCAGCGCCGATTTCGAATCGGGCTACGCTCCCGACGCCGAAGGCGTGGCCGAAAGCGTGCGCTTGTGCGCCGCCGCCGGCGCCGCGGGACTGTCCATTGAAGACTCCACCGAAGACCGCAGCCGTCCCCTCTATGAACTGCCGCTGGCGGTGGAGCGCATCCACGCGGCGCGTCAGGGTCTCGAAGGCACGGGCGTGGTGCTCACCGCTCGCGCTGAATGCTTCCTGCGGGGGCATCCCGACCCGCTGCGCGAATCCATCCGCCGCCTGCAGGCCTACGCGGAGGCGGGCGCCGACGTGCTTTATGCCCCCGGCTTGCGCGATCGCTCCGATATTCAAACCGTGGTGGACGCGGTCAGTCCCAAACCGGTCAACGTGTTGGCGACCGCGGCTTTGGAGCTCAGGGTAAGCGAGTTCGCAGCCATGGGGGTGAGGCGCATCAGCGTTGGTTCGGGGCTGGCGCGCGCCGCCTGGACCGCGTTTCTGCGGGCTGCGCGGGTCATCTCCGAAACCGGCAGCTTCGCGGAATTCCGCGATTCGGTTTCGGGCGGCGCATTGAATGAATTCTTCGCCGGAAATTTCAAACGACCCGAACGCTGAGGCTACTCTTCGCGCAAGGCAGACATCGGGTCTAGCCGGCCCGCGCGCCAGGCGGGAAGGAAGCTGCCCATCGCGGTCACGGCGGCAAGCAGCGCGGCAGCCAGAACGAATGTCATCGGGTCCTGCGCGTCGAAGCCGAACAGCAGTCCGGCAGCCGCGCGCGCGAACATGGTCGAGCAGCCAACCCCCAGCGTTCCTCCGCCGACGAGCAACAAGGCCGCTTCGCCCATCACCAGCCGGATGATGCGGACGCGCGTGGCGCCCAACGCCATGCGGATGCCGATTTCATTTCGGCGGCGCACCGCAATGTAGGCCAGTACTCCGTAAAGGCCGATAGCGGCCATGAGGATCGCCAGACCGCCGAACATGCCGGAGAGGGCCGCCATGAGCCGCTCGCGGACCAATCCTTCTTCGATATCCCGCCGGAAAATGTGGAATTCCGCGGACACTCGTGGGTACACCTCACTGACTCGCCGGCGCACTGCCGCCTCCACGCGCTCCGCTGGCGCCGAAGAGCGAATATAGAGTTCGGCCCACGGTCCGCCCGCCGGATACTGCGTCAGCGGCGCATATGCCATGGGCGGCTGGGCATCGCGCAGATCCCAATATCGCGTGTTTTCGATCAAGCCCACAACCTGGTATTCCGCTTCCGGATAATTCGGCTCCGGTGCGGTGCGGAACGTCTTGCCGACGGGGTCCGCGCCCGGAAAAAATTTGGCCGCGAACAGCCGGTTAACCACCGCAACCCTCGGGGAAGTCTCCGTATCGCGGTCGTCGAAATCGCGGCCCTCGAGCAACGGCGTGCCCAAGGTCGCAAAAGAGCCGGGGCTCACCCAGGTAAATTTGGAACTGCCTTCCGCGCCGCCAGTGCGAATGCCCAGAGACCAGGAACCGCCGCCGATCAGAACCGTTGTCGTGGCTGCCGCCGCCTCCACCTGAGGAACGGTGCGCACTTCGTTCAGCAGTTGCCGCTGGAAAGCTTTGATCTCGGATTTCGCCATCCCCATGCGAGAGGCGTCAAACCACGTTACCAGAATGCCTTCGCTGCGAAACCCGGGGCTATCACTCATCAGGTGCCGGAAGCTCCGCACGAAAAGAAACGCGCCGCTTACCAGCACCAGCGAAATCGTAATCTGCGCCACGATGAGAAACCGCTGGAACGAGAAGCGGCCGCGATCAGCCGTGAGCCCGCGGCCCGAGGCGCGCATTGCCGCGCTGGGAGCGATGCGCGTGGAACGGAACGCGGGAAGCAACCCGAACAGCAGGCATGCGGCGGTAGCTATCGCGGCGGTGAAAGCGAGCATGCGCCAGTCCAACACAAGCTCGAGGTGCAGTGGGTTCTCCGTTGTGCTCAGGAACCGGACCGTGGCGCGGCTCAGCAAGCCCGCCACGACGAGGCCTAACGCAGCGCCGCCCATCGCCAGGAGCAGGCCCTCCACAACCGATTGACCGACCAGGCTGCGGCGCGCCGCGCCCAAGGCTAGCCTCACCGCGAATTCGCGCTGTCGCGCACCCGCGCGTGCCAGCATCAGGTTGGCGAGATTGGCGCAGGCCATCAGCAGCACCAGGCCGGTGAGCGCCAACAGAAGGGTCAGAGGCTGGCTGTACTGCTGTCGCAGTCCGCTGATTCCTTTATCGCCACGAACGGCTTCCAGACGGAACGCCAGATATCTCTGCAAACTCGCCGTGGAGTAACCGCTGGGAACCGTCGCCTGCATCATGTCCGGGCTAATGGCCGCCAGTTGCTCCGACCCGCGTGCCACTGTCCAGCCGGGTTTGAGCCTCCCCATCACGTTCAGCCAGAACACATCGCGGCGTGTGTAGGAGTGGTCGTGCAGCGCGCAGAGCGGGGCGGCGAAATCGAACGATTTGCCAACTTCGAGGCCAGAGAAGCCGGCGCGCGTCACGCCGACGATCTCGAACGGCCGGTCATCCACGATCAGGCGCCGGCCGATGGCGGAGGGGTCTCCGCCGAATTCGCTTTGCCAGAAAGGATAGCTGAGAACCACGCCGGACGAGACGCAGCCGGGCCGGTCGTCATCCGCGCGCAGCAACCTTCCCGCCGCGGGCGCGACACCTAGCGCCTCGAAATAGCCGCCGCTCACTTTGATCATGGCCGCGGGATGCACGTGCTCCCCTTGCCCCACGTTGCGCCATCCATTCTCCCAGGCCAGCACGGCGGAAAAACCTTGTTGATGGGCTTGCAATTCCTGCCATAGGGGATAGGTGAGCTCGAATAGGTTGTGCGTGATCCCCCATCCTCCGTTCCCACCCCGAATCTGAATGCGCGCCAGGCGCTGTGGATCGGGCAACGGCAGGCTGCGCAACCGGACCGCGTCGATCAATTGGAAAATGGCGGTGTTGGCGCCGATCCCCAGGGCCAGCATGGCAATGGCGGTCAAGGTGAAAACCGGCGTCTTCCCGAGCGTACGGACGGCGAAACGAAGGTGCTGGAGCATCGCCTCTTCTCCTATACGCCCTTATGAGTAGAAAGTTAGGTGTCGAAGGAATTTTTCGCGGCGCCTCAGCGATCCGTCTGCGCCGGCTCAGTAACCGGTTTAACGGATGCCGTATCGCGCTTGGGACCAAGTCCCAGGGCAATCAGCGACAGCGAATTGATTTTACCCGTGGACTCGATGTTCTGATCGGCCTGAAATTTTTTCAGCGCGTCCAGCGAATTCTGGTCCCAGCCGCCCGTGGCATCTTCGGGTTTCAGATATCCTTTGGCCACCAAAGCCTGCTGGATCTCTTTGTAGCGTTCCGGCGTGGGCGCCAACTGGCGATTCCGCCAGGTAGTGCGCGCGGTGGAGGCTCCCTTTTTGCCGGTGCGCTTCGCCGTCGCCAAATGAGCGGATGCCTTGCCCGCCGGCCTCCTGGCCGCCGGCTTCGGTGAGGTCTTCTTCTTTTGCACTGTGGTCGCGGCCGGCATAGCCGCGGCACACAAGATCATCCCTACGGCCATAGCGCCGCATAGAAGACTTCGCATAACGGTAAGCCTATTGTAACAGAGTTAGTGCCCGGTGAATTAGAACGACCACAGCAGGCTGCTGTAACCGGTGTGCGCGTTGTAATTCTGGTAATACCCCAGCAGTTGAAACTGCTGGCCGTAGCCGTAGAATTGGTATCCCACGTTCCACCGGATTTTGGGTGAGATCCGCACCGAAACCCGTGCCATCGGCGATTGGTAGGTCAAAGGGAAGGTCTGCACC